>Ga0224508_10002752_pt1 | contig 14813 bp, 11 predicted proteins | sample SF_Jan12_sed_USG_4_FD_170157 | JGI IMG/M metagenome (GOLD analysis project Ga0224508, IMG submission 170157) | Sediment microbial communities from San Francisco Bay, California, United States - SF_Jan12_sed_USGS_21 | ecosystem: Environmental > Aquatic > Marine > Sediment | place: USA... | reverse complement strand
GAGGGGTTCGGCAACCCGGTGCTCGAGGCGATGGTGAGGGGCTGCCCGGTGGTCACCAGTGACGCTGCGGCGCTGCCCGAGGTCAGCGGCCAGGCTGGGCTGACCGTGCCGACCGGTCACCCCATCGCGCTCGCTGCCGCGATTGCCCGAGTGCTCGACGAGCCCGGTCTGGCCGACGAGCTCCGGGCCGCTGGGATCGAGCGAGCCAAGCTGTTCTCCTGGAAGCGAGCCGGCTCGGACCTCGGCGATTGCTATCGTGAGGCCCTTCAGCTGCAGCCGGGCTGAACCATCGAACGAACGTCATGCGCCTCCTACTCCTGTGCCCGCACTTCACACCCGACCTCCACGCCGCCACCGGCGAGGTCATGACCAAGCTGGTCGAGGCGCTGGCGCGACGGAACCACCAGATCACCGTTGTCACCTCGTTGCCCTGGTACCAGCACCACGACGTCGATCCGGCATGGCGGGGGCGGCCCTGGCGGGTCGAACGGACGGCGTGGGGTCGAGTGGTCAGGGTCTGGCCGTTTCCCACCGACAAGACCAACATCGCCGCCCGGGCAGTCGGCTTCGGCGGCCTCACGTCACTGGTCACCGCCGCCGCGCTGACCCAGGGCCGTCACGACGTCGTTCTCGGCATGTCACCGCCGCCGTTCCTCGGTGACGCGGCGTGGATCGCAGCCCGGCGCTGGCGAGCGCCGATGGTGTTCAACACCCAGGACATCTTTCCCGACGTCGCCATCGATCTCGGCGCGCTGTCGAACCGGAGGATGGTCGAACTGGCCAAGCGGCACGAGCGGTCCCTCTACCGCCGAGCCGATGCGGTCACCGTGCTCTCCCGCGACCAGGCCGACAACGTCGCCGCGAAGCTCCCTGCGGACCAGCGAGACAAGGTCGTGATCATCCACAACTTCGTCGACCTCGATCGGATCGAGGTGGTCGAGCGCGAGAACGGCTACCGTCGACGGCACCAGCTCACCGGAAAGACGGTCGTGATGTACTCCGGCAACGTTGGTCTCTCCCAGTCGTTCGACCTGGTGCGAGCGGCCGCGGTGGCCTGGCGTCACCGGCCGGACGTGCAGTTCGTCATCAACGGCGAGGGCGCCGCCCGGCCCGAGGTCGACCGCTGGGCGGCCGAGCTCCCGAACGTCACCGTCGCCGACTTCGCCCCCCGGGCGGAGGTGAGCGACGTCCTCGGCGCCGCCGACGTGCACTTGATCCTCCTCAAGCGGGGTCTGGCCCGATCGTCGACGCCGTCCAAGCTGTACGCCAACCTCGCATCGGGTCGAGCGATACTGGCCAGCATCGACGAAGGGTCCGAGGTGGCCACGACGATGGCCCGGGCCGGGGCTGGGCTCGCGGTCCCGCCCGAAGCTCCCGACGCGTTCCTCTCGGCCCTTGCCTCCCTGCTCGACGACCCTGTGCAGCGGGAGCTGATGGGCAAGCGAGGCCGGAGCTACGTGGAAGAGTGGTTGACTCCCGACCAGCAAGCAGTCCGCTACGAGCAGGTCTTCGAGCGCCTCGTCGCCGGTGATCCGATCGACCCCTCGGATCCCGACCGCGCACTACAGTAACCGTTTCCCTTCGCCTCACTCAGGTGGTTCATTCGATGGACAAAGCGACCGCAACGATCGTGAGTGGCTTCTTCAGCCCGCTGCACGCCGGCCATCTCGACATGATCGAGGCCGCGGCCGAGCTTGGCGACAAGCTGATCGTCATCGTGAACAACAACGATCAGCAGGTGGCCAAGAAGGGCAAGCTGATCATGGACGAGCAGATCCGACTGCGGATCATCCGGGCCCTGCGGGTGGTGGACGAGGCGTTGATCGCGGTCGACGAGGATCGCACGGTCAGCGCGTCGCTGAAGCTCGTGGCCGAGAAGTACGGCGACGAGTATCGGCTGGTCTTCGCCAACGGCGGCGATCGAGCGTCGGGGAAGGTGGTGCCCGAGACCTCGGTGTGTGAGGAGCACGGCATCGAGATGGTCTTCGGCGTCGGCGGGAACGAGAAGGTCGATTCCAGCACCAGGATCAACCTGTTGCTCGGCGTCGAGACCGAGCCCAGCGCCAGCCCGAGCGAGACCACCTAGATCTGGGTGGCACGAGTGCCGATCGGGACGACCGCCGTCAGGCTCTGACCAGGCCCATGAGGGTGAGCACCGCCTTGCCCTCGGACCGCGACCGCTCCCGGTCGACGGCGGCGGTGATCCGCCACTCGTCGATCTCATCGGGGTCGTGGATGATTTGGGTCACCGTCCCGGCGTCGTGGTCGAACGAGAATCGGTCGGGGCTTCGGGCGTCGGCGTCGACCAGGATCTCGTCGAACTCGTCCCAGTATTCCTCCAGCGCAGCCCCCAAGGCGTCGAGCGCGTCCTCGTCGGCCGGGAGGTGCCGGTACCGGTGGCGGGCGAGCAGCTCGACCCAGCGGAACATCTCGTTGCGGACCATCACGGCGAACGCCCGCCGGTTGGCTAGTACGTCTCGTTCGTCGCCCCCGGGACGGACCTCGTCGACCGGGGCGCCGGCCTGGTCGGGATCGAGCAGGCGGTCCCATTCGTCGAGCAGGCTGGAGTCGACCTGCCGGACCAGTTCTCCGAGCCAGGCGGTTATATCGAGCAACTCCTCGGTCTTGTCGTCCTCGGGCACGTTCTGTACCAGCGCCTTGTACGCGTCGGACAGGTAGCGGAGGAGGACGCCCTCCGATCGCTTCAGGCCGTAGTGCTGCACGTACTCCCGGAATGTCATGACCCGTTCGAACAGGTCACGCACGATCGACTTCGGGGCGACGTTGTCGGACCCCACCCACGGGTGCTCGACCCGGAACGTGTCGAACGAGTCGTAGATCCACTCCTTGTTCGGCTTGGGGGCTTCGACCTCGGCCAACCGCTCGACGCGCTCGGCGTACTCGACTCCCTGGCTCTTCAGCTCGGCGAGAAGCTCCCGCTTGGCCAGGTCGATCTGGGCGGCGATGACCACCCCGGGGGACTCGAGTACCGATTCGAGGATGCTCAGCACCGAGAGGGCGTGGTCGGGCTCGTCGGGATCGAGCTGCCCGATCGCCTCGATCGCCCACAGCGAAAGGGGCTGGTGGAGGGCGAACTCGTCCTGGAGGTCGAGCATCACCCTCACGAGCCGGCCGTCATCGTCGGGTTCGGGGAGGATCTCGAGCAGCTCGGCGTCGAGCAGCGACCGGTAGATGGCTATCGAGCGACGAATGTGGTTCCGCTGGCGGGCCCGCGTCTCGTGGTTGTCGACGAGCAGGTCCTTGAGGGCGCCGCACCCATCCCCAGACCGGTCGAGCAGGGTGAGCATCATCTGGTGGTTCACCCGAAACGAGCTGGTGAGCGGCTCCGGCTGGCCGCCGACGATCTTGGTGAAGGTGTCCTCGCCCCAGTGGGCGTACCCCCGATCCGGGGGCTTCTTCTTGACGATCTTCTTCCGTCTGGCGCCCTTGCCGCTGTCGGCGGCGGCCTTCTCCTCGGCGCGGAGATTCTCGACCACATGGGGCGGGGCCTGCACCCAGACGTGACCGATCGGATCGAACCCCTTGCGCCCGGCCCGTCCGGCTATCTGGGCGAACTCCCGGTTGGTGAGGATCCGGGTAGTAGAGCCGTCGTACTTGCACAGCTGGGTGAACAGCACCGTGCGGATCGGGACGTTGACCCCGACGCCAAGGGTGTCCGTCCCGCAGATGATCTTGAGCAGTCCGTCTTGGGCCAGCTTCTCGACGAGGAGCCGGTACTTGGGCAGGAGACCGGCGTGATGGACGCCGATTCCGCCGAGCACGTAGCGGCGCAGGTCCTTTCCGATCGGCGAGTCGAACCGGAAGCCGCCGATCGCCGCTTTGACCAGCCCCTTTTCCGTCTTCGACAGCGGGTCGAGCGAGAGATAGCCCTGGGCGGCCTCGGTCGCTTCCCGCTGGGTGAAGTGCACGAGGTAGATCGGGGAGCGCTCCGTCGACAGCAGCTCCGAGATCGACTGGTGGAGGGTCGTGCGGCGGTACTCGAACTCGAGCGGAACCGGTCGGTCGCCGGAAGCGACCAGCGCCGTCTCCCGCCCGGTCCGGCGGGTCAAGTCGTCTTCGAAGAGGTCGGTCCGGCCGAGGGTGGCCGACATCAGCAGGAACTGGCAGCGCGGCAGTTCGAGGAGTGGGACCTGCCACGCCCAACCCCGCTGTGGGTCGGCGTAGTAGTGGAACTCGTCCATGATCACGACGTCGACGTCGGTCTGCGCGCCGTCGCGCAGCGCCCAGTTGGCCAGGATCTCGGCCGTGCAGCAGATGATCGGGGCGTCGGGGTTGACCCGGGCATCGCCGGTGATCATCCCCACCCGCTCGGCTCCGAAGTCGCGGCACAGGGCGAAGAACTTCTCCGACACGAGCGCCTTGATCGGCGCGGTGTACACGCTGCGCTGATCGTCGGCAAGGGCGACGTAGTGGGCGGCCGCCGCTACCAGCGACTTGCCCGACCCGGTCGGGGTGTTGAGGATGACGTTGTTCCCGGCGAGCAGTTCGAGAATCGCCGACTCCTGGGCGTCGTACAGGGAGATGCCCTGACCGGACACGAAGTCGACGAACCCGTCGAGGAGGGCATCGGGGTCGGGGGCCGGGGGGAGGTGCCGAACCAGCGGCGGCAGATCGGTGGCGGTCATCTCTGAGCGGGCCGTTCCCGCAGGCACGTCCTCACCGGAACAGATCCTCGCTCGGGTGGCGAACGATCTCGTCGACGACGTTGCCTTCGCCGAACCACGCGGGATCGACACCCCGAATGACCGCGACCGCGACCCCGGTCGCCTTCCCCCGCACCAGCTCGGCCGCGCCAGCCAGCTCGTCGACGATGCAAACCTCGGTGACTTGGAGCTCGCGTCCGCCGGCGTCGTCGGTGCCCCGCAGGTCGAGCACCGGTAGCAGGCCGGCCGACCCGATCGCCACGTCGGTCAGCCCTCGGCGCCACGGCCGGCCGAACGTGTCGGCCACGATGATGCCGACCCGGACAGCGCACCGCCCGGCGATCGCATCGCGCAGCCGGCGGGCCGAACGGTCGGAGTCATCGGGGAGCAGAGCCGCGATGTTGGGCTCGACGTTCGACCGGTCGATCCCGGCGCTGGCGCACACGAAGCCGTGCTTGGTCTCGCTGATGATGAGATCGCCCCGCCGGCGGATGATCCGGGCCGATTCCTCGACGACGAGTGGCTTGTGTGACTGCGGGTCGTCGGGATCGACCTCGACCAGCCGGCCCTCGGCCTTCGACACCACCTTCTGCGACACGACGAGCACGTCGTGCTGTTCGAGCCGGCACGACTCCTCGCAGGCGTCGATGATCAAGCCTGCGAGATCGTCCCCTGGGCGGACCTCGGGGAGCCCGTGCACCGGAATGATCGTCAAGGTCCGCAGCATGCAGCCAGCCTAGGTGCGGCGAGACGGCATCCCGGACCCGGGCAACGCGGCGCAGGACCGGTCGGCGTCGGTCCGATGGCGACCTGGCGCCGCGACCGTTGGATACCGCCCCCGCTCTCTACACTTGGCCCTCGTGGCCAAGGAATCGCGCAGAGAGAACCGGAGGAACCGGGAAACGTCGGTCGCCCCACCCGACCAGAGCGGCAGCCGTTGGTTCATCGCCGTCATCGTGCTGCTCGTCGTGGCCGGCGGCGCCGTCGTCGCGCTGTTCGCCTCGCAGCGGGAGAGCGTCATCGGGGTCGCCCCCCAAGCGGGGATCGACCATTGGCACGACGCATACCTGATCCACCACTGCGGAACCGATCTACCTGCGTCCACCAACTCCAACGACCCCGATGGCATCCACACTCATGGGACCGGGCTCATCCACATCCATCCGTTCAACCCGGAGACCGCCGGCCCCAACGCAACGCTCGGGAAGTTCGTAGAGGCCCTCGGCGGAGAGCTCACCGACGACACCTATACCCCCGGTCCCGGCGAGCTCCCGCAGATCCTGTCCGAGGCCGATGGCTGCGACGGGGAGCGGGCCGTGCTCCAGGTGGCCTACTGGGAGAACGCGTGGACGACCGAGGAGCCGGAGATCATCACCGAGAACCTCGCCGACTTCCGGTTCGACAACCTCTCAGGTGGGGCGGTCACGATCGCCCTGCTGCCGGAGGGGGCCGAGATCCCCAAGCCACCGCCCGATCGCCTCGCTCAGCTCGAGTCCACCAACCAAGGCCGCGTCTGACCCCCGAGATCCCGGTGGTCGCAGTCGCCCTCACGACGTCGAGGTCTCGAGACAGCGGCGGGCCAGTTCATCGGTAACCACGGGGTCGCTCATGATCGTGTCGGTCACGACCGGGGTGATCCCGAGGTCGGCGACAGCCGGCGCGTGCTCGGCGTCGACGGTGTCGAGCAGCAAGGTCCCGACGAGGTCCTGATACCACTGGCCGACCCCGACGACCGAGGCCTCCCGGCCCAGCTCGTCGAGCAGCCGGTCGGCCGGTCCCTTCAGGGCTTTGCCACCGATGATCGGTGACACGGCCACGACCCGGTCGCGGCGGCTGGCGATCGCATCGCGCAGCCCGGGGACCGCCAGCACCGGGTCGATCGACACGACCGGGTTCGACGGTGCGACGACGATGCGTTCGGCCTGCTCGACGGCCTCGATGACCCCGGGTGCCGGCTTGCACGTCTCGGCGCCGTCGAAGCGCACGGCGGTCACGGCAACGTCGTGCTGGCGGCGAACGAAGTACTCCTGGAACGTGATCTCGCCCTCGTCTACCGCTGTGACCATCGTCCGGAGGCGGTCGTCTGTCGCGGGCAGCAACTGGAACCCCAGGCCCCACGCGGCGACGATCTGGGCCGTGACCTCGCTGAGCGATGCTCCCTGGCTGAGCCGATGCGTCCGATAGAGGTGGGTCCCGAGATCCCGATCACCGAGGCTGAACCAATCGACGCCGCCGTAGAGGCTGACCATCTCCATCGCCTGCCAGGTCTCCCCTTCGAGGCCCCACCCCCGCTCGGTGCTGACCGCACCGGCGGTGGTGTAGGTGATCGTGTCGAGATCGGGGGAGACGTGGAGGCCGTGCAGTTCCAGGTCGTCGCCCACGTTGGCGATCGCCACGAGCTCGGTCGGCGGGACGACGCGCTGCAGCCCGGTGAGGAGCTTGGCCGCCCCGACTCCGCCGCAGATCACCGCCACGGTCACGTCTCAACCCGCCTGTCGGTGCTGGCGGGCCACCAGCTCCAGGTCGGCGTCGACCATCATCGCCACGAGCTCCTCGAACCGTGTTGTCGGCCTCCATCCGAGGCAGTCTCGGGCCTTGGCCGCATCGCCGATGAGGAGCTGGACCTCGGTTGGCCGCATGAACTCCTCGTCCTGGACCACGTGGTCCCGCCACTCGAGGCCGACGTGCTTGAACGCCAGCTCGCAGTACTCCTGGACCGAGTGGGTCTCGCCGGTGGCTACCACGTAGTCGTCGGGCTCGTCTTGTTGGAGCATGAGCCACATCGCCTCGACATAGTCGCCGGCGAAGCCCCAGTCACGCTGCGGGTCGAGGTCACCGAGGCGGAGCTCGGTGCTGAGGCCGAGCTTGATCCTGGCCACGTGGTTGGCGATCTTGCGGGTCACGAACTCCAGGCCGCGGCGGGGGCTCTCGTGGTTGAACAGGATCCCGCTACTGGCGTGCAGCTGATAGCTCTCCCGGTAGTTGACCGTGATCCAGTGGCCGTACAGCTTGGCGACGCCGTAAGGGCTTCTCGGGTAGAACGGCGTGCGCTCGGTCTGGGGGACCTCGACCACCTTGCCGAACATCTCCGACGATGACGCCTGGTAGAAGCGGACGTCGCGGGCGAGGTCGCGCACGGCGTTGAGGAGCCGGGTCACACCCAGGGCAGTGGTCTCGCCGGTGAGCACGGCTTGCTGCCAGGATGTCTGGACGAAGGACTGCGCGGCGAGGTTGTAGACCTCGTCTGGCTTGTGGCGCTGGAGGACATCGCGGAGCGACATCTCGTCGAGCACGTCGCCCTGGACGATCTGCAGGTCGTCCTGGATGTGGGCGATCCGCTCGAAGTTCACCGTGCTCGACCGGCGGATCATGCCGATGACGTCATACCCCTTGTCGAGAAGGAACTCGGCCAGGTAGGACCCGTCCTGTCCGGTGAGCCCAGTGATGAGGGCGCGTCGTGTCATGGGGTGGCCTCGCTATCTGCTGGCGGCGGGAAGCTGATCACGCATCGTAGGGTCATGAACGGTCGTGCTGCGCTCGGGCGTGGTCGACCACCTCGGCCAGCGTGACCGCGAGCGGGATCTCCGGCTGCCAGCCGGTGAGCGCGGAGAGCTTCTCGTGGGAGCCCTCGAGGATAGGCAACTCGACCGGCCGGAGCCTCGCCGGGTCGACGGCGGTGCTGATCGGCGCCGTCGACCGCTCGATCAGCATGGCCAGCAGCTGCTCCATCGCCACTGCTTCACCACGGCAGACGTTGTACACCTCGCCGGGCACGCCGGCGTCGGCCAGCAGGCGATACGCCCGGACCACATCGCGGACGTCGGTCAGGTCACGCTTGGCCGACAGGTCGCCGTGGAGCACCTCGCCGCCGCCGCGACGTTCGGCCTCGGCGATCTGCGCAGCGAAAGCTGGGGCGACGAACCGTGGGCTCTGACCCGGTCCGACGTGGTTGAAGGGGCGTACGACGATGACCCCGAGCTCGTGGGCCCGCTGGTATTGGAGGCCAAGCGTCTCGGCCGCAGCCTTCGAGGCTCCGTAGGGCGACTGAGGCCTCGCCGGTCGCCGCTCGGTGATCGGCTGCTGGGCCGGCTCGACGGGACCGTACACGTCGGCGCTGCTGACGAGGATGACCCGATCGACCTTCGCCAGCACCGCTGCTTCGAGGATCGACAGCGTTCCCAGCGCATTCACGCGAAACGTCTCGGCCGGGCTGCTCCACGAGGCGCCAACGTCGCTCCAGCCGGCGAGGTGGTACACCACATCGGGACGATGCAACTCGAGGGCGGCCCGCCAACCGTCGCCGTCGAGGAGGTCGGGGCCGTTGCGGAGATCGAGGCCGATCACTTCGTCGCCCTGGGTCGCGAGCAGCGACGCCAGGTGGGGTCCGACGAAGCCACCGGCCCCGGTGATCAGGGCCTTCATCATTCGTCTCCTCCGGCCCGTTCGATCGTCGGCGTCACGCCATCGGAGCCTACCCGTCGTGCTCTCCGGGTTCGGGTAACTCACCCGATCGGGCTCGCTCCGCTGGGCCGGGGAGACGTCTCGACCGGCGAATCTGGCAGTAGTATCAGGCGGTCGTGAGTGATCTCAAGGCAGCTCCCCCCCGAGCTGCGTCGAACCCGGTGGCGTCGAGGACGGGCGCCGATCCGACTGCGGACGCCGATGCCGTCGATGCGCCTCCAGTCGTCGCAGTGGTCGTCGCTTCCAACCCCGGCGAGCAGTTCGCGGAGATGCTCGAATCACTCGGCGAGCAGGACTACGAGAACCTCTCGGTCCTAGTGATCGACGCCGGGAGCGACGAGCCGATCGCCGATCGGGTGGCCGATGTGCTGCCCGAAGCGTACCTCCACCGCCTGACCGGCGATCCCGGCTGGAGCGTGGCCGCCAACCAGTCGATCGAGCTGGTCTCCGGCTCGCCGTTCCTGCTGTTCTGCCACGACGACGTCGCCCTCGACGAGAGCTGCGTGTCGACCTTGATGGGCGAGCTCTACCGCCAGAATGCCGGTATCGCCGGGCCGAAGATGGTCCGGTGGGACGACGATCGCAAGCTGCTTCAGATCGGCATGGGTGCCGATCGCTTCGGTGTGCTGGTCGACCAGGTCGAACGCGGTGAGTTCGACCAGGAGCAGTACGACGACGTGCGGGACGTGTTCGTCGCTCCCGGTGGGGTCCAGCTGGTGCGGGCCGACCTCTTCGTCGCCCTCGGTGGATTCGATCCTGCGATCGGCCTGATCGGCGAGGACCTCGATCTGTGCTGGCGGGCGCACGCCGTGGGCGCTCGGGTCCTGGCCGTCTCCGACGCCTCGGCCCGTCATCGGGAGTCGATGGAGGACCGGCTCTCGCTGCGCGAGCGCCGCAAGCTGGCAACCCGCCATCGTCTCCGCACCGTGATGGTCACTTCGACCGGCCGGTCGCGATTCACGGTGGTCCCGTCGGCGATTCTCCTGATCGTCCTCGAGGGGCTCTACTACCTGCTGACCGGTCGCCGGGGCCAGGCCCGCGACATGTTCTCCGCGATCGGCTGGAACCTCACCCGCCTCGGCGACGTGCGCCGGCGGCGCCGGGCCCTCCGCCAGATCCGGCTGAAGTCCGAGCGGGAGGTCCGCGCCCTGCAAATCGGCGGCTCGGCCGCAGTCAACAGCTTCTCGCGGGGTCAGTTCACCGCCGGGCAGGATCGCTTCTCTGGTTTCCTCGGGGCGATCCGCTCGTCGTTCCAGGGCGAGGACTCGGGCAGCTTGCGCGACGCCACGGTGCTCGGCTTCGGGATCCTCGTCGTGCTGCTGTTCGGCAGCCGCCACCTCCTGACCCGAGGCGTTCCACCGGTCGGCCAGTTCCCGATCGTGCCGGGAGCCGCTGCGTTATTCGACGAGTGGTGGGGGGGTTGGCGGTCGACCGGTACCGGTGGCCCCGGCAACCCGCCGACCGCGCTGTTGTTCCTCGCCGGTGGCCGGTTCGCCTTCGTCTGGGCCCCTGGACTCTTCGAGAAGCTGCTCGCGGTTGGACCGGTCTTCGTCGGTGTGTTCGGGGCCTTCCGCCTCGCCCGGCCACTCGGTAGCGCTCGCAGTGCCGCCATCGCCGCCGCGTTCTACGCCGCCAGCCCGCTGATCGTGTCCTCCTTCGCCGGTGGGCGCTGGGAGGCGCTCGTCGTCTATGCCGCCGCTCCGTACCTGATCGGCTCACTGTTGAGGATCGAGGGGGCGAGCCCCTACGGCTCGAAGGGCGGTGAGCCGGGGATGCGGGTGGCGTCGCGCAGCCTCCCCGTCCTCCTGATCCGTTTCGGTTTCCTCGTGGCGTTCGTTGCGGCGTTGGCCCCATCGGTGGTGGTGATCGCCACCCTCACCGCTCTGGCCTTCGCAGTGGCCTCGGTGTTCACCGGTCGGGAGCTCCAGCTCACGGAGTACGGGCTGGCGGCCGCCGTGGCCGTGATCGGCCCCGCAGCCTTGCACCTGCCGTGGAGCTTCGACATCTTTCGATCGCTGTCGTGGCGCTGGTTGGTCGGGCCCGACTCCCCCGAGGCCGGTGGGCAGACCTTCCTCGACCTGCTGCAGTTCGCCCCGAGCACGGTGGCCCCGAGCTATTGGAGCCTCGGCCTCTTGGCCGCGGCCGTCGTCGGCCTGATCGCCGCTCCGAAGGCACTCCTGGGGCTGGCCACCCAGTGCTGGACCGTGGCGCTCGTGCTGATCGGCCTGGTCTGGTCGGCCAGCCGGGGATGGCTGCCGTTCGGCCTGCCGGCGGCCGAGGCGATGCTCGCCCCGGCACTGGCGGCGTTGGCGCTCGTGGTCGCCGTCGCCCTCCGTGCAGCCGAGATGGCGGGATCCGGGCAGAGCAGGTTGTCGGCTCAACTCCGCCGAGTGGTGGTGCTCGCAACCGCTGGTGGCCTTGCCGCCGGGACGTTGGGTGCGGTGCTGATGAGCCTCAACGGTGGCTGGAACGCCCCTACGCAGAACTATGCAGCGTTCACGGAGTTCCTGGCCGAGAGGACGGAGGGCGACAGCCGGGTGCTGTGGATCGGTGACGCCAGCGTGGTGCCGGTCGATGTCGCCGTGTCCGGTTCGGGGATCCAGTACGCCCTGACCGACGGCGGTTCGCCCGAGGTCTGGGGCCGGTGGTCGGCCGGACCGGTCGGTGTCACCCGCGGTGTAGGCGACCAGCTCGATCTGGCCCGGTCGGGCGAGACGGTTCGTCTCGGGCGGCTGCTGGCGCCCTACGGCGTCAGTCTGGTGGTCGTGCTCGACCAGCTCGCCCCCGCCCCCTATGAGGGCCCGGCGGTCGATCCGGGGGCCGGTGTCGTCCAGTCGCTCACTCAGCAGCTCGACCTCGAACGGGTGCCCGGAGTGCCGAACCTCGTCGTGTTCCGCAACGACTCCGCGGGTGGAGTGGCATCCGCGCTCCCGTCGGCGACCGCTGCCGACGCGGTCACCTCCGAGGACCAGCTCGACGTCGACCTGAGCGGGGGCCCGCCCGTCGATCTCCAACAGCTCGGAGCCGGGCAGTGGTCGTTGGAGCCGCCTGGTGAGGTGCCGGTGCTCCTCGCGGTTCCCAACGCCGGGCTCGTGCTCTCGAGTCACGACGAGTCGCTGATCTCGGGCTTCAGCGAGCTGACCGTCGTGCCCTCGACCGTCGTCGGCCAAGCCGATATCAGCTACCCGATTCCGCTGGTCCGACGGCTCGGCATCGCCGCCCAGTTCGTGGTGGTCGTCGTTGGAGCGATCCTGGCTCAAACCAGACGCGAGGCCCAGGCGTGATCCGGAGCGCCGTCATCTTCGTCGTCGTCGGCCTGCTCGCCGCCGGTCTGCTCTACGATCAGGTGGATCCACCAGCCGACGGGCTGGTCACTGCGGAGGAAGCGCACCTGGTGACGCCATCGGTCAGCGATCCGGCCCGGCTAGACGGCGCTTGGTTCTGCCCGGTCGGGAGTAGCACCGAGGGCGGCTTCGCCGACCACCAGGTCCGGATCTCGAACCTGAGCGACGAGTCGGCTGTGGCCAACGTCAACATCCTGACCGGTGAAGGCAAGGGACCGACGCTGCGGGTTGAGCTGAATCCGCTGTCGACCCAGCAGCTCGCGCTCTCCTCGATCGCCCAGGCCGACGTCGCCGGAGCGGTTGTCGAGATCATCGGCGGGACCGGCGTGGTCGGGCACCAGGTCCTCACCGACCTCGGCCCGGCCGAGGGACCTTGCGCCACCCACGTGTCCAGCACGTGGTACTTCGCTGCCGGCCGCACCCAGCGGGACTCGCTCGAGTACCTCGCGTTGATGAACCCGTTCCCCGAAGACGTCGTGTACAACGTCGAGCTGTTCCGGGCCGCCGGCCGGCCCCGGAAGCCGGGGCCACTTCAGGGCGACGTCGTGCCTGCAAGCTCAGTCAAGATCATCGAGCTCGGCGAGCACATCCCCCGCGAAGAGGTCGTCGCTGCCGCGATCACGACGGTTCGGGGACGGCTGGTCGCCGAGCGGCTCCAGACCTTCGACGGCGAGCTGGGCCCGTCGGGCGCTGCCCTGCAGTTGGGGGTGACCGGTCCGGCCGAGAGCTGGATGCTCCCGGCGGGCCGGATCCAGAGCGCCGGCGACGACCAGGTGATCGTGTTCAACCCAGCGGTCGACGAGGTGGCCAACGTCGAGATAGAGCTGTGGCCGGTCAACCCGACCGACCGCTCGCTCTACGGCTTGGGGGCCATCCCCCGCGAACTCCTGCCGGGCCGGTTCGAGATCATCGATCTGCGGACGGAGGCTGACCGGTTCGGGCTCAGGCTCCCGTACGAGATCGGTGTCAGCGTCCGGTCGAGCAACGGTGTCTCGGTCGTCGCCGAGCGCTGGCACTTCGCGAGCCAGGTCGACCGATCGCTGATCGGTGCAGGCGGCACCGAAGTGGCTCCGAGCGACGAGGAGCAGGATCCGGCCAACCTCGACGATCCAGCGAACCCCGACGATCCGGCCAACGCCGACGATCCGGCCAACGCCGACGATCCAGCGAACCCCGACGATCCAGGGGCGGGAGAGTCGACGGCGGAGGAGGCTGGTGAGCTCGACGTTCCCGGCATCCTCGGCGGCGAGGCCGCCGATCTCGCCCAACCGACCGCCAACGCAGGGGTGGCCACGTCGCGCGGCACCGAGATCCTGTCCAACCGCTGGATCGTGCCGTGGGTCGCGACGCCCACGCCCGAGTCCTCGGTCGTCATCGTCACGTCGCCGACCGAGGCCGCTGTCGAGGTCTTCATGCTCGTCAACGGCGAGATGAACGGCCCGTTCCGAGCGGCCATCCCGCCCGGCGGGCGGGCGATCGTGCCGGTCCCGGCGGTGGGCGCCGGCGGGCCGGTCGTAGTCACCTCGGACTCCCCGGTGTCGGTCGAGGCGCAGATCGTCACCCCCGACGTCAGCCTGGCGATCGTGCCGGGCATCCCGACCGTCGAGCAGTAGCCGGGGGCACCGGTCGCCTCATGACCCCAGCTCGCCTCGCCGTACTGATCCTCCTGACGCTGGTAGCGGTCGCGATCGCTCTGCTCCTGCAGCGCCGACGATCGGAGCCGCCATCGGCTCCGAGCTATCGCGCCCCCCAGCAGCTCGACCGGGCCGATTTCAGAGAACCGGCCGCCCGGCTCCTCGTCGTCATGTTCTCCTCAGCGACCTGCAACAGCTGCCCGGCGGCGTGGGCGACGATCGAGCACGTCGCAGGGGAGTGGGATGCCCCCGGCGAGCTGGCCGTCCAACGGATCGACGTGCAAGACGATCCGGACCTCCACACCCGGTACCGGATCGACGGCGTGCCGACGACTATCGTCGCCGACGCCGACGGCGTGGTCGGGCAGGCGTTTTTTGGCCCGGTGGAGGCCGAGTCGGTTCGGACGGCGCTCGCGGGACTGAGCTGAGTATCGAGAACGGCGAGACTGCGCAGAGTTGGCCGATGCGGCGCTAGGCGCTTGCGGGACGTGGACCTGTGATTTTGTATCGAGTTCTGGGATGTTTGGCCGGAGGCCAAACTCCAGGAACCCTGCGGGTTCCCCCGGGCACCGTCCCGGCGCACGCTAGTGTCCTGTCAGCTTGATCCGTTGATGAATTCGCCGAGCTATCGGTGTCCCTCGCAAGGACGCAGGAGGCGGCCTCACCCGTGAGCGTGAGGCAACGACGAGGACGCCGCGAGGGGCGTCGAG
>Ga0224508_10002751_pt1 | contig 14813 bp, 5 predicted proteins | sample SF_Jan12_sed_USG_4_FD_170157 | JGI IMG/M metagenome (GOLD analysis project Ga0224508, IMG submission 170157) | Sediment microbial communities from San Francisco Bay, California, United States - SF_Jan12_sed_USGS_21 | ecosystem: Environmental > Aquatic > Marine > Sediment | place: USA: California... | reverse complement strand
GGCTGGCGCCGTGAATCGCCACACGTGCCTGACTCATAAGATTTCTGAAGTCACCCGTCTCCACATAACCGCCAAAGCCGAATTGGGAGCTGCCGTGTACCTGCCAAAACGGCGGGTTGGTCATGGCTGTCGAGAAATTGCTTATCCTCCGGCGGCGGCGGGCGGGGTCGGTACTGGACCCGAAGATGGTTCCTTCGAGGCCAGTTATGATCGGCGCACCGTTTGGGAAGTTCTGTGCATTGATCTGATTGTTCTGGATGCTGGTGAAGACGTTCTGATCAATGATCGAGCCGGTATAGTTGAACCCACGGAAGAAGCTCTGCCGACGATTGAACGGTCTGACCTCGTTGTTGGCGCTCGTGCGGAAGCGACGCCGAAATCCTCCATTGCGATGCGCGAAAATGCTAATCGAGGATGGGCGCGTGTTTCGCAACAGCAGGCCCTCCGAGGCGACCTCATCGACGGAGAGTTCACGCAAATGCTCCAGATGATCGCCTTGTTGGACCTGGGTGAGCGTCCAGAAGGCATTGGCTGTTTGCATTCGAATTCGTCGCCCGTTCAAGCGAGTGAATTCGACCGTGATCGCGGGATGTCGCTTGACGGTTTCGACTGTGGGCGCGGGTGCGACACCGAGGTTGCTCCAGAAACCACTCGGCGCGGCGTTCAACAGTCGTTCAACCCGGCGCCGGAAATCGTTCATGATCACAGCGCCCGAACTTGCGTTCGGAGTTCCGGCGAACAACCAAAGATTTTCCACCACATGTGCGCCGCCGAGCTGCAGTTCATGCGCATGGTCTACCTGCATCCCGGATTCGACGTAGTTGCCAGTTTGAGACCAGGGAGGGATTGCCAGCAGGCGATGCCCAGCGAGCTCGGCTGCAGTGCCGGTTATGATAAGGCTCGACGCGCGGGAGCGACGATCCGAGCCAAGACGCACGTAATGCACCGTTTGGTTCTGCGTATTTAGAATCGGATCGCCAGCATTGACATCCCAATTTTGGATGCGCCCGAGTGATTGGGTTGTGCGCGAGCCCGCCGCATTAGTCCAAAGGCTCGTTGCGCCCTGCGCGCGCGCACCTGGACGGATCGTCTGCTGAACAAAGGTGAATGCGCCCTCCGCGCGGATAGACTGGTCCGGCGCGCCGGCAATCTGCGTAGCAACGCCCGACGGGAATTGCGCTCTGTCGCGGTCACGCGTTCCCTTCGGCGCGCCCTGGACCGTCGGAATGCCGAGCGCCGGAATGAACAGGCGAATGCGGGGCAGTCCAATCGCCGGCGCGCCATCATCCGGGACACCGGCGGGCGTCGGAACCGCGTCCGTCTCCACCCGCCCAACCGCAGCGGATGCCCGGTAAGAGGTCGGCGGCGGTTCATCCGCTTCGTCGTCGCCATTCCGCTGAAGCGCCATCGTCTGCGCCGCGCCGCTCAACCCCTTCTGCTGCTCGGTGTGCACGATCTCATGGGCAAGCAGGCGCTGGCCAGCCGCTGTGTCGGGACGGTAGCGTCCGGCGCCGAAAAAGACGTCGTTTCCCACGGTGAAAGCGCGCGCACCGACCGCTTTCGCCGCAGCGTGGGCACCCGCACCGTTGTGGACCCGAACGGCGGAGAGAGAACGGCCGAACGTCGGTTCGATACTCTGCCTAACAGCACCATCGAGCGGCCGGCCGCCCGCTGAGCGCATTTGGGCGATCGAGCGCTCGGCGCTAGCGGGTGCCACAACGGGCCCATCGCTGCTGCGCTGGACGGTCGTGCTTTTGTCCTGCTCCTCGTCCTCAACCTTCTTGGTCTTGGCATTGGCGGCGTTGGGCGGGGCGGGTTGGCGAACCTGCGGCTTCCCCGAGCTTGCCTTCGGAGCCGAGGTTGGCGCTCGCTGGGCACCGGGCGTCGGTAGGCGGGAGACAACGGGCGGAGCGCCGCGCGGCGACAACGCGCCATTCGCCATGATCCGATCGGCGACGCGGTCGGCCTCTACTTCGAAACGGTCCCGCGCGGGAGCTACGTTGAGCTTTGCCTGCAACGACGGTATAGCTCGGCGGACAGGCTTAGCCTGCGCCTCCTTGCGAACAAGCGGCGCGGCACGGGCCATCGCTTAGCTGCCCTCGGGGAACTTCCGGGCGATTTCGCCCAGCGTCACCTGCACCAGCCGTGCAGTTCGCTTGTCCTTGATTCCCATACGTTTCGCGAAGACATCGGCACCTGCGCTCACGACTTTGCGCAAATCTTCTATTCCGGCGACTTCCGCAGCTTTTAGGCGGTTGCGCAAGGTAGCTTCGGAGACCTTGAGGGCTTCCATCCTCGGATCGCTGCCGAAACAAGCGATGACGGTGGCAATATCCGCCTTCCCGTCACCTGTGGCCACGCGCAGTAAGACTCGCGTCTCGGGCGTAAATATGCCGTCCGCCTTCGGTGACTGCCCAACAACGTTGCCGGCATTCTTTTTGTCAGGCACCAATACGACGGTGTCGCGTCGCAAATTCAGTTCCCGAACCGCAGCGTCCGCGGCTTTTAAGGTTTTCCCGGAGAGGTCGGGGAAGCCCTTATCTTCCGGAGCACCAACGATCAAAGCAACGATACCACCGACCTCAATCGCGTTTCCAGCCGCCGGATCCTGCCGAACGATGCAGCCGGCTTCCCCCGGCACAAGCACTTCGCCCGCCTTGCGGGCAGCGAGCGCAACATCCTTAAGTACACGGCGCGCATCGGTGAGAGGCAACCCGACTACGGACGGTACGATCACGTTCGCAGGCGCGCCCCCTTTCGGTGGTTTCTTGGGTGGTGTTTGAGGCGCGAGACCGTCGATCGGCACTTCAATATAAGCCGACCGGCCTGCCGCGAGCGGCTTTAGAGCACCCTTTAGGAGGAGAACACGTCCTTTTTCGTCTGAAACGCGAATTGCAGGTGCGCTTTCGGAGGGAGCATGTGCAAGGGTAAAGGCGCCGCGCGGGCCGGTTTCATCCTCGGCAATGCAATCTCCCGACGCATCAACTAATTCCACGGTAAACCTGGGCTGACCCCGACCACCGTTCGTCACCCTTCCGCGGTAGGCGGCCTGCTCGGCATTCACTGGCATTGGAACCACGGTTTCGCGCTCAGCCTCAGAGATAAGCGCTATGTTTAACCGGCCCTGCCAATCGATGAGGGCGCCGAGCTCGGCGGCACGCGCCGCGTCTCCACGGCGTAGAGCACGGTCGCGGTCCCTTGTCAGCTGCACCGATCGCGCATTGCCTAGACCCACGGCCATATTAAAACCGGCTCCGCGGGCCATGGCCGAAACCTCTTTCAAGCCAGAGACGGCTATCAGGTCATCGACTGAGAAACGCTCGGATGTGCTCTTCGCCATCGCCCATTCCTTTCCTAATTTCCGGCAAACAATGTCGGCATGAAGGCGTAAACGCCCCAACTCTGTGCTCCTTCGACTTGAGGTGCGGCGTCAGGGAATGCGAGGTACCCGTTCCCGACCATCACATCCCCGCCACCGCCACCACCTCCCGCGCCGAGCTCAAATTCGAACAAGAGGTTTTCCAGTAGCGGGCAGATCCCGCCATCGAGCCCAATGAAACTGTCGATTAGAGACAAGTTGTCCTCGTTCACGCGGTTCGCGCCTGGCAGATCGAATAGGTTGGTGACCGCGAAGCAATGCGTTCCTTGATTGATCGCAGTTGTGTTCAGGAAGAGTCCGTGCGTGTAGCCGGAGAAAAGCGTGCGCAGGAATTGCTCTTGGAGCCGATTCCCAATCATCCGAACCGTGGAACCGATTGCAAACGCATCGGAAAGCACGAAGTCGAGCCCGGCGTCGCATTCGATCTGATTGTGGCTCACCGATACGTCGTCGAGGCTTCCGACGAGAACCGCGGAAACGTGGCTCGCCGCCGCGTTCGAATGAGCGCGGAATCCGACCTGATTGTTGTCGAACATGGTCTCACCGCCGACAGCGATGTCACTGAGTTCGCCAGGACCGTCATCGTCGAGGATTCCCATGAACTCCTCGAGAAAAGCGAGATTGAAGATCGACACGGCGTTACCGCCAAGCGTGCCGATTAGAAGCTCGCCGAGTGCTAGGATGTCCTCGGCGAAATCGCGTCGCGTAACCGGATCGAGCGATACAAGCGAGATGAGCAGCGCAACGAAGCCCGTGACTCGCGGAAATAGCGTTAGCAAGAACCCGATGAGTGTGAGCTCCGGCATCGATGTTCCCGCACCAATCAGCCGATTGTCACAGACCTTGACGGGCCCGAGCGCCACCACCTTTAGCGCGCGGCCGTGGGTCGAGTCGACAAAGTTCCTTGACATCGATAGCGCCGCTTTGCGCGGTGGCACTGCACGCAAGTCTTCGGCTGGTTCGTTTGCGAATGTGACGCACCAGCCAATGTTCACGCCGCCACGTCGGCCCGGATCGAGCACTTCGGTCCGACCGGCCGCAGCGCCGTTACCATAGATTTGATTGTCGTTGAGCTCTAGGCCGGCACCATAAAGGAGAAAGACGCCAGCGGTCGGGGCGGCAATGCCGAATGCATTGTCAAAAATCCGATTCGCTTCGATCGTGAGCAAGTCACAAGCAGCAAGCGTGATGCCACCGTAGCCCATAAAGAAACGGATCTCTAACGGCGGCGTCTCTAAATCAGTTCTTAGGCAGCGGCTGATCGTGTTAGCGGTGATTTCCGCGCGGCTAACCGAGATGAAATCTTGCACGGTCTCGAGGTCGAAGAAATGGGCGACAGCAATGCCATTGAGCCCCATCTCGGCGATCCGATTTTGGTCGATTACTAGGTCCCGAATCTCCCCACCCGATGCGGGGATCAGGTCGCCGTCATCGCCGTCATCCGGCGGGATTGGGAAGACCGGTGGAACCAGGCAACCGTTATCAGTCACAACATAACCGCCGCCGAGCGTCCACGGCCCGCCAAACGCGCCGCCTTCCTCGATCCACTCGAGGTGCCCCAAGGTGATCCCATTTCCCTTGCCGCCAAAAATCTTGTTGTCTCGGATTACGATGGCGGTCGAAGTCCCACCGATGTGAATGCCCCCGAGAGGACTTCGCTCGGCCACGATCGCGGTATCGACAAGCACCGCACAGTGCTCAATGTGGACGCCATCGCCCAGCACGAAGATGGCTGGGTCGGTCCCTGCATCAGGGTTCTCGGTCCGACTCTCGCTCAACGTTTCCTGAGTGACCACACATTCTTGGACCGCCAATTTGTCACAGCCATTTGCCCACATGACCGAGGCGTCACGTCCACGCAATTTCATGCGCAAGAATCTAATTTCCGATGAGCGCTCAGCTGCAGGCGTCTCGCCGCCGCGGCTTCCTTGGAGTATTACGTCCCGGTCATCGGCTGCCATTATAAAGTCGCGGAATGCAATGCGCTCACAACCGGCAAGCACAACGGCACCGCGGATCGCATCCTGAGTTTCGTCGGCAGTCCATATCGTCTCGTCGCCGCAACCGGAAAAGACAATGTCGTGCAGGCCAGTGAGATCGACGCTTGCGGTGTGGTGACCGCGCAGCAAGCAGATCTTTCCACCCGAAGCTGGCAACCGCGAAACTGCCTGGGCAATATTGTTCACATCGCCAAAGCTGTGCATCCCGTCGCCGACGGTCACTTCACAGCAAGTTTCGACTTTACAGAGCTTTCGAAACCGCTCGCGGCAATCGTGCACGTCCGGTTGGTAGGTGCCACCCGCATCCGGGGTCCAGGTGATGATGGCGAGCGGAGCGACATGCCGCATCGGCCCGATTGGCGGACTTGGCGGCGGTGTCTCCAGAGAATTCACAAGCAACCGCCAGGGCGTCACCACATCCGAGGCTGCCGGTCGAGCGGCCACAACCCAGTATTCCCCTGGCACTCCGAAGACCCCTGGCGCACCGGTCGGCGCAAACGTGACCTCGAGCCCAGTTCCGGTAAGAGGGATCGGCCCGGGAGTGATCAGGTGATCAGGTTCATCGGCATCGCCAGAGCCGCCAGTCCATACGCGCAAGTAGAAATATGTCTCGACGTCATCGTCATCCAACGGGTTGATGTGCGCGGAGCCCCCGTTCCCGAACCAGTCGTTCCAGGCTGTTTCGAACTCCCAGTCGAGCGTGATGGTACCAGCCTCCGGATCGTAGTCCGTGGCTATGGTTGCGAGCGCTCCGATCGGCTCGGCTAGTTTTTCGCCGTTTGGGAGCCGAGTGTTCCATCGGAAGATTTCGACCGCCTGCCCAGCCAGAGGTTGACTGGCCACATCGCGAGGACGGCTCACGAAGGTAACCAGGGTCGTTGAAGGCGTCCCTGCTGGAGCAGCTGCCGGGGGCTCGATCACGTCGAGTTGCACACGGTAGAGCGGGGCCGCGTTGTCCCGCCCGTAAATGAACCGATTGGGCGCCATGAGTTGCACTCGGAAGGTCTCGTTCTCGGCCCCGAGATAGCCCGTCTGTGTTTGGGGTGCGCAAAGGTTCTCTTCAACGCCTTCATCGTTGAAACCCACCGTCAGCCCGGCTCCCGAAACCAGTGCGCAAGTCGAGGGATCGCGTGTAGCTGCGGGGAACGCTGCCTCGAAGGCTTCAAGGCAGTTGTCAGCGCTGTCCTCGACTACGTGCACGCGCGCCATCCGTCGTTCACGCCCGGCGCCATCGGCTCCACCCAATGCCGTCTCGAAGAGCTCGCTGTCCTCTGTCGCGGAGACATCTTGCTCCCACCCCTCAAGGTAGACAAAGTCATGCCTAACGTCGCCTCCGACAGCTGCAGCAGGGGGCGCTGGTAAGGGATCGAGATCCAATTCGAGCTGCAACCAATCCGGTTGCGTTAAGAATGTCGTGGCGCTGACCGCGTCATAGCGGACACCACCGATGTAGTAAGTGCCGGCCGCGATGTCGAAACTGTAGCTGTCGCCGTCAATAACGTCGACATTTTCGATCCGGAATCCATCGTCTGGCGTGCCCGAGTTACAGATCACGTCCTTAATCGCGCGCCGGAGTTCCTCGGCGATTATGTCTGCACCCTCATTTAGCTCGGAATCGAGCGGGATCCGCCCCTGCTGTTGGCGCAGCCCGCTGTAATTCTTCGGTCGTTGGAAGGAGTCCCTTGATATATCGAGCGACAGCATGGCGGCCTCCTTTAAGTCTCAAAAATAAGCTGGGGGATAACGTTGATCCCGGTGAATTCGGCCAGCTTGCGAATTAGGTCATCGCGCTTGATTGCATCGATGCTCCGGTTCATAGCCCCCATCTCGGAGGTGTTCTCGGCTCCACGGCGAACCGTCTCCGGTGCGGTTTGCGAAAGCTGCGCGAAGCCCGCGTCACCGAAGCGCCGAGAAACAAACAAGTGGTTCGGCATGGCCTCCGGATAGTGAACGCAGCGATAGGCATTCGGGATACCGAACTGCTCCGTCTCCTCGGCGGCGGAATACCGGACACAGCTACCCTGGGGATCTTGCGCTGAGAGCGTGCCCTGGATCAGGCTGTCCTCAACTAGGAACCGCCCGCCAAATACGTCCCCAAAGACGGTGGTTCGAGCGATCTCGAGTTTGGCGTTTCGGGTCTGGATGGCGGTGCCGCGATCAGGGCCTCGAACGATACTGTCGAGAATGCATATCTCATGGGCTGTGCATCGGTCACCAGCAAGCGCGCTTTCCTCAATGGGACCCGTGATCGAGCGGTCTATAATGAGCCGGTCGATCGCGCCCTCAAGCAGGAGTGTCACCGTGGGTATGACTTCTGTTTGGCCCGCCGTGATGCGCGCCCGGAAACCGCCCGGGTCGAGAGTCATGTGACGCAGAATGACGGTTTCGAAGTCTCCAGCGATCACAAGTTCACCACCAGCTGGAAGCCCTGGATCGGGCGTCGGTCCGTGGCCATCGGGCATTAGACCCAGCCACAGGCCATCAAGCACCAGCGTGTCGCCATCGTTGTCGGCGTCGATTACCCAGCGGGTTGTCCCGTTGTCGAGATTCAGGACCACGTATGGTCGCTCGCCGTTCCCCGCCTGAATGGTCAGGTCGCCGGTCGTCGTCATCCCGGCCCCCTGAGTATGCAGATATGTCCGGCTATCGCTCATCTGATAGATGCCGGTTCCAGCCGGTGTGCCGGCGCCCGTACCGGGCAGGTCGAATCCCACGATCGGGCCCGGGTTGCTCATGGGCGGCGGCGCTAGCGGCAATGCGATCAGACCACTCGCCTCTAAGCTCGCATCCCGGTCGTAGGTTCCGGCGCCAATCTTTTCGAACATTCCATAGTGGTGACGAGGAATGTAAAAGCTCTGTCCTGCGCCGGGGGCACTTCGGAGGAAAACGCGGCCTCGGGCTGGATCGACGACTGCCCGCGCCCAAGGCCAAGGATCGGGGTCAATGGTTTCCCAGACAGAAAGGTCGCCGCCATAGATCTGGGATCGCGAAAGTGCGCCGCCGACTGGACCATTGCCGATCGCGAGCGCGAGCGCGTTCTGGATGAGCTGCGCCTTCGCGCTGTCTTCGAGCAACGCCAGGTTGAGGAGATTTCGTCCCTGCGCGATTGTCAAAGCACTGCCCTTGATGTGCTCAGCCCTTGCAACGAGGTCCGCGGCGGTCAGGAACAGTTCGTCCTCGACGACGAGAAGGCCTGCACCGATCGAGGCAGCAGCCGCATCTGCACCAGGCCGGTAACGTCCATCGTTGAGCAGCCCACAAAGGATTGGCCCGCGGACATCCCATTCCTCAGGGACGCGGCAATCCTTCACGAAGGGTTGCCCAGGCTTGAAGAGCGCGATGTCCCGGCCTGAGGGATCCATCATGTAGTGCTGCGCATCGAACCGATAAGGCGTCACGTTCTGCACGAGGAACGCAAACTGCCGGAAGAGATGGAGATTTATCTTGGGAATATTGTAGCGGCCAGACAGCCCTCGGTGCCGACGGAAGTCTGGGAAGTGCGCCACCTCGTCCCATGCGGTGTCGACGACCTCGCCGAGCCGCGTGCCTCGGATGCTCGCGAGTCCCCCTTGCGGAGTACGCGAGACACGGCCGAGCAGCGCAGGGCAGTCAAGCGAATGCCATGTGCGAAAGAGGCGCCGGAACGCCTCCGAAGGCGCTCCGTCCCAATTGGCGATGTCGTCGGCAAGTCGTGCGAAAAGCTGGAGTGTGCCAGCGCGCCGCCGATAGTAGATTGTCTTGGCAACATCCGCACGACGCCCCGCCGTGTTCTGTTCAGAAATCAACCGGGTGGCAAGCAGATCGGCAATATATGGGATGGCCCAGTCGTCGCAATCAGTGATGTGTGTGTCTGACCACAATCGATCGATGCTGCGGCGTTCTGCCGCCGCCTGTTCGGCGAGGATCTCGACGAAGGCACGAAGGGCACCAGGAGTCTTCGTCTTGGCATCCTCGTCACGGTAGAGCCCCGGAACCAGGCGCCAGATCTTCTCCGCGTAGAACGCCTCATAGCCGTCGTCGGCGGGGATCAGAGTGAGAGTGTCTTCCAGTGCCATCTCAAATCACCATCACGGATACGAAATCGAAATACTCTCCGAGCGGAGCCTTAACGGCCCAATCCATCTCGGCCCCACCGAGCCGGATGGAGGTGACCGCTACGACGCCAGGCACGGTTTGTGCGACCTTCACGATCTGTGACCGATAGAGGGCCCCGCCAATCGGGATATTGCGCTTGGCCAGCATCCCGCTCTCCGTGTTGGTCAAAGCGGCATGAATTGCAGCGCGGGTCTCTTCGGTTGGATGGTCGGGATGGATCTCGGTGCTGAGCGTTAAGGTCTTTGGGATCTCCCCTGCCTCGATCACCCTTATTGGGGTCTCCTCCATCGCCTGCCCGGCGAGCCAGAACTCAAGTGCATTGGCGTTGAACTCACCGTCGCCAATCACCCAAATCGAGACGATGGCCCGCTGGCGCCTCTTGTCCCACGCCCAGCCTGCGGCGATGTTGAGGACGCCGGGATAGGTTCGAGCAAGCGCGGCAAAGTCGAGCACGCTAACCGCGCGCCCAAGCGTCAGCGCTGCGGCGGGCGCATTCGCCTTTATGTCTTTCGCGGCTTCGCGATCCTTGCCGCCTAAAGCGTGGAGTGGATTGATCACACGCTTCAGGCCTTTCACCGGCTTGGCGATCTGTTTAATTGACCCTGGTGGGGGCTTTGCGGCCCCTGCGCCGTGGTAGTAGCTGGCAACGATATTATCCGTGCCGGTCTCTGGAATCGCGCCGCGCGCGCCATCACCGAATATGACCCAGCTGTCCCCTTTCTCGTCGGCCTCGACCACGTAGACGCGATCATTCGGGCCTGCGGCGTAAAGTGTATCGACACGATGCCAGAGAATGCCCGTGACGGTAACCTCAAGCAGTGGTTTGATGCCGCCGGGGGCGCTCGCATCCTCGATCCAACTCAGGGGGGAATTCTTCAGCTTGAAGCGGTTATCCGCCCGTCCGCCATCGGCCGAGCCAATGACCTCGCCAATCACTCCCTCGCCACGCACTGCGGTTAGCTGGTTCCCCTTAAGTACGATCGGCGAAACCATGTCGTCCGAGAAAGACGCATTTCCGGTGCCGGGGGAAAAGGTCACATCCTTCGTAACCTCGTTCGTGCTGACATTGCCGTCGAGCTTCGCGCCGAGCGGCTTCGCGCCACAGACTACAAAGCCGCCAGAAAGCATGTCGCCAGTTCGTGGACCAAGCGGCTCCAATTTCGTACCGGCGTCCAAGTCCTCCAACGCCAGCTCGGTTTTTGCCGGCGCGATCGGACGTCCAACGCGAATCGGGTTGAAGTGAAGGCGATAGTCGGTGCTCTCGGTCAAAACGAGACCATCGATCGGTGGCAATGTCACGGTGGTCGCCGGGGCTGTGATCTTTTCAAGATCTGGATCACCACTGACACGTAAGTTGACGCGTCCGACGCCGGCGACCTCGAACGGATAGAGGGTTTCGGCGACTTCCAGGACGGCCATACGGCCAGTCCGGATTTGTGGATAGACGCCATCGAGCCACAGCGTGTCAGCGGACCAGACAGGAGCGTCTTCTTCCGAGGCGCTGTCACCGTCTATTGTCAGAACGAGCTCACCGTCTGAGCCCACGGAGCCGAACGCAGTTGGACCTGCACTTAGTCCAAGGAGCCGGACTGAAATGTCATCGACCTCTGCGCCAGCTAGCGGCGCCAGCCCTTCGACAAGCTCGACCTGCAGATACCTTTGCCCGTCAGGTGCAGTAACTGTCTCGACTGCGGCGATCTGGCCCGCATGGACAACTTCCCCATCCCTGCGGAAACCTAGGACACCCGTTTTGGGTACGCCGGCGTCGCGGGTCGCAAACAAGAGCTTGCCAGGGAAATCTGCGCTCGGAACCGGTGCGATACGCCATCCATTGCGTTCGGGACGGATCGTCTGATCCGTTAACAGAGAGAAAACCTGCGCCGCTTCTTCACCGAACGCCTCTGAACGAAACGCCGTGCGCTTAGGCACGATGACAGCCTCAGTCCCATCGGCATCCGCCGTCAACGTCACGGAAGCGCTTAGCGCCGGACGAGGGCGGTAACCCAGTAGACGGATGAGACGTTGAGTGCTGACGTCGCGTTTCGCGGGTTTAAGAAACGACTCTTCCGCTATCCGCTCATCGTAGAACTGAGTTACGTCAAGCACATAAGCCCACATCTCCAAGAGCATGACGCCAAGATCCTGCTCCCCTTCCGCCGACCAATTGGTGAGCTCAGGGTGATTGGCGATTGCCTCAATCAAACGCTTCCGAAACACCCCAAAGCTCAAATAATGCCGATCGAGATCCCCGAGGCCGCCCGGAATCTCAAGGCAATCGGAAAATGTCTGGTTATCGCAGGGGCAAGTTGCCATCATCCGCCTCCGTGCACCGTGACTTCCAGAAATCCCCGCTCGGGATGGGCTGGGTCATTTGAGAGCTGGAGGATCTGGTGGGGCGCGACGTCGATACGCGGACCGAGCGCGACGAAATCATGTATCCCGCGGCGGCGTATCTCGATTGACTCAACGCCCCGAACGCCAGGCACACATTGGATCTCCGCCTCGAGTTCTGAGCGGATAAGAGGATCTCCAAAACTGAAATTATCGGGGTGGAAGAATGCGTCTACATCCTTGAAACCTGCCATCCGTTTAGTGATCAGCCGGATGAGAGCCGCATTGGAGGCATCAGGTTCAAGACAGACATCAACGCGTATGTCGACGGGCACATAATCTGGATCACGCAGACAAACCTGTCGGCCAGCCTGCCTAATGCAGTCGAGTTCGGCCTCGACGCTCGCACGCAATTCCGGCTTTAGGATCGTGGTGCCGAACGGATCGACACTGACAAAATCCGTCGCCCAGCTGCCTGTCCATCGCGCCGCGGCACGTGCTGCCTGGAGATCGTCGCGCCGCTCGAGGATTTCCTGGTAGTCCGCCCGTCTAACCGCCCGGAGCAAGATTGCCTTCCACGCTTCTGGCGCGTTCATTCGGATGCTCTCGACGGCTTCCGGAATTCGTGCGCTTTCAATTCGGAATGGGTTGGTGACGCCATCAGCATAGGCGAGCGTCGGCGGACCGTCGTCTCCTGGCCGGACGGTAAAGGTCACGGTGTCGGCAGGTAGGTTCGCCGCAATACCTGGCGCCGATAGATACCAGGCCTGAAATACACTTGCGTCCGCAGGCGCGATGCCGAAGGAGCGGTCACCAAATCGGATCGAGAAGCCTTCGTTGGTCGCGTAATCCCGATGGACCACGTCACCTGTGCGCTTTTGATAACGCACGATTTCGCGCCAAAGCCCGTTCTCTATAGTGAACGCGCGATCCTCCGCATCCGCATCGAGAATCTGCGGCACGAACGCCCAGTCCTCGCTTCCAGGCGGCTCCAGCGTCACTTGGTTCGGAACTCCAAGACCGGGATCGATTTCGAACAACTTCAACACAGGATCGTTTTCGTCGAACGAGAGACCTAGTTCGGGTGAGCTCAGGAGCCCGTAACGCAGGACGCGACCACGCTGGCCTGAGTCGCATGCCCCCTGGCGCTCGGTTGCTCGCGGCAACGCCAGGAGCGCACGTTGCTGTGCCGCGTCGGCCACCGGAAAACGGGTCAACATCGCCACATCTGAACCGATACGAAACGTCTCGATAACAGTCTCACCAGCGACAGCACGCACCGCATTGAAATATACTGCGCCGTGCTCAAGCGGCATCGGGAAGGGCAGGGCATCGGCCACGTCCCAACTGAGCCGTGTCAGCGTGCCGGCGCCGGGGTTAAGTGGGTCTTGATAGGCCTCAACACCCGTTACGGTGACTTCCCAAGCACGGTCTGGCTCCTCAGGAGCACCGAGGCCGGAGCGAAGCACAACCCGGCGGTTGAGCCAGACGTCTGAAGGCTGGGCGAGTGCCACATCGCCAGGGTCTTCGGTGGGATCGGTGCCGTCTGGAGGGGCGATTTGCAGATAAACTTCTTTCGCACCCACCTCGAGGCAAGGCTCGCCCGCATCGGCCAAATAGAACGGCGCCTCGTTCCAACGATTGTGCACGTAGATCCGTTCAACAATCTCGAACGGGATTGGTCCAATGTCCTCGCGGAGCGCGAATGCGAGGTCAGGCCTGACGCCGTTCTTTGGGTCCCCTGGCACCGTGTATTGTTCGGCACCAAGAGCGACGTTGATCAAAAGCGTCGTCGTGGCCGCTTGGCCCCGGTCCGGTTCGTAGTCGACCAATCGGGCAAGATTGATAATGCTCTGCGTTTGGCTCGCCGTCGGCAAGGTGGCTTCAAGCGCGTAACGATCCTGGAGGTACGCGAATTCATCGCCGAGCGAAGCCAGGATTTCGAGAAGCATCATCGCCTGATCGGCTTCGACGCGGTGCTCCCATTCCGGATAGTGCGCCCCGGCAAATGCGAGCAGAGCGGCGCGGAAACTGCCCCAATCGCGTGCGAGATAGTCGATGTCGACCTCTCTCAACGCTTCCGGATCACAGAATTCGCACCCCTTGCAGTCGAGGCCCGTGGGGCAGGCCTGTTTGAAGTTGAAGGTCTTTTCGGCAAAGAAGCGATCGATAAAAGGATCGTCGTAAGCGAAAGTATAGAGCGAGAAGTCCCCGGCCTCCTCGACCTCGACTTCAAGCACGGTACGAGCCTGGCCGGCGACGATCACATTTACCCAGTCTGCCCGTTCGATTCCGACATCGAGGCCAGTCGACTGAGAGGTGATGCGAATTCGGTTGAGATCTGCTGCCCCGAACGCTGCGGCTTCCGGGATCGCGGCAAGGCCGGTGGCAGGGTCGATGAGCTGGTCAGGATCGATGATAAAGAAGACATGCAGGACCGTCTGCACCGTGTGGTCGACGACCTGCACGAAGTCGATCCCGGTAAACGCCGGAGGAAGAGCTTGTTGGCATATGAGGGTCCGGCGATCCAACATCACATGCTTAGCTCCACGTTGAGGAAGCGTTGCTCACCACGGGCAATCACAGTGTATTCGACGTTGACGGTGAGCGTGCTCTCCTGGACCGTGACCTCTACCTTGTCCGTGCGGATGAAATTCGCGAGCCAGCGACTCAAAGCTTGAAAAACTAAGGCACGTGTGTAAGTCGTTGTAGCGGCAGAGTTTATTGGAGCGAAGACGGCGCGCCGGATCTCAGAACCGAAATCGGGCCGATTGATACGTTCACCAAGGTTCGTGAGCAGAACCTGCCTAATAAGCTGCCGGACGTAGTTCTCGTAGTCACCTTCCTCGCGGATGCGTCCGCCACCGCGATCAAGCGCAAAAGGAAATCGAATTGCGTTTTGGACGTAGAACTCGGTCATGATGCGCGCACCCTGCTGTCGGAGATCGCAACCCGCAGCGGACCTGTGCTCGGCGGTGTCGGGGCGGTAACGGCAATTCCTATCCCAA
>Ga0224508_10002750_pt1 | contig 14814 bp, 20 predicted proteins | sample SF_Jan12_sed_USG_4_FD_170157 | JGI IMG/M metagenome (GOLD analysis project Ga0224508, IMG submission 170157) | Sediment microbial communities from San Francisco Bay, California, United States - SF_Jan12_sed_USGS_21 | ecosystem: Environmental > Aquatic > Marine > Sediment | place: USA... | reverse complement strand
TTTCCATCAATTCTTGTAATCGAAATATACGTAAATGTCTAGTTTATTAAATTCTGACGCGTATTTGATACATGAAACTTGGATCAAAGTATCGCACAAAGGAATCATACTTTGAAAAAATTTCTACAAAAAGTAAATCCATTAGAGACAAAAATAGAGTTGCTCTTGATTGGTTTGATGAATTCAACTTGTACCATTACAAAGAAAATTCAGAATCCATACTAACTGAACTATTAAAGTCAAATGATGATGAACGCATAGATACATGTTGTGAAATATTGCAGAATTGGGTAAATTGGATCTCTTCAAAGAAACAACCTGTAACAATTCGTGATTATTTTTCATGTCTGAAAATCTATTTGCATTATCGTGGGATAAAACTTACCAAAGAAGATGTTGGTAATAATATTGACTTTCCCAAAATTATCAAGGAACAAAAATATCCATTACAGATTGATATAATTACTTCAATTCTCAGAATTGCTAAATACGACAAACAGAGCTTGTATTTAGCTTTGCTTTCATCAGGCATGCGAATTGGTGAAGCTATACAGGTTAGGAAAAGAGATGTCTTTACAGAGTTTCAAAGAATCATGATACGCTTACCTGCAAAGACAACTAAAACAAAAACAGGTAGAACAGTCTATTTATCAAAAGAAGCATCAAGAACAATTTATCCAAAATTAAAGAGAATAAATGATGATGAATTGGTTTGGGGAACAAATGAAAACCCAAAATTATCTGTAATGGCAGAAGATGTTGCATTTAGAAGATATCTTGAAAAAATTGGTCTTGATGAAAAATATGATTCTGGTACAAGAAAAATAACCCTACATTCATTTCGTGCCTATTTTTTCACAAAAGCTACTCGTTGCCATGATGAAAATTATGCACATATGATGACAGGACATGGAGGATATTTGATGCAATATGATAGACTTACAGATGAGGAAAAACTAGACATGTACTTGGAACTTGAACCTGATCTTTTGGTGTATGACCAAACTAAGAATGAAGAAAAGATACGCAAACTGAAAGATGCAAACAGAAAACTTGCAGATCAGGCTGAAGAAATCAAAGCACAAGAAATCCGAATTAAGAATCTAGAACGACGATGGCTTGCTGACAATATTTTACATGTAGATGAAAATTAATTTTTTTTGCTTAATTTTACAAGTTCAGGCAGCGCCCACGCAAATTGTAAGTAAATTGGGTTATCATCACTAGATGTTAATTTTCCATTCTTCATTACAATTTCCACTATCTTGTTTTCTTTTGAATCCTTTAGATACAATATATTGTCTGTAATGCCAATTTTGGAAATATTTGGAGCATATCTTCTGAGAAATTCATCCTTTTCAAGATTTATCAGAATATACTCAGTTACCCATTCGGCAAAGGATATTTTTGGTTCAGTTTCTTTGTATAATTTTGTTAGTTTTTCAGAAGCTTCTTCACTTATTGATACTAATTTACGATTCTTAACCATGTTACATCATGTAACATAATGTAATAAGTATTTATTGACAGTCAATATTGTTTCAGTATAACAATATATAACAATCTGTTACCAATTGTAACTAGATGAAACAAGATATAGAAAGTAAGCGGTTCATGATAGATCTGTATGATTCCAATGTTACTAAAATTCATGAAATAATGAATGAAAAAAATCGTTCAGCAGCTTATGTTTCAAATGCCTTGATCCAAGAAGCACTGGTTCAACGAGGTAACCTAAAGGAAGTAGATTTGAAACTATGAGTCAAATCACATATCCTACATGTAGACATCATGGTAAAATTCCACTAAAGTTTGAGTTTGATGGGATTGTATATGAAAAATCAGTATGCGTTGATTGTTTTGACTATGTAAAATCATCAACTAATTTCAAAATCATCTCGGAGGTTCACTAGCATTGAAGATTCTTCTATATAGAAACAATCAGGCAGAACCATTTAGCGTTCATTGTGATCCCAGAGATCTAGTCATACATGATGTGACAAATACAGTAGACGTTTATGATTCAAAAACAACAAGCAAAAGATCTTACAAAATAATTTCAGATGAATTAAAGTGGATTTGCTGTAACGGCCAAAGAGAAGTAGGTGTAATCTTGAGAGTGAAGGGTGTCATACCATGATAGCAGGACGATGTACACAATGCAACTATGTTGCAAGACACAATTCTAAATTCTTTACCATTAAGAAACTGCAAAGACACACCATATCATTTCCAACAGAACCAGATGAATGTAATCATTCTATGATATACTCTGAAGAAAAAGGAGGAATTGAGTAGATGGATTATAATTTTTACAAAAAGTATCTTCGTATACTGGAGGTCTTGAAATGACAAACTGTTATTTCTGCAAGAACTTGATTGGAGTTGCTAATAATGTAAGACTGTACAATGGTAGTATGGTTCTTGCCTGTTCAATCTGCCGCAGTATAGTTCCTGATACAAGATCAGCTTCTACTAATCTTGAGGTTAGGGTGAGGTGAAATGAGATAGGAAAATTATCAGACTATGTAACAGTTGGAGACTCAGTCAGCCTGACTAAAATTGATGACAAGTCATTTACCATTACATTCATTGAAGACTCTGACTACACACAAGGTGACGAAACCACAAAGGGAGTCAAGTTCACAACAAAAGAACAATTTGAGATTGATGGCAACAAGGTAAACCGATTCCACACAACAAGAATTGCAGTAGTCAATGCATTATCAAATGAAAAGATTAGAGAGGATGTAAATCAACAGAACATTCCACTTGGACCACTCAAGTGTGTCAGTGACAAGACAAAGACAGGCAAGACTTTTGTCAATCTGGTTGATGCACAATGAATTTTTTCTCAATTTTTTTGTTTTTTAAAAAAATGAATCGTTCCATATTGGAACTATGCTGCTCGGCAGAGTCTAAAATGCAAAGGAAAAAAGAAAAATGAGTAAACAAAAAGTAGACAAAATAAAATCAGAACTGGCAAGGATGTCACAGTTTAGACAAGGCTGTGCCATTTGTCACTGCAAGTTTCATCCCAAAGGAATGACATTTCATCATGTCTGGTATGAAACTTCAGACAAGACACACTCAGACTTTGCGCCAGGATACAGAGGAATGCTGCAATACTATGAATATCTCAAACCAATCATAAAACAGAATCCAAAAAGATTTTCCTATCTGTGTAACCCTCACCATCAAACCATCACAAGATTATCAAGATTTACTCATGACAAACAAGAGAGAATCTTTCGACTAGTCAGGAGATCAAGACAATGAATACGATCCTATCTACAACGATCACTTTACAAAATTATTTGTGCATCCAGATAGTTTCACTTCTAGTTTACCAGAAAACGTCTAAGGGCCAAAAGCTAGCTATTAGCATAATATATTATACTAATAGCTTTTTTCCTTACTTACTTTTTGATAGAAGAGGAGGAGAATATAGTTGAAGATAACCTCTTACTATATCCCTGAGGACAATGAAACACAAGACATACTCAAAAGATTTGAGAACATTCGCTGGAGGGAAAGAAAGTCAAAATCTGAACTGACCATTCTTGCAATCAGAGAGTATGTGCTCAATCATTCAGAAGGAAATGACTCCTTTACGCTTGATACCTTCATCAAAAATCCTGAGTTGGAGGCAACTCCTACCCTTGGAAAACCAAGAAAGATGGCAGTAGAATACATCCAAAAAATCTGGGATACTGGTAGAAAAGATACAATCCAGGAATTTATCGAAAACTGGGTTGCTGCATGGAACGAAGTTGAGGAAGCACACCTTTGATTACAGGAACAAGACAGACAACAAAGACTGTTTCAAAAATTGAAGATGACTTTATTACTAGTCTAGCTGAATCAATTGACTTTTCTCAGGTAAGATCAGGACAAAAGGTATCCCTTGAGCTAAATTCCGAGGAGCACCTATACCTGCTAAAGCATCATCAGAGAAGAATCGTGCACAAACTAGAGAATCTTGTACAAAACGCCATTGGTAAGTTTTGGTCAGTTAGAATAGCAGAAGCATTGGTTCCATCAGACAATTCAAAACTAGAATCAATGCTGGAACAAATTGCAGAGAATGCAGAAAAGACAAGATACACTCTGGTAAAACAGCAGATAACAAAACTTGTAATGAACGGAGACTTGGAATGGGTGTTCTCTGTTTACAAGAATGTACTCGGGATTGTAACTGTCAGTCCTATCCTTCTCAAGCCAATTACGCTATCTGCAATTGGTGCCAGTCTAATTGACAGACTGGTGTGCTTTGATTGTACCATTAATGGCATGGAGGCACAGCAGGCAATCGAAGATGCATATGAAACACAAAAGAGTGGCAGAGTGTATGCCGAAAAATACTCCAAGGAAAGAGATGGTAATAGAACTGAAATCTATTATGAAGATTTTCAGTATTATTGGCTAGAGGAAAACACTGGCGAGTATTCAAAGAAAAAGATCCTAAGAAAGATTCCCGGAAAAGCATTTGGCAGATTTGTCGGAGCATTTGAGACAGGTGATAAGGTACGAGTTACAGGATTTTACAGGACTGCAAATTCTGATTCAAAGAACAACAACATGGCAATGGATGTGGAAATTGAGATCATCAACATGGAAAAACTAGAAGATGATGCAGAAATTACCATACCTCAAAAAGAATTAGAACACTTTAAGGAACTGGCAGATGTAAATCCTGATGAGTTTATCACTGAGGTCACTTCTTCCTTTGCACCACATATTGTAGAAAATTCACTACCAAAATTTGCACTATTGCTGTCAGCCATTGGGAGTGCCAAGCTCAAAAAGTACAGGACCCACATCCATGTGTATCTGGTTGGAAATCCAGGAACGGCAAAATCAGAGATGATAAAGGCGTTATCCAGAATCCGTTATCTTGCCATTTACGCTGATGCGCCAAATGCCAGTGCCAGAGGCCTGATGTACTCCCAGGAGGATTGGGGCAAAAGAAAGATCCTCAAGGCAGGATTAGTAGTAAAGCACGAACTACTAGCACTAGATGAGCTAGATAAGATGGGCTCAACCAGGCAGGAACTAAACACAACAATGGAGCAGCAAATTGCCACATACAACAAGAATCCATTTAACATTCAGACTCCGATTAACTGCACCATTGTTGCATGTGGGAATCCACAAAATGGCAGGTGGAATGACGCACAGACATTAATGGATAATCTAAAGCCAATTGAATCCGAGTTATTATCCAGATTCCTAATTATTCGTGTCTTCAAGTCAACTCACACTGCAAAGAGACTCAAACATATTCTCGATACCATTCAGCAAAGAGATTCTGTCAAACCTGTATTTTCAGAAAGACAGGTTGCCGGATTAATCTCACACTGCAGAAAGCTAGAACCAGAGTTATCACCAGAAGCTGAAAAAGAGATAATATCATTTGCTGAATTCTTTGAAGGAGTAGAACAGGATTCAGATTCAGATTTACCATTTGAAACACGACAAGAGATAGAACTAATCAGAATCTCAACTGCAATTGCAAAATTTCTTCAGAAATCTTATGTGGATTCAGTCTGTGTCAGATTGGCAATAAAGTTCATGAAAGAATGTCTAATGTCACTTGGAATGAAGACAGAAGGAAAATTGGTTGGCATGAACCTCTATGATCAGGCAGCAAACAAAGATGATGCATTTGTCAGTATAGTAAGAAAATTAGAAAAGAATTCTGTTGATGGCTCATTTACCGAATCAGAACTAATTGAGAAGATGCTAACCCGTCAAGATTACTGGAAGACAAAGGAAGCTGCACATGCATATTGGAAGAGATTCAATCCCACTTTGAATCATACATCACAGTACTATGAACCAAAACCTGGAAGATACAAAAAGGTAAACAGTTGAAATTGACAAAAGAAAATCTTCGAATTTGCATCAGCTGTGGTATGACAAGTCAGAGGTATGGCAAGTCATGGAAATTATGGAACCAATGTGCAAACTGTGCAAAGAGGTCTAATCCTGAATATTACAGAGTACTGAAGTGTCCTGACTGTGGTAGTACAAGTAATAACACTACTGCATTATGCTGGAAAATCTATGGAAAATGTGGAAAGTGTGCCTACAAAAAACCAGATTTCAGGAGACATGTTCTATGCAAGAAATGCAATGAGGTATGCTACAAGCTAAAATATCAAAAGTTTGGCACTCATGCAATTGATCTGTTTTACTGCATAAAGTGTAGTGGAATAATCACAAAACACGGTCACAAAATTCTTCAAATGAGAGGTATTGCACAATAATGAGTGAAATATTTGAACTTACAAAATATTCTCAGAACCACAAGAAATCAGATAGAGAACTACGTGTTGGTGGCTCCTGTCGTGGAATTTGTCCAAGATATGCCGTCAGAACAAAGTGGGGAGAGAAAAAGTATGAACAAGGATTAAGATTCTGTAGTTATTGTAGGATATGGTTTGATCATGATAATAGATTATGCTGTATATGTTGCGGCAAGAGACTTCGTTACAAGAAACGAGCCAAATGAAATCAAGATCAGTTCAGCATCTTGGTTCCATTAATGTGCAAGATGAATATGGTACTCCAAAAGAATTATTCCGAAATATATGCAAGAAATATGACATTTGGCCACAAATTGACATCTGTGCAAGTCCCACAAACCATGTTTTACCAAACTACATAACAAAAGAACAAGACTGTCTCAATTATTTTATTACACAAGATTTCTTTATGAATCCACCATATTCGAAAGTTTCAGAGTTTATGGAGTTTGCATATTCACAACATAAAAAGAATAATGTCTCTTGTTTGATCCTAACATATTCCAAAACAGGAACAAGATGGTGGCACAAATATGTTCAGGGAATGGCAGATCATGTTGATTTTCAAAAGGGAAGAATTAGTTTCTTGGATGAGAATGGTAATCCAACAAAACATTGTGCACCATATGATTCAGCATGGATTGTATTCAAAAAAAGAAAAAATAGATGGCAATATGACAAAAGGGGTAATGTAATTGAATGCTCCTCTACTTGAAAATCAAATACAATGTCCAGAACCCAATCATAATTGGAGTAATAACCAAAAGTGTTTTGAATATCCTATCTACTGTTTTTTTACTAGGCATGTCCTCTACTGTCATTGTAATTACACCCCGAAAATCTCTTCTAACTCAGTTTTAGGCTCAGTTGACTCTTCAATTGGTGGTATTGGAATTGGATCACGAAAATGGTTTATCAACCAAAAAATAGGAGCCATCACACCTACAAAAACAGATAATGTTACTATTACTGGAATCCAATCCATATTTTATTTTGTAGGCTCTGATTTTATTAAATATTCTGAGGACATGATGTTTAATTGAAACAATCAACTATTACCTCTAGAGGTAAAACAATGATAGTAGAAAAATATCCAGGCAATCCTGATAGAGTAGATGTCTATGAGAATGATGCAGACGGTATTGGCAGACTGATGTGTTGTGTGAATAGTGATGAACAATGAATAAAAAAGAATTTACTATTGTGGTTGTATCTGTTGTAGGTTATTCGATAGTTTTTGCATCTATCTTTGTAGGGTCGATTGGATGACAAAAAATAAAGAAAGTAATTCTGGATTTGATATAGAAGAATTAATTCGAGAACGGCAATTAGTGGATAAAGAGGTAATTGATGAATTGAATCATTATCCAACGACTCGAACAGAAGCTCTTCTACTTACAAATTATGTTGAAAATATCATTAAAGACTGTGTTGCTTTTCTTGTTAAATCAAACGAGGCCAGAAAAATTCCTCGAGATACTGTTAAGAAAATTCTGTTAGATAGGGGAATTATAGATATGCAGACTTCTAAGGATATAGATAGAACTTTTCAAATCCGTGATCAGTATGGTCATACTATGAGATTGTTTAGAATAGAGAATGAAATTGAACCAATCATGATGAAAATGAATGTTGTACCTCAACTCAGAAATAAGAATCCTGATTGGGATAAATTAGAAATTGATCAAAGATTAACGGAGATTACATACGCCATTATAGACAATCTACAAAGTTGTTTCCAGCAATTAGTTAATCATGAATATCATTCACAAAATAATGGAAAAAATCATGACGACAAATGAATTAAAGGGTAATTCAACCGAGTTAGAACATCTTATTGTTTTAGTATGCGGTATGAAATTTGAGGATGAAAAACATCTTAAAATACATTGTAACACTCACAAAAAAAGAGAATTAAAAGGTAAAAAACAAAAACAGAGTAAAACTTTACCTGATTTTGATAAACCTGATTTTTCACAGGTAATGTAAAAATAAAACATACATGACATCCCATCAATATGTCCTCCTGGAATACATAAAATCCAAAAACATGAAGGCCGTCCATTCTGTACGATCTGTGAAAAGAGATTGAACTACATTATCTAAGAAATATTTTATTACCGATAAATGAAGCCAGAGTTAAAATGGCTAGAAAACCAGGATCACCTCAACAGCAATCCATATTCAAATGCAAATACTGTGATTTCACATCCAAAAAGAACTCATATTTTGTTTTGCATGTCAAAGAAGAGCATAGAATTGAGATGTAGGAAAATAATAAAATGACTTCTAAAGACAAAGGTTAGATTACTGGATTAAATTCTCAAGTTAAAATTAAAATAAATACTCAAAATAAAGTAGGAAGAATAACCTGATGACTAGAGATAACTATTGTGACATGTGCAAGGGAAGTGGAGAATTTCTAAACAAGGAATGCGTATACTGTAACGGTACAGGAGAGTGGAACGTGGCAGCACAAGGTTACATGAAGAACCACGTATGCCAATGCATCATATTGGACAGGAAGTTTTGTCCAGTTTGTGAGAAAAAGTGTCATCACAACACTACACTAAATCCAAAACAAAAGATTGATCCAGGATATGGTGGAATGTCTTCAAGAAAACCTGAATCCTCTACCATAGAACCTGTTATCACTTGATTTTTTATAATGTCTCATAAATGAAAAAACATCTCTAATAACCTTAAATCTGAATTTTTTACATCATAAACATGTTACATGTCAACTACACAGATTAACAATGTCTGCTTTTGTGGAAAACCCAAAATAATAACAGCACAAGATGCAGAAATAATATGCAAAAATTGTGGTGTAACATTTGGATATGATGAATACTATGACCTACAAAACACAATTCCATATTACCTTATTACAAAAACAAAACTAAATCCATACCAGTCAAAACAGACAGGATGTAATCCATATGACACAAAAAGATTAACACAAGTAAAGATCAGAATATCAAAGAACAATCAAGACATGAAAGGCATGTTTGATGTTTGTAGTAAACTGAATCTATCAAATATAATATCTGAAGAATGCTGGAATCATTATAGACAGCTGCACAAATCAAAGCTTACACGGGCCCAATCAATGTGTCTTGTAATATACCAGACATGCAGATTGCATCACATTCCTTTCTCAGAGTATGAAATTCAGAATATGGTATGTCAGAGTTTGGGTGTCAAAAAAGCACCAATGCTAAAAAATGTCATATTCAAGATTGGAAAAGAAAAATGCAATATAAAACCAATTACTGACAAGGATGCATTCTATCTGAATTTTCATCTTTCCCAGGTACAAAAAGACCATAAAATTGAGGACATTTCCATTCTAAGACGTATTACTGCCAGATACTATGAAAATCTCACAGATCATTCTTCCTTAAATAAAAATGGATTATCTCTTGTTATGAAAAATAATGACTACAACACACTGGCCAAAAGAGCTGTATCTTTGGCAGTTTTGAGGTGTATTAGAAATTGAGTGTTTTGGAATCAATGGTTAAAGTAAAGATTTCAGAGATACTGTCACCTACCATAAGTGTTGGAATATCTACTCAATCAAATATTAACAAGTTTGCAGAAATGGCAAAAGAATCACCAGAGTCATTACCTGTTGTAAAACTAGCAAAAACAAATGGTAAATTTTATGCAATCAATCATCATGATGTTATACTTGGATGTAGACAAGCAGGCCCAATTATTATTTCGGAGATTAATACTACAATTACAGATAATGATTACAAAGGATCACCAGACATTGTACTTGCACACTTTAAAGAGATACTAGAAAACGAAGTATTCAATCCTGTGTCAATCTTTGATAGTGTGGATTATCTAGAAGAGAAATTGCAAATACAAAAACATGAGATACTTGATATGTTACATATTGGTGGAACTCCATTTGAAAAAATAATTCTATCAAGAAATAACAACCGCATCTCTCCAAAATCAATAGAACAATTACAATTAATTGTAAACCAATTGTCTCAGAGAAAGAATTTGATACCATCACAAGTATGTGTTCCATTGTATGTCATCTCAAAGGTTTCAAGACTAGAAGAAGAATCACATCAACTGTATTTGATATCTCAGATTCATGCAGACTTGGATGCGATGAGTGATTATTCCTTTGCATGGACTACCCCTGAACAGATTGATTCCATGATAAAATACATCCGTCAAGATGCAACACATGAGGAAAACAATAGAGAAGAATCAACTGTATCTACCATGACAAAGACAAGTGATGTTGGAAAACAAAAAGAAAAGAAGAACAAAAAATCAACAAAAAATAATAATCCAGCTAATGAAGAAATTGAAACAATAAAGAAATCAATTCCAAACATGATCATTATTCCAGATGAAAAGACAGGAAAACCTCAGATGCTGGTAAACAAGAGAACTGGAGCAGTATCAAAAATTGTACCAACAGACAACTATAACATAATAAAAACTATATCTGTAGGCACAAAACCACTCTATTCTATCCCACTTGATGTTACAAAACACCTTGGATTTGATGATGAGAAACAGCAGATAAGACACAAGAACTTTGATACTCCAAGGCAGCTAATTGACGCACTAAAGATGTTTCCAAAAGATACCAATCTGTCTGTATTTTGGAGTGTTGCATAACAATAATAGATTCATGAATACAACAAAAATTCAAAGTATGTTGGAGCTGGATAGAAAAGTAAAGAATTTACTATTTTACAAAAAGAACATTCACAGAAATTCCACACGCAGCAAAATCCTAGAGATGATGTATCCAGATGTCAAACTAACAATTGGACAAATAACATTACAGATAGCTAACAACAAACCATACCATTATACAAAAAAGATTATTCTGCAGATGCAATTAGATGGATATCTGTTCTCTGATGAAAAAAAGTACAACAAAACATATCATTTATCACAGATTGGCAGATGGTTTGCGATTTGTGTAAAGTTAGATCACATATCATTTCAGTCATTGTGTATTTTATCTCAAGTATATTGTAGAGTCAAAAGAGATCCAAATGATAAAACAAACTATTACATGATATCAAAGTTCAGAGATAAACTAGACAAGTCACATGATACTGATGAATCATGTGCAAGTGCAGTATACACATCAAGAAATATTTCCCAGTCAATTAAAATACTGACTAACAGGAACTTACTGTATTGGGCAAACGATGATTTTGTAAAGATCAGTTCTGATGTTCTTGGATATTTACAAAAACATGATGAGGATTTTGTATCCCTTGTATCATGGCAAAGTGAAATGTTTGATGAATGCAGAAAAATACAATTCGGAATTGTTATGCGCATTTCAGAAAAAAAGAAGTTTTTCTCATTGGCAAAATCAATGATTTGAAAGGGCCAGTTTGACTTCCTGAGATTTGGAAATGAATATGGTCCTTTTGGATTTATGGGTTTTATTGTAACTGTAGTATAGTTTTGTGGAGATTGAACAAATCCGTATTATTTTATTGATATCAATGTTGGGTATTGCTGGAATATTTGATGTAAAATCAAGAAAGATACCTGATATGATATGGTTAGTTTTTGGTGGATTAGGCTCAATTTTGTATATCTTTGACTATTCTACGGTAACTTCATACCATGTCATCACTATTTTCACATCTGTCTTTACAGGTATAGCCATTTGGAGATGGAAAATTGCTGGGTTAGCTGATGCTTTTGCATTCATTGCAATGGCTGTAATTCTGCCAGTCCATTACGAGTTTGTTATGATGCCAATAATTATTTTGGTCACAGTATTTTTCCTAGTTGTAATGTTTGTTACGGTGTATAATGTATCTCTGAATTTATCAGATATTCTTAGATCAAGAAAGATGATCTTCTCTGAATTCAAATCAGAATCAAAATACAAAAAAGCATTTGCATTTCTTGCGGTTCACAGAAAAAGAAAATTTGAGAAATTTGTCATGCCAACTGAGAATTCAATGAGCATAACACCGGATGTCAAATCATTTGTATTTTTGTCGTCTCGAAATAAAGTAATGAGTGATAGTCAATTACAATCAAATGGAATATATGTACAGAATATTCCACCACTAATATCTTACATGTTTGGTGTTGCAGTGTTTTTGTTGTTGGCTGAAATCATGTCTATGTTTTTTGAATTAATTAAAAACTAATTTGAAAAATAAAATAGTAGAAATGTTAATTTTCTAAATTATGTTTTCACAGTTAACAGTGGGCTTGTCTTGGTTATCAATATTACAAGTGTCTTCTCCTTGACTTCCATCTATCTCGTCTATACCATTCCCACCTTTTATCGTGTCATCCCCAGTACCGCCATCCATTACATCATTGCCAATATCGCCAGATATCGTATCATTATCAGCATCACCATTTATCACATCCTTGCCAATGTTGCCTCTTATCGTGTCATCACCATCACCGCCACCAATGATGTCATTGCCATTCCCACCTTTTATCGTGTCATCCCCAGTACCGCCATCTATTACATCTTTACCATTGCCACCAAATATCGTATCATTACCAGCCTCACCATTTATTGTGTCATTTCCCATGTTGCCTCTTATCGTATCACTACCATCACCACCAAATATTATATCATTACCATCACTGCCACTAATCTTGTCATTGTCATTACCACCAAATATCACATCATTACCATTACCACCATTTATCAGATCAGGCCCACCATTACCTAATATTATGTCATTACCAATGTTACCATTTAGTTTATCAAGAGAATCTCCTCCAACTATACAATCATTGCCTTCAAGACCAGAGACAGTATCTCCAAGATCAGATGCTAGTATTAGATCATTGTCTATGGTTCCAGTTACTGATGAGCCAAGGTGACGATCTCTGTTATCAATTACATTTTCTATCTTAATTGATTCACATTCTTTTGGTACATTATCTACTATTACTTCTGCTACTACATTTACAGTTCTACTTACTTGTAATGGTACATTACCTGCAGCATCAGCTGGTGCATCATAAGTTACAATGTATGTGCCAATGACACCATCATCAACTGTATCTCCACTTATGGTAACTATTCCAGAATAAGTAGGATCATCATCTGTAACTGTAGCACCTTGCTCTGTGTATGTGTCAATGCCTACCTCCAATGTTATAGTATCATCACCATTTAGAGTAATTACAGGTGGAATGGTATCTTCTGTGGTTAGATCATAGATGTAGGCTGAGCCGGATTCACAGTCTGGATCCGAAGGACAAGCATCATCATCACTTTCTGCACCAACTATTGCAGTATTGCCAGAGATAGAGACAGAGAAGCCAAAGAGGTCACCTGCTGCAGCGTCAGAAGCTGTAAGCTTTGCCTGCTCAGACCAGACTCCACCAGATTGTGTAAAGATGTAGGCAGCGCCGGAATTTATACCAGCATCATCATCATCGCTTTCTGAGCCAACTATTGCAGTATTACCAGAGATGGAGACAGAGAAGCCAAAGTTGTCTTCTACATCACTGTCTGATGCTGTCAGCTTTGCCTGCTCACTCCAGACTCCACCACCAGATTGTGTAAAGATGTAGGCAGCGCCGAAATCGGAACCAAAACCGTCATCATCACCAAATGCCCCAACTATTACAGTATCACCTGAAACAGAGACAGAGAAGCCAAATTCGTCACCTTCTGCACCGTCTGAGGCTGTTAGCTTTGCCTGCTCACTCCATGTTGTCCCGCTTCTTGTAAATACGTATGCAGAGCCAGAAGAAGCACCAGTGTCGTCATCAGCTCGTGCACCAACTATTGCAGTATTACTAGAGATAGAGACAGAGAAGCCAAAGAGGTCACCTGCTGCAGCGTCAGAAGCCGTAAGCTTTGCCTGCTCACTCCAGACTCCACCACCAGATTGTGTAAAGATGTAGGCAGCGCCGGAAAGAGAACCAAAATCGCCATCAGCTCGTGCACCAACTATTGCAGTATCACCTGAAATGGAGACAGATGTGCCAAAGAGGTCACCTGCTGCAGCGTCAGAAGCCGTAAGCTTTGCCTGCTCACTCCAGACTCCACCACCTGATCTAGTAAAGATGTAGGCAGCGCCGGAGCTGGAACCAAAATCGTCATCACCAGATGCACCAACTATTGCAGTATCCCCTGAAATGAAGACAGATTCGCCAAAACGGTCACGTTCTTCAATATCTGAGGCCGTAAGCTTTGCCTGCTCACTCCAAACTTCATTAGATCTTGTAAAGATGTAGGCAGCGCCATCTGCACCAACTATTGCAGTATCACCTGAGATTGAGACAGCGCCGCCAAATTGGCCAAATGCTGCTGCATCAGAGGCTGTAAGCTTTTGAGTTTCTGTTAGAGTTTCAGTAACTGCAAATACATCATTAATTGAAATTGTACCTACCATCAATATTGTTGATAAAGTTATCACTAGAATTATCTTATTTGTCACTGACATACTTTCATTGAAGTTTCTAATTAATTGATTATGTGATATCCAGATATGAGAATCAT
>Ga0224508_10002749_pt1 | contig 14815 bp, 11 predicted proteins | sample SF_Jan12_sed_USG_4_FD_170157 | JGI IMG/M metagenome (GOLD analysis project Ga0224508, IMG submission 170157) | Sediment microbial communities from San Francisco Bay, California, United States - SF_Jan12_sed_USGS_21 | ecosystem: Environmental > Aquatic > Marine > Sediment | place: USA... | reverse complement strand
CCGAGACGGACGTCGATGATCTCCTCGCTCGGCTCCTGCGGCGCACGCTCCAAATCTCGGCGGTCGCATGGGCGCTCTGGCGGCTCTTCGACGTCTGGGAGCTCCCCGCCGCCGCGTCCACCGTGGATGCCGTATGGATCGCCGCTCTCGCGTTCCCGGTGTCGGGCTTCGTCGGGAAGCTACTGGAGGCGGTGGAGGGCCGTCTTACCGAAAGCTCGATCGACGACACCGCGCTGCCGATGCTCAACAAGATGGTCCGGTTTCTGATCGTCGTCTTCGGCATCGTGCTGGCCCTGGACAGGCTCGGGCTGAACATTGCGCCACTGCTCGCCGGCGCCGGCGTGATGGGCCTGGCCCTCTCGCTCGCAGCCAAGGACACCCTCTCCAACCTGATCGCGGGCGTCTTGTTGATCATGGACCGTCCGTTTCAGATCGGAGACCGGATCGAGTTGTGGAACTCGCCGGCCGAGACGGGGTCGTGGGGGGATGTCGTGGAGATTGGCCTCCGCGCGACGAAGATCCGCAACCCCGACAACCTGGTGGTGGTGGTGCCGAACAACGAGATCATGCGAAGAGACATCATCAACTACACGATGTCCGGCTCGAAGATCAGGCTTCGTATCCCGATAGCCGTCGAGTACGACTCGGATCTCGAACTCGCGAAGACGCTCGTGCTGAGCGCCGCTTCGGCGGTCGAAGGCGTGGCGAAGCACCCGGAGCCGATCGTGATTCTCCGGGGCTTCGGCCCCTCCGAGGTCAACCTCCAGCTTCGCGTGTGGATCGAGGACGCCCGCCGGCGCCGGGCGATCGCCGACGAGATTACCGGGCGGGTCGTCGAGGTCTTCGCGGACGCTGGTGTGGCGATGCCCTACCCGAAGCGGGACGTCTACCTGCACCACATCACGCCCCCCGGCGCGGAGCCGCCCCGCGTGCCGGGTCTCACGCCCCCGAGTGCGAATGACTGAACCGAGGATGGGGGCTCTGCTCCTGGCGAGCGCGCTGGCGATTGCCTCGAGCGTCTCGCCCGCGAGCGGACAGGACCCCGAAGCGTTCATCGGGGCGACGGCGGAGCTGTACACCAATCTCACGTTGATCGACGGTCGCGGCGGGCCCCCCGAGGAGAATGCGGCGATCCTGGTGTGGAACGGCCGGATTCAGGGGGCCGGTCCGCGGTCGTCCCTGCAAGTCCCCCAGGGCACGCAGATCGTCGACCTGGAGGGATCCTACGTGATCCCCGGGTTGATCGACGCGCATGCGGCGCCCCGCGACTCCGCGACGCTCGCCTCCATGCTCGCCCTCGGGATCACCGCCGTGCGCGAAGCCGCGATGCCGCTCGACCGTTTCCGCGCCATGGGTCGCGACGTCTTCGCCGAGGGCCCGCTCCCGGCGGTCTACATCGGCGGACCCATCCTCGAGGGACCTGCCGGGAGCACGGGCCTTTCGATCGAGTCGGCGGATGGCGTGACGGAAATCGTCGAGAGCCTGACCGGAGACGACGGGGCCGAGTTCGTCTCCGTCGCAGAGACCGTCCCCTGGGAGTGGGTTCGCGACATCGCCCGCGCCGCCCGCGCCGAGAACGCACCCGTGTGGCTCGAGGGTCGACACGAGGGCTGGGTGCTGGCGGTTCGCTCCGGGGCGGACGTCGCGAGCGGCCTCGTCTCGCTGGACCCGGATCTCCTGCCCGAGGCGGAACGGGAGAGCTTTCGCGGACGCGTGACGGACGGACCCCGCGTCGCGCTCCCTGAGTGGCTGCGGCTCGTCGACCCGGCCGGGCCGGAGGTCGACGTCGCCGTGTCGGCGCTGTTGTCACGCGATGCGGCGGTCGTCCCCCTCCTTTCCTCGGCTGAGACGCCCCTCAGGTGCGTTTCGTCCGGCGCGACCTGTGGCGGCTGGTCGGACGCGGATCGGGCCAACCTCCAGGCGCAGTGGCCGAAGGCACTGGCGCTCGTTCGAACGCTCTACGACCAGGAGATCCGGCTTCTCGCCGGCTCCGGTCGGCCCTCCGGCCCGGTCTCGGGCGCGCGTTTCCATCGCGAGTTGCAGCTTCTGGTTGAGGCCGGCATCCCGCCGCTCGAGATCATCTCGATCGCGACTCGAAACGCGGCGATCGCTTTGGGCGAGCTGCATCGCCGCGGCACGATCGAAGAGGACAAGCAGGCCGACTTCGTCATCCTCGACGGCGACCCGACGAGAGACATCCGAAACGCGGCGCGGATCCGGCTCGTGGTGTTACGTGGGCGAGCGTGGGCTCCGAAGCCCGAGGGCGGCTTCGAGCGGATCCGTTTTCGCTGACTCCGACGCTAGCCGGAGGCCGGAGCGGTGGGGGGCGAGACGACGGGGGGTCGGGGGCAGCACTCGTCTCGTCGACGCGTGAGATCCTCGATGACCGCACGCTTGAAGTGTTCCTCGCCCGCCTCCGCGATCAATGCGGCTCGATACTCTGGAATGTCGATCGTCTCACACGCCAGGGTCACGCGCTGAAACAGCTTCGGGAATCGGTCTCCGGGGGCGTGGATATGGTGTAGTCCGTGGCTATGGCCGAGGAAGAGCTTCCCGCTCTTCACGGCGCCGAACAGGTCGGCGATGCCACCTCGCACGGTCATCGGGTTTCCATGCAGATCCAGCCCGGTCGGACGCATCATCCTGCCCTCCGGGAGGATCACGATGAGCGCTTTCGGATCGTGGATCCGATCCAGCACGAGCTCCCAGGTGTCGTCCCTCTCGCGCGTGATCGGGATCACGTGGCGCGCGACGAGCCGAAAGAACCGACCCACGAGCGGACGCTCCATCGTCTTGTTGGCGACCGGCAAGACTCCGTGGGCGGCCAATTGCCACAGGAGGCGATTCGGCGCCGCGGCGACGAACACGGGTTCGAAGAGGCTCGTGTGGTTGAGCAGGGCGAGGACCCGAAGATTCGACCAGGGATCGGGCTCGTCCTTCAGCCAGTCGAGCCGAACGCGAAAGAACGCGCGGCAGACGAGCTTGAGGGCGAACAGCAGCAGAAAGACGAGGTAGCTTCGCATACCGGAGCGTTCGGGTAACTCGATGCGCCGTCGGGCTCTTCGAGTGTAGCATCGGGCCACGCGGCAGCGCATCTTCGGAGCGTTCGAATCCCCACGTCGTACATCCGTGTGGCCCTCGACTCAACAACGGTGGAATAGCCATGTCGATCCCGCTGGGCATCGCCCCGCTCGTGCAGTCCGTTCCCGTTCTCCCGATCGATGTGACGGGGGTGGTCGCGGTCGTCATGGGCCTCATGGTCGTGCTCATCCCCGTCGCCGGCGTCACGGCCAGGTTCGCCCTGAAGCCGATTGCCGAGGCCGTCGCCAGGATGCGCGAAGGGCAGGGTGCGAACCGCGAGCTCCAGTTGATCGAACAGCGACTGGCTCTCATGGAGCAGCAGCTGTCGGGGCTCGAGAGCGACGTGCGGAAGATCGAGGACAAGGCGGACTTCGACCGTCAGCTGACGGCAGGACCGGAGGAAGGCACCTCATGAAGAGACACTATTCCCACGGCGGGCCTGTCACGGCTGGCCTGGCCCTCGCGATGTTCGCCGCTGCCGGCACATCGGTGCTCGCGGCCCAGCAGGACTTTTCCCAGGTCCAGGTCGAGGCGACCCACGTCGCCGGTCCCGTGTACATGCTCGTGGGAGCGGGCGGCAACATCGCGGTGTCATCCGGGCCGGATGGCGCGCTGATGGTCGACGATCAGTTCGCGCCGCTGGCCGACAAGATCCGCGCGGCGCTTCAGGAGATCGGTCAGTCCGAGGCAGCAGCCGATCTGAAGTTCCTTCTGAACACGCACTTCCACGGGGACCACACCGGGGGGAACGCCGATTTCGGCACCGAGTCGACGATCATCGCGCACACCAACGTGCGGGAGCGACTCTCGACGCCGCAGGACCGTGGTGGGAACGTGACGCCCGCGGCGCCGCCCGAGGCCCTGCCGGTGATCACGTTCGACGAGAGCGTCAACGTCCACGTGAACGGGGAGCGGATCATCGCCATCCACGTTCCCCGTGGCCATACGGACGGTGACGCCGTGATCCACTTCACCGGATCGAACGTCATCCACATGGGGGACCTGTTCTTCGTCGGGCGCTTCCCGTTCGTCGACCTCGGCGCCGGCGGAAGCGTGGAGGGTCTCCAGGACGGCATCGCGGAAGGGCTCAGCGTCCTTCCGGAAGACATCCAGATCATTCCCGGGCACGGCCCGCTCTCTGATATGGACGATCTGCGCGAGTACAAGAGGATGCTGGACGAGACCATCGGTCTCGTGCGCGAGCAGATGGACGCGGGGGCCACAGTCGAGCAGGTCGTCGAGCGCGGCCCGGGCGACGAGTGGGAGGGGTGGGGTCAGGGCTTCATCAACGCCGAGCGCTGGCTGCAGACCATCTACCAGAGCCTGTCGGACGAGAACGACGCGGACTACGGCCCGGTCGACCCCGACCACGGCGCCGGTCCCGGACACTCACATGACCACGAACACGAGAAGGGTGGGTCGAACCACCCGTAACGATGGGATAGATGGCTGACGAGTCGAAGCGGCAGGATGCCCCGGCGCCCTCTAACGGTGTGTCCGGCGGCGCCGCCGACGGATACAACGCGGGATATGCGGAGAAGCTGTACGAACGGGCGCTTCGCGATCGTGGACTGATTCCCCCATCTCTGGCGGGCTGGGCGGAGGCGGCCCCCGTATCGTCGCCTCAAGCGCCACGTGCAGCGACCGGGCCGGCCCTGATCCCGTCGGCGACCGAAGTCGTGGCGGCCGAGGATCTGCGGCTCGCGGCGATCGCGGGGGCCGTGGTCGAGGCGTACCGGGCCTACGGGCACCTGGGAGCATCTCTCGATCCTCTGGGCGCGCACCCTCCCCGGCATCCGCTTCTGTCGCCGGAATTCCATGGAGTGCGACCGGGAGAGTTGGCGCGCATTCCATCGAGCGTGGTGCACCTAGAACGCCTCGGGTCGACGATGGCGGAAGTCATGGGTCGGCTCGAGGACACCTACTGTGGAACGATCGGGTACGAGCTCGACCAGATGGAGAACCCGGCGCAGCGTGATTGGCTCGTGGACTACATCGAGTCGGGTCGGCACCGGAGGCCGCTCGAACCGGGGAGCGCGCGCCGGCTTCTGGAGCGCCTGAGCCGGGTCGAGGGGCTCGAGCGTTTCCTCCACCGGTCGTACCTCGGGAAGAAGCGCTTCTCGATCGAAGGGTTGGACATGCTGCTCCCGATGCTCATCGAGGTCCTGAGCGCGGCGGGGCGGCGGGGAACCCAACAGGTCTTTCTCGGGATGGCGCACCGGGGCCGACTCAACGTTCTGGCCCACATCATCGGCCTGTCGTACGAGTCGATCATTGCGGAGTTCGAGGAACAGGTCTCGAGAGGGATCCAGCCGGCGCTCCCGGAGCTGGGATCGGGCGATGTGAAGTATCACGTCGGCGGGCGGCGTCGGGTCGCTGCGGAGGAGGTCGAGCTCGACGTTCACCTCGCGCCGAATCCGAGCCACCTCGAGCACGTGAATCCGGTCGTCCTGGGCATGGCGCGGGCTGCACGGTTTCTGGAGGACTCGGACGATCCGGAGGTGATGCTGCCGGTCCTGATCCACGGGGACGCTTCGTTCGCGGGGCAGGGCGTTGTCGCGGAGTCGTTGAACCTCTGCCGGCTCGAGGCGTACGAGACCGGCGGCACGATCCATTTCATCGCCAACAACCAGTTGGGCTTCACCACGCTTCCGGGCGAGAGTCGTTCCACCCGGTACGCCAGCGACCTGGCTCTCGGCTTCCGTATTCCGATCGTCCATGTGAACGCCGACGACCCGGCCGCCTGTATCGCGGCCGTGCGCCTCGCCGTCGACTACAGGTTCGAGTTCGGCGAGGACATCGTGATCGATCTCGTCGGCTACCGGCGCTACGGGCACAACGAGGGCGACGAGCCCGGGTATACGCAGCCCGTCATGTACAAGGCGATCGCGAACCATCCATCCGTTCGCGAGCAGTGGTCCGATACGCTCGTAGAGAGCGCCGTGATATCGACCGAAGACTCACAGGCCATGGTCGACGCGATCGAGTCCGAGCTCGTGGCGGCCCGCGACACGATCACATCGGCTCCGGAGGAGACGCACGAAGACGGGTCGGAGGAAGACCTTCGTTGGCTGATCGATCCGGCCGACATCCCGGTGGTTACCGCGATCGAGGAAGACCGACTGCGGCATCTGAACGACCGGATCCACGCCTGGCCCGAGGACTTCGCGCTGTTTCACAAGCTCGGGCGCCAGCTCGAGAAGCGCCGCGCCGCCCTCGAGTCGGGGATCGACTGGTCGCACGCGGAGGCCCTGGCGTTCGCGGGGCTCGTAACCGAGGGCGTACCGATCCGCTTCACGGGCGAGGACACGGAGCGGGGCACATTCAGCCATCGGCATCTGGTCCTCCACGATTCGGAGAACGGCGACAAGTACACTCCCATGACACGCATCGGCGAGAACCAGGCGCCGTTCGAGATCGCGAACAGCCCGCTGTCGGAAATCGCGACCCTCGGCTTCGAGTATGGCTTCTCGACGATCGCCGCCGACGCTCTCGTGATGTGGGAAGGCCAGTTCGGGGATTTCGCGAACGTCGGACAACCGATCATCGATCAGTTCATCGTCGCGGGTCGATCGAAGTGGGGGCAGGAGTCACGCCTCGTTCTGCTGCTTCCGCACGGGTACGAGGGACAGGGGCCCGAGCATTCGAGCGCTCGACTCGAACGCTTCCTTCAGCTGTCCGGCGAGATGAACATCCGGGTCTGCAACTGCACAACCTCGGGCCAGTACTTCCACCTTCTACGGCTCCAGGCGCTGAGACCGACGCGGAGGCCTCTCGTCGTGATGACGCCGAAGAGCCTGCTGCGTCAGCCGAGGGCGCGCTCGACGATCGGCGATCTGACGGCGGGTACCTTTCAGCGTGTCATTCGTGACCCGGAGGCAACGGGTTCGGTCGATCGGATCCTTCTGTGCAGCGGGAAGGTCTACTACGATCTGGTCGCCGCGCGCCCCGAGAAACCCGGCATCGCAATCCTGCGTCTCGAACAGCTGACGCCGTTCCCCGAGACCCAGCTGCGCGCGGCACTGGCGGCGTACCCTGACTCGGCCGAGATCTGCTGGGTCCAGGAGGAGCCCGAGAACATGGGAGGGTGGACCTACGTTCGCGGGCGGATCAGAGCGGTCAGCGGACGCGAGCCCATGTACATCGGCCGCTCGGAGCGTGCGAGCCCGGCCGAGGGCTACGCCGGCAAACATGCGCGACGACAGCAAGCGCTCGTCGAGAGCGCCTTGCGGTTGCGGAACAGCTGAAGTTGTAGGGGTCCATTCGGGCTATCGTGACGCGAGCCGGTCGGAACGAGCCGCCCGAAGGGGAAGGGGCGGCTCGTCTATTTGAAGCGTACCGGCACTCAGCGAATCCGCTGGTCGATCGTTCGCTTCATGTCGGAGAACTCCGACACCACTTTCTGGTGGAAGTCCCCGAGCGCCTGCGCAGTGTCCTCGGCCGTGTGCTCCGAAAACTCCTCAAGCTTTACCTTCGCGCCGTCGTACTTCCGCTCGAGGCGGTCGATCATGGCCATGATCTGAACCTTACGTCCCGCTCGAGCCGCGCGAAGCTCCTCGCGGAGCTCCTCGGCCTTTTCGCGGTACTTCTCGACGGTCGCGGTCGTGCGAGCGACCAGCTGGTCGAAATCTTCGGTGGAAATGTCCATCCAGTCTCGATTCATTCCGAAAGGTCGGCGCCCGCCGCCTGATTGCCGCGAGACTCCGACCTTTTCAAGCACGTCTCAAAATGACGACGGGTGCGGAACCGCGCACCCCCCTGTCGCCCATGAGTCGCAACAGGTCGGGTTCGATTCAGCACCCGTTTGTACTCGGTCCGGTCGGTTTTTCGGCTAGGGACCCTGTCCCGCGGAACCGACCGCGATGGTTTCGCGGATCGGAACCTTTGAGAACGTCGTCACATACGCCGCATAACAGAGTCCGAACGCGCCGAGGAAGCCGAGCGAAATCATCGCTTCGGGGAGCCCCAGCGGCAGCCCTTCTCCGTGCCAGATCGACGGCGCCACCATGTTGTACCGCTCCACCCAAAAACCGGCGAGGATGATACAGGCCACGAACGCGAGCCAGCGTGGCTTCATCTTCGGGTTCCTGCCGAGGAGAAGCGGGAACGGAATCGCGAAGATCAGGATCATCTGAAGCCAGAAGAGGCCCTTGAAGGGGCCGAGAGCCCTCGGCTCGAACCAGTTCACTTCGCGTGGGATATTGCCGTACCAGATCACCAGGAACTGGGCGAACCAGATGTAGGTCCAGAACACCACGAAGGCGAACATCAGCTTTCCGAGATCGTGGAACTGGTACTTCCCCCAGAGCGAGAGCTCCGCGTACCGGGAATTGTAGTGGTTCGCCATGATCGCGATGATCGCGAGCATCGAGAGCCAGCCCCCGATGAAGTAGATCGGCCCCCAGATCATGCTGACGAATCCGGGAGTCAAAGACATCCCGAAGTCGATCGAGAACAGGGATGCGACGACCGCCCATGCGAGAATCAGGACGGGAGAGAGCCGCCCGAGAATCGCCCTCGCACGCGCTGCCTCTTCCTCATCGCCGCGCCAGCCCCGCGCGAAGAACGAGGTGAAGGCCTTTCTCCAGCCCGTGTGCCTCTCCGCGAGCAGCGGAGCATCGCTACGGATCGAGTACCACATGAAAAGGAAGAAGACCGCATAGAGGACCGTCAGGAGGATCGCATTCCGCATGAACACCCCATCGACGTTGAGCCACGTACGATTCAGGTGCTCGGTCTCGACCTCGCCGATCCATGGGAAGATGTGCTCGTATCCCCGGCGGAGGAAAAAGAAAAGGATCAACGAGAGCGGGAGAAACGCCCCGGAGGCCTCGGCAAGTCTGCGGAATCCTTTGCCCCAGTGCCCTTTCGCCGCCTGGAGGACGGCGCCAAACGCGACCCCTGCCATCCCGACGCTGGTCCACATCAGGTAGTTGGACCAGACGCTCATCCAGGCCCGTTGTGGATCATCGCCGACGGTCATCATGAAGCCCGCGACCCCGAGGGCCACGGCTGCCAGCCAGATCCCGAGCCACATGACCGGAACCCGTCCACCGATCGTCGAGAGCGCCTGCTCGGCGGTCGGACCGGAAGAGTCGTGGTGACTCACTGATCCCCTCCCGCGGCGGCCTCGCGCTGGAGCTGGCGAACGTAGTTGACGATGAGCCAGCGCTCAGCGGCCGGAATTCGACGATACGACGGCATCACCCCTCGACCGTTCGTGATCATTCCCCAGATGTAGCCGTCCGAGTACCCGCGAGTGAGATCGCTCGTGACGTTGAGCGTCGGCAGCGGAGGGAGCCGATTCGGCCCGACGACCGTTCCGTCCCCGAGACCGGCCGAGCCGTGGCACGGGGTGCAGAAGACATCGAACTGCTCTTGCCCGCGCGCGAGCTCCCCCGCGCTCCCGGACGTCGGGTTCACGAGCATCGTGTCCGCCTCGAAGAGCGTGTATTCCCGATCGGCATCGATCGACATCGTGCCTGCGACACGGGGCCGCCCGGCGTTCTCGTACGCCTCTACGGAAGGCTGTGTGGACATCGTCGAGAATACAGGGATGTATTTGATCTGATCGTCACACGCCCCCAGGACGGCCGCGGCAGCCACGGCAAGGAGAGTCCGGCGCCTCATTCCGTCACCTCCACGACGACCGCCCCCGTGTCGCGGACGAGCTGTTCGGCGGAGCCGCGCCCATCGCCTTCGGCCGGGACGAAGATGCCCCACTTGTCGACCGAAAAGTCCGTGCGATAGGTGGAATCGAGCTTGATCACCGGCCGGCGCGTGTGCACGAGGAGCGCGACCAGACCGAAGATCCCGGTCAGAAGCACCGTGAGCTCGAACATGAACACCACGAAGGGCGGCAGAGACACCATCGGCTTGCCCTGCGTGACCAGGGGATATCCGAGCGACGTGCCGGCCGTCAGCAGGACGCCGGTCGTACACCCCGTGATGCCGCCGATGAGCGCCCACAGCCCGACGGGAGACGAGTGGATGTCCATCGCCTCTTCGATCTCGGGCGAAGGGATCGGCGAGTAGATCTCGAGGTCTTTGTGCCCGGCGGCCCTGAGCCGCTCGATCGCGTCGACCGTGCCGTGAAGCGTGTCGTAATGCCCCAGGACGCCGCTCATGATTCACCATGCTGTTCGTGCGCCAGGTGTTCCTTCACCTCGGCGATGCTGATCACCGGGAGCGTCTTCGCGAACAGCAGGAACCAGAAGAAGAACCAGCAGAAGCTCCCGATGAGGATGGCGATCTCCACCCAACTGGGGGTGTAGATCCCCCAGCCCCCGGGCTCGTACTCGTGGGCCAGGGAGGTCACGAAGATCACGAACCGTTCGTACCACATCCCGATGTTGACGAAGATCGCCAGCGCGAAGAGCGCGCGGACGCTACGTCGAATCTTCCGGAACCAGAGGGTCTGCGGGATCACGACGTTGCAGAACACCATCGCCCAGAAGGGCAGAGCGTAGGCCCCCGTTGCACGCCACTTGAAGCTCTCGATCTCGATCGGGTCCGCCGAGTACCACGCGATGAAGAACTCGGTCGCGTACGCGAAGCCGACGATCGTCCCCGTCAGAAGGAGGAGCTTCGACATGTTCTCGAAGTGGTCCTCGGTGACGTAGTCCTCGAGCCGGAACGCCCACCGGAGCGGGATCATGAGCGTCATGACCATCGCGACGCCGCTGTAGATGGCTCCGGCGACGAAGTACGGCGCGAAGATCGTCGAGTGCCAGCCGGGGACGATCGAGAGGGCGAAGTCCCACGAAACCACGGAGTGAACCGAGAGGACCAGAGGCGTCGCGATGCCCGCCATGTACAGATAGAGCCGCCGGTAGTGTCGCCACTCCCTGACCGTGCCCTGCCAGCCCAGCGAGAGTGCTCCGTAGATCTTGTAGCGGACCCCCTTCACCTTGTCCCGGAGCACGGCCAGGTCGGGGATCAGCCCCACGTACCAGAAAAGCGCGCTGATCGTCAGATAGGTCGTGACCGCGAACACGTCCATCACGAGCGGCGACCGGAAGTCCGGCCAGATCTGCCGCTGCGACGGGTACGGCATCAGGTAGTAGAAATACCAGACCCGCCCGAGGTGAATCAGCGGGAAGAGCCCCGCCGTCATCACCGCGAAGATCGTCATGGCCTCGGCGGAGCGGTTGATCGTGGTTCGCCAGCCCGACCTGAAGAGGTACAGGATGGCCGAGATCAGCGTCCCCGAGTGAGCGATACCGACCCAGAACACGAAGGTCGTGATATACACGCCCCACATGACCGGGTGGGTAATGCCGGCGACGCCCAGGCCGACGGCGATCTGGTAGAACCACGCTCCCGCGCCGAGTCCGATCCCGGCCATCGTCGTGAGAAGCAGGATCCAGTAGCGCCCCTGCGGCTTCGCGATCGGGCGCGTGATGTCCCGGTTCGCATCGGCGAGCGTCAGGTGACGGCGCGGCGTGTCCATCTCGGCCGTGGCCATCAGTGCGCTTCCTCGCCGCCTTCAGCGGCGTCATCTCCGTGCCCCGTCGCAGCCATGTGTGCGTGCGTGACATCCTCGAGATAGGTGATTGCCGGACGGACTCCGAGCTCGTCCAGCACGTGATAGCCTCGAGCGCTCTTCGCCTTCCGCGAGACGGCGCTGTTCGGATCCTTCAGGTTCCCGAACGTGATGGCGTTGGTCGGACAGCCCTGCGAGCATGCGCTCTGGACCTCGCCGTCCTCGACCAATCGGCCTTCGCCCTTCGCGTCCAGACGAGCGCTGTTGATCCGCTGCACGCAGAACGAGCACTTGTCCATGACGCCCTTCTCACGAACCGTCACGTCCGGATTCAACTGGAGGTTCAGCGGGTACGGGAACTCGTAGGTAAACCAGTTGAACCGACGCACCTTGTACGGGCAGTTGTTCGAGCAGTAACGCGTCCCGACGCAGCGATTGTAGACCTGAACGTTCAGCCCCTCGCCGTTGTGGTACGTGGCGTAGACCGGGCAGACCGGCTCGCACGGAGCGTCTCCGCAGTGCTGACAGAGCATTGGCTGGTGCACCGTCTGGAAGCCGCCGTCGTCCGTGCGCTCGTGGAACGAGTGGACACGCATCCAGGACATCTCGCGGCGCTGCATGACGAGCTCCTCGCCCACCGTCGGGATGTTGTTTTCCGCGTAGCACGCGGTGACGCAGGCGCCGCAACCGGTGCAGGAGTTCAGGTCGATGACCATGCCCCAGCGATACGGGCTCGAGGGATCGGCGTCGTGCGCCGCCCGGACCATCGAGAGAAGGTCGACCTCGTGCTCCTCGATCTCGTGGAGCGCGTCCTCGACGTTCATGATCTCGGCGATCTCACGCCCCAGGTCGTCGTGGCTCCCCTGCGTGAGCACGAGACGGCCACGCGCGCCGGTCGCGGTGACGGTGACGTCCGTACCGGCGAACGCCAGAGCGCCCGACGCGGAGTCCGCGTTCGCCGCGAGGAGATCGAGCGGGTTCGCGCCGCGGCCGGCCGCGTTCCGGCCGTACGCCGTATGCCCCTGACCGATCGGTATCGCGACGGTGTCCGCACGGATGCCTTCGTAGACGAAGGCGGGCGCCTCGATGGCCCCCGCGCCGGATTCGACGCGGACCATGTGTCCGTTTCGGACGCCGAGCTGGTCCGCCATGTCCGGGTGCATTTCGACCCAGGTCGTCCACACGGACTTCGTGATCGGGTCCGGCATCTCCTGCTGCCACGACCGGTTGGCCCCTCGGCCGTCGTAGTACTGAACGGTCGGGTACGCCACCAGCTGCGTTCCGGATCCGGCGCCCTGGCTGAACGAGACGGCCACCGCGGCAGCGCCCGGTCCGTCGTCCGCGACGGGTGTCGCATCCTCCGCCGGGGGAGCCGCGCTCGCGCCACCCCGACGCAACGCGTCGAGCCAACCGGTTTCGTCCCCGACCCGCGCAAGCCACGCGTTCTTCAGATACGTGGCGTAGTCGGGCGCACCCAGGTCCTGGCTCGAAGCCGCGATCAGGATGTCCTCGAGCGCCATCGTGTTGAAGATCGGCGCCATCGCCGGCTGCCCGAGCGCCATCGCCCCGCCGGGGAGCTCCGCGTCGCCCCACGACTCGAGATCGTGGCTGCACGGGAAGATCCAGCTCGACGCCATCGCCGTCTCGTTCATGTGCGAGGAGATCGCGATGATGTTCTGGACGCTGCCCAGGGCCGCGGCGAAGCCGGCTGAAGCAGGGAGCGTAAACGCCGGGTTGCAACCCGAAGTGATCAGAGTGCGAACCTGCCCGCTGGACATCCGGGCAATCAGAGCCTGCATGTCCGCGAACGAGGCCGTGGCGCCGTCGACTGGACCGCCCTGGTCGTGCACGCGGACCCCGGTGGCCCCGAGTGCCTGGTTGAGCAGGGCGACCGCTCGGTGAGCGGCCGCGGCATCCGCGCCCTGGGACTCGATGCCCGGCGGGATCGCCAGCCCGGCGTTCGCGGCGGCGAGCTCTTCCCCGAGCGCGCGAATCGTCTCGGCAGACACTCCGGTGGCGGTCGAGACGGACTCCGGAGTGTGGTTCGAGCCCTCCGCGAGCGTCACTCCGCGCGCGGCGGCGACGACGTTCGCGACGGCCATGGCCACCTGGCCTTCGGTGCCGGCCCGGGCCTCGATCCACTCGTCGGCGTTCGAGCCCGTCAGCCCGAGACGCGGCCCCACGAACGTGAGCTTCGCGTGCGGGTGACCGTCCCCATCGATGTCGCGCGAAGCCGCGAACCCGGCGGCGAGATCGGTCGGGGACAGCCAGGTCCCGAGGAAGTCGGCTCCGAAACAGACGATCTGGTCGGCGTCGGCGAGCGAGTAGTGCGGGAGCACGTCGCTGCCGCGACCCGTCTTCAGGGCTTCGCTCCCGAACGGCTCCCAGGCGATATGCTCGGCCCCGTTCGCGGCCGCCCACTCGGAGAGGAATCGGGCGCGCGTGCCCGTGACCGCCCCGGTGAGGATCACCGTACCCCCGCCCTGGACCGCCGAGGAGAGCGCCGTATCGGCCTCATCCCATCCGATGTCCGCGTAGGTGCCGTCCCCGTTCGAGCGTCCGGGGTTCTGGGCTCGATCCGGGTCGTAGAGGTCCTGAAGCGTCGACTGGGCCAGCGCGGTCAGTCCGTTCCCGCTACCGAGTCGGTCGTTGATCTCGAGCTTGATGACCCGACCATCCCGAACGGTGGCATGGACCGCCAGCGGTTCCGGACCGGCGTCGGTGATGACCGTCGCGTATGTCTCGCTGACTCCCGGGGTGATCCCCTCTTCCTGCACCAGGTTCGGGATCAGCTTGTCGGCGAAGTCGGGGGGGCCGCAGGCGATCGTCGCCGCGCCGGCGCTCCCGACGCCGAGGACCTTCAGGAACTCGCGCCGCGAGGTCCCCGCCTCTTCCGGGACGTTCGAGCCGCAAGACCCGCCACAGCCGCAAGCGGCCGCCGCCTCGTCCTCGATGCCCTGCTCGGGCTTGTTCGCCGTGGGTTCAGGCATGATCAGTCGTGGACGGTCCTTAATAGTGACATGCGGCGCAGTCCGTCGGACCGCGGAACTTGCCGTACTGAGAGTCGAGCGCCTTCGGGTAGTAGCTCAGCTCCTGCCGCGCACCGGGCTCGGAGATCGGCTCGACGGACTGACTGATGATGTGATCGGTCCAGACATCCGTTTCCTGCGGCTCGCTGCGGTGGCATTCGAGGCACCAGCCCATCGTGAACGGCGCCCACTGATAGACGCGGTCCATCTCCTCTACTGG
>Ga0224508_10002748_pt1 | contig 14817 bp, 12 predicted proteins | sample SF_Jan12_sed_USG_4_FD_170157 | JGI IMG/M metagenome (GOLD analysis project Ga0224508, IMG submission 170157) | Sediment microbial communities from San Francisco Bay, California, United States - SF_Jan12_sed_USGS_21 | ecosystem: Environmental > Aquatic > Marine > Sediment | place: USA... | reverse complement strand
GCGATCATCGAGAAGCGTCGCCCGGCGCCCAACGTAGCCGAGGTCGCCCACATCGTCGGGGACGTGAGCGGCAAGGATTGCATCGTTCCGGACGACATGATCGACACCGCCGGCACCATGGCGACCACAATCGACGTCATCCGGGAACAGGGGGCGAAGGACATCTATGTTCTCGCCACCCATCCGCTGTTCTCGGGGCCCGCCGTGGAGCGCCTCGCGAATGCGAACGTCACGGAGATCACGGTTACCGATACCGTTCCGATCTCTGACGAAGTCCGTGAGGCTCTGCCGAACCTGACGGTTCTGTCCGTATCGAGCCTGTTGGCACAGGCGATCGAGAGTACACACACGAACAGCTCCGTCAGCATGCTGTTCAACTGAGAGTGCAGAGATGAGCAACGAGAACGCCACGCTCCACGCGGAGCCGAGAAACGAAACCGGGAGGAGCGCCGCCCGTCTGCTTCGACGAAGCGGCGGTCTGCCCGCCGTGGTCTACGGCGACTATTCCGAACCGGTGGCGCTGACCGTGGACACGCACGAGTTCGAGCGACTGATGGCCCGGATCCACGCGGCCACCACCGTCATCTCGCTCGAGGTCGAGGGTACGGACTCGCAGCAGGTGCTGATCCGCGAAATCCAGCGCCACCCGTTCCGTTCCGACTTCCTTCACGTGGATTTCCTTAAGATTCGCGCCGGTCAGAAGATCAAGATCCAGGTGCCGGTGCACCTGCAGGGTCTCGCGGCCGGCGTCGAGCTCGGCGGGATCATGCAGCAGATTCGCCACGAGCTCGAAGTGGAGTGCGTGCCGACCGAGATCCCATCCGAGATCACGGTCGATGTCTCGGCCATGGACATCGGGGACTCGATCCATATCGGCGACATCGATGCCGGCGACATCGTGATTCTCGACGACGCGGATCTCACGATCTGCACGTGTGTCCAGCCGACCGTGATCGTCGAGCCCGAGGAAGAAGAGCTCGAGGAGGGCGAAGAGGGCGAGCTTGCCGAGGGCGAGGAAGGCGCGGAGGCCGAAGCGGGAGACGGCGCGGCCGCCGGCGATGGTGGCGAGGGAGGCGACTCGGAGTAGGGTCGGCGCGGCCGATCGCGTCGCGTCGGAGGGGTCGTGCATCTCGTCGTCGCGCTCGGGAATCCGGGGAACAACTACCGCGACACGCGACACAACGCCGGCTGGTGGCTGGCGGATCGATTGGCTAATCGGTGGGGCTTCCCAGGGTTCCGGCGGGCTGGCAAGACTGCATGGACATCGGGCTCGATCGAGGGGCGCAGCGTGGAGGTGCACAAGCCGCTGACGTACATGAACCGGAGCGGTCGCGCGGTAGAGGGCCTTCTCGAGAGGCGGGGACTCGATCCCCGGGCGGATTTGCTGGTCCTTGTCGATGACGTGTGGCTAGAGCCCGGTCGCATCAGAGTCCGCGGGAAGGGCTCACCCGGTGGGCACAACGGTCTGCGTTCGCTGTCCCACGCGATCGGCGATGAGTATGCGAGGATCCGGATCGGTGTCGGGCGGCCCCACGACGACCGGATCGACCTCGCCGAATGGGTTCTCGCCCGGATGCCACGGGCGGAAGAGGAAGAGACGTTGGCCACGTTTCCGCGTGCGGCGGAGGCAGTCGAGCTCTGGCTCGAGGCCGGTGTGGAGGCGGCCATGAACCGCTTCAATTCGAACTAGAAGCCGTTTTCTGAAGAAGGAGACCACGTGGTCGGGTACATCGATTTTGCGCTCTGGCTTGGACTGATCGGGCTGGTGTTCTCGTTCGGGCTGTACAGCTATGTGAAATCGCAGCCGGTCGGAAACGAAGTGATGGCGGATCTGGCCGACCAGATTCACGACGGAGCGATGGCGTTCCTGCGTCGAGAGTACACCATCCTCATTCCGTTCGTGCTCGTCGTGGCGGCCTTGCTGTTCTGGCTTGTCGGGGCTCGCACCTCCGTCGCGTACGCCCTGGGCGCTGCGTGTTCTATCCTCGCCGGCTTCTTCGGGATGCAGGCCGCAACGAAGGCCAATGTCCGAACCTCCGAAGCGGCGCGCGCGGAGGGGCAGGCGAAGGCGCTCCGGGTAGCGTTCTCCGGAGGCGCCGTGATGGGCACCGCCGTGGCCGCGCTGGGTCTGATCGGGATCGGGTTGGTCGTGACGATCTACGATCCGACCGAGGTCGGATTCCGGCCATTCGGCGAGATCATCTCGGGCTTCGCGATGGGTGCGTCTTCGATCGCGCTCTTCGCGCGCGTCGGCGGCGGAATCTACACGAAGGCGGCCGATGTCGGGGCCGACCTGGTCGGGAAGGTCGAAGCGGGGATTCCCGAGGACGACCCGCGGAATCCCGCGACGATCGCCGACAACGTCGGCGACAACGTCGGAGACGTGGCCGGGATGGGCGCAGATATCTTCGAGTCGTACGTCGGATCGGTCATCGCGACGGTCGTGATCGGGATCACGAGCACCATGATTCTCGACGGCGCGCGGCTCGCGGCCATCTCGCTGCCGATCCTCTACATCATGGCGGGCTTCCTCGCGAGCGCGATCGCCGTCCTGTCGATCCGCATGCTCGAACGGATGAACCCGGCCACCGCGTTGCGCTACGCGCCGATCATCGGGGCCGTGATCTTCTGGGTTCTCGCGTACTTCATCACGATCCGACTGCCGTTGTTCGACACGCAGGCCGAAGGGCTCTGGGTCCTGCTCAATCCCGCGGCCGGCCCCTTCTGGGCCATGCTTCTCGGGTCGCTGGTCGGGATCTTCATCGGGCTGGTGACCGAGTATTACACGGCGGAAGGCCCCATCCGGAAGATCGCGAAGGCTTCCGAGACGGGCTCCGCGACGAACATCATCACGGGACTCGCCGTCGGCATGGAGTCCACGCTGATCCCGATGCTCCTGATCTGCGCCGGAATCTTCATGGCCTACAACTTCGCGGGTCTCTACGGGATCGGCATCGCGGCCGTCGGCATGCTGGCCACCGTGGGTGTCACGATGTCGGTGGATGCCTACGGACCGGTCGCCGACAACGCGGGTGGCATTTCCGAGATGAGCGAGCTCGGCCCGGAGGTGCGGGAGATCACGGATTCGCTCGACGCCCTCGGCAACACCACTGCCGCGATCGGGAAGGGCTTTGCGATCGGATCGGCGGCCCTCACCGCGCTGGCCCTCTTCTCGGCCTATTCGAACGCGGTGGGTCTTGACGAGACCGGCATCAATTTGGTGAACCCCCTGGTCGTGATTGGGATGTTCATCGGCGGCGTGACGCCCTTCTTCATCGCCGCGCTGACGATGACCGCCGTCGGTCGTGCGGCCGCCGGCATGGTCGATGAGGTTCGACGGCAGTTCCGGGAGATCCCCGGCATCATGGAGGGGACGGCGAAGCCGGACTCGGCGCGGTGCGTCGACATCTCGACCCGGGCGGCGCTTCGCGAGATGATCCTCCCCGGAGTCGTGGCGATCCTCGTCCCGATCCTGGTCGGTCGGTTTCTCGGCGTCGAGGCCCTCGGCGGTACGCTGGCCGGCGCGACCGTGACCGGCGTCCTGCTGGCCCTCTTCATGTCGAACGCCGGCGGGGCCTGGGACAACGCGAAGAAGTATATCGAGTCCGGCGCACACGGCGGGAAGGGCTCGGAGCCGCACAAGGCCGCGGTAGTCGGCGATACGGTCGGCGATCCGTTCAAGGACACGTCGGGACCGTCCATGAACATCGTCATCAAGCTGATCAGCGTGGTCGCCCTCGTGCTCGCGCCGTGGTTCGCGCGTGTGCATGGATTGGCCTCCGCCGAACCGGAGATCGTGGACGTCGCGCTTGTCCATGCCACCGACGTCGTTCGCGTCTTGACGGGGCTCTTCTAGGCTCCGGCCGCCCGGTTCCGGCAGCTGCCGAGAGGCTTGGAATCGACGGCCGCGGAGGATACCTTCCGCGGCCGTCTTTCCGCTCCGGTGAGCAAGGCGGAAGACAGAGAAGGCGCGGCCCAGGCCGCAAACGAGCGTACGACTCCTGCTCCGGGATTCGCCCGGGGCCGAACGAGACCGAAGGAGTGTTCAATGCGCGAGTACGAGATCGTCTACATCTTTCGCTCGAACTTCACGCCTGAGGAGATCGAGGCGAGAATAGAGCGATATCATGCCATCCTGACCCAGGACGGCAGCGGCGAGATCACCGCCGTGGAGCAGTGGGGCAAGCGCCAGCTCGCCTATCCGATTCAGAAACAGCCGAACGGGTACTACGTCGTGGCGCAGTTTACGGCGGATCCCGCGGTACTTCCCGAGCTGGAGCGGGTGTTGACGCTCGAGGAAGACCTTCTGAGGTATCTGATCGTCCTTTCCGAGGGCGAGCTTCCTATCCCCGGGTCCATGCAGGGCGCCATGGACGATCGTGTGCCCATCGCCAGCCGTGACGGCTCGGGCGACGAAAAGCGGCCCGAGAAGCCCGCGGAAGGTTCGGCCGAGTCCGGGGATGCCGAAGGGCCGGCCGCCGATGACGAGGCCGCCGCGGACGCGGAAGAGGGCGACGCGGAAGAGGGCGACGCGGAAGAGGGCGAAACGGAAGAGGGCGAAACGGTCGAGGCCGAGGACGAAGGGGACGGCGACGCGGACGAGGGTGACGCCGAGGCCGAGGCGGACGCCGACGCCGACGAGCCGACCGATGATGCGGCGGCGGACGGCGCTGAGGGTGACGAAGAGGGTGGTGACGACGCCGGGGACGATCAAGACAGCGACGAAGAGGCCGAAGAGGCCGCCGAGAAGGAGGACTGACGATGGCCTTTCGTAAGGCGTGCCGTTTCTGCGAGAACAAGATCGCTCGTGTGGACTACAAGGATGAGCGGACACTCGACCGGTTCATCTCCGACAGAGGGAAGATTCTGCCGCGTCGCGCGACCGGGACCTGCGCGAGGCATCAGCGACAAATGGCGATGGCGATAAAGCGGGCCCGGTATCTGGCGCTCCTGCCGTACATTCGGGGCTACCACACCTAGCCGGAGCTCGAGGTGACCGCGGTGGACGGTGAGGGCGCGGCGCCGAACCATCGGAGGTTGAGCTTCTGGCGGGCCGTGGCGCTCGCCTGCGCCGTCGTGCCGCTGTTGCCGCCGAGCCCGACGGCGATGGACCGGCTCGCGGTTGTCGGGATTCCGGTGGGCGTCTACCTGCTGGCGTTCCAGTGGCGCCGCCCGATGAGCCTGGCCCTGGGGGTCGCGGCGATCGTCGCGCTTCTCGCCGGCACGGTCGCGGATCCGAGCGCCGGAGCGGCGCAGTGGAGGGCCTGGGGCCTTTTGATCGGCGGTGGGTTTGTCGTAGCGACGGCGCTTGGGAGGGATCAGGGGCTCTTCATTAGGGCCCTGGTCGGTGTCGTGATCGCGGCCGCGGTCGTCGCGGTCGCAGGTGTGGTTCGCCCCGAGATTCTCACGAATCTCGACGGGCGAATCATCAGTCAGTACAACCAGTTCTTCTTCCTCGTCGAGTTCGGGCTCGGCGAAGTGGAGAGCGCGCAGGGGGTCGTCGCGGCCATGCGGACGGTCACGGTGGCGGTATACCCGGCGCTCGTCGGGCTCGCCTCGATGGGGGCACTATGTATCGCCTCGTACGTGGCGACCCGAATGGAGGGGGTCGAGGCGGCTCTCGCTCCGCTCAGAGGGTTCAGGTTCGGCGACCACTTCGCCTGGTGGATGGTGGTCGGATTGGTGTTGCTGGTTGTCCCCGCGGGGGGCTGGGCCATGCGCCTCGGCGGCAACATCGTGATGTTCATGGGCGGGCTGTACGCATTTCGTGGCCTTGCCGTTCTTGCCTGGCTGGGAACGACGGTGGTTACGTCGGGGTGGTGGATCGCCGTATGGATGGTCGCAGCGATTCTGTTCTATCCCGTGACGCTGGGCACGGCGCTCGTGATGGGGTTGACCGACACCTGGCTGGATCTCAGGTCCGGCTTGGGGGTGGAAGCGGATACGAAGTGAACGGCCGGCGCTCGCGCCGGAATGGAGGACTTCCATGGCTGAAGTGATTCTGAGAAAAGATGTGGTGGATCTCGGCAACGCCGGCGAACTCGTAAACGTTCGGCCGGGGTACGCGCGAAACTACCTGATCCCGCAGGGCCTGGCGCTTCTCGCAACCGAAGGGAATCGGCGCCGCTTCGAGGAGGAGCGACGACAGATCGAGCAGTCCACGGAGCGCGACCGGGCCCATGCGCGCGAGCTCGCGGCACGGATCGGGGAGCAGTCGTTGAAATTCGCGGTTCGGGCGGGTGACGAGGGGCGTCTCTTCGGATCGGTCACTTCGGCAGACATCGCCGAGCAGCTCGCGGAAGCCGGGATCGAGGTCGATCGCCGATTGATCCGTCTTGAAGAGCCCATCAAGGAGCTCGGCGTCTACGACGTTCCGGTCAGACTGCACACCGACATCCAGCCGGAGGTCAAGGTCTGGGTGGTCGCCGAGGAGTGAGCCGTGAAGCGGGTCCCCCCGTGTCTTTGGAGGCCGCGTGGCGGCAACTCTCCGAGCGTGGCGAGCCCTCCGCGGAACTCACGTGCGTGGCGGAGGCAGCGCTCGAGCGCAATGCGCGGGAGCCGGTCGTCCTGGACCTGCGAGGCATCTCGGATGTGACCGACTTCTTCGTCATCGCGAGTGGCGATTCGGACACGCACACGCGCGCCATTTCGGAAAACATCGTGGATCGGGCTCGGGAAGCGGGGTTTCGTCCGGTCGGGGTCGAAGGACTGAACTTCGGAAGATGGGTATTGATGGACTTCGTGGGGCTGGTGGTCCACGTCTTCCACCAGCCCGTCCGAGAGTTCTACCGTCTCGAGACTCTCTGGGGCGACGCCCCGCGCCTCGAGTTGGAGTGAGGGAGGGACGCCGGAGCCAGCCGGGGGGGGGAGCGAAGCGTCTCGATTGCTTGCGGCGATTTTCGATTTCCGGCTAAGTTGCTCCGAACCATAGGTTGGGTCGGTGGACGTGGATGACGTGTCGATCACATTTCAAGCTCGTTCCCGCCGCTACGCGCGTTTCGGGGCGCTAGCGGTCGCGATGTCCGTACTGGCGCAGGGCGCCTGCGACGGATCGCCACCGACCGACTCCGACCCCCTCGAAGGCGCCGACCTCGTAGCCGGAACGTCCCTTCCGAGACACGGGCTCCTCGTCATCCCCCGCGATGGCGGACCGGCCGAGCTCCGCGCGATCGAAGATCCCGGTCGCATCCGCTGGTCGGGGACGGAGGAGCTGCCAGCGACGACCGCCGTCCATCCCCTCGGCCGCGCGGTGGCCCTCCGGGCCCGGGACGGAGCGATCACGGTATTCCACCCTTCGGGCGAGCTCCGGCGTTCCGCCGGATCGGTCCCGGCGGACGCGCGCTGGGTGCAGAGCACGGACGGTGGGGCCTTCGTATGGGGGACCCGGGCCCTGGTGCTCACCGGCGATGAGACGCGCTCGATCGCATCGACCGCGACCGTGACCTGGGCGGCTCCGGCCACCGGTGGACGATCTCTGCTCCTCACGGTCACCGAGGACGGGCCGCGCCTGGAGGTCTGGGAGGCCGACGGAGATGAGCCCGCCAGCGTTCACCCCGTATCCAGTCGCGGCCCGGCGCTACTCACGGGGTGGGGCCGCGAGCTCGTACTCCCGGAGGGCGATGACGGCCGCACGCTCGTCGGCCGTGCGCTTCCGGATCTCGAACCCGTCGAGCACGCGCGTCTCGATCGGGCGCCGGTGGTGCTCGCCTCTTCGCCGTCGCAGCATCGGCTGCTGGCCGTGTCCGCTGGCGAGTCGCGTCTCGAGTCGATCGACCGTTACGCCTGGAGGGCGGTCGATGAGACGTCGTTCGACGAGACAGTGCGTGAGGTCCGGCCGGGTGTGACCGGCGCCGTGGTCCTCGCGTTCGATGGCGCTCAGATCTGGGCGATTCTAGCTGGCGATGGAGGCCGCGAGGAAATCGGCAGCGATTGGCGCACCGACCTCCCGATCGGTTTGCCGGGAGGACGGGTCCTGGGGACGATCGGCGGCGCGATGATGCTGTTCGATCTCCGCGGCGGGGGTTCCGTGGAAGTCGATGGCCCGACGGATGCATGGTGGGTGCCCGTTCGCTGGACGCCGCGCCGTGTCGAGCCCGTGGTGCAGGCGCCCGAGCTGGCCCTCGAGGAAGGCGAGGACGCCGAGGTCGATGCCGCGGGGGCGCAACTTCTCAACATCGGTCTCCGGACCGTAGGCCGGGTCGCCGGCCGGGCCGTCGCCACCACCGCGATCCCGGAGTTCGAGTTCCGCGACGAGACCGAGTCGGGAGCAGAGGCTCCGGGCCGTGACCGCTTCACTGCCATTCCGGACGGTTTCTATGCCGTGGCGAGCTCCTCGCGGCAACTGGAGAACCTCGGTCGCCTGCGCAGCGCCCTCGAGCGTGCAGGGTACCGGACCGAGGTCCTGAGCCGTCGCGATGAAGCGAACGACCTCTGGTATCGGCTCATGGTCGGTCCCTACCCGTCCCGCTCCGACGCAGAGGAAGCGGCGCGGAGCCTCCAGCGCGAGCGCGGGATCTCGGCCTGGATCCACGAGGCGATCGGGTTCGGAGGTCCGCGATGAGCGGGCACGCAGGAGGGCCCGACGTGCGGGAGCGCGATGAGCGGGACGCGCGCTTCTTCGCCTGGGACGTGCCCGGTGATGCCCACGTGGTCGCGCTGGTACACGAATCGCAGGACGCCGAGCGCAGCGCTACCGTAGCGGATGCGATCGCCACGTCGGTGGCCAGGCGGCGGGAGCACACGCTGCTCCTGAGTGCCGAGGCCGGGCCCTCGCCGCTCGACGAGCTCCTCGGCGCCGCGAACTCGGAAGGCCTTCCGGCGGCCCTGGAGGGGCGTGCACGGCTGACGGATGTCGCCGTTCAGCGAGTCGACCGTCCCTTCGTCTACCTCCCGGGCGGTGCCGATCCAATCGCGATGCGCGCGCTGCTCGAAGATCAGGTGCTGACGAGCTTCGTCGAGCGGGTTCGCGACCGTGGGGGGACGCTCTTCATCGTGCTCTCCGAGGAGACCCTCAAGATCGAGCCACTGCGCACCCTGATCGACGGCTACGTCGCTCTGGGAGATGTCGCGCTCTCGGAGGCCGAGACCAGCCTGGCGCAGTTCGGCCGCGTGCGATTCGACAACGGCGATTCGCCGTCGACGTCTGCGAACGGGGGCCAGGCCCGGGTAGCGGACGTACCGGGTCTGCCCCCGCTTCCGGAGCCGGCGGCCGGGGAGTCGTCGGTCGATGCGCCCCCCGCGGGTCAGCGCGACGACGCGCGGGCCCCGGTCGAGGGGGGCCGGGCCGCCGCCGGGACCGAACGGGTCGTCGATGGCCCGTCTCCCATCGGGGAGAAGCCCCCGGTCGCGATGCCCGTGGTGCCGGCCGCCGGACCGGCTCCCGCCCACGAGACCGAGACGGCCCCGTCCGGGGAAGACGGCTGGAAACGGCACCGTCAGACGCCGGCCTTCCCGACGAAGCGCGTGGGCATCGGGGCAGTCGGCCTGTTGGGTGTCGCGGCGATCTGGTGGCTGATCGCCGGTGGGTTCGGAGGCACTTCGGGTTCCGCGGCCGACGCGGAACCGGCCTCGAGCGCCGGGGCGTCGCTCCCCCCGCAGGCCGCGTCGTCGCCTCCCGCGTTCGACGAGGCCGGGGCTCTGGCGGCGTTTGAAGCGGCCCCGGCGCTGGGGCATTCCGTGATGATCGCCAGCTTCGCTGTCGCGGACGACGCGGCGAATCGCTTGGGGGAGATCAGGGCCTCGGATGCGGGGTTCTACTTCGTCTCGCCCACGCCCGTGCGCGGGGTCGTGTATCACCGGGTGTTCGCCGGGGCGCTCGATTCCCGCGACGCGGCGCAAACGTTGATGGACCAGCTGGTCGCCGGCGGAATCAAGGACGAGGCCGGGGCCTGGCACCTGCGACCGGCCGCCCTCGCGTTCGACCTCGGGGTGTTTCCGGATCGTGCCGCTTCCGATGCCCGGGTCGCGGCGCTCGAAGGACAGGGCATCCCCGCCTATGCGTTGCCGGCTGCGGGCGGTGACGGACCGTGGCGGGTCTATGGCGGAGCATATGCGGACCAGCGCGAGGCCGCCCCGATGGGTGACATGCTCACGGCGGTCGGAGAGCCGGCCGAACTGATCAGCCGGCGCGGGAGCGTCGCCCGGTAGACTCGGGACCTTTTCAGAACGCCTTAAAGCGAGCGATCATTGCGGATTAAATCCCTGACTCTCCACGGCTTCAAGTCCTTCGCGGATCGAACAAAAGTGGAGCTGCACGACGGGATCACGGCGATCGTAGGCCCGAACGGATGCGGGAAGTCCAACATCTCGGATGCCCTTCGTTGGGTACTCGGGGAACAGCGACCGACGGCGATTCGCGGCTCCCGAATGGAGGAGGCGATTTTTGGCGGGACCGAGCAGCGTCGCCCGATCCACCGCGCCGAGGTTACGCTGGAGCTCTCCAACGAGGACGGATCGTTGCCGCTGCCGTACTCGGAAGTCTCCATCGGGCGCACGGTCTACCGCGGGGGCGAGAGCGAGTACACGCTGAACGGGGCCCCGTGTCGTCTCCGGGACATCCTGGATCTCTGCCGGGACACCGGGCTCGGATCGAACGCCTACGCGATGATCGAGGGGCGCATGGTCGATGCAATCCTTTCGGATCGCGCCGAGGAGCGTCGTTCGCTCTTCGAGGAGGCGGCGGAGATCGGTCGCTACAAGGACCGTCGGCGGGTGGCGACCCGTCGTCTCGAGCAGGCGGAGACCGATCTGCAGCGTCTCGACGACGTGCTCGTCGAGATCGCGTCCAAGGTTCGGTCCCTCGCGCAGCAGCGTGGACGTGCGGAGCGCCACCAGCGACTGCGCGCCCGCCTTCTGCAGCTCGAAGTGGCGGCGGCCGACGCCCGGCTCGTCCGGACCGAGGAGCGCCTTCGCGAGGCTGGCAAAGAGCTCGAAGCCCTCACACGCACGCGTCCCGCGGAAGAGACGAATCTCCAGACGGCTGAGACCGAGTCGGAGACCCTGCGCATCGAGCACGCGGAGATGGAGCGAGAGCGCGCGGAGCTGGCCCGTTTCGTCGAAGAGGCTCGGCGTGCGGTGGAGGAACAGGAGCGGGCTCGCCTCGTCGCCCACGAGCGCGCGGCCACCGCAGGGGAGCGTCTGGGGGCGTTGGCCGAGGAAGCTCGTCAGACAGATGCTCGTCGGTCCGGCCTGCTCGAGAGCCTCGACGATGCCCGATCCAGAGTGGATGGTGCGGAGGCCGAATACGGAAGCGTCGCCGAATCGGAGTCGGGTCTGAGAGCCGCGGCGGATGAGGCCGTGACGGCTTCGCGCGAGGCCGCCGCGATTCGCGAGGCGGCCCGCGAGGCCCTCGAAACCGCGAGACGTGAGTCGGATCGAATGAGCGCGCAGCTCAGAAACTCCGAGGATCGGGCACGGGAGCGAACCGAGGAGCTGGAACGACGCCGTCCGATGTTGGCCGCGCTGGACGAGCAGGAGCAGTCGCTGCGCGACACGCTCGCGGCTGCGACGGGCACGGAGGCGCACGAGGCGACGACGGTCGCGGACCTTCGGGAGCAATGGGAGAGTGCGCGAGCGGACCTCGAGAGCGCCGACGCCACGCTGCGCGACCTGCAGGAGCGGGCCGCTCGGCTCGAAGGAGAGTTGTCGACTGCTCGCGCGCGCGCGTCGAGCCTGAGCGGACTGGTCGGGTCGAGCGCATTGTTGCCGGGGATCGTGGCAGAGCTGATGAAGGACGACGTGCGCGGGGTCGAGGGCGTCCTCTCGGGATTCGTGGACGTCCCGTCCGATTGGGCAGCGGCCGTCGAGTCCCACCTCGGCCCCTATCTCCACGGCGTCGTGGTCGCCGATTGGGCCGCCGTCTCCCGCGTCGAGAAGTGGTTGGCTGAGCGAGAGGCCGACGAGGGCATGTTGATCCTCCCGTTGGATCCCGGTCCCGGCGGTGTCGCCGATGCGGGCCCCCGCTCGCTTCTTTCACGTGTGGAGATCCGTGGAGCGGGCGCACCCTGGGTAGCCGCGCTGCTCGGCAGCGTAGTGGCGTTCGAAGGTGGCCTCGAGCCGCGAGAGGGCGCCTGGGTGGGATCAGACGGTCACAGGCAGGACCGACTTGGCGCCGTATACCTCGGCCGTCCCGGATCGGGCGACGGCGTGCTCAGCCGACGGGCCGAGCTCCAGGGACTTCGCGAGGAAGAAGGCCGCCTCGAGAGCGAGCTTGGCGCGACGCGCGCGGAACTGACCGATCTCGAGGTTCGCGCGCGGGATCTGCGTGCCGAGTCAGATCGACTGGAAAGCGCGGCGGCGGACGCTGAGGCGAGGCGGCGCGAGGCCAGCGCCGATCGCGCGTCGGCCGAGTCGCGACTCGAACGACTGGGTGAGGAGCGCGTGGACCTCACCGGTCGCATCGACCAGCTCGAGGCGTTCCACGACTCCGTGGCCGAGCGTTCCGGGGACGGGGAGGTGCGAAGCGCCGAGCTCGATCGCCAGCTCGGGCACGCCGAGGCCGGGTTCGAGACGGCGCGAACGGAGGCCGAGGACGCGAGACACTCAGCCGAGGCACGTCGGACGGGGCTGCACGAATCGCAGCTCGTCCTGGCGCGGCGCGAAGCGGATCTCAAGAGTCGTCGCGACGTGCTCGAGCGGATCGAAGAGGCGCTGAACGATGCTGTCGGTCGGTCGGCGGCCCTCGAGGCCGAGCGAGGCCAGCTGGAGGAGCTGATCGCGGAATCGAGGCGCACGTCGGAGTCCGCGGAGGAGACGATCGCGGCCGGGATCGACGAGCGGGCGGAGCGCGAGCGTCAGCTCGTCGCGGTCGAGGAGCGGATCAACGAGCGTCGCGACCTGCTGGATCGGCGCGAGACGGCGCTGCGTGAGGCCAGGCGGGCCGAGCGCGAGCACACGGAGCGACGCCACGCCCTCGAGCTCGAGGTCACCCAGCTTGGAGCGGCACGCTCGAGCGTCAGGGAGCGGCTCGAGGCGGAGTGGGATGCGACACTCGACGACCTGCGGGACCGTGTGGAGGCCCCGGAGGAGGGAACCCTCGAAGAGTGGGAGTCCGAGCTCGATGAGATCCGCCGCGCGATCGTCCGGATCGGACCCGTCAACCTTCTGGCCCAGCAGGAGTATGAGGAGGAGAAGACCCGCCTCGAATTCCTGACCGAACAGCGGGATGACCTTACTACCGCCCGGGACGATTTGCGCTCGTCGATTCGTCGGATCAACAAGAATGCGGCGGAGGCGTTCATGGCGACGTTCGACCAGGTGCGCGAGAACTTCCATCGGACGTTCCACAGCCTCTTCGAGGGAGGGGAGTGCGACGTCTGGCTCGAGGATCCCGAGGATCCGCTCGACTCCCCTATCGAGATTTCGGCAAGCCCGCGCGGCAAGAAGACACAGCGCATTCACCTGTTGTCGGGGGGTGAGAGAGCGCTAACGGCGCTCGCGTTGCTATTCGCGATCTACCTCGCGAAACCGAGCCCATTCTGTCTCCTCGACGAGGTGGACGCCCCCCTCGACGAGACCAACGTCTTGCGCTTCGTCCGGATGCTCGAGGAGTTCAAGGGCGACACGCAGTTCATCGTGATCACGCACAATCCACGCACGATGGAGGGTGCGGACTGGATCTACGGCGTGACGATGCAGGAGCCGGGGGTCTCGTCGATCGTCGGGGTCGAGTTCGATCAGGCGACGCAGGTCGCCTGACCGGACGACGGGCGACGTCGGCCGTCGGGGTGGCTGAGCTCGTCGTCGTCGGGTGCGGAACGGTCGTGCCCGAGCCGGATCGCGGCGCGTCGTGCTTCTACGTGGACGCCGCGGAAAACCGCGTGCTGTTCGATTGTGGTCCGGGGTCTGTCCAGGCTCTGGCGCGCCTGGGGCTCCCGTGGGGAACGATCTCGGATCTCGCGATCACGCATTTCCATCCCGACCACATCGGGGCCCTGCCCGGACTCTTCTTTTCCTTCACCCACGGACTCTACGAGAAGCGCACGACCCCACTCGATGTCTGGGGCCCGGCGGGCACGCGACGCCTCTTCGAGGGGCTGGCGGAGGTGCTCGGGGAGTTTATGCTCGATCCCGGTTTCGAGGTGCGAATCCATGAGGTCAGACCGGATGAAACCGTTACGATGACGTCGGGTGCCGTGCTGACGGCTCACGCCACGCCGCATACGCGGGAGAGCGTCGCCTATCGACTGGACGGCGACCACGGCGGCTTCGGCTACAGCGGGGACACCGGGATGTCGGGTTCGCTCGGGCCATTCATGAACGGCGTCGCCGTGTTCGTGTGCGAGTGCTCGCTGAGGGATCATGAGGTGAGCGATAACCATCTGTCGCCGGCGTTAGTTGCCGAGATCTCGCGCGCGGCGGCGCCGGATACGCTCGTCCTGAGCCACATCTATCCGCACTTCCGCACGACCGAGGACGCCGCGGCGCTCGTCGCCAAAGCCGGCTACGACGGCACCATCCGAATCGCCCATGAAGGTCTGCGCGTAGCGTTCTGACGGCGCGGGTGGCCGTCTCTGCACCTCCCTGGCCGCGCTCGCGCGGGGCCAGGACGAAGAGCCGGCGTGCAGCCCCCCGGCCGCGCGTTGACGTTTGGGTGATCGTGGTGGACCTTCTTAAGCCACGCCCGGCCTGGAGCCCCTAGCGGAGAAGCGGCAACTCGCCGGGCGCGCGCACGTATGGATCGCACGGAGGCGGGCAAAGATGCTGGTAGTGATGAAGCACGGTGCGACCAAAGACGAGATCCACGGGGTGGTCCGTGCGATTGAAGATCTCGGGTACCGGGCCCGTCCCATGCCGGGGGCGCAGCGGACGACCGTCGGG
>Ga0224508_10002747_pt1 | contig 14826 bp, 8 predicted proteins | sample SF_Jan12_sed_USG_4_FD_170157 | JGI IMG/M metagenome (GOLD analysis project Ga0224508, IMG submission 170157) | Sediment microbial communities from San Francisco Bay, California, United States - SF_Jan12_sed_USGS_21 | ecosystem: Environmental > Aquatic > Marine > Sediment | place: USA: California... | reverse complement strand
CGATAGCGAGGTGCTTGCGATGGCCGGCGAAACCCGGTCCGATATAGGCAGTGGTGGTATGGCGACCAAGGTTCAGGCGGCACGCATCGCGACCCACGCGGGTTGTTCGACGATAATTGCCAGCGGTGCGCTCGAACACCCGCTGCACGCACTCTCGGCAGACGGCCGTTGCACGGTGTTTCGTGCAGAAGGCACACCGGCTGCGGCCCGCAAGCAGTGGCTGGCGGGTGTGCTCGAGGTCAGGGGCGAGATTCGAATCGACCGGGGTGCGGCCCAGGCATTGCATAATGGCAACAGCCTGTTGCCCGTTGGGGTCGTTGAGGTCATAGGCAGTTTTCGACGGGGCGACGTCGTTACCATCGTCGGCGCAGACGGTACGGAACTGGGTCGCGGACTCACAGAGTATTCCGATACGGATGCACTACGGCTGAGAGGGTGTCAGTCTGAGAAGATCGAAGAACGACTGGGCTACCGTGGCCGCTCGGTGATGATTCACCGCGATGAACTGGTGTTATTTGACAGTGACAGCTGACAACAAGACAGAACCGCCTATTGCCGAGACGATGGACGATATGGGTCGTGCCGCGCGTCGGGCGGCAGCAGAGCTCGCCACGACCGACAGCGAAGAACGAAATGCCGCGCTGCAAGCGTCGGCCAAGGCAATTCGCGAGGCGGCGTCCGACGTCATCGAGGCCAATAAGCTCGACATGGCGGCGGCCGAATCGCACGGTCTCAGCAGCGCGCTGCTGGACCGGTTGATGCTGGACGCGGAGCGCATCGAAGCCATGGCTTCCGGCCTGGAGAGCATAGCGGCGCTGCGTGACCCGGTTGGCCGGATTCTCGATGAATGGGAGCGCCCCAATGGCCTTCGGATTCAGCGCGTATCGGTGCCACTCGGGGTCATCGGCATCATTTACGAGAGCCGGCCGAATGTGACAGCTGATGCAGCCGCTTTGTGCGTCAAAGCCGGTAATGCCGTAATCCTGCGTGGCGGTTCAGAGAGTTTTCATTCCAGCCAGGCGATCTACGCATGCTTGCGCGAGGGTCTCGCCGAGGCCGGAGTCGACGCGGACGCGGTACAAATGGTGCCGACGACCGACCGGGCAGCGGTGGGCTACCTGCTGTCTTCGATGGCCGAGTGGGTCGATGTCGTCGTGCCGCGCGGCGGTAAGAACCTGATCAAGCGTGTTCAGGACGAGGCGCGCGTACCCGTCATTGGGCATCTGGAGGGCATCTGTCATGTCTATCTCCATCAGGATGCCGATATCGACATGGGGCGTCGCATTGTGCTCAATGCCAAGATGCGTCGTACCGGAATTTGCGGCGCCGCCGAGACCGTCCTCATCGATCGTGCCGCCGCCGAGCGCATGGTGCCCGAGGTTGTCAGCGCGTTGCAGGACGCAGGGTGTGAGGTTCGAGGCGACAATAAGGTTGCGTCACTGGTTAAAGATGTAAAAGACGCGACCGAGGCCGACTGGTCCACCGAATACCTTGCCGCGATCGTATCCATGCGCGTGGTAGACGACATCGATCAGGCGATCGCGCATATCCGAGAGTATGGCTCCGGTCATACCGAGAGCATTGTCACCGACAGTGCGCAGGCGGCCGAACAGTTTTTCCGCGAAGTCGATAGCGCCATCGTGCTGCAAAACGCGTCGACGCAATTTGCGGATGGCGGGGAATTCGGCATGGGTGCAGAAATCGGTATCGCGACGGGGCGTATCCACGCACGGGGCCCGGTCGGCGCAGATCAGCTGACCAGCTACAAATACGTGGTGCGCGGCAGCGGCCAGGTGCGGCCCTGATGCCCGTGGAGGCGAGGCACTTCGACGTCGCGATCATAGGTGCGGGCATCAACGGTGCGGGCATCGCCAGGGACGCCGCACTACGGGGCTTGAGTGTCGTCATCTTCGACAAGAATGATATGTGCACGGGCTGCTCCTGGATATCGAGCCGATTGATTCATGGCGGTCTGCGCTATCTCGAGTACGGCGAGCTCCCGCTCGTCTACGAGTCGCTGCACGAACGGCGCTACCTGCGGCTTACCGCGGAGCATCTCGTCAAGCCGTTGCGTATTTGCCTGCCGTTATTCGAAGGTGCTCGGCGTGGGCCGCTGCTTATTCGCCTGGGCATGACGCTCTACGATTTTCTGTCGATCGGCAAGACTGTGCCAAGACATGAAATGCTCAGCGGCGATAAAATCCAGAAGGAGGAGCCCGGCCTGCGTAAAGAAGGTCTCAAGGCTGCCGCCCGATATTACGACGCACAAGTCGCGTTCGCGGAGCGCCTGGTCCTCGAAATCCTGCTCGCGGCCCGGTCAGCCGGGGCCGAAGTACTGACGCACTGCGAGGTAACGGCGATCAAGACCAGTAAGGGCGCCGTCAGCGGCATTACCTATTTGGACAAGAACGACAATGTTGAGCATGAAGTTTCGGTCGGGACTGTTGTCAATGCGGCCGGGCCCTGGGTCGATCGCGTGCTGGAGACGGCTCCCGTTCGCAGCGACCGCCACATAGGTGGGACCAAGGGCAGTCATATTATCGTTGGCAGATTCGATGGCGCTCCGAAAGATGCGTTTTACGTTGAGGCAAAATCGGATGGCAGGCCGTTCTTCATCATTCCCTGGAACGATCAGTACCTGATCGGCACGACCGACATTCGGTACGACGGCGATCTCGACGAGATTCGTGTTAGCGCTGCGGAAGTTGACTACCTGTTGACCGAGACCAACCGGGTTTTTCCGGCGGCCAAACTGACAATCGCGGACATCCATTACGCCTACGCCGGCGTCAGACCGCTTCCCTTTCAGGAGGAGGGGCCGGAATCGGCCATCACTCGCCGCCACATCATCAAAAAGAACAAAAAGGTCGCCGAGGGACTGATCTCGATTATCGGCGGCAAACTGACTACCTATCGAAATCTCGCCGAGCAGACGGTCGACCGAATCGCGAGGCTACAGCACCTGAAACTGCCCGAATGCCGAACCCGCGATACCTTGCTTCCGGGTGCATCCGGCCTTGCGCGTGCGGAGGAGCAACTTCGAGGGCTGCAGTTGTTATCGGAGCAGGGTATCGAGCGGATTTTGAGCATTTATGGCGGCCGGGCGTCGGGCATCTGCGCACTGTGTGAAGACGATGAAACGCTGGCGCGCGCGATCGATGCCAATGACACCGTGCTGGCGGCCGAGGTCGTTTTTGCGATACGCGAAGAATTTGCGAAGTCGCTGAGCGACATCGTTTTCCGCCGTTCGATGATTGGCCTGGATGCTGATCAGGGCCAACCGCTCTACACGACGATCGCCGATCTTGCGGCAGACGAATTTGGCTGGACAGCCAGTGAAAAATCCCGACAGCTCGACGAGCTCGTCGACTTCAGCGAATCGTTGCATGTTACCTAGCGCGCCTCTTGGGCGAGCCGCGGCAGGTATCGCAATTCAATGAACGATTCGCGGCCGCGACCCGGAAAATACCGGTATTGTCCGAACGCGTAATCGGCGCGGTCGGCGACTGCCTCGTCGAAGATGTTGTTGAGGCGTGCCGTGATACTGAGTCTTCGCGACAAGTCGATACGTGCGCGCAGATTCATCAAGTGGTGGCCCGGGTATTCAAAGCGGTTTTCGGCGTCGAGGTAATAGTCACCGATAGTCGTCCACTGCAGCGCGACACCGGCATTCTCGCCGGGCTCGAACAGCAATTCGGCGCTGCCCAGCCAGCGCGGCGCGCTGTCAATGTCATTCCCCGAGATAAAGGGCTCGCCGCGCGCGGCGATCGTGTCGAAATCGTAAGTGTGACGGGCGTAGCTCGCATCTACCTGCAACCGCAACGAGTCTGACAATTGCCAGTCGAACGCGAACTCGGCACCTCGATGTCGGCTGCGGCCGCTGCTGACATTGAAGCCATCGGAATCACGAAAGACGCTGTCTCGTTTCCGCATCAGGAAGACGGCGGCGTCGCCAGACCAGCGCTGCGCGTTCCAGCGCATGCCGAGTTCCATGCTGTCGATACTTTCGGAGTCCAGGTCGGCAACCTGCTGTCCGCTCTGCAGGCGGTAGAGTTCGGTTGCCTGCGGCGCACGGAAGCCCCGCGCGAGAACGCCGAACAGCCACGCGCTGGGTCGGAGCCGGTAGTTGAACGAGAATTTCGGCGCGACGTTGGTGTAGGCATCGCTGCGGCTCGCGGGTCGGGAATACAGGCATCCGCCGAATCCGCAGGCCGTGCCGTCGTCGCGCGTGTTACCCACGAGCATCTGGTTTTCGTAGTCGTAGTGCATGTACTCGACGCGCAGGCCGCCACCCAGTGTCAGCCGATCGCTAAGCATGAAGTCCGCTTGCAAGTAGGGCGCAAGACCGATACTTCGGACATCGAAGTCATAATGTTTTCCTTCGGGCCGCGTCTCGCGCAAAAAGTCGGATCCTTCCGTGGGGCCGAATTGAGTCTCTTCGAGAAAAAGATCGCTCCATTCGATATCCACGCCGGCAACGAAGTGTCTCTTGTCAGAGCCGTACGAGAACGCCGCCATTGCACCGGCGCTCACGTGGCCATTTTCTTCAAGCGGCTGGCCCGGTAAGAAATGTTGCAGGAAGCGCATGTGCGAGTGTCGCAGGTAGGGTCGAATGTCGATATCGACATCCATAATGGCTGTGGATCCTTTCCAGATCCCGTACAACCTTTGACTGGACGCATCGCGGAAAGCCTCGGGATTGACGTTGCCTCGATTGACAGCGGGGTCCTTGTAGGCGTCTTCGCCGAAAATAAAGCCCGCGGTCTCCTGATCGAGGTCAGCCGCACTAAAAACGGCGGTAAGATCCGCGGCCGGAAGATCCCAGTCCGCCGCAAGTTGTAATTTTCCCTGGCGGTATCCGGAGTCTGCGCGAAAACCGCCGTCATCGGCGTAGACCAGCGATCCCAGCACCGGTGTGCCGACGTTGCCGGACAAGAACGCGCGGAAACGACGGAAATCGTTCGGACCGGCCTCGATCGCAAGCATGGTAGGCGGCCGCTCGCCCGTCGCGGGTGTTACAACATTGACGATGCCGTGTATGGCATTGGAGCCATACAGGGCGCTGCCGGGACCACGGATGACTTCCACGCTACTGGCTTGCTCAGTCTGCATTTCGAACGTTTGATTAACATTGCAGAAACCCGAGGGCCGAATGGGAATGCCGTCCTCGAGAAACAGGAAATTGCCACAGGAACCGGCACCGGTGAGTACCGGCGAGCGAATGGCGGTGAGATGCTCCTGTCCGCTGCCACGGCCGAGCCATACCCCGGGAATGCGGGTCATGAGTTCATGTATATGCTGATGTCCAACCGCGGCGATCGTCTCGGGGTCGAGGCGCGCTATATTGCCCGCGTGTTGTGCGAGAGCTTGCGCACGTCGCCGGCTGGTAACGACAAGCTCCTCGATTTTGGTGTCTGGGGTAGCCTGGGCAGTGGGATCGGCTCGCAGCGCAGCGGCAGGCGCAATACAGATTGCCGCAAGCAGCATGCCGGCTGTCATCCCTGGCTGTCTTGATCCCATCATTTTACCCTCGGCAAAGCCCGATCATTATAATCGCGTTTATACAACTGTCTGTAACCGAAAGAGTTTTCCCAATGACGAATACGACTCACCCCAGATGGTGGCTGTGCGCAATGCTTACAACGTTCGCTTGTGCGGCAAGCGCAGCAAACGCCCAGCCCGTCGATGAGCAGGCACAGCCTGGGCACAAGCGTCCGAGGGTCGGACTTGTGCTCGGCGGCGGCGGTGCCCGCGGCGCAGCCCATGTTGGGGTACTGAAAGAGCTGGAGCGTCAGCGGATACCGGTGGACGTCATTGCGGGCACCAGTATGGGCGCGATCGTTGGTGGCCTGTACGCCAGTGGCGTGAGCGCCGCTGAGCTGGAGGAGCTGGTCGGATCACTGGACTGGGCTGGCGTACTTTCCGACGAACCCAGGCGTGAGGATCTGAGTTTTCGACGCAAACAGGACGATACACGATTCCCGATCGACTTCGAGCTCGGTGTCCGTGGTAGCGATTTGGTCCTGCCCAAGGGCGTCATCCAGGGACAAAAGCTCGATCTGTTGCTGCGCGAACTCACGATGCACACCGCCCATATCGACGACTTCGACGATCTGCCGATACGGTTTCGTGCGATCGCCTCCGATATCGAGCGCGGCGAAGCTTACATAATGAGTGATGGGGATCTTGCCAGGTCAATTCGCGCAAGCATGTCGGTACCTGGCGTATTCGCGCCCGTGCTTATTGATAATCGTCTGTTGGTCGACGGTGGCTTAATCGGCAACCTGCCGGTCGACGTCATGCAGCGACTTGGCGTCGACGTGATCATTGCGGTCGACGTGGAATTTCCCCTGTATCGCCGCGAGGAACTGGAATCAGCGCTGACAATCTCGGAACAGATGCTGACGATCCTGATTCGTAAGGAGACCCTGCGACAAGTCGATCGCCTGGGAGAACGCGATGTAATGATTCGCCCCGAACTCGGCATCTACGCCTCGACCAACTTCGGTGACATCGTTGAAACCATAGAGCCGGGCGCCGCAGCCACCAGGGCACAATCTGAAAAGTTGCAGGTTATCGCCGTTGACCAGGCGACCTACGATGCCTACCAAGTGCGCCGCACTGCGCCATTACAGAAAGAACCCAGGCTCGCGTTTGTTCGCGTCGTGCACGACGGTAAGCTCGCGCCCGCGGTGCTCGAATCGAGGTTAAGCATCAAGGCGGGCGATCCGATCGATCCGCAAGTGCTCGCGGCAAATGCCAACCGCTTATACGGACTGCAGTTGTACGAGCATGTCGGCTACAGACTCGTTGAGGAAAACGGTCGGACCGGTGTGGAGTATCGTGCAACCACGAAAAGCTGGGGCCCCAATTTTCTGCAGTTCGGGGTGTCGTTGGAGGACGATTTTGAAGGATCGACCGGTTTCAATGTCGAGGCGCGAATGACACGCGCAGGTTTGAACCGCCTTGGGGCGGAATGGCGCACTGACCTGAGGCTTGGAACGGACCCCAGGTTGTTCACGGAGTTTTACCAACCATTGAGTTTCGATTCTCGCTGGTTCATCGCCCCGCGTGTCGAATTGGCCCAGTCGAACCTCAACGTATTTGCGTTTGATCAGACAATAGCCCGGCTGCGAATTTCCGAGGCCGAGACAGGTCTCGATTTCGGTCGTGAGTTAGGGACCTTTGGCGAGTTTCGTATCGGCGCATTTCGCGGGCTCGGCGAGGCTCGTGTCAAAGTCGGCGATCCGGCGCTGCCCAATATCGACTTCGATACGGGGGGCGCGTTTGCCGCACTGCGATTTGACACGCTGGACGACGCACAATTCCCGCGCAGTGGTGTACGGGCGGACCTGCGCTGGACCCTGTCACGACCAGGATTCGGTGCCGATAACGACTTCGACACGGTCGCCGCGGAGATGACTTCATCGTGGAGCAAAGGCAAGAACACACTGCAACTTGGACTCGATTACGCAACGACGCTCGAGTCGGACAACACGGTACAGGACTTTTTTCCGCTCGGTGGGTTCCTGCGGCTGTCGGGCCTCGAGAGAGGCGAAATCAGTGGGCCACACGCGGCGTTGGCAAAGCTTGTCTACTACCGAAGAGTAGGAGATACGACCGGCGGTATTCTGGACGCGCCCATTTACCTCGGTGTTTCTGCCGAGGCCGGAAATGTGTGGCAATCGCGTTCTGATATCAGCGTCGATACCATGATTTTCAATGGCAGCATCTTTGCCGGCATCGATACGTTTATCGGCCCTGTGTATCTCGCCGCCGGCTTTGCGGAGCAAGGTCAGAGAAACGTCTATCTGTTTATCGGCGAGCCACCACGATGACTAGCGCGATACTTTTTCCAGCACTTGAGTGGGCGTGTCGGTATTGCGGTAATAGCCGTGCCTGACCGCCATCCGTTCGTACGCGGAGTCTCTCTCCTTTTCCGTCGGAAACCAGTGAATACGCTCCCAGTCATCCCCCAGTACGTGTCTGAGTGTATCGGTCGCGGGCAGAGTCACGCGAATGCCAAAGCGGCGTTCACGGCCGGCTGTGTCAGGGTCGACGAGATTGTGCTGATGACAAAAGTCCACGAACTTCTTCCTTAGGTTTTCTGATCTTTTTGGCAGCGCGAGTATACCGGATGAATGTGCATCAGGTCCGCTGTCCCCGATCACCGGCTCCTTCGCGGTCCGACCAGCCGAACATCCTCCGTGTGACAAAAAGATAGACCGGCTTGACCAGTCCCATCCATGCGCGTGACAGGCCGGACGGGCTGGCGAGTATGCGGCGTTCCCGCTGGGTCAGATCGTCGGGGCAGTAGGTTCGCTTGTGCTTGAGAAGGTGTCGAATGTCCTCGCGCGCCGCGATCCGGAACAAGCGACCCCGGCTGCCCGAGTGCCAAGCGAGTTGAAAGTCGATGAAAGCCGCTGCGCCATCGTCACGGACGAGCAGATTGGGCTCCTTGGCAAGGTCATTGTGGACGACTCCGGCACGGTGCAGGCGTCTTAGCAGGCGGGCCGCGCTCAGGAAATAGGAATTGTCAGTGGGCTTGCCCACGTGCATGGGGGCGCCGGCGACGTAGCTGCGTGTGAGTCGATCTCTGTCGTAGCGCATAAGGACAGGCACACCATCCATGCCCTCGAGCGCCGCCAGGGCCACCGCTTCGCGCTTAAGGAGCGACCGCGCAAGCCATTTCAGCCACCAGCGCGCCGACCCCGTGTCGCGCAGAATCGATGCCTCGGTGCCTGAATTCTGCAGCCATACCTCCCCCAACAGGTCCTTTTTCAACAGGCGCTTAGTGCTCATCCGGGCAAGAATACAGTGATGGACATCAGTATTCCGCAGTTCGCACTGGCGCTACGGCCGCGAAATGCACAGAATAGCGAGGCGTACGCATACGGAGCCAGCAATGACCGGGGATTACGACGAAAAAACGCCGGGCGGCGATCGCGAGCAACTGGACTCGACGGGAGAGTTTTTCAGTGTCGGAGCACCCTTGCATGCCGTGCGCGCAGGTTATATCCGCAGAAAGGCCGACGATCTGCTGTACGACGCCGTTATCTCGGGACGGTATGCGCACGTGCTGGCGCCGGATCGCAGCGGCAAGTCCAGCCTTATTGCCGCGACCGCGGCCCGCCTTGAGCACAACGGCTGCAAGATAGCGGTACTCGATCTTGAACAAATTGGTGTCCGTGACGGCGGTGGCGATGATCCCGGGCGCTGGTATTACAATGTCGCGTACCGCTTGCTGCGGCAACTCAGGGTCCGCTACGACCTGCAGTCCTGGTGGCAGGACAAGTCGGTATTGGGCAACCGTCAGCGACTCCTGGAATTTTATTCCGAGGTCATACTGCAGTTCGTGCCTGAACGAATCGTCGTGTTCGTCGATGAGATTCAAAGCATCGAAGAACACCCGTTTGCGAACCAATTACTTGCCAGTATCCGCGCGGCTCATAACGCGCGAACGATGGATCCCGACTTTTCGAGGTTGTCGTTCGTACTGCTTGGCGAATGCGATCCGATAAGCCTTCTAGATCAAGCGGAATTGTCTCCCTTCAATGTCACACAACAGGTATTGCTGAATGATTTCTCGCGGGAAGACCTGGACCTTTTCTCAACCGAGCTGAATCTGGGTCAGAAAGATGCGATGGCAGCGCTTGATCGCATCTACTATTGGACACGGGGACAGCCCTATCTCAGCCAGAAACTGGCCCGCGCCATTGCCAGAGAACGTGCCGAGGGTGATATTGCGGCTCAGATCGACCGCATCGCAACTCAGCAGATTGCGGGGCGCGCGGCACTGCACAACGAACCGAACATGAGCCATATTCATCGCGCGATCGTGAACGATGAAAAACGCAAAGAGCCGCTGCTCAACTTGTACGGAAAAGTTCGCAAGGGCATACCGGTGGCTGCAGACCTGGGCTCATCTTTGCAACGCAGGCTTATGGCCGTTGGTTTAATGGAAATTGATGCGGACGGAAATCTGCGCGTCCGAAATCGTCTTTACGAAAGAGTATTTACGGCGCGTTGGGCGAACGAAAACCTGCCCATACGCTTACGGGTGCCGGCGATGGTCGTCGGTGCGCTCCTGTTACTGGTTCTGGTTCCGTTCTGGTATACGCAATGGTTGCCGCGCCCCTATATGAAGGTCCTGACCTCACCCAGTGTTGAATTGGAAACCGCCAGCGACGCCTACCGAAATCTCCGTTCTTTTCCAGGGCACGCAGACATTGCCGACCGCCTGTATCGGGGGTTCCTGACGCAACGCGCGTCTGTCGCGGAACAGGAAAGCGATATCAATCGTGTCACACGCCTGGCGGCCGACCTGCCGGGTGCGGGGCGATTGCCGGAGACGCTTGAGGCACGGTTCTGGGATCGCAGGGCGCAGGCCGCCAAGCGGGAAGAGCGGCGCGACGATGCGCTGATCGCGGCCTTGCAGTCGCTCGTTCTGGCCACGCCGCAACGGCGGCAACGTGCGGCAAATCTGGTCAGTGACGATTACCCGCTCTTGGTTGCGAGCTTGCCCGCTCTCAAAGGCTCAAGAACCGTGTTCGATCCGGTTGGCATGGTGCTGACGTCTGCTGACGGCGCCAATATTTCGCAGTGGTCATACGCGACGCAGGCCTTGCAGCAGCGCGACGTATGGTCGGTAACAGCGCTCGATGTAATTCCACTGGTACGCCGTGTCGTCGTGGATCGTGTGGGCACCGTCAATCGAATCGGCCTGACCTTGAGTATCAGCCACTCGCGCATGTCGGATCTGCGCATCAAGATTATCGCTCCGTCCGGGCGCACCGTTGAAGTGGAGACCGGCCTCGAGCGGTCGTCGAGCGGCAACGACATACGAATTGCTCCGCAGCAGTTGCGTGAGCTGATCGGCGAGTCTCTTGCTGGCACATGGTCGATCAGCGTTCGCGATGAGAGCCTCGGCATTGCCGGACAGTTCGTTGGCTGGAATCTAAAGCTGAATTCACAAGGAAATGTCGAGGAATTTCAGCGCGGTCTGAACATCCCGGAACCGGTGGAACGTGAAACCGACGACATCTGGTTGGACAGAAGTGGCCGCTACGCAGTTGCGCGTGCGACGCAAAGCGATAGTGCGCGTATCTGGGACCTTGCATTTGCGGAGCCGATTCGGGCGATCGCGGTCAATGAGAGTGAGGCACTGATCGGCCTCGACGCGGGGGCGCGGCACCTTGTCACGGCGACGCAGGACAGCGTGAACCTCTGGGATACGACATCCGGCGATCGTGTCGCGTCCATTCCCGTAGGGCCCGCCAGTACCGGCGCCGTGCTTACGGCGGACGGTGCTCAACTGTTCGTCGAACGTCGTAGCGACGTCGAGACAAAGCTCGAGATCTGGTCCCTCGAAGAAGGCACGATGACAGCCGAAGTCGCGATCGCTGGTGTGCCCTCGGTGGTGGCTGTTGATTCAACAGGTAGCCGCGTCGCCGTCGCAGACTACGACAGAGCCGTTCGAATCTGGGATTTTTCGACGGGTGAACTGCACGCCCAGGTTGATCTTCCCGCGCAGCCGAGTGCGATTCGCCTGGCGGCCGGTGGCACGACCCTGGGAGTGATTTATGGTGACTCCGGCGTCTCCGTATGGAGTGTCGACCGCCCGCAGCAGCCGTTGCTCGAGGAGTTTGGGGCGGGTCGCTGGCACCTCGTCTTTTCGCCCTCGGGCGCCAGTGTGCTCGCGGGACGTCCGGACATCGGGTTCCAGATGTATGGCAGCAAGGACGGACTCCTGATCGGTCCGCCTGTCGGCGTGCGCGACGACGCGTTTTCATCGGATCTCCTCTCCTACAGTGATGATGAGCAGGTTCTCATGACGGGGGCAGTCGACGGTGTGGTGCGTATCTGGAAAGCGCCAGCGGTGCCGGTTGATACCGATGCCGCCGCCCATAGCCGTGAACATCAGGTCTGGCACCCGTCAGCAGATCGCGTTCTTCAGATAACACCGGACGCTACCCGTCTGCTCGTTGGTGACCCGGCAGGGCACGTCCATGTTATTCCGGCAGATGCCAGCCTTGATGACCTTAAGGCCATCGATGAGGATGTCAGTTTTGTAGGCCACAACGCCGATGTCGAGGCCCTGAGCGTGGACGGCAGCGGTTCACTGGTGGCGAGCGCCGCGTCGGACAATTCTATTCGAATCTGGAACACTGACAGTGGACAACCATTGCCTTACATGGCCGAAATTTCCGGCGCTGCGGTCACTCGCATGGTGTTTTCGCCAGACGCTTCGCTACTCGGCGTATTGGCTGACGATCGCGTCTGGCTGATGAATGTCATCAACGGTGAGCCGGTCGCAGATTTTGAACTTGGAGAATCAAACGCGGGTATTGCTTTTGCGAAGGACGACCAACTCTACGTCGGCGGAGACAGCGGTTCTTTGCGGCTGATCAACAAGGACGACGAGGGCAGTTGGACGCTCAGCACGCTCTGGCAGGGTGCGGCGCCCATTCGTTGGCTTGAAGCCTCGCCGCGTGGCGATTACCTCGTTCTCGTCGATCAAAACGACCTGGCGAGCCAGTTTATTCTGGCCGAGGGGCGCCTCGCCGACGGTGTGCTGCAGCTGCCGAAAGCGGTGTCGGATGTTACTTTCAGCGGCGGCGGTAGCCGCGCGTTGTTCCGCACCTCGCGCTGGGTGCATCGAGCCAGTTCATCGATGGCCGGCCTGGTTTGGCAGGACAGCGTATTCGCGCCCAAAGCGATTTATGGGGCCGGAATCGTCGCGGCCAGTCCCGACGCTACCGCTGCGGGCGCCAATCGCCTGTATCTCCCGGCCGCGCGTAAAGGCTTTGTTGAGTTTGTTGAGCTGGGTTTCAGAGGTTCGTCGAATCCCGGGCTATTCGGCAACAAAAACGAATTGCTCAATGAATGGCGGCCACGCCTCCGGGGCATCATGGTGCCTCCAGGGACCTGATGTGATTTCCAAGGGCGGGGCGACCCGCTTATCGCATATCGCCGCGCAATGTCCTCACCAGTAGTTCGAGTTTTTCAGCCGTCACTTCAGACGGCGGTACAGGCTCGCCGAACGAGACGGGCACGCGCGCAAACAGACGACCAGGGATCTTCCTGATACCACCGGTCTTGCGGCGGCTAAACCAGCTGCCCCACAACCGACCGAGTGCCGCCGGCACCACGGGCACCGGGCGTCGCTGAATGATTTTCTCGATGCCCGGCCTAAACCGATGGATCTCACCATCCCGGGTGATCGCCCCCTCGGGAAAAATGCAAACGACGTTGCCGGCGGCAAGCTCGGCATCAACCTTTTCGAACGCCTCGTCCATGAGTTGCTTATCCTCTTTCGCCGAGGCGATGGGAATCGCTTTGGCGGTCTTGAAAATGAATTTGAGCAACGGCATTTGAAAGATCTTGTACCACATGACAAATCGCATCGGGCGGCGCACCGAACCGCCGAGAATAATAGGATCCATAAAACTGACATGATTGCTGACAACCAGCACGGGGCCTTCGCTTGGAATGTTTTCAAGCCCGGTCGGGCGGATTCGATAGACAACATTGATTACGAGCCAGGCCAGAAATCGCATCAGGAACTCGGGGAGCAGAGAGTAGATGTAGATTGCGACGACAGCATTCAGCACGGCGACAATCACGAACAATTCGGGGATCGAGTATCCGGACTTGAGCACGATAATTGAAAGCACTGCGGCGCCAACCATCAACAGCGAGTTCATAATGTTGTTGGCTGCAATTATCCGTGACAAGTGTTGGCGCTTCGATCGTTTTTGAATCAACGCGTATAACGGAACGCTGTAAAAGCCACCAAAAGCTCCCAGTAGAATGAGATCAGCCAATATGCGCCAGCTTCCGCTGCGGCCGAGAAACTCGCTGATCGATGACACGGCGATGCTGTTGGACGAGGGTTGGGCGAAGTACAGGTCAATTGCAAACAGACTGAGCCCGATGGAACCGAAAGGCACCAAACCGAGCTCAATTCGATGTCCGGACATTCGTTCGCAAAGCAAGGAACCAATGCCGACTCCAATCGCGAATGCCGTGAGCAGGCTCGTCGTAATTGTTTCATTGCCGTTTAAAATCTCGAGCGTGTACGCCGGTATCTGAATCGTCATTGCAGAACCAAAGAACCAGAACCATGAGATACCGAGTATCGACAGGAAAACGCTGCGTTCTTCGCGCGCATAATTGATGATGCGCCAGGTCTCTCGCCATGCGTTCCAGTTGATTTTTAACCCAGGGTCGACTGCCGGGGTTGCTGGAACGTGCCGACTTGTCATGTAGCCCGTCAGTGCGACCAGAATGAGACACGAACCCAGTATGGTCTGCTTGTTCAAGCCCAAGCCGCCGGAAATCTCGTCGCCTACAGCGAGCCCGCCGACGATTAGGCCCAGGATGATCGCAACATACGTTCCGGACTCAACCAGAGCATTGCCGCCGACCAACTCATCGTCGGCCAATTGTTGTGGCAGGTATGCGTATTTGACCGGGCCAAAAATCGTCGACTGGCAGCCCATGAGGAACAGCACCAGCAAGAGCAGAGAATAGTTCTCCGAGACAAGGGCGAATGCCGCGAGCATCATCAGTGCAATTTCGAGTGTCTTGATGCGCCTGATGAGCATCGATTTTTCGTATTTGTCGGCGAACTGGCCCGCGGTCGCTGAGAACAGGAAGAACGGTAGAATGAACAAACCCGCGGCGACGTTCGCGAGGTGGGTGTGGTCCATTCCAGCGACCAGTACGCCCTGGAACGTGATCAGGATAACGAGGCCGTTGCGGAAAACGTTGTCGTTAAGGGCACCGAGGAATTGCGTGGCGAAGAAGGGGGCAAATCGGCGC
>Ga0224508_10002746_pt1 | contig 14827 bp, 15 predicted proteins | sample SF_Jan12_sed_USG_4_FD_170157 | JGI IMG/M metagenome (GOLD analysis project Ga0224508, IMG submission 170157) | Sediment microbial communities from San Francisco Bay, California, United States - SF_Jan12_sed_USGS_21 | ecosystem: Environmental > Aquatic > Marine > Sediment | place: USA... | reverse complement strand
GACGGGAGTCACCGGCACGAGCGCCGGAGCCACGGAATCGGCCGCCTCGGTCGTCGGGCCGGCCCGAAAATCAGCCCACCGGGCGGCAAGCGCGGCCACACGCGTCGCCTCCGGGGCACCGCGGGAAAGTGAATCCAGGTGCGCCACCACGCTGTCGATCTCGGCGGCGATCGCAGCATACAGGGCCGCGTATCCGCTGTCCTCGGACACCTCGTACTTCAGGCCTGCTTCGAGGAGTCGGTCCATGCGGTCCAGTTGTTCCGCGCTCGTTACCGACACACGTACGGAGACCGCCGTCAGCCGGCGCTGAGCATCCGCCAGGTCGCGGATGATGCTGATGTGGTAGACGAGCAGCGAGCCCAGCAGCAGGAGTAGCAGCCCGTAGCCCGACCAGAGTTTGGTGGAAACCTTCACACTTCCGCCGGATCTTCCTCGTAGCGCTTCAGCTTGTTGCGGATCGTCTTCACGTCCAGGTCAAGACACCGCGCGGCCTCGGCCTTGTTGTTCTTGACGTGCTCGAGTGTCTTCAGGATCAACTCCTTCTCCGCCTGCTCCGCGGTAGTCTCCCCGATCTCGATCGTGATCGTCGGATCTCCGTTGCGCGGGGCTCGCAGAAACAGGGGAAGCTGTCCGGTCTCGATCCAGCCGTCGCGCGCGACGATCGTGGCACGCTCTATCGCGTTGCGGAGTTCCCGCACGTTGCCTGGCCAATGGTGCGCCTCGAGCAGCGCCATCGTCTCGGCCCGTACGCCCTCCACCTCGGTCCGGTGTTTGTGATTGAACTCCCGAATGAATGCCTGGACCAGGAGTGGGATGTCACCGTCACGGTCTTTGAGGTCGGGAAGCCGGATCTCGAACACAGCGAGGCGGAAGTACAGATCCTCGCGGAGTAATCCTCGCTGGATCGCCTCGTCGATCGGGCGGTTCGTCGATGCGACGACCCGCACGTCGAACTCGATGTCGCGGCTGCCGCCAACGCGCCGAACCCGTCCCTCCTCGAGGATTCGAAGGAACTTGGTCTGCAGGTTGACCGGCATGTCGGCGATTTCATCCAGGAGCAGGACGCCGCCGTCGGCGAGCTCGAAACTGCCACGCCGCAGCTGCGCCGCGCCGGTAAACGCCCCCTTCGTATGCCCGAACAACTCGCTTTCGATCAGGCCCTCCGGGATCGCCGCGCAGTTGATGGCGATGAATGGCCCACCTGATCTCTGGCTGAGCGCGTGGATGGACCGGGCGACCAGCTCCTTACCCGTTCCGCTAGCTCCCGTCACGATCGCCATCGCTTCATTCTCGGCGAGCAGTTCGACCATCGCGAACACTTCCATCATGGCCTCGCTGCGCCCGATCATGCCCGCGAACCCTGGCTTGTCTTCGAGCTGCGAATCGAGTTGGGCGACACGCTTCTTGAGCAACATGTCCGCGAGTACCGCCTTCAACGCCGCCTGCAGCTTCTCGGTCTCGATCGGTTTCGTCAGAAAGTCCTCGGCACCGTCCTTCATCGCCTCGACCGCCAGGTCGACGGTCCCGTGGCCGGTCATCAGAATTACCGGGCGATCCGGATCGTCCGCTTTCAGCCACCGGAGAAGGTCGAGGCCGGACAATCCGGGCAACACGATGTCGGCCAGCACGATGGAAGGGCGCCTGAGTTCGATGGCGACCTGCGCCTCCGAGGCATCGGCGGCCGTGCTGACCTCGTAGCCCCAGTCTTCCAGTCGTACGGTCAGCACTTCGCGCATCGTCGCGTCGTCATCTACGACGAGAATAGTGGTTACATCACGTTGCATCCGGAACCTCCACGTTTTCCAGGGGGGGCGTCAATCTCGCCGCTGGTCTGCCCTGAATCAACTTTTTTGGACCGGATTCGGGAAATTATCCCCGCATCCTTGGGCTCTTCGCCGGGGAAATTATCCCCGTATCGAGGGCACACCAGCGAGTTCGACTGGCGGGGCATTCAGGCTTAATTGTCTGTCAATAAATTGTTTACAGTCGGACCGAAACGAGGCACACGGATTGCTTTGTGCGTACTGTAGAGTAGACCGCTCCGCCGGCAGGCCGGGGGACGCGACTCGTGAACAGAAAATCCGAACTACCCCTTCTGCCAGGAGATTCATGCCGTGAACAACTCTTCGGTCGGACCGAAGCCGCTGGTCGCCGGCCTCGCCATTTTTGTCGCGTTTGCCGCCAGCGGCTGCGCGGCGAAGGTCAGCCAGGACGTCTACAATGCCGACATGGCTGCTATCCGCGCGGATATCGCGGGGCTGGACTCCCGCGCCACGCTAACGGAGGAGCAGTTGGCCCAGATTCAGTCCCGCATGGACGGGCTCGAGGCCGAACTGGGCGTGTTGCGTGAAGATTTCGATGTAACCGTGGCCCGCCTTGAGACGGGTATCCGGTTTGCCACACCCATCCACTTCGATTTCGATGATGCGTCGATCCGCACGGCCGACATGGAATTGCTCGATCGGTTCGCGGACGTAGTGAGCCATCACTTTGACGGAGCCCTGATCACCGTGGAGGGATTCGCGGATCCGGCCGGCTCGATGGCGTACAATCAGCGCCTGTCGGAGCGGCGGGCGGGAGCTGTAGCCGCCTACGTGCAAACGGTCGGTGGCCTCGACCGCGCCCAGATCAAGACGATCGGCTACGGTGAGACGCGACTGGTACAGGCGGGCGCCCAGGGACCGGGCGAAGCGGGCCTCGTGAATCGCCGGGTCGCGTTCGTGATCGACTATGCGCCGGAGGTAGAGGCGGAGGTCGACCCGGAGGACCTGGTCGCCGAGGCCGAGGCGGAGATGGAGACTTCGTAACCGAAGGTTCAACTTGAAGGTCATGGCCCCCGGTGCCGCGTCGCGAGACGGCGGTTCCGGGGGCTCAGTTCATGTGCCCTGGTCTGCTATTTCGTCTTCACGCGGTAGGAGCAGCTGTCGTCTCCATCGGGCATATAGGCGATTCGCTCTATGTCTCCATCCACGAGCGCGGCCAGAAGCTTCTCTTCGGTCCGGCAGGGCAGGTGCGTGACAGCTACCACGGATCGTAACGGACAATTGCACAGCCGGATTACCGTGTCCCCCGTGCCCGGATCCTCGCTCAATTCAGGCATGTATCCGGCTTCCGCCATGATCTCGGCGGCCGCACGGCGGCGCTGTGCGGGATCCAGTTTCTCGAGCCGGGCCGAGACGCTGGCATACCCGGCCTCGGCGCGCGCCAGGAAGAACTCCTCGACGAGTTCCTCGCGGCCGGTGCTCAGCAGGTGCTCGACCATCGCGACGAGGAGCTGGGCTTCTCCCTGGGGGAACAGCGCCTGGCCGGCATCGGTGAGGCCGTAGATCACGTGAGGTCTTCCGGGCCCCTCGCTCCGCCGACCGACTCGCTCCACCAGACGCCGGGCCTCGAGAGCCCGGATGTGCTCCCTCAGCGTACCGGTCGCGAGCGCAAAGTCTTCGGCCATCTCCTCAGTTGTCGAGGGCCCCCGCCGCTTCAGCGCATGCAACAGCTCCCGCTGTGTATGCCCGAGGCCCGGAACGCGGATGTGATCGGCGTCTTTCATGCCCCAGATTGCTGCGGCTGAGGGCAATTGTCAAGGTTATATATGTTATGATGGTTTCAACCTTGACAAACATCCTAACGCTATATATACTCGGATCGACAATTCTCTAATGCCGTGCTAGGTTCAAACAACTACAGGGGTCTTCGCATGCAGACCAAAGCCAAGCACCACCCCGTCCGGTTCGTGACTCTTGTCTTCTTGGCTGTTTCGACAGCCGCATGCGGGGGAGGCGAGAGTCCGCCGGACGCGGGTGCTTCTGATACCCCCGAAACGCCGGCAGCGTCGGCGAATTCGGGGCTCACTGCGGAGGAGCTGGAGTTCGGCATCGGCCCTATTCGCGACCTCGTCCTCGGCGATTTGGACCCGGCTCTGGCTGACGCCGGTGCCGAGATCTTCGCGATCAAGTGCAGCGCCTGTCACAAAATGGGCGAGCGCTACGTCGGTCCTGACCTCAGCGCCGTGACGGATCAGCGTGCCCCCGAGTACGTCATGAACATGATTCTCAATCCTGAGGAAATGGTTGAGAGACACCCCGTGGCGAAGGCGCTGTTCACGGAATTCAACTACACGCCGATGGCGAATCAACAGTTGACGGAAGAGGACGCACGGGCGGTCCTCGAGTACCTGCGCCGGACGAGCGCGGAAGATCCCGGCGCCCAGAACTGAACCCTTGCACAAGAGACTGAATGATGACAAACAGCAGAATCAGGCTCGTGATGCTCGTGGCCGCCGTGGCATTTGCCGGCGCGTTCACCTACGCGTGCCAGACATCCAGCGGCCCGGCTGCGGGAACTGGCGACGCCGCCAGTGACGTCTACGTAGCGCCGGGCGAATTCGACGAGTTTTACGCATTCATGTCCGGCGGATTCAGCGGGAACGTGACCGTCCACGGACTTCCTTCAGGTCGTCTGATCAAGACGATCGCCGTGTTCTCCCAGTACCCCGAAAACGGTTGGGGGTATTCCGAGGAGACGAAGGACATGCTGCGGACGAGCTTCGGCCTGATCCCGTGGGATGACTCACACCACCCGCAGCTATCCCAGACGGACGGCATCCCCGACGGACGCTGGCTGTTCATCAACGGCAACAACACCCCGCGCGTGGCTCGGATCGACCTGTCGAAGTTCGAGACGGACGAGATCATCGAGATCCCGAACTCGGGCGGGAATCACGCGTCCCCGTTCATCACGCCGAATAGCGAGTACGTGATCGCGTCCACGAGGTTCAGTGTGCCGATCCCGCAGGCCGACGTCCCGATCTCGTCGTTCAAGGAAAACTTCAGCGGGACGCTCACGTTCATTCGGGCCGACCAGCCGGGCGAGATGGACATCGCCTTCCAGATCCACGTCCCGGGCTTCGACTACGACATCGCCCACTCCGGACGCCAGGTCTCAGATGGCTGGGCGTTCTTCACGACGTACAACACGGAGCAGGAGCATACGCTGCTCGAGGTAAACGCCTCGCAGGCCGACAAGGACTTCGTCGCGGCCGTGAACTGGCGGCGTGCGGAAACCTGCGCCGCTGAGGAGGCGGGGCGCATCGTCCCGGGGCGGTACGTCCACAACGTTATGGGAGAAGATCGGATTGGTCGCTCCGAGCTGAAGGACTCCGTGCGGATGATCGAGCCGGCCGACTGCTCCGACATGATCTACTTCCTGCCGACCCCGAAGTCGCCGCACGGCGTCGATGTCGACCCGACGGGTGAATACATCGTGGCCGGGGGTAAGCTGGCGACGACGATTCCCGTCCACTCGTTCTCGAAGATGATCGATGCGATCGCCAACGAGCAGTTCGAGACCGTCATCGACGGCATCCCGGTGCTCGAGTATGAAGCCGTTCTGGCGGGCGAAGTCCAGGAGCCCGGACTCGGTCCGCTGCATACGGAGTTCGACGCGAACGGCAACGCGTATACGTCGATGTTCATTTCGTCCGAGGTCGTCAAGTGGAGGCTGGGCACCTGGGAAGTACTCGATCGGCAGGAGGCGTACTACTCGACGGGTCACCTGATGATCCCGGGCGGTGACAGCTCGCAGCCGTTCGGCAAGTACGTGGTAGCCCTCAACAAGATTACCAAGGACAGGTACCTGCCCACGGGACCCGAACTCGCGCACTCGGCGCAGCTCATCGACATCTCGGGCGACAACATGCGTCTGCTGCTCGATTTCCCGACCATGGGAGAACCGCACTACGCGCAGGGACTGCCCGCCGAGCTCGTGACCGCGAATCAGGTCCAGATGTTCGACCTGACCGAGAACACGAATCCGTATGCGACGCTGCAGGAAAGCGACGCGCGGATCGAGCGGGACGGCAGCACCGTACACGTATACATGACGACGATCCGCAGCCACTTCGCGCCGGACAACATCGAAGGCGTAATGGTAGGTGACACGGTCCTGTTCCACGTCACGAACCTCGAGCAGGACTGGGATGTTCCGCATGGCTTCGCGGTCATCGGCGCCCGGAATTCCGAGCTGCTCGTCATGCCCGGTGAGACCCGGACGCTGCGCTGGGTGCCACAGAGAGTCGGAGTGTTTCCGTTCTACTGCACGGACTTCTGCTCGGCGTTGCACCAGGAAATGCAGGGCTACATCCGCGTGTCCGCACGGGGGAGCAATCCGGCCATCGCCTACGGAACTGGCGGCTGATTCAGGTACTCCGGTTCGGGGCCCCCTCGCGGGGGTCCCGGACGGAACCGAGAGATAGATGAATAACCTCAAGGCGAGCCCCGCATCCCGCCGGATCATGCTGGTGGCAGCATTAGCGCTGGTCGCACTCTACGTCGTTCCGCTGTGGAGGATCAGCCTCAAGGCGCCGCAGTACCCGGAGGGCATCGGTCTCCTCATTCAGATCGACAACATCGAGGGTGTAGGGCCGCACGACCTCAAGAACATAAACGGGCTCAACCACTACATCGGCATGAAGGAGATCGTGCCGGAAGCAATTCCGGAGCTCTCCTACATGCCCTGGATTCTCGCCGTTCTGATCGGCTGGGGACTTCTCGCTGCGGCCACCGGCAAGCGCTGGCTGCTGTACAGCTGGTTCGGGGTGCTCGTTCTCACGGCGGTTGCCGGTCTGGTGGACTTCTACCTGTGGGGCTACGACTACGGCCATAATCTCGACGCCGAGATGGCCATCATCAAGATCCCGGGAATGACGTATCAGCCCCCACTCATAGGTACGAAGGACCTGCTGAATTTCACCGCTACATCGCTCCCCGCCCTGGGCGGTTGGATTGGGATCCTTGCGGGCCTGCTCGTCGGCTGGCGGACCTGGAAGGAGGCGCGGGGTGCACGGCGTGCTCGCGCGACGGCTGGCTAGCGGGGTCGTCGCCTCAATCGGCGTACTGGTGGCGTCATGCGGCCCCGGTGCACCGTCGGCCTTCGAGACGGCGGACCAGGCGGCGCACGCCGAGCATGCTCCGATGGAGCACGCCACGACGGATCTCGAACAGCTTCCTGCCCCGGATGACCGCTCCGGTGCCCTGGATTCCGGTTTGCGGGAGGCGGAGCCGACTTCCGCGTCCGTTCTCATCGTAGATCCGGAGGGGCCGCTGTCGTCGATCGGTGAAGCGGTGAGGGCCGCCGCTCCCGGCTCGCGCATCCTCGTGAAGCCCGGCGTATACACGGAACCCACGATCGTGGTTGATCGACCGGTGACGATCCAGGGTGAGGGATATCCCACGATCGACGGGGAGGGCGAGAGGCAGCTGTTCGAGGTGACGTCGGACGACGTCCGGATCACGGGTCTCGAGTTACGGAACGTCGGGGTGAGCTACGTCCAGGACAGGGCCGCGATTCGGGTCGAGCGGGCTGCGCGTTGCGAAATAGACCACAATCGGATCCACGGCGGGTTCTTCGCGATCTATCTCGCCGGCGCCACGGACTGCCGGGTGACCGACAACCGCATCGTCGGAACCGGCTCGGGCGAAACGGACTCGGGGAACGGGATCCATGCGTGGAACTCGTCGCACATCGTCGTCGAGTCGAATCAGATACGGGGTCATCGTGACGGGATCTACTTCGAGTTCGTGAAAGACAGCCGGGTATCCCGAAATGTGGCCGAGGACAATATCCGGTACGGTCTGCACTTCATGTTCTCCGACCGATGCCGATATCGCTCGAACTCCTTCCGCCGCAACGGGGCCGGTGTGGCCGTCATGTATACCTCCGATATCGAGATGTTGGGGAATCGGTTCGAGAACAACCAGGGGAGCGCGGCCTTCGGGCTGCTGCTGAAGGATATCCGTGACAGCCGGATTGTCGACAACGAGTTTCATGAGAATTCGGTCGGGCTCTATGCAGAGGGATTCGACCGGACGGTGGTGGAGGGAAACGATTTCGTTGGCAACGGCAGGGCCATTCGGCTGTTGTCCAATTCGGCGGACACGCGATTCGTGGGCAACAACTTCGAAGGAAACACGTTCGACGTGACCACGAACAGCCGACGCGTCCGCAGCTCGTTCGAAGGAAACCACTGGGATGGATACGGCGGCTACGACCTTGATGGAGACGGCGTCGGCGACGTTCCCCACCGTCCGGTCCGACTGTTCGCGCTCATCGCCGAGCGGTCACCGGTGACGACCGTGTTGCTGCGCAGTTTCTTCGTGACGCTGCTCGATTGGACGGAGCGCGTCGTTCCGTCGCTGACGCCCGATAACCTGGTCGACGAGCGGCCGGCGATGCGCCGGTTGGAACGGAGCGCCACATGATCAGGATCGAGAACCTCAACAAGTCCTACGGTCGCCTCGCTGTCCTGCGTGACGTCACGTTGTCGATTCCGCGGGGCAGGATCACCGCGCTCGTAGGCCCGAACGCGGCTGGAAAGACGACGCTGGTCAAGTCGATCCTCGGGCTGGTCCGTCCCGGCAGTGGGCGCATCGTAATTGACGATCATCCGGTGAACCGTGATCCGGTCTACCGCGAGCGCATCGGCTACATGCCGCAGCAGCCAGCGTTTCCCGACAACCTGAAGGTGCGTGAACTTCTCGCATTCATGGACGACATCCGGGGCGCGTCCGAAGGCGTCGCCGCGGGTCCATTCGACCGGGCACCGGGGCGCGACCTGATCGACACCTTCAACCTCTCGGATTCAATGGACCGCCGACTCGGCACCCTCTCGGGAGGCACGCGCCAGAAGGTCAACGCCGCCGTCGCGTTCCGGTACGGCGCGGATCTTCTGCTGCTCGACGAGCCGACCGCCGGGCTGGATCCCCTGGCCCGCACGCGACTCAAGGAGGTCATCGCTCAAGAGCGCGAGCGCGGCACGACGGTGCTGGTCACGTCGCACGTGTTGAGCGAGCTGCGAGAACTGGCCGAGCACATCATCTACCTGGTGGACGGCAGGCTCGAAGTGAGCTCTTCGGTGACCGACCTGCTTCGTCAGACCGGTGCAGCGGATCTCGAGCAGGCAGTCGCCCGGTTGATGGCCGAGTCCGCCGAGTCGGCCGAGTCGGTGACCGATACGCAACGGCCCGGCGCCGTCGGGGAGGCCGGATGAGCGTCTCCGCCCGGATCGCCAGGTACGAGTTGCGCGACGTGTCGCGCGGCCGCTGGCTGATCGTCTACGTGGCGTTGCTGTTCGGACTGGCCCAGACGTTGCTCGCCCTCGAGGCGGACACCACGCGCGCGCTCGCAGGACTGATCAATGTCGTCCTGATCGTGGTCCCACTGGTTGGCCTGCTGTTCGGCACGCTCCACATGTATGGGGCACGCGACTTCAATCGGATGTTGCTGGCCCAGCCGGTCGGACGACGCGAGCTGTTCAACGGCCTGTACGCCGGCGTGGCGCTTCCCCTCGCGGGAGCTACGATCCTCGGGTTGGGACTGCCGCTGGTGGTCGGGGCGCTGGGGGATTCCTCGGCATTGGCTGGTGTGGCCCGGTTCCTTGGCGTCGCCGTCGTGCTCACGCTCGCGAGCGTATCTCTCTCGTTTCTCACTTCGGTGGCGGTCCGGGATCGGGCGGCCGGCATGGGCGTGGCGGTGCTGATATGGCTCTCGCTGTCCGTCCTGTATGATGGTGTGTTAATCGCGGCCGCTTCGACGTTGCCGAGCGCCGCCCTCGAGCGACCCGCGCTCATCATGACTCTGCTGAACCCGATCGATACCGCCCGCGTGCTGTTGTTGATGCAGTTCGATGGGGCTGCGCTCATGGGCTACACGGGTGCGGTGTTCAGGAACTTCTTCGGAGGGACCACCGGTACTGCGGTCGCGTTATTGACGCTCACCGCGTGGATCATACTACCGTTGTTGCTTGCCCGCCGGATCTTCCGCCGCAGCGACCTCTAGGCGGTCAGCCGTACCCGAGCTCTTCCAGCCGCGCCTCATCCATGCCGAAGAAATGACCGACCTCGTGGAGAACCGTGACTCGCACTTCGTCTACGAGTTCCGCCTCCGTGTCACAGTACGCGAGTAAGGGTCGGCGGAAGATCGTGATCCGATCCGGAAGCAGCACGTCATCGATCCCGCGCTCGGTCAGGGGCACACCCTCGTACAGTCCGAACGGACCGTCGTCCTCGTTCTCGATGACGACGTTGACGTTCTCCATGTGGGCTACGAACTCTGCAGGCAGTTGCCCGAGCGCACGGGAAACGAGCTCTTCGAACCGTTCCGCGGTGATGGCAAGCACCGCCCTCACCTCAGCCTTCGACCGGCCAGCCGGCCATCCCACAAGAGGAGCCCTGCGCCGCGAGCCTCTCGTTCCGCGGCATCAAGGCGACGCTGATGCCTCAGGTTGGGTGGATAGACGCGCGACTCGGCAAACCCTCCCCGGACGAGCCATTCGTTTACCAGCGTGTCACCGACCAACACATAAGCGAGCAGCCGACCGTACCGGTCCCGGTGCTCACGGTCGAACTCGAGGCGGACGGTGCGCCCGTTGACCAGGGCGCGGTTCGCATCCGAGGCGAGGCGGGCCAGTTCGCGGATGGCCGGCCGATCGTCGTCGAACTCCGGCGTGTCAATTCCGATGTAGCGCACCCTTTCACGCTGGCCCTCGAAATCGACCTCTATCGTGTCACCGTCGTACACCCGGGTCACCTGGGCCTCCTGCCGTCCGGCCTGGTCCGGGACTCCACACGCGGCCGCCAGAAGTCCGAACATCGCGAGGTGTCGCAGTCGTGGGACCCGGAGCATCAGAGTTCCTCCAATCGGCCGGCCGTAGCCTCGATGACTGCCGGCCGATCGATCTTTCCCGTTGGCGTTTCGGGTAGCTCGGTCAACCAGCTGATGCGCCGGGGCCGCCGGAACGAGGCCAGGCGCCCGTCGCACCACTCCCGAAGCTCCGCCGCTTCCGGCTGCACGCCATCCGCAACGAGTGCCGCCGCCACGATCTCACCCCACTCGTCGTCCGGGAAGCCGAACACCGCGGCACGTGAAATCTGCGGATGACTCTCCAACTCCGCCTCGATGTCCTCCGGCAAGACGTTCTCGCCTCCGGTAATGATGAGATCGTCGGCTCGGCCCAGGACTTCGAGTACCCCGTCGGGGCGCAGCCGTCCGAGATCGCCCGTACGCAGGAATCCGTCGTCGTACATGTAGAGGGAACGTACTTCGATACACCCGTCGTTGATGCGTACCTCCGTGCCGGCCAGCGGCAACAGATCCCGTGGTGCCGATGCAGTCCCGGTTGCCACCTGGGAGCATGCCTCCGTGAGACCGTACGTCGCCCGGAGCGGAATCCGGCGGCGCCGGGCTTCATTCCAGACGTCATCGCTCACCGGTCCGCCGCCGAGGAGAACCGCCCGCAGGGACGGCGGAGGGCGCCATTCCGGTTCGAGAGCGAGGAGCCGGGTCAGCATCGTGGGCACCAGAGATATCAGAGTGACGTCGTGTTGATCGATGAGCTCGGCGACCGCGCCCGGGTCGAATCGGGAAGCGAGCACGACCGTGCGGCGCGCGATCAGGCAGCGGGTCACGATGGACAGTCCGCCCACGTGTGCGAGGGGCAGGCACGCCAACCAGCGATCATCCGCGGTCCAGCCAAGCCGCTCTGCGCTGGCTGCAGCCGAACCCTCGAATGCCTCACGTGACAGGCTCACGGCCCGCGGAGACCCGGTAGCACCGGACGTGAACAGGATGGCCAGCGGATGGCCCGGATCGGGGCTCAACGGCTGTGCCGGCAACACATCGCCGCTCGTGGCGACCCGGTCGAGGTCCATGCAGGGCCGGACGGCCTCCAGTTGGCGTGCCCGTTCCCGCTCCGTCAGTCCGGGGTGAAGCGGTACGAAGGGTGTGCCAATCTCAATCAGCGCCAGCAAGCGGACGATGGTCTGCGGGTCGGACGTGGCGTCGAAGGCGACCCGTGCGAGATCGCGGGGAAATCCGAGGCCGGCCAGCCTCTCGATCTCGAGCCCGACTTCCGAGGCCAAGCGGGCCCAGGTCCACGAGCGTTCGTCCCACAGGAGCGCCGGGCGGTCCCCCGCCTCCCGAGCGGCTGCCTGAACGGATAGGGCCGTCACCGGGACACCTCTACGCCGTGGCCCTGGATCTCCTTCGGCTCGATCCACGGCCCGGCCCGCTGCTCGAGATCGTCGTGCCCGGCCAGGCCAGCGGCGATGGGCGGCCCGATGGGGTCGATCGCGGCCATGGCCAGCGCGAGCTCACATGACGCCGCATGGGCAACCGGGCCACCGAAGGTGTGCGATACGATCGCCCGGGCGCCGTTGGCGTGCGCAACTCCGGCGAGTGACAGACACGCGCGCGGGCCACCCAGCACCATCGGTTTCAGGACCACCGCCATACATGCGCCGCTGCGTGTGACGGCGGCCACCGAGTCGGGCAACCGCAGAGACTCGTCCGCAGCCAGCGGCACCGGGGAGTCGCCGAACGTCAGCAGTTCCACAGCCCCCACGGGTTGCTCCACCAGAGCCGGGTCGATTGCCGCCTTCAGCTCTCCCAGTCGGTCGCATGCCTCCTCAGGAGTCCAGGATCCGTTTGCATCGAGCCGTATCTTCAAATGGGGGAACTGCGCGCGGACGGCCCTCAGCTGGTCCAGTTGCAGTGAAAACTGCTGACCACCGCCAACCTTGAACTTCACGACCTTGAATCCTTCCCCCACTCGATCCCCGACTTCCCGGAGGAGATCGGTCGGCGCAGCCGGCGCCCCCGGTCGCTCGACGCCCGGGAGTGATACCAGCGCGCACACCGGGACACGTTGGACGGGCCGCGACGGCGTCGCGAGATCGAGGAGTACGGCGTGGAGCGGAACTCCCAGCTGGCGCGCCCTCAGATCGAGCAAGGCGAACTCCGCCGCACACCGTGCGGACGGCACGGCGCAGAGCGCCGAATCCGACCCATCAGCCTCGCCGCCTGCCCAACGGGTTGCCCAGTCGTCGAGCGCGCGCTTCGCGCCGCCGATGTCGTCGGGGGAATAGCCCTCGAGAGGCGAGGCTTCTCCCCAACCGGTCCGTCCCCTTCCGTCACCGAGGCGAAGCACGACGACTTCCCTCTCACTGCCAACCGGATCGGGAGCGGTCGTTCGCACGGCGGCTGCCGAGCGTTCGCTCATGGGGCGAGGATGCCTACCACGACACCCGCCGAAAACAGAACGGAAAACAGGAATAACAGCTGAGCGGTCTGTGCGAGCGTGGCGTTCAGCACCGGTCCGCGGTACTTGCGCACGTGGACAAACAGCCCGAGGGCAGCGGGCAAAGTCAGGAAGGGCAGCAAAGCCCAGGTAGACACGTACTGGAACCAGACCATGCCATAGGCGGCACCGTACGCGACCGTAAGCAGCACAGCATACTCGACCACGCCGAATCCCCGGCCCAGGGTGACGGCGAGCGTTCGCTTTCCGGCGATCCGGTCCGTTTCGTGGTCACGGACGTTGTTCACCACCAGAATCGCAGTCGTCAGGCAGCCGACCATCAGACCTGCGGGCCAGGCCGCGTCGGGAACCGACCCGAGCTGAACGAACGCTGTGCCGCACACCGCCACGAACCCGAAGAACAACAGGACGAACAGTTCACCGAGCCCCCGATATCCGAGAGGGAACGGTCCCCCGGTATAGGCGATCGCCGCCGCGATCGCCGAGAGGCCCATCGCGATCACCGGCCAACCCGCTACCAGGGTCAGGTACACACCTAGAAGGGTGGCAAGTCCGAACGACGCCCACATCCCGCGTTTCACGTCTTCCCCGGACAGCAGGCCTGCCTGCGTGACGCGGATAGGGCCGAGACGGGTCACCGAATCGGCGCCGTGCTCGAAGTCGTATACGTCGTTCGCCAGGTTCGATCCTACTTGCAGCAGCAGGGCTCCTCCGAGGGCGGCGACGGCCGGGCCCAGGGCAAATCCGCCGGCCTGGAACGCGATCGCGCTGCCGACCAGAACGGGCGAGGCCGCGGCCGGAAGGGTCTTGGGCCGGGCGGCAAGCATCCAGGCTTGCGCTCGGCTCACGGAAATCGCGGGAATTTCGAGAAGTCCGGCTTCCGCTTTTCGAGAAACGCCCGCTTCCCCTCCTGCGCTTCTTCGGTGAGGTAGAACAGCAACGTCGCATCGCCGGCAAGCTGTTGCAGGCCGGTCTGGCCGTCGCAATCGGCGTTGTGAGCCGCCTTGAGGAGACGTATGGCCGTGGAGCTATGCTGCAAGATCTCGCGACACCACTGCACCGTCTCCTCTTCCAAGCGTTCGAGGGGGACGACCGTGTTTACGAGGCCCATGTCCAGTGCCTCCCGGGCATCGTACTGCCGGCAGAGATACCAGATCTCCCGCGATTTCTTCTGTCCCACCATGCGGGCCAGATACGATGAACCGAAGCCACCGTCGAACGACCCTACCTTGGGACCCGTCTGACCAAATACCGCGTTGTCCGCCGCGATCGTCAGATCGCAGACGACGTGGAGTACGTGACCGCCCCCGATCGCGTAACCCGCGACCATCGCGATCACCGGCTTGGGAAGCGTACGGATCTGACGCTGAAGGTCGAGCACGTTCAACCGCGGGACACCGTCGTCCCCCGCGTAGCCCCCGTGCTGTCGCACGGACTGGTCACCACCGGAGCAGAATGCCTGATCGCCGGCTCCGGTCAGTATCGCCACACCGATGCTGGTGTCGTTCCGTACGTCGTCAAAGGCCCGCTGCATTTCGTTGATCGTCGCGGGCCGGAACGCGTTTCGGACTTCGGGACGATTGATCGTGATCTTCGCGATCCCGTCGGGGGACTTCTCGTAGATGATGTCTTCATAGCCCGGCTGGGCATCCCACGTCACCGAACTCATCGAATTGCCTTCTCCGGTCTCGTGTGGCAGACCGATCGGGGTGCTGCTGCATGCGGACGCGGCGGTCT
>Ga0224508_10002745_pt1 | contig 14827 bp, 11 predicted proteins | sample SF_Jan12_sed_USG_4_FD_170157 | JGI IMG/M metagenome (GOLD analysis project Ga0224508, IMG submission 170157) | Sediment microbial communities from San Francisco Bay, California, United States - SF_Jan12_sed_USGS_21 | ecosystem: Environmental > Aquatic > Marine > Sediment | place: USA... | reverse complement strand
TTGTTCGATCGTGAAAGCTGCACCTATACCTACCTGTTAATCGATTCCGAGACCCGCGAGGGCGCTATCATCGACGGTGTGCTGGAAACTTTTGACCGCGATATGCAAATTATCAATGAACTCGGGATTGAATTGTTGTATGCGATCGAGACGCACGCGCATGCGGACCATATTACCTCGGCCGGTAAAATACGCGAGATGACTGGTGCCAGGCTGGTCTATGGCGAAAGCTCGGGTATCGAGGCAATTGATATCCCGTTGAAAGATGGCGCCAGCATAACCCTGGGGCACTACCAGGTAATGGCGCTGTCGACACCCGGCCATACCAATGGCTGCACCAGCTATTTTTGTGACGGTATGCTGTTTAGTGGCGATACGCTGTTGATTCGCGGTTGCGGCCGCACCGATTTCCAGTTTGGTGATCCGGGTATGCTCTACGACAGCATTACGCAAAAACTATTTGTTCTCAGTGATGACACCATCGTCTACCCGGCGCACGATTATAACGGTCGAACCGCGTCGACGATCGGTGAGGAAAAAGCCTGGAATCCTCGGCTTGGTGGCAATCGTCCGCGCCAGGAGTTCGTGGATTTAATGAATAACCTCAACCTGGATATGCCGAAAAGAATCAACGAGGCGGTACCGGCGAACATGAGTGTCGGTATCAACTTCGACCCGAATCGCTATCTGTTGCGGGACTTTGACATGAATGATTTGCACCAGGCCTGGCAGAGCCTTCCTGCAAACGCCCTGGTTATGGACAATCGTACCCCGGAGGAGTTTGCGCGCGGACATGTGCCAGGCAGTCGTAATATTCCGATGGGTACCGAGAATGCGCATGTCGACGAGCTGAAGCAATACGACCAGGTTTATCTTTACTGCCGCTCCGGTCGACGCGCCCAGACCTCGACCACCAACCTGAACTTTCAGGGTCTGAACCATATAATTTGCATCAGCCATAGCGGCATGCCGGACTGGGAAAAGGCCGGCTACCCGGTCGAAACCTGATAACTAAAGTATTGTCATACCGCGGCTTGACCGCGGTATCCAGGGCTAAGCTTTTGATTCAAATTCTGCTGGATCCCGCGATCAAGTCGCGGGATGACATTTACGAAGTTGCGCGAGATGATGGTTGTGTCGTTTTGCGGGATGACAGCTAGGCAATCTTTGAGATTACGGTGTAGGCGTGGACGTAGTCCATGCCGTGGCCTTCGGGATTTTCCCGCACGATGTCGCGATAGGTTGCGTAATAGTCTTCGATAATTTGTCGGCGCTCATCGAGCGGGCGATCAGCGGATAAAGCGTTGAAAAATATGCTTTCGTTCCAGCTGCGAATGGTCGGGATGTATTCCTCGGCAAAACGAGCCGCGTCAGCGTGCTCCATGAACGATTCGGCGAACGGGCATTTGACAATACGGGTATCGATATGATCGAGGCGTAAACCGGCCAGGTAAACGGCTTCATCCGGGTCCTGCAGCGGAGCGCTGAATTCCTCGACCGTATTGTAGTATTGCGGCAGGGTCATATTCTCATACTCTGCGCGCGTGATTCGATCCTGTTCGAGAAAGCTTTGCCAGATTCGGTTGAACTGATCGAACATGTTGACGCCACCGGTATTGCCGAGATAACGCCCCTGTTCATCGCGGGCAAAGTTGATCAATACCAGCTTGCCACCCGGTTTTAGCTCGTGCGCACGATGCAGCAGGATCTGCCGCCAGTCCCGATGCGCCTGGTTACGAAAAGCATCGAGCTCTTTGCCTTCGGCACCAACCGCCTGGACATGATGGGAGATATTGCAAACCTTGGCGCTAAGCCAATGCATCGCGGTGGCCGAGAAACCGATATCGAGCGTTCCCGTCGGAACAATCTGCTTATAAAAGGTGGTACCCGAAACCAGTGGAAAGATATCGTCGCGCCGATCGAGGTAAGTTTCGAAGGGGCCAAGGCCGTAGACATTGGCAATCAGCGCGTTGAAATCATTGCGCGGTTGATCGGAGTAAACGATAGAAATCGACGCTTTCGGTGCGCGCGCTGAAACTGCATCTATCGCGGCGCCAACCATCGATAGTGAAGTTCCTGCGTCCGCGGTACCCATGTCGGATAAGGTGAATCCTGAACTAATCGATTCCTGCGACAGGCTATTGATTGCGTCTACAACTATTGGCGTGGCCGCATCAATGACGTGTTTTGCGCCGATGGTCGCCAGTGAATAGAGTCCGCCTCCACTCATGGTGATGCCTTCTGAATGTTCTCGACTGGCCATTACGCCTCCAAAGAGTTGCTAGCTAGTTTGCTGATCCAGTAACGATAATACCAATTTTGCCATGTTGCGAGGGCCATCTCCGGCGCCAAGATTATCGCGAACCTGCTTGAGTCCCTGTTTTACCTGGTCGCGATAAGCCTGATTCTCGATTAATTCAAACAGTTCGCGACTCACCGCCTCCGGATTTGCGTCTTGTTGAAGAAATTCTTTTACCACCGCTTTGTCAGCAACTATATTAGCCAGGCCAATATAGGGAATGGTAATCAAACGACTCATGATCAGGTATGAAAGCCATGACATCTTGTAGAGAATGCACATGGGTATATTGAGCAGCGCTATTTCCAGTGTCACTGTTCCCGAGCAGGTAGCTATCACATCACAGCAGGGGATTACGTCGTATATTTCATCCCGGGTAACGATGATATCGAGTCCGCTGCTTTTGCAGCGTTCTGACAAATCATCAAAATCGAGACTGGAAGCCACGGGTAACAGGAACTTAAGTTTAGGCTCGCGCGCCTGCATTCGCCTAGTAGTAGCGAACATCAACGGTAGTAAACGAGAGATCTCGCTGTGACGACTACCTGGAAATAATCCAACCACCTTGTCATCGGTCGAGATCCCCAGGTCCATGCGGATATTTTGGGCATCGATACCGGCCTTAACCTTGTCGACGAGTGGATGTCCGACAAAACTGACCGGGATACCGGCATTCTCATAGTATTGCTTTTCGAATTTGAAGATCACCGCCATATGATCGATGAGGCTGCCGATTTTATGAATACGTTTCGGTCGCCACGCCCAGACCTGGGGGCTGATATAAAACAGGACCTTGATTCCAAGCTCACGGGCGTGACGGGCTATCTTGAGATTGAACTCGGGATAGTCAACCAATATCAGTAAGTCGGGCCGGGTTTTATCAAGCCTATGCTTGACGATACCCATGGCTCGCTTGATATCACCCCAATGCCGCAATACCTCGACCAGGCCGACCACGGCAATAATCGAAGAATCGAAAAACACGTCGACACCGGCTTTCCGCATTGCTTTGCCGCCCATCCCGCTTAGTTGCAGATCAGGCTGCTCGAGTTTCAACTGCTCGACGAACTCGGCTGCGTGGGCATCACCGGAGGCTTCACCAGCGAGTATCATGACATGTGTCTGCTTCATTTAGCAGCCAGCAGTGCCTCGCAAACCGTTTCAATCTGCGCCGACGTCATTTCCGGAAATATCGGAAACGAAAGACAACGTTGCGCGACTGATTCGGTCACCGGCAATTGCGGCTGTTCAGTATCGTGGAAAGCTTGCTGTTGATGCAGCGGAATCGGGTAATAGACAGCGCAGGCGATATCCTGAGCCAGGATCGTTTCTCGCAGCTTGTCGCGCTCGTCGCAAAGCAGCGTGTACTGATGAAACACATGATCACGATCCGGTGGAATATTTGGCGTTGTAAAACGGCTGCCGGCCAGCAGTTGATTGTAAGTTCTGGCCACCTCCAACCGTTTTCGGTTGTAGTCGTCAATATGTTTTAGCTTGATGCGTAAAATAACGGCCTGCAGTTCGTCCAGGCGACTGTTAAAACCAATGACATCATGGTGATACTGCTTGCTGCTGCCGTGATTGCGCAGCATTCTTACCCTGGAGGCAAGTTCATCATCGTTCGTCGTAACCATGCCGCCATCACCGTAACAACCCAGGTTTTTGCTGGGAAAGAAGCTGAAAGCGCCGACACAACCGAGAGTGCCGGTAGTTTTTCCCTGGTAGCGAGCGCCGAACGATTGTGCGCAATCCTCGATGATCAGTAATCCGAATTCGTCCGCAATTGCCTGGATTTCATTCATATCGGCAGCCTGTCCGAACAGGTGTACTGGCAGAATTGCTCTGGTTTTATCGGTTATCGCGGCCCTGATCCTGTCGGGATCGATATTTAAGCTCTGCGGCTGGATATCGACGAAAACCGGAATTGCACCGATATAACGGATTGCCTCCGCGGTCGCGATGAAAGTGAAGGCAGTGGTGATCACTTCATCTCCCGGTTGAATACCGGCCGCTAGCAGGGCCAGGTGAAGTGCATCGGTGCCGTTGGCACAGCTTATCGCATGCTTTGCACCCAGGTATTCGGCCGCCTCCTTATCAAAAGACTGCACATTGGGGCCGAGGATAAACCGTGTTTCGGAAAGTGCCTGCAGGATTGAGCTATCGATTTCATCCTTTAAGCTCTCGTACTGACCTTTGAGGTCGACCATGGGTATATTCATAATGAGTCTGCTATTTGTGAAGTAATCGCGATGGCGGTCTCAAGGGCCCGTTTACCGTCTTCGCCGCTAACCTTCGGTTGTCCGCCGGTTCTAATTGCGTTAATAAAGTCGAGAATTTCGAGATTTAGTGCATCATTGTCTTCGAAGTGAAGCTCGCTGTGCGAGATATCCTTGAAGCCTGCCTCGTTATCGGTTTCTCCTTTACGGTTTATCGCCAGCATCTTGTCCTGGAAATCGGCCGACATGTAGGTATCTTTCTGAAAGATGCGCAGTTTACGCTCGCGCTTGCGACTGATTCGGCTCGCGGTTACGTTGGCGACACAATGGTTCTCGAATTCGATACGTGCATTGGCGATATCGACCGTGTCCGACAGCACCGATATTCCACTGGCCGATATTTGCCTGACCGGACTTCCAATCAGGTCGAGGATGATATCGATGTCGTGGATCATCAAATCGAGAATAACGCTGACATCGGTAGCGCGCGGAGTGAATGGCGCGAGCCGTGTCGATTCTAGAAACTGCGGTTTCTCGAGATGTTCCTCGATACCGATCATGACGCTGTTGAAGCGCTCGATGTGCCCAACCTGCAGAACCAGGCACTGTTTACGAGCAATTTCGATCAGTGTTTCAGCTTCTGCGATCGATTCAGTGATGGGTTTTTCGATTAAACAGTGAATTCCTGCTTCCAGAAACTCTCTGGCAATTTTATAATGCAGGCTGGTTGGCACCACCAGGCTGATCGCATCGACCAGCGGAATGATATCGCGATAATTGGAGTAAACCTCGACACCATGTTTTTGCGCGACTTCCCGGGCATTGGCAGTATTGTTATCCACCACTGCAACCAGTTCACAATCGGATGCTGCGGCGTACTTGTCTGCATGCCATTTGCCGAGGTGTCCGACACCGACAACAGCAACCTTGAGTAATTGAGACATAGTGGCAAAGGTAAAATTCGAACGGCGCATTATATATGGATGAAATCCCAATTGCGAAGCTTGTCGCCGGCGTAGATGAAGCCGGGCGCGGGCCTCTGGCTGGATCGGTAGTCGCGGCCGCAGTCATACTGCATGAAACTCATCCGATTGCCGGGCTAACCGATTCCAAGAAACTGTCGGCTGAACGCCGCCATATGCTTGAAGCCGAGATAAAACAGCATGCCATGGCCTGGTCGATCGCCGAAGCCAGCCACCATGAAGTCGATCAAATCAACATACTGCAGGCCAGCCTGCTGGCGATGAGGCGTGCGCTACTGGGATTAAAGGTAATACCGGAGCTGGTACTGGTTGACGGGAATCGTTTGCCCAGGCTTGAAAGTTACCAGATGCGGGCGATCGTCAAGGGCGATCTGTATGAGCCCTGTATCTCGGCGGCATCGATCCTGGCCAAGCAGTACCGCGATCGGCAAATGCTGGAACTTGACCGGTTGTATCCACAGTACCAGTTTGCCCGTCACAAGGGCTATCCAACCGAACTGCATCGGAAACTGTTAAAACAGCACGGCGCGTCACCGGTACATCGACGCAGTTTCAGACCGGTCAGGGAAATGCTGTAAATGAGTAACCGCTTCGTTCACCTGCACCTACACAGCGAATATTCGCTACAGGACAGTACCGTCAGGTTGAAGCCCCTGGTGCAGCAGGTGCGCGAACGCGGCATGGGTGCCGTCGCGCTTACCGATCTGAACAACATGTTTGCGGTGGTAAAACATTACAGGGCAGCGACATCGATGGGAGTGAAACCCATATTCGGTGCCGATGTCTGGGTGCATCACCCGGAGCGTAATGAAACGTTGAGCCGACTGGTCCTGTTGTGTCTGAACGACCAGGGTTACCTGAACCTGAAAAAACTGGTTTCGCGTGCCTACCTGGAAGGACAAACTGCAGATCGTGCAACCATCGAGATAGACTGGTTGCGTGCGGCGAATGATGGTTTGCTGGCCTTGTCGGCTGGCCTCGAGGGCGATGTTGGATTAGCCCTCAGGATGCAGAATACCGAACTGGCGGAATCCTGCCTGCGGCAATGGATCGAAGTGTTCAAGGGCCGCTATTTCCTGGAGTTGCAACGCACCGGGCGCGCCCATGAAGAAGCCTATATAACCCAGGCGGTAAACTGGTCAGGAACGTTGCAGGTACCCGTGGTCGCTACCAACGATGTTCGCTTTATCGATGCCCAAGACTTCGAATCCCATGAGGTCAGAGTATGTATCTGTACCGGCTTTACACTCGAGGACGAGCGTCGTCCCAGGCTTTATTCAGCCGAGCAATACCTGCGTTCGGCGGATGAAATGGTCGAGCTGTTCGCGGATATACCCGAAGCCATAGAAAATACCGTGGCCATTGCCAACGCCTGTAATTTGCGGCTCGAACTCGACCAGGCTTTTCTGCCTGAATACCAGGTTCCCGAGCAATATACGACGGATAGTTATTTCCGTCATGTCTCCGAGCAGGGACTGGAGAAACGCCTCGAATTTCTTAAAGATCAGCTTCCACAAGGCGGACAACTCGATCGGGAGCCCTATGACCAGCGACTCAAGACAGAGCTGGATGTCATTATCGAAATGGGCTTTCCGGGGTACTTTCTGATCGTCATGGATTTTATCGACTGGGCCAAGAATCACGCGATACCCGTGGGTCCGGGTCGCGGATCGGGTGCCGGTTCGCTGGTTGCCTACGCATTGAATATTACCGACCTCGATCCACTGGCCTACGATTTACTATTCGAGCGCTTTCTCAATCCGGAACGGGTTTCAATGCCGGACTTCGATATCGACTTCTGCATGGACCGGCGTGACGAGGTTATTGAATACGTGGCCGAACATTATGGGCGGGACCAGGTATCGCAAATTATCACTTATGGCAGTATGGCGGCGAAAGCGGTTATAAGGGATGTTGGCAGGGTAATGTCGCATCCTTACGGTTTCGTCGATCGCATCGCCAAGCTAGTTCCGTTCGAAGTCGGAATAACGCTCGACCGTGCGCTGGAACAGGAAGAAGCACTGCTCGAACTTTATCAGCAGGATGAAGAGGTCACCATGCTGATCGACATGGCCCGCTCGCTTGAAGGTTTAACCCGAAACGTCGGCAAGCACGCCGGTGGCGTCGTGATCTCGCCCAGTGACCTGACTGACTTTACCCCGCTGTATTGCGAACCGGGTGGTTCCGGCCTGGTCTCGCAATACGACAAGGATGATGTCGAGGCTGTGGGCCTGGTCAAGTTCGATTTTCTCGGTTTGCGCACCTTGACGATAATTGACTGGGCGGTGCGCGCCATCAACGCAAAAAATACTGCAGATGAGCTGGAAATCGAGCGCATCCCGCTTGATGACCCGGAAACCTTCAAATTGCTGCAGTCGTACCAGACCACGGCAGTCTTTCAACTTGAATCGCGCGGTATGAAAGATTTGATCAGGCGCCTGCAACCCGACAGTTTCGAGGATATCATCGCCCTGGTCGCATTGTTTCGACCGGGACCCCTGCAGTCCGGTATGGTCGATGACTTTATCGATCGTAAACATGGTCGTGCCCGGGTCGAGTATCCTCACCCGGCGCTGGAGGCTATTTTAAAACCCACCTATGGCGTCATTCTCTACCAGGAACAGGTCATGCAGATTGCACAGGTGCTCGCCGGTTACACACTCGGTGGGGCCGATATGCTACGCCGCGCGATGGGCAAGAAAAAGCCCGAAGAAATGCAGCAACAACGCGCTATTTTTACCGATGGAGCAAGGGAAAACCAGGTCGAAGCCTCAACCGCAACCTATATTTTTGACCTGATGGAAAAATTTGCCGGCTATGGATTCAACAAGTCGCATTCGGCCGGTTATGCCCTGGTTTCCTACCAGACCGCGTGGCTTAAAACTCATTACCCGGCGGAATTCATGGCGGCCGTGCTGTCCGCCGATATGGACAATACCGACAAAATTGTCACCCTGATTGACGACTGTCGCAACATGAAGCTTGATATTCATCCTCCTGATATTAACCACTCGGTATACCAGTTTACCGCGGGAAAGGATGGCATTGTTTACTATGGGCTTGGCGCGATCAAGGGTGTGGGGCGAGCCGCGATCGAAAGTATTATCGAAGTGCGCAGCGAACAGGAATACCGGTCGCTGGATGATTTCTGTAAACGGGTCGATTCTGCAGGATCCAGCCGCAAGCTGTTAGAGGCACTGATAAAGGGCGGTGCCATGGATTGTTTTAGCGAAAACCGGGCGGCCTTGATGGCACATCTGCCCTACGCATTACAGGCAGCTGAACAACAGCAAAATAATCTTGATGCCGGCATCTGCGACATGTTCGACAGCATAGCACCGCTAGCTGAAGCAGAACCCGATTTACCTGCTTGCGATGCCTGGGACGAAAAGCAACGCCTGGTACTTGAAAAAGAGGCCCTGGGACTGTTTCTAACCGGACATCCACTGGAAATGGTTGAGTCTGAAATCAGGCAGTTTGCGCCTACCCGACTGGGACAATGGCTGGAGCGACTCGACAACGCCGGTAGCGGCGAAAGGTTTCGCCAAAAAGAGCAGGATGCCAGGGTATGCGGACTGGTGGTCGATATCCGCATGCGCAACAGTTTCAGGGGACGCGAGGCCTTCGTTACGCTTGATGATCGCAGTGGGCGGGTCGATGTGCGCGTGGTTCCCGATATGCTGGCGGAAATCGAACCGATCGTGCAAAAAGACCGGGTATGGGTAGTCGATGGCGGCATCGCCTACGATGACTTCAATAACGGTATCAAGCTGCGTGCCGCCAAAGTCCAGCTACTCGATGACTACCGTGCCGAGCATGCACGCGCATTGCATATTAAATTGAATGGACAGGGCGAACATGAAGTCGACGCCATAATTGGCGTTCTCGATGAATACAAGTCTACGGATGCGATGCCGGTGGTATTTCACATGCGTCGCGAAGACTACGAGTACCAGCTGCGAACCAACGCTGGCTGGTCATTAAAACCGGATGAGCAATGTTTGCTGGCGCTGCAACGGTGTCTCGATCAAACGGAATTTTATTTCGAATACCAGTAATTTCTACGCTCTTGCGCGCGGATATTATTTTCGAGTGTAAAACCACGCAAATCGACCACGCGCACTGCCTCCTTGACCTAGATCAAGTTAGTTACACAAATTCAGCTTTAAAGTTGATTGTTGAACAATAACAACCAGAGGTAACTATGAAAATTCAATCAATTGTGTCCGCGTGCGTGTTCGCACTTGTAACAGCAGGTATCGTATTGCCGGGAACAGCACTGGCGAAAGAACGAGTCGTTTTTAGTGGAGGTCCCGCCGGTGGCACCTTCCAGGTGGTAGCCAATGCGATGCAGGTCTATAAGCCGATAAAGGCATCGAAGGATTTTAAAGTCAGGGCCCAGTCTTCAGCCGGTTCGGTGGAAAACCTGCGTAAGGTAAACTCCGGCAAGGCTCAAATGGGCGTGGTCTACTCAGGTCATGTTTTTCTTGGCAGAAATGGCCAGATGAAAAACGATCCCAAGAAATACGAGGACGTAATGGCGGTGGCCTGGCTTTACGGTGCCCCCGGTCAACTGGTTGTCCGCAAAGATTCTGGCATCAAGAGTGTCAAGGACCTTGTCGGCAAGAAAGTCGGGGTTGGCAATGCAGGTTCCGGTGCGTTTGCCAATTGCGAACTGTTTTTCACCCACATGGATGTCTGGGACAAGATAGAGCGCAATGCAATGGGCTATAACGATGCCGCCCAGGCTTTCGGTAACAAGCAACTGGATGCATTCTGGCTATTTACCGCGTTTCCAAGTGGTGCCGTGATCATGGCAGCCCAGACCAACGATATAGATTTGATAGACCTCGGTAAAGATGCCGAAAGTAGCGGCTTTTACGACAAATATCCCTATTTTTCAAAGATATCGGTACCCGCAGAAACTTATCGTGGCGTTGGTTACGAAAGCAACTCGTTTCAGGATTCCGCATTATGGGTAGCTAACTCGAAGGTTTCGGACGACACGGTCTACAACATGCTGTCGATGATTTACACCGACGAGGGCCTGGCTCACATGAAAGAGCAGAAGAAGACTTTCAAACTCATGAGCCTGGATACCGGCACCCAGGGCGTTGTCACACCGTGGCACCCCGGCGCTGTCAAGTTCTGGAAAGAAAAAGGCATGATGTAGATTATTTCAAGCAACACAGGGGCGGCATCAAGCTGCCCCTGATTACAGGGAGTTATTAAAAATAAATGCCAGGCTGATTGGCGCCGATAACAACAATATTCCGGGGGAGAGATCATGCAAGTGGATGAGATGAACAAGTTCGAACAGGTCGTGTTCGATATTACGGCCCTGGGCCTGGTGTTGTTCTATTCCTACTCGGCGGTTATCGCACCGGCCGCTACGCAGTTTCATCGGGGCATCTATGTCATCGCCACCTATTTCCTCGTATTCCTGGTGTATCGCTCGAAGGGCAACCTTGGTCGTGCCTGGGATTACCTGCTGATTGTCGTTTCTGTTATTACGCTGGGTTACTGGATTGTCAATTTTGAAGTCATTAACTACCGTGCAGGTGCAGAAACCGAGCTGGATAAATGGATCGCGGTGGCAGGCGTCCTGGTGGGTGTCGAAGTGGCGCGCAGAGTGGTCGGCAGTGCCTTCGTCATTATCGGTACCATCATGCTGCTTTACGGGGTATTCGGAGAATATGCCCCCGAACTGATTTCGCACGCGGGAGATACCTTCCCCGATTTATGCACCAGTATCTTCTACAAAAGCGACGGTGTTTTCGGGATCATGGCGAACGTACTTGCTACTTACATCATTCTGTTCGTGTTTTTTGGCGCATTTCTGGAAAAATGCGGTGCGCAGCGCTTCTTCATTGATTATCCACTGGCCGCGGTAGGGCACATGACTGGCGGTCCGGGTAAGGTTTCGGTTATCGCCAGCGGCCTGTTCGGTTCCATCTCGGGTAGTGCCATCGCCAACACGGTATCCACCGGGGCCTTTACCATTCCGATGATGAAAAAGGCAGGCTTCAAGCCCCATGTGGCAGGCGGCATCGAACCGGCTGCGTCGATCGGGGGCATGTTCCTGCCACCGATCATGGGGGCCGGTGGTTTTATCATGGCGGAGATGACCGGGTTGCCCTATTCACAAATCATGCTGGTCGCGATATTCCCGGCGCTGATGTATTTCTTCAGCGTCTTCATGATGGTTCATTACTACGCCAAGAAAAACAATATCGTCGGTGAAAGAAGCGAGAAAAGCGCGTCCGAAATTTTCAAGAAAAACTGGTACTACGTATTACCGCTGGTGGCGATCACGATCCTGATGCTGATGGGATATTCACCCGGTTTTTCAGCTATTATCGGAATCGTTACCTGTATCGCGGTCAGCTGGTTTCGAAAAGAAACCCGTATCGACGTCAGGGGCTTTGCCAGCGCCTCGCGTGCCGGTGCCGAGGCCAGCCTGAAGATCGGTGCGACGGTCGGTGTCATCGGTATCATCATTGGTGTTTTGACCTACAGCGGGCTGATTCTGACGTTTGCCGATATCGTCATCGAACTGGCTGATGGCAAGCTCTACCTCACCATACTTTTCGTTGCGCTGGCCTCGTTAATTCTCGGCATGGGCGTGCCCGTCACCGCTGCCTACCTGATCACGGCGGTGGTGGCGGTACCGGCATTGACGCATCTCGACGTCAACTTGGTTGCGGCACACATGATTGTTTACTGGTTGTCACAGGATTCCAACATCACCCCGCCGGTTTGTATCGCGGCTTTCGCTGGCGCCACCATCGCCAAGGCGAATATGTGGGCGACGGCCTGGGTTGCTTTCAAGATGGCCAAGTTTCTTTACCTGGCACCGTTTCTGTTCGGCTATGTACCGGGCTTCTCGCTCGATGGCACTGCCTCGGATATCGTGATTGCCTTTACCCTGATATTCTTCGGTACCTGGGCCTATAGCTGGTTTCTTAGTGGTATCTGGTTGGACTGGTTCAAGAAAAAAAGCACTGTTGAAAGTTAAAATCAAGCCTGTCCGCGCTTACCGAAGAGCTCACCATTTTCGTGGACTTCATCGCTCATCAGGTAGAGGAAGGTATCGATGTGATGTTCAGGTGTTGGCAACTGGTCATTAACGTCGGCAGCAGGATAGGCGCGCAGGTGCAAGGCGGTTCGGGTCTTACCTGGATTGAAGCAATTAATGCGCAGATTGCTACCTTCATATTCGCGCGCCAGTAATCCGGCCATGGCCGCGAGCCCCTGCTTGCTGACCTGGTAAGCATCCCAGTAGGCACCGGGCTTATCGTCCATCATGAACAATATCGAACTATTTTCGGATCGGCTCAACAGCGACAGGCAGGCGCGTGTTAACAGGTAGGGCGCATGCAGGTTGACCTGGTGTACCTGGTACCAGGTGGTGGCATCGCTTTGCGCGAACACGGTCGGTGCTCCCAGGATTGCGGCGCAATGAATCATACCGTCGAGGCGTCCTAACTGGGATTCGATGTTGTTTGCGAGTTCCAGGTAGTCGTGTTCGGTGGCACCCTCGAGATTTATCGGGTAGATCGCGGGAGTAGGGCAGCCGGCCTGTTCGATTTCATCGTATAGCGATTCGACAAGCCGTAGATTCCTGGCGACCAGGATCACGGTGGCGCCATGACTAGCCAAGGAGAGTGAGACAGTTTTGCCAAATCCGCCGGTGGCGCCGGTCACCAGGATAACCTTGTCCTTGAGCATATCCTCCGTGGCGCGAAAAGTTTCCGGTATGGTTTTCATCGGTTTGCCAGCAGCGGGTGTCGCAACAGGTCATCGGGTTGATCGATCAAGCCGTCTGCATTCCATGCCTCGATACTGACACCATCTTCGATGTATCCATACGCAGCGACCAGGCTTTTCATCCCCGCTGCCCTGGCGGCGACAATGTCACGCTCGTCGTCACCGACATAAACACAGTTACCGCAATCGACCCGCAGGCGTTCGGCTGCAACCTGAAGTGGCAGCGGGTGGGGTTTACGATGCTCGAGCGTATCTCCACCGATCACGACGCCGGCACGTTGCGCCAGGCCCAACTGCTCGAGCAGCGGTTGTGTTAGCCACTCCGGTTTATTGGTCACGATACCCCATGGTGTCGAACTGGCTTCGAGTTCGACCAGTATTGCCTCGTAACCGTCGAACAGTCTCGACTGGTCGGCGACGATAGCGTGGTAATGTTGCAAAAATCGTTGTCGCAGCGGTTCGATCTCCGCCTCGGGAACTTTACCGTCAAATCCCATCCGGGTTAATACCAGGCCTCCCTGTGACACGTAGGGACGGATTGCATCGATGGGCAACGGCTCCAGGCCTTCCTCCTGCATCAGGTTTATTAGCGCACCCCCCATGTCAGGTGCGGTATCGATGAGGGTTCCATCGAGGTCGAATAAAACAGCTTCAATCATCGAAGCGAGCGGTCAGCAGGTAATTGACATCGATATCACGACCCAGTGCATAACGCCGGGTGACAGGGTTGTAACTCATTCCGGTAATATCGCTCGTGTGCAATCCCAGCTTGCGCAGCTGGGCCGCGATTTCTGAAGGCTTGATAAATTTCCTGTACTCATGGGTGCCGCGGGGTAATAGCCTGAGGACATATTCGGCACCCAGTATCGCAAGTGCAAACGATTTTGGATTGCGGTTGATGGTTGACAGGAAAAGTATGCCGCCAGGTTTCAACAAGCGCGTTGCCGAGCTGATGATGGAGGCGGGATCGGGAACATGTTCAAGCAGTTCAAGGCAGGTCACGATATCGAATTGCGCCTGGTGTTGTTCGGCAAAGGCTTCGACCGTTGAAAGCTGATAATCGATATCGAGGTCCGACTCGTGCAGGTGTAGCCTGGCAACTTTAAGTGATAACTCGGCCATGTCGATGCCGGTTACCCGTGCTCCTTTAAGTGCCAGTGCCTCGGCCAGGATACCGCCACCGCAACCAACGTCGAGTACTCTTTTATCATCCAGCCCGGCCGCCTGTTGCTCGATATAGGATACCCTGTGAGGATTTATTTGGTGCAGGGGTTTGAATTCGCTTTCGGGGTCCCACCAACGGCTCGCAATCGACTGGAATTTATCGATCTCCAGCGGGTCCACATTTGTCTCGACTGACATCACTAGTTCCTGATTTTGCGGGCCCAGGATGACGCCCTGGCTATAATTTCATCGCCGTCCAGGTTGCACAACTCAAAATCTCTGAGCTGGGCAACACCGTCGATCCAGACGTGTGAAACCTGGCGACTGGCTGCGGCATATACGATCTGGGCTACCGGTTCGTAGAGGGGCTGAGTATTCAGGCTGGCCAGGTTGAT
>Ga0224508_10002744_pt1 | contig 14829 bp, 15 predicted proteins | sample SF_Jan12_sed_USG_4_FD_170157 | JGI IMG/M metagenome (GOLD analysis project Ga0224508, IMG submission 170157) | Sediment microbial communities from San Francisco Bay, California, United States - SF_Jan12_sed_USGS_21 | ecosystem: Environmental > Aquatic > Marine > Sediment | place: USA... | reverse complement strand
CTAATAAAAAACTTTCAAATTGTTTAATCTATAAAAAAATTTTAATTCTAATAAAAAACTTTCAAATTGTTTAATCTATAAAAATAATTTAAATCACGTCACAAAAAAATGTTACACTTATTTTATCTGAAATTTTATAGCGATAAAAATTTTCAAACGGAGGAAGAAAAAAATAATATATGATATTTAAGTTCTATGTGGATTAAACTAGTGAGATATACTACTGTTTTAAACACAGTATGGATAATAAGGACTATTCAATACTTAATTTTGAAATGGAATATTCAGGTACCACTCCGCCTAGAAGAGATCAGGTGACAATAATGACTGATCTTTTAGAAAATATTGAAGAGCCACGTAGAGTAACTCACCTTCTTTACAGATCCAACATGAGTTACACCCAACTTGTAAAATATCTTAACGTTCTGGTTGACTTGGGACTAGCCAAAGAAAATAAAGAACCGTTTCATGCATATCTTATTACTAAAAATGGTAAAACCTTTCGTGACTTAATTAAACCAAACAAATCATCAGAACTCGCACAGAAAGTAATGAAGTGAAAAAAATTTGTATTTGAAATTTTTCATTGGGATGGCATTCTTATCTTTTCTGATGCTAGAGATGGCATACGCCCAAGAAGTCACCGAAACATATTTTTTAAGAGTTAGTAGTGTTCCAAATATTCTCTTCATTCCAGGTACTGGGTCTTACGATGCTGGAACCCTTGTTAGACTTGATGAGGTGCCTGAAAAATGGAACGAATATTCGTTTGTTGGATGGAAGGTTAATGGTGTTTGGACACTAGGCGATACCTTAAGCATTCGTATGGATAGATCGTATGACGTTGAAGCGGTGTTTGAAAAAACAAATCAAGGTAATGTCTTAATTGATGTCATTCCAAGAATAGCAGAAATAACAGTTGATGGAGAAATTTTTCTACCCTCCGAACTCCCCGTTTCTCTTGAATGGGAAATAGGAACAGAACACACACTTCGTGCTCCTGATGTTGTTAAAGATAATCCTTCCACTAGATACAAATTTGATTCATGGAAAGATAATAATTCTGAACAAGAGAGAACAGTTACTGTAGATGCTAATGATGATAGTGCAGAGTTCATCGCATTGTATCGTTTACAACATTTTCTAAAGCCTATTTCTGAAATAGGCCAAGTAGTCGGCGGTGGTTGGCAAAATGAAGGAGGCACATCGATTTTTGGTGTAGAGTCGGAAATTGTATTGGATGAAAAAGATGATTCCGCTAGATATGTTTTTAACTCTTGGAATTCCGGAGATTATCCAAAAAAATCAGAAAACCAGCTAGACATTGAAAGCTCAACAACTGTCACTGCAAGTTGGGATAAAGAGTATAAACTCGATATTTTAACTGATGTTCCAGACTATGATCTTTTTGGTACTGGATGGTATCTTGCAGGTAAGAAAATTACACTAATAGCAGAGGAATCTCTAGAATCTGATGATTCTAAAATAAAGTATGTTTTTGATCGTTGGGTAAGCAAAGGCCCAAACCCAATGATTATTCCAAACGCACAATCTCCTTTTACGACAATAACATTGGATTCCCCATATGTAATAGAAGCACAATATAAAAAATCCTACCAAGTAGATGTCTGGACTCCCTATAGCCGTGCCACTGGTGCAGGATTTTATGATGAAGGCTCAACTGCCGAAATTAGAATAGCACAAAGCGAGCTTATTGTAAAACCAGGAAAAGAAAAAAAGATCTTTAATGACTGGAACACTCATGGAGCGCCCACAATAAACTTTGGTGAATCAGGAGGAGGAAGCAGCACCCAAAATCTTTTGATCCAAGTTGATGAGCCACTTACAATTAATGCAAATTGGAAAACACAATTCTACCTAAACGTAATGTCAAGTGAGGGGGGAGCTACAGGAACTGGTTGGTATGACATTGGAAAGTTTATTCCAATATCTGTTAAAGAGACAAAGGTTCCAAAAGATTTTTGGACAAGCTACGCCTTTAAGGGCTGGTCTGGAGATTATGACGATCCCGATCCAAGAGCTATGATCAAAATAGAAGAACCCATGCTAATTGTAGCCGAATGGGAAGAGGATACTACTACGGGGATTCTTAACATTCTCCTCATTGGAGGTGCTGGAGCTGTAGGTGTAGTTGTGTTCATCAAAACCCGCAAAAATAAGCTTTTGACCATGTTCAAGAAGCAACAAAACCCACTGGAATATGAACAAAATCCGTTTGAAAAATATGAAGAAAAAGCCGTTGATTATGAATACCACTCCCCGATGCAAAAAGCAAAGAAAAAAGCTCTGATGGACTGGTTATTGGGAAAACATAACTAATGAAATTTTTGTGGTTTATTCTCATTATAGGAGTTACCAGTTATTTTGGTGGAGTAGTATTAGATGGCGTAGCTTTGGATGAAAACTCAAAATTAGGGCATTTGTTAACAACTGGCACCATAGATGACAGATGGATTCCTTTTTCAGCAACTCAAGAAAAATTAAGTTTACTTGGAATTTTAGATAGCACATCCTATAGTTTTATGTCCCCAATTGTTAACTATGCACAATTAGCAGAAGGTGCTCAAATCCTAATTAGCAGTGCTTCAATAAGTTTTGGCATAGGAAGTACTTTAATCGATCCTGATGGCATACCAAACTCAAGGGATGAATTCCTAGCTGATGGGATATCCGAGTGTAATTTTCACAGTTTTGATTCCTTTAGCAATTCCACATGTGTATTATGCACTTTGACCTCGGTAGGCGAAACCGGAGAACACACTCCTGTTGCACAGGGACGGATGAACCTTACTGATGGGTATCAGGGAAGCACCACTCTAAAAATTCCAATCACTACCCTTGCATTTGAAGGTGCAAATGATTTCAGTAATGTAGATGGAGTTAATGTGCAACTATGTGGAAATGAACTCGGTTGTACTGTCGATTTTTGGCAACAAGAACAATCTAGTGTATATTGGCCAGCATCGATTCCACTTGACGAGACATTTGAAAATGTTTTTCAAAGAAGCCCCTCTAAAAATGGAAACGGACCGCCAACCTCGATTTCCCCTAATGCTCAATCCGAAAATGATACCAAAGAAAATAGTTCTGATAACATAAGGGAAATGGGCCCGCCACAACCAACTCTCCTAGAAGTACTAACTTATTCTGGTTCTGCAAAAAAAGATCTTGAGGCAAATGCTGTTGCTGCAATTTTAAATGCAGAAACTTTGGAGAACAATTTTGCTTATTCTTCAGAGGATGTCATTTTAATGACTCAGCAATCAATTGATGATAAAGAATATGAAACAACAAAAGATTTGTTTCTAACGCAAAATGAATTGGGGTGTCCATTTATAGAATGAAAAGAGGTAACATTGAGGTGATGGATTGAAGATGAATATTTTATTTTTGGTTATTTTATTATTTGGAATATCTGCGATAATTGTTAGTGGTACATTACTTGATAACTTTTCAATCAATAGTGGAGGTTTGGGCGTTTTAGATGATCCATCAGAACTAACTATAACTGAATGTACCTGTGAAGATCCCGAGAATCCTGGAAACTTTAGTTCTGAATTCTGTGATCCTGCAGTATTTGAAGAAGGAGCTCTTTGCGCATCATTACAACAACCACTAGGACTAGAAATTCCAGTTATGGAAAGCCAAATTTTTGGGGAAGGATGTGATGCAACGTTTTGGAAAGAGTTACAAAATCCTGAAATAATTCATACCACATTTTGGCCTCCAGAATACAACCCAGATTTTCACTTTAATGATGTCTTTCTCACTAATTTGGATAACTCTTATTTTCTTACCACCTATGGTGATTCAGGGAATTCTATCCATCAATTAAAACGGGGAGATTTAACTGATAGATTAGAACTACTAAAGACACAATACTCAGACGACATTCCAACAACTACAAAAATAGATTCAGCTATAACCTCAATACAAAATTCCTTGAATCCTTCATTATGGATTAACGATTTGCACCTTGATCCAAATGGCGGTAAGCAGATTTTTGAAGAAGATAAAAATGTAGTTTTAAAGTTAACTTTAGTTATAGAGACTCAGGAAATAATTATCCAAAACAGCTCTGAAGAAAATAAACCCACTGAAGAAGAAAAACTAGAGGCATTACAGGAAATTGTAAGGGATATTGTTGATTCAGAAAGGGTTTTGGTGGTAAATGCTAATGAAGATGCAGAAGTATATGTAAAAGATCTTAACAAATTGGAACAAGCAATACTTGAGTTTAATAACGCCGAAGAGAAATTTCAAGGAAAAGAATACGCCGAGGCTGTAGACTCTTACAAAAATTCATGGATACACTCACAACAGGCCTTAAATCTACACAAAAAAAATTCTTACGGTCCAACTCTCTTAGAAGTTCTAAATGAAAAACCAAACCATCATGCGTATAGCATTGGATTAGAAGATCTGGCAAGACAATCCATGGCAGCCCTGTTAAATGCAGCCCATAATGATGTGCCTTATTACTACCAATCACAAGAGGTATTGGATATGACTCAGCTCACTGTTTTAGAGGGTGATATTGATGCTATCGAAGAGTTTGGAGGACTCAATAATTTACATTCTGTACTTTGTCCATAATAAAATGATGACTTATGATAAAAAAAATTTTTTTTAACACAAAGATAATTATCCCAATTCTTGTTTTGGTTTTTGCTATTTATGCAGTAAATTCAAGTCTTCAAAATGAAGGAATTGTTGCCCAAGAATTTGAAAATCAGGACAAATCCCCAAGAGCCATAATAATTGATCAGCTAAGTGAAGAGATACCTAATGAAAATTTTAAGAGAAAAGCGATAAATATTTTTGAGGAGGCAGGCTATGAAGTGGATATAGTTGAAGGTCAAGATATTACAGTTGACTTTTACAAAGACTTACCATCTATGAATTACAAGTATATTGTTCTAAGGTCTCATGCTGTAGCAAAACAAAATTCAGACACTCCTGTTGTAATATTTACTGGGGAGAGATATTCGACTGAACAATACATTTCGGAACAACTTTTTGGCCACGTTATGAGGGCAGCACCATTAGGAGTTAGAGAAATTGCTGCCCAGGTACCTACCGATAATTGGACAGTTGTAAATGAGACCTACCAATACTTTGATCAGCCTGTACGACAGAATATTCATGCAGAAAATGATTTCTTTGCAATATCGCCTAAACTAGTCGATGAAATGATGGTAGGTCAGTTTCCCTCCTCAACTATTTTGTTGGGTGGTTGCAGTACTCTTTCTAATCCTTCTATGGCCAAATCTCTTATAAAACGTGGTGCATCAGAAGTAGTTGGGTGGGATGACCTCATTGGCTCATTGGATAATGATCGAGCTCTCCTTGCAATTATTGAAGAAAATGTTGCCAATAATTTAGAAATTGAGGATGCAGTTAGTTCCCATATGGAAAAATTAAATAAAATTCCCAATTGGAATGTAAATTTAAAATCTTTCTCAGATGAGGATATGTGAAAATCATTATTAAAAAATTCTTCAACATATTTGATAATTCTGTTTTAAAACAAAACCAAAATAAATAATATTATTTTAAAAGCGGCTCTATTAGCGAGTTGTACTTTTTTAGATACAAATTTCCTTTTTTGGTAATCAGAAAAAAATTTTGATTTTCTTTTGATCTTTCTACCATGTCTATTTTTTCCATTATTTCTAGATACTTGCTTACAGCCCTTGAATCAAGTTTACATCTATAGCTCAGCAGTGTCTTTCTAGTTGGACTCTCTTGTAATTGAGTGAGAATTTCTGCAATTATTTCTAAAAATCCTCTCCTTCCATATTTCATCATAAAATCCACTTCATGTCCGTTAGGCATTTTCCTAGCTTGCGTATAGTTGCATATATTGATATTGGCTCCAACGAGTAATTTTATAATGTTTAGAATATAATATTCAGGTTGTTCATAATGAAAAAATAGACTTTCATAAAATAAAATTCGTGGCTAATTAAATCAAAAATAAAGAGTTTATACCCCATATGAGAAAAAAAAAGATGGCAAAAAATTATAAATTTTTAAATAATAAAATATTGATAATTCCCATTCTTGGAATTTTGTTTTTATCCTTTACAATTTTCGACCATCAAATACTAGCAGAATCAGATTCACAAACATTGGTTGCAAAAACTGACGGGACGAATTCGTTTAGACCTCAGGTTACAGTCGGGGAAAATGTTCTATATTTGGTTTGGACTGAAGAATCTTATGAAAACCATGAAATATACTTTAGCAAAAGCTCTGACGCTGGCTCTAGTTTTGATTCGTATATCAACCTAAGTCACAATATTGGGGTTTCTGCCTTTCCTAGAATGGCAGTGAGTGAAAACAATGTCTATGCAATATGGTATGATTATACTCCAGGAAGCAGTGACATATTCCTTGCAAAAAGCAACGATACTGGCAAAACTTTTGAGACTTTTAATCTTAGTAAAAATTTAGGGCCATCTTACAACCCATGGATATCTGTCATGGACGAAAAGGTATTTGTTGTATGGAACGATGGGACAAGAGATGTAATTGACCAATTTGGAGAGGAGAAGGCAAAGGAAATAATTATTGAGAGTGCAGATATATCCTTTGGAAAACAAGACATCCTTTTTGCTTCAAGTAATGATGCCGGTGATAATTTTGAAATCTTTAGCATAAGTGATCCTAATGTTGAATCTTGGAACCCACGAATGATAGTCCATGAGGAGAAGGTATATGTCGTTTGGAATGGACGAAGCAATGATATAACTGACATTTTTTTTTCAGCAAGTAATGATGGCGGTATTTCATTTAGCCCACCAGTAAATGTGAGCCAATCAAAAAATCAATCAATGGATGCAGGTTTGGCAGTTTGGGAAGAAAATCTATACATTATTTGGAAAGAGGCTGATTCTAATGGTAATTACATTTTGTTCTCCAAAACAGCAGACGATGGATTAAATTTCATCTCGCCAATTAACATTGGAAAAAATCTAAAGGCGGCAATGGCTAGAGATACGCAAATTTCATCTTTTGAAGATAATGTCTATGTTGTTTGGTACGAGAATGCAAAAGACGGAGATGTATATTTTGCAAAAAGCAAAGACGGAGGAGAAAGTTTTGAAGAGCCAATTTCTATAGATTTAGGTCATGGCACATCAGAGTTTCCTCAAATAGCCACCTATCAGGACCAAGTTTATGTTATTTGGAGTAACCATAGCGCTGAAAACTCTGATGTGTTTTTTAGGGCAAGCTTTGATGGTGGCTCTACTTTTGGGAGCATAAAAAACATTAGTAAAGATGAAAATGATTCTCTTCTCTTCATATTGGGTCCACAAATTGCAGTAACTGAGCAAGGGGTTTTTACAGTTTTTGAAAACAAGTCACAACACGGTGATGGAGACTTGATTTTAGATAAATTTACGCCAAATATTACCCCAAAGGGAAATTTGATTTTACATCTTGAAAACAATAGCAATACAAACATAGAAATTAATTTTGATTCTACTGAAATCAAAGTTGAGGAAAGCATCTCGTTTTCTTTGAGGTTTTTTGATTCTATGTCTGGTAAGAATTTATCTGATGTAAACTATTCAATAATAATAAAAGATTCTGAGGACCAAACACTAATTGAAAAATCTTCTCAATATGCACAAGATGGAGAAGATACTCAAACAGTTGAATTTCTAAAAACAGGTCCAGTCAATGTTTTAATTGTTATTGAAGGAACTGGCACTGAAATGCCTTTTGACGAATCAAATTCTGGAGGAACTGGCTTTATTATTACTGTAGTACCAGGATTTGACTATGGTATGATGTTGATTTTGGCAGTGGTAATTATTGCCTCCTTATTTGCGGTTGGATATGCGCTAAAGTTTTCTAAAAAATCTGCAAATCAATAACATATTTTGTAATTATGATTCTCCAAAAAAAAATTAATCCTTTCTTGGTTGATGAATTAATTTTTCAGATAAAAAATTTGATGTTGCATTCGTGCCAAATTCGTTTTTATGTTGTGGGCTTTGCTAGATTCTTAAAATTTGGAGTTTTTTTACAAAGAATTAATTGGTCTGGTTTTGATTTTATTATCTTCAGATTTTGGTAAATAACAAGAGATAAAATCATATTGATTAATCCTCGGAAGAATATTGGTTTGAGAATTTTTACTTGGAGATTGTACAGGTAGAATCTTGATTAAGTAAAAAAAATAAAAAAAGGTGTTGTGTTTTGAATTCTAGATTGGTCCTACGATGATTCGTTCTACGCAAACTTCATCATCCCCTAGTGGGTTTGTGGAGTTGCCACCATTTGGCTCTTTATCATTGCCCCATGGTTCGAACATATCATCACCATCTCCGCCTAGTATGACAAATCCGTTTTCGGTGTCACAGAATGCTGAGAATGGTTCTTGACCAGAAGCTACTATCTTTACGTTGTCGATGTTCATTACATCACATGCGCCAGGATAGGCTTCCATGGTAATTGGAACGTATACAGTCTCACTTGCAGTGTAGTTAAAGATTGGTAATCTTCCTTCACATACAGTGACCTTTTGGTCTTCGATCATTTGAAGAGTTGCTGGATCCACTGCCCATGATTGTAATTTACAGATGATTTCTGAACCATCATCCATTTCTTCAAAGGTGTGGAAACTACATTTTGTAATCTCATTCTTGTAATAATCGTCTGCAGTTGTACTGTTGTCGCCAATTACGGTTATCTTTTCGACTACAAAGTCTATGTTTGCGTGCTCAATAGGTGACTCGATGTCATCTTGTGCAAAGCCTAGATCTTGTACCCAAATTTCAAATTCGTTGTTACCAGCTAAGAAACCTGTCGATAATAGACCGGCTCCTACGGCTAGTGCTGCGATTGCAATTATAGGTTGCATTGTTCTTAATGAAATAATATTTGCTTAAAACCCTTGAGAAACATCTAGACCTTGTTGTAAACAAGAATGATCTAGTATAGACTAGATAGTCTAGACCAAGTAGTCTATAATTATCAAAGGTAGAATCAGCGATTTTGTCCTAATTCCAAAAGTATCTAGGTATGAAAATAGTAAATAATATCTAATTAACTTGTATTTTATTGGGAAATCGATCAAAATTAATCATTCTGCTAGTTGTAGTTCCTCTTGTTATCTTTCTCTGGCCCTCCTCGGTAGGTGGAAAAACAGATTTTTTTATTGTACAGGGCAAAAGCATGCTTCCAACAATTTTACCAGGATCTTTTATCATTACCCAACAAGAGTCATCATATGCAGTCGATGATGTTGTGGCGTATAAATACGACCAAGAAAGTACCAAACAAATTGTGGTCCATAGGATTATTGAATATAATGCAGAAGATCGAGATTTTATTTTGCAGGGGGATAATAATCCAAAACGTGATGCTGGAACCTACACCAATGAAGAAATAATAGGTGAGGTCAAGGCTGTCGTTCCCTTTGTCGGCGATGCACTCAGTTTAATGAGAAATCCAGTTATTCTAATAGTTCTTGTGGGCATATCTGCTATTTGGCAGATGGAGCAAAGCAAAAAGAAGAAAAAAAAGGAAGAGTTACGAAAACGTCGCCTGGGATTGAGCCCCCAAACAAAACAAGACTCACTTGCAAAAAAAAGGCCAAAAAAGCAAAGTTACACCTTGTTTTTTGCAGCAATGGGCATGAATATTTTAATCTTTATAGGAAATCAGACCTCTATATCATCAGGAATAATGCCAGAAGGCGATGCATTGACTGGATTTTTGTTCAAATTACTTGAACCATCCATTGCAACCACCGTGACATTTTTCATATACTTTATGGGAATAATTGGACTTTATTTTATTGCAAAAAGATACGAAGTAAAAACATCAGTATCCCAGCAAAAAGCCTTGAAAAGAGGCCTTGTACTAAAAAAAAAATCATCTGGCATGGTAATAGCGGCTCATATTTTCTGGACTTTATTTTTGTTAGTTGGGTTTTTGTACCTCATTACAATATGGGGCGACTTTTTACCAATTCCAAATTAGAATTTATTCAAACTTTATTTACTTTGAATATAGACTAGCTAGTCTATACTAGGTAATCTGTATTAGATGATTCTTGTTTTCGACAAGGTCTAGATGTTTCTCAAGGGTTTTAAACTAACTAATATCTATTTGGTTAATGACAACAAGATTATTCCAACTATTGTCTATTATGACACTAGTAATGGTAATATCATTAGGACAAGCAATGGATGTATTTGCAGATGGTAAAATCAGATTAACTTCTGGTAATAACACTGTAACAATTACTGATCAAGACTTTATTGGTAATGTTACTGCTGATGAGAGACCAGATGCAAACAACGTAAATGGTATAGTTCAAACCAACCAACAACTTGGAAACATGGATCTAGTCTTGACTGCAACCAGTTTTACAAAACTAAATTCGGGTACAGTATCAATGGTTATGTTTGATCATGATATAGTAGCAGCCTCCTCTGGCGCAAGTGACCTTCTATACGAGTTTACTGATACTGGCTTTATTGGAGAGGCATTATCATGTAAGAACTTTGGTGGAGGAACAACTGGAGGAACTGTAAACTACACAGTCTATATTGATTCTAACAACCAAGAGTTTGCACAGACACAAAAACTATTTGAGTCAAACCATGCAGGCTTGATTAGTATTGATTTGGTAGGCTTTATCACTCCTGGCAGCCCATTTTCAGTTACTGTGGTATCTGATATTCAACATCAAGGTGCAGTTACTACAAGCCACGATATAGTAGTTGAATGTACATCTACAGTTGCAGGTGAATTGTTACCAATTAACACCCAGAGCTTGATGTTAGGTGCCCTCGGCATGTCTCTTACCTGGTTAGTTCCAGTAGTGGCAAGCATAGGCGGAGCAGCAGCATACATCACATACAGAAAGATTTAGAAAAACCCTTTTTGTTTTTTATTTTTTTCATATACTTATTGATAGATTAAAAACAATGCTTAATCTGATATTTTTTTACCTCTTTGAGATACAACTAATACCGTCCCTACTATCCATGCACCAACCCCAAGAAAAATATAGTTGGAACCTTCTTGTGCAGAAAATATTGAAATTGATCCTAAAAAGCCAAGTATTGCAGTTACAATCCCTACAAGCCGGTTATCATAAATGTGTACCAAAAATTTGGCAGTGCCATATATGGATAAAATGGTCATAGCAATGGACCCAAGTATTATTGCACTCTGAATTTGGGGGTCTGCAAAACTGGGCAAGAGGGTCGATACTACACTTGAAACCCCAAGACCTGTTGATTCTCCGCCACTTTGCTGAGCTAATGTAATTGAAAAACCAGCAAATGCAGAGTAAACAAGAATTTTTGAAAGTCCCATAGTGTTTTCAGAAATACAATGTTGGCTAGAACAATTTTAAATTGCCTCATTTCAAATTACTACATGGAATAATTTCAAATTAATCTGGATTAAATTTGGAAATTCAGTTAAATCTAAAATATTGTATAATATATCATGCTCTTAGAATTTTTGGCCCAAAATCTTCCCAAGACCAAAGCCTTGATGCTCTTTGATTCTTTTGGAAAATTAAATGAACAAAAGATTTCGGCAAATCTGGAAATCAATGATGATGAGATAATACAAAATATAATTGCAAACTCAAAATCTTTAATTAATTTAGTTACAGGCAATGAAAGTCTTGGATTCTCAGAACATCAGCTCATTTTACTAGGGGAAAATATTGTTGTAGTCCGCAGGCTTGACCAAAATAAAGTACCAGTGCTACTACTTTCCCATTTGATAACTCAAGAGTCAAAGATTTTACAATACAATAATTTTGTTAATTAAATAGTGGTCTGTGCCAACTCATTTGATTTGAGGTTTAGTTTGAATAGCAATGCTATCTAAAGCTAGACCAGAGATACACTGCCTTAGAAAATGAGACTTTTTCTAAGACTGGGCAGTTTTCTTGTAATTTTCTATATGGATTTTGTTGCACTGCAAGTTCTATCGTAGAGATTTTATCTTTGCAGTTGTTTTTAACTAATTCTAAATCATTTAGTTTTTCGTCAAGCTCCTGGGCTTTAATTTTTGAGTCTTCTGAGTAAGGATTGTTTCTTATTTTCATAAATTCATTTACTGCCATTCGGATTTCATTTGCCTCCCCAGAGTATGCAATAGTTGCAATGGAAAATTGAAGACTTTGAACTGATCCAGACATCTCAGCGGAACTCAAGACACTCACTAGAGTAAGTATTGACACGACTACCCCAATTATGACCCAAAGTGGCTTGACCATTTAACAAAACTAGCACAAATTAAGGTATACACATTATGTATTGTCTAGTCTAGATCAAAACCTCTTTTATTATGCAATCTAGTATATTTTTGATTTTATTTCGTTCTTGAAATTTGGATTAGAAAAATATTAGAAATTATTATGAAAAAAACACGAAACAGTCCAAGTGTTTGTACTAGCAGTTCGTTATTTTTACTCAAACAAATAACAAAATTCTAAAAATACAAACTTGAAAAAATCTCTCTATTCTTACCATCTAGCTTGTTTATCTTGGTCTTCAAGGTATTTTTTGCAAATCAGTTCTTGCTCTAACATTAATTGTTTCATTTTTTCGTCAACCCTCTCACTTGGTTTTACCACTATTGTATGAGATTCTGGTAATTCTGAAATCACCTTGCTAGAATCAAAAATCCGTTTCGCCATATCTTGCTCATAGGCTAATATCCCACCAAATTCTGAATGAAGTCTAGTCCTTGGTTCGCCGGAATCTTGGAATCTCTCAAATTTGTAATTAATCTGTTTGAAGGAACCAAATCTATTAATTTCAAATGTTCTTTCATCATCTGTAGTCCAATAGTTACTGTACTTTTCATTTTGTGTAACTTTGATTAACCCTTCACCTTTAGTTGGAGAGGGAATCATCTTGATTGGCATTGGATTAAGAGAATCGCCTGAAATATCAAAACCCTCGTTAAGATATGTAATATGGTATCTGTTTTTGTAGTCAATTGCCTTGATTGCCATCACTTTGGCTTTGAGAGGCTCTAGAAATACCATTGAAACATTTGTTGCATCACATTTTTCTTCCTTGTCTCTTGAGCGACATTTTGTTTTTTCATGTGCTGCTGTAACACTTTCAATATCAATAACATTTGATTTTTGAATAACCTTGATCTCTTCTATTTCTCCAAACAATCCATACCATACTTCTATTCCCAACTCTGCCAAATGCGCCTGGCCTTTATTTGGAATTCCAAAGAGAAATTCTTGAACTTTTAAATTGTTTTCAGCGTATACTTTGGCTTCAAACGAATTGACTTCACCTAGGATTACTGGTCGTTCTGCAAAAGGTGTATGATAATTATTGGAAATCGAAAATGTTTTGTTGTTAAAGCTAAATCCCTTGTCAATCATTTTTCTATTCTTGTCGTGACTTAATCCAAAAGTCGGGCGTGAATCACTATCATCAGTTTTAATTTTTTCTTTTATTTGGTCGGAAGTTATTGCAAATGATTCTTGATAAAATCCAATTGATCCTAAAAATAACACAGCTAGCACTATTGATGTAATCTTTAAACTATCGCCCATTGTTATTTTAATTTGAAATTAGTTCTACTTAAGAATATTTTTTGTAATGATAAAAATATTACAATAATATCTTTAATTTCAAACAATAGTTAAACACATTTTTTATTTTTAAAATTAAATAGTGTTAGAATAATAATTAGTGCAGACTATTATTGCAATTTTATTTTTTGTAACAAAATAATATTACAATTTTAGAGTAATATATCATTTAGTGATAGACAAAATTACCACGTCGTACTTTTTTTAATAGTTATACGATTGTCTTTAATTGCTTATCAACAAAATCGTTAGAGGTTTTTTTAAAACTAGTTCAATGCTTTTTGTTATCTCACCTAAGTATTTTTTTAGAAATTAAAATTTCAAATTTTTTTTAAGTTGTTAGTTGTAATGAAATATTTTATATCAAAAAATTTTTGCAAATTTATTTACAATTTGAAACTTAATTTGTTGTCTTAAAGTGTATGTGTGTAACAAAAAAAACAGACAAGTCAACACCCTTAATACCGATTATCATTGTACCTGTTCAATGACTAAAACGACCTTACTTCAATTAATGTCAGTTATGACATTAGTGATGGTAATTACACTAGGACAAACAAACGACGTATTTGCCGATCCTACAATCAGATTAACTCAAGGAATCAACTTTGTAGAAATTTCTGATCAAGGGGTTGATGATACAAACAACAACACAGGCATAGTACAATACACCCAAGGAATTGGTGTTTTTGATAATGTTTTGGCTGCTACATCCACATCAAACTTAAATGCTACAAATCCATCTTTGAACACAGCTATAATCGTTCAAAGTACTGCAGGTGGAAATCTTACTTATGCATTCTCTGATGGTAACTTTACAGGAACTGACTTAACATGTGTTAATTTCGGTGGAGGAACTACTGATGGAGATGTGACCCACACAGTCTATGTTGATTCTTCAAATGGCTTATTTGCTACAACAACTCCTATTTTCAGTACAACATCTTTTCCAGATGGACAAATCTTAATTGATAAATCAGCTAATGCTACGGGATCCTCTCTATATTCTTTGACAATTGTATCAGAGATTGCCCATAACATTGACACTGATAGAACAAGTTTCAGCATTATAACTTCATGTGATGGTGAAGAAACTCCAACTTGGAATGCAACCACAGATTCTAATCCACAAGGAGATATTGACGCACCAGTAGACAACCCAGTTGACACTGTAAACATAATTGCAGACGCTA
>Ga0224508_10002743_pt1 | contig 14829 bp, 14 predicted proteins | sample SF_Jan12_sed_USG_4_FD_170157 | JGI IMG/M metagenome (GOLD analysis project Ga0224508, IMG submission 170157) | Sediment microbial communities from San Francisco Bay, California, United States - SF_Jan12_sed_USGS_21 | ecosystem: Environmental > Aquatic > Marine > Sediment | place: USA... | reverse complement strand
TAAAAACGGTTTACGCCGGCCAATACGATCCGACGCCAGACCGACCAACGGCGCCGCAATACCCCAACCGATAAAGAATACGGACATACTACCTGCCGCCGCGGTGCGGCTCATCTCATACGTCGTTTGCAAATACGGCACACCCCACAGACCGGCGAAAGCCAACATAGGCCCGGTCAGCGCCAAACCGACAAACGCATTTAACCAGGTTTGCGGATTGCTCATTACCGTTTTCAGACTCGCAGCTAACGAATCACCCCGTTGCGATGCGTGCGTTCGATCACGCACAAACAACCAACTCAACAATGCGATAACCCCGGCCGCAACACCAAACGCAAGCATGGAGTGGCGCCAACCGAACTGCGCCACCAGGAATCCGGTGGGTGCTTGTCCACCCACGGCCCCAGCCATGCCGAACATCTGTAATACACCACCCAGCATGGCAAACCATTGCACCGGATACCATTGCGCCGCGATGGTGAGTGTGCCGACATAACCAAAGGCCGCGCCCGCGCCGATCATGGCCCGGCCAAGATAAGCCGTGCTTACATTAGTACTATAAGCAAAAACGACACAACCGGCCGCGCACAACACCGCCGCACCCGTCATCAAACGACGTGGCCCGATTCGATCCATCATCAAGCCAACCGGAATTTGTATGGATGCGTAAGCGTAAAAATAAAACGCGGACAAGTTGCCTAAAACAGATGCGCCGACCGCAAAATCACGCATCAAGTCGTTGACCATGACACTGGGCGACACACGCAAAACGAATGCGGTTAGAAAATACAGACAGCCAGTGATCAATGCAGCCCAGGTGACAGCGGATATTTTCGTGCGCATCGGTGAGAGATTTATGTAATTAATCGAAATGAATTTGTTGCTTGTAAACGCAACCTGTCCAGAGCATGACATAATCATCCATTAAATTATAATTTTCGATATTGTGGGAGACGAACGATTCATGAAATTAGAAAGCAAAGTGGTTATCGTCACCGGCGCCGCTTCAGGTTTTGGCAAAGGCATTGCCGAACAAATGGCGGCAAACGGCGCAAGCGTTGTTGTAGCCGACCTCGACGGCGCGAAGGCGCAACAGACCGCCGACGCTATTCAATCAAAAGATGGCACGGCGATCGCATGCGAAGTGGATGTCAGTAATGCACAACAAGTTGGGAGCATGGTCAAAACCGCGGTGGATAACTATGGCAAACTGGATTGCATCGTTAACAATGCGGGCATCGGTCAACGCCCTACACCATTGGAAGACACCGGCGACGACGTGTTCGAAGCCTTGTATCAAATCAATATGAAAGGCGTACATCTTGGTTGCGCTGCCGCGTTAAAGGTTTTTCGCCGACAGGGATTTGGCAACATTATTAATACGTCGTCCGGTATCGCGCTCACGCCACGACCTAACCTGGTCGCTTATGGTGCATCCAAAGGCTGGGTGTCGCTTTACACCAAAGGCCTTGCGATGGAGTTATCCGGCGAAGGTATTCGGGTTAACGCGCTGTGCCCGGCGGCGGGCGACACGCCCATGCTGGCCGAATTTATGGGTGGCGCCGAAACCACGGAAGGCCGCGAGCGTTTTGTCGGTAATATACCCATGGGGCGTTTGATTACCGGTGGCGATATGGGAGCGGCGGCTGTATTTTTGGCCTCTGACGACGCGGCCATGATTACCGGCACATTACTACCAATCGATGGCGGGCGTTGTATTTAGTGGGGCGTTAATGTTGAAAGTGCATGACTAACACAGCCAAACCGCGCCGGGGACAGGCGCGGCGGTTAAAACATCGACAACGCGCCCAGGGTCCGGCGGAAAATGCAAAACCCGTTCGACCGGGATTACTCGGCGGCGCTTATAAACCGCTTTCCGACGATGAGTTGTTAAAAGTTCATCACGCAAATCTGGATGTACTGGAACGGTTGGGCATCGGCGAACCACCTCCCTTGTTTGTTGAACTGGCGAGCGCTCGTGGCTGCACTCTGGGTGACGATGGTCGGTTACGTTTTCCAAGAAGCTTTGTAGAGGAAGTGATCGACAAAGCGCGCAAGGAGTTTGTTTTGTACTCGCGTGATCCACGACATGATCTTGAAATCTCGTCTTCCCGCGTGCACTTTGGTACCGGTGGCGCGGCGGTACAAATTCTTGACCTGGATATAGATAAATATCGTTCACCGACTATTGTTGATCTCTATGACTGTGCGCGACTGGTGGATACATTAGACAATGTACACTGGTTTACCCGTTGTTGTATCGCGACGGACATTGAAGACTTGTTCGCCTTCGATATCAGTACCGCTTACGCCTGCGTTGCCGGAACACAAAAACATATCGGCACTGCCATCTCGCTACCGGAACACGTTAAACCGATTGTCGAATTATTCGATGCAATCGCCGGTGGTGAAGGAAAATTCAAAAAACGGCCTTTTTGCAAAGTGCACGCCAGCCCCATTATTTCCCCTTTGCGTTTTGGCGAGGACGCCGCCGGTGTCATGGTGGAAGCCATCAAGTATGGCATGCCCATCAATGCCATTACCGCTGGTCAATCCGGCGCTACCGCACCGGCGCCGCTGGCCGGCGCCCTGGTGCAAACCACAGCAGAAACTCTGACTGCACTCATATTCGTTCACCTGATCGACCCTCATCACCCTTTTATTTTTAGTAACTGGCCGTTCGTGTCGGACTTGCGTACCGGATCGTTTTCTGGCGGTGGCGGCGAAGAGGCGCTACTCAACGCCGCCTCCGCGCAAATGATTAACTACTATGGTTTACCGTCGGGTGTTGCCGCCGGAATGGCAGACTCAAAATTGCCAGATGCACAAGCGGGTTATGAAAAAGCGTTAACCACCATTTTGGCTGGTGCGTCCGGTGCTAACCTCGTATACGAATCCGCTGGCATGTTGGGCAGTCTACTCGCGTGTTCCTTCGAAAGTTTTGTCATTGACAATGAAATGCTGGCTTCGGTATTGCGCGCGGTGAGAGGTATCGAAATTAGTGACGAAACACTGGCTGTGGATGTAATCGAACAAACCGTCAATGGTCCAGGCCATTATTTAGGCGCTGATCAAACCATTGCCATCATGGAAAGCGAATATGTCTACCCGGTACTGGGTGATCGTACGACACCGACCGAGTGGCTGGAAAACGGCTCGATCGGCGTGCGCCAACGTGCAAGTGATCAAGCCAATGAAATTCTCAAAAAGCACTTCCCGCAATATATCGATCCTGCGATTGATAAAAAAATACGCGAGCGTTTTCCGATTAAATTACCGTTAGAAAGCATGACCGCTTCCCGCTACTAGCACATTGATATGAATAAAATATTGCACAGGATTTAACTGGAGTTATTGAATGTATCCAAAACTTGAATTATTTATCGACGGCCAATGGAAGTCGGGAGAGAGTCGAAAAACTGAATCCGTTATTAATCCCGCTGACGAATCCGAGATTGGTCAATTACCTCATGCGAGCGCGGACGATTTAAACGATGCCGTGGAAGCTGCCGCGCGTGGCTTCAATGTATGGCGCAAGAGTAACGCGCAACAAAGAGCTGATGTCCTAAACAAGACCGCGGACATCGTCGCCGAACGTAAAGATAAAAATGCCGAAATCATGACCCTGGAACAGGGTAAAACTCTGGCGGAATCCGCGGGTGAATGGGATCGCGTGGTAGATACCTTACGTTGGCATGCCCAGGCCGTATATGAATTAGCCGACGTAGCCTACCCTGCTCGTGCAGGTGGCCTGGTACAACACAGTCAACTGGAGCCCGTCGGTGTGGTGCTGGCACTGACCGCATGGAATTTCCCCGCAATATTACCCGTGCGAAAACTTGCACCCGCATTAGCGGCAGGTTGTTCGGTAATTCTCAAAGCCGCGGAAGAAACACCCGCCAGCGCCATCGAGCTCGTGCGTACACTACAGGATGCCGGTTTGCCGGATGGCGTGGTCAATCTGGTATTCGGCGTGCCCTCCGAAATCTCGAGCTATATGCTTCAGCGCAAAGAGGTTCGCAAGTTAAGCTTTACTGGTTCAGTACCGGTCGGAAAATTATTGGCGGGGCAAGCGGCGACGGGTTTAAAACGATGCACACTGGAACTCGGCGGTCATGCGCCGGCCATCGTATTTGACGACGTGGACGTACAAAACGCCGTTAACCTGATCGCCGGTTTCAAGTATCGCAACGCAGGACAGGTTTGCATTGCACCCAGTCGCATTTACGCGCATGAAAAAGTAATCGACGAATTTACCGATGGGTTTGTTGAATTCGCCAACAATGTCGTCGTCGGTGATGGGCGCGACGACGTAACACAAATGGGTCCAATGGCTAACGCTCGACGGATTGAAGCGATGCGATCATTGACTGATGATGCACTGGCAAAAGGGGCGCGGCTGTTAACCGGTGGTGCCGGGGAACAAGACAAGGGATTTTATTGGCAACCCAGCGTGCTCAATAACGTCCCGGATAATGCCGACATTTTGCAACACGAACCCTTTGGGCCGGTTGCCCCGATTGTACCGTTCTCCAATTATGACGAATTAATAAGCCGTGTGAATGGGCTGGACTACGGCCTGGCATCTTATGTGTTCACGCAATCCGAACATCGTCAGGAAAAATTGATCAACGACATCGAATGTGGTGGCGTCGCCGTAAACACAGTAACACCGGCGCAACCCGACACACCGTTCGGTGGTGTCAAGGAGAGTGGTTACGGTTATGAAGGCGGTATGGCCGGAATCAACGCTTATTTGAATCAGAAGTTAGTCAGTCGGGTGTGAATGGTAGCGTTCTGTCTTCGGCAATCAGCTGTCGGCCAAAGCACGCATATCAGTCAGACACACCGGAGATTTAGACAATTTGCGGGAGTGGCGCCCTCGCCACGATAATCACTCGCACAAGGTTAAACAAATTGTCGCCGCGAGGCGCGCCTCCCACCAAAATACTGACAGGCTAGTATTAATTCATCACACTGAACTGATTCGACTGCACCCTTGGCAGGCTTCGTAAAGCGTTCGGCTGTCAATTTTCAATAATATATAACGAACTGATAGCGGAACGCTGACTGCTGAAGGCTTGATACTATTCCCAAAGATCGGTACTTAAATAACGTTCGCCGGTATCCGGCAGGATAGCCAGGAATATTTTGTCGTAACTTTCGGGCCGCGAGGCTGCTTTAATCATTCCCGACACGGCAGCGCCACAGGATATGCCAGCGAAAATACCTTCCTGTTGCGCAAGGAATCGCGTGGCTTCATAAGCCTCTTCCGTGGTTATGGAAATAATCTCGTCGTACGCATTGGTATCCAGCGTGTCCGGAATAAAACCCGGTGCCGTGCCCATGATCTTGTGCTTACAAGCAATTCCTTTTGATAGGATGGGTGAGTCGGCAGGCTCCGTTGCAATAATTTTTATCGAAGGATTACGGTCACGTAAATAATTGTTTAATCCTGAAATAGTGCCACCGGTTCCGGTCGTGCATACAATGGCATCGAGTTCATCGCCAAAGTCATCCCAGATTTCATCCGCGGTAGTTTTGTGCGATTCGGGATTCGCCGGGTTGTAATGCTGACCGACGAAAAAATAAGCCTTCTCGGTTTCAAGCCGGCGTGCTTCTTCGATGGCGCCCACAGTTCCTTTTTCCGCCGGCGTCAGGACAATGGAACTCCCATAGGCTTTTAAGATGGACTTGCGTTCTTCGCTCATGTCTTCCGACATCACAAACACGGCTGGATAACCCTTGACCGCCGCCACCATGGCAAGACCGATTCCGGTATTACCGGAGGTAGGTTCGACAATGGTATCGCCGGGTTTCAACTTACCGCGGCGTTCAGCATCTTCAATCATATTTAGTGCGGGTCTGTCTTTGACCGATCCGGCGGGATTAAAACTCTCCAATTTGACCCATAGGGCCGCCGCCTGCGTATCTTCGACTTTATTCAGGCGCACGATCGGTGTGTTACCGACAGTTTGCAATATGTTCTCGTACTTCATACCAGTCACAGTAACAGAGCCGCGACGCTGCTCCAAGCATGCAAATAATGTGCTTAAAATCAGGCAAATTCATCATCAAATGGATGAGATGAATTATTAGGTTTTCCAACACAAATCAGTTAATATAGCGCCAGCGCGCACTTTCAAGGTTATTTCAAGTCCTGCTTTACCGCAATTGAAATCCCGTTTTGATCTCATCATCGAATGTAAGAGCTGTGCTATTTTTTGGTGCGCTTGTGCGTATTCGTAATTTTGTAATTGATTTATTTAGAGGAAATATAGATGGCAACCGGTACTGTTAAGTGGTTCAACGAGTCAAAAGGATTTGGTTTTATTGCTCCAGCTGATGGCGGCAAAGATGTATTCGTACATTACTCCGCGATCTCGGGCGGAGGATTCAAAACTCTGGCCGAAGGTCAAACTGTTCAATACGAAGTTGAGCAGGGGCAAAAAGGGCCACAGGCCACGCAAGTGACCACCGGCGACTAGCAAAGCTTTTCGTTCGCGATTTTGTGAAATACCCCGTTTTGTAGACGGGGTTATTTCATTTACAACAGGTCAGGTGACAAGGTAGTCACCGTCGAGGGGGTTTCCAACAACTAACACCCCCACATTGTGACAACGCAGGTTTCGTTGGCGCTTGTTTGCGTCGACTTTTCTGTGCCACCGACCGTTTAAAACTTGATCTGATGGGGCAAGTGCCTTCTGTATCAGATTATTGTTTATATATTTATAGAGAGGACTGGAATTGAAAACACTATTTGTCGGCAACCTTACCCCAGATGCAAACGAAGAATCGGTCAGCGAACTGTTCGCGGAATTTGGGACGGTACGCTCGATTAGACTTATCACAGACGTGTTTTCCGGAAAATGCCGAGGTTTTGGCTTTGTTGAAATGGAAGGCCACGAGGCACGTGCCGCCATAGCAGGGCTGGATAACAAGGATTTCAATGGGAAACCTATAAGCATCCGCTTCGAGGATCCTAAAAAGACTCGCGGCCGAAAACGACGTTAAACGTCACTTGTTAATGGATTAATTAGTAGACCAGATTTTTTAACCAAACAAATAACAAAACGCCTTTAAACGTCAAGTCGAGAGCTTCGTTTAGCTACATTACCTAAGACCGGGCGTGCAAACCCGGTCTTGCATCACAACACTGCACTCAGTCCGGCGGTTAATCATAGTCTGATAATCTCCGCTCCAACTATGATCCTTCACGATAACCAATAACGAATGCCATTAGCCGGTTATATCCAGTTTGCGGCTGCCCATCGCCGTTTCATTGGATTCGGTTTTACCATGGCCTTCGCATCAAGCTTTGGCCAGACTTATTTCATCGGCATTTTCGGTCCGAGCATTCAGCAGGAATTTGATTTAAGCCACACTGCCTGGGGCAGTATTTACATGCTCGGCACCCTTGCAAGTGCGTTAGTGCTGCCGTGGACAGGCAAACAAATCGACCGCCTGAACTTGCTACCTTACACGCTCCTTGCATGCACGCTTTTAATCATTGCATGCACTTTCGTATCGTTCACCACTGGTGTTCTCAGCTTAACCGTTGCGATTTTTCTTTTGCGTCAGTCCGGTCAGGGTCTGATGAGTCATGTCGCTATAACGAGTATGGCACGGTATTTCGACAAACAACGCGGTCGCGCAATCGCTATTGCCACTATCGGGTTTGCGGCAGGCGAAGCTTTGTTACCATTCATTGCCGTTGCTGTCATCAGCGTTATTGGTTGGCGATGGTCGTATCGCGCTGCCGCCTGCTTCTTGTTAGTTACTTTCATTCCATCGATTTTTGTACTACTCAAACATCATGCCCAACGACACGCCGAACACCTGCGTCACCTTGACGACAACGCCGGCACATCAACCTCGAGCGTACGTTCCTGGACACGTGCTGAAGTCATGCGTGATCGGCGTTTTCATTTATTGCTGCCGGGAATACTGGCACCTTCAATGATTTTAACGTCCATGTTTTTTCATCATTTGAACCTGGCGGACGCAAAACAATGGTCGTATAGCTGGATTACCGGCAGTTATGTGATTTATGCGGTTGCCGTCACCGTGACATCGCTCGCATCCGGGCCGTTAATCGACAGATACAGTGCCGTTCGCCTGGTGCCTTATATGCTGGGACCACTGGTCGCGGCCATGGTGGTTATTGCGATCTTCGACAATCCGTGGACGGCATGGATATATTTCATACTGGCGGGGATCAACGTCGGCATCGCCCACACCGCGGTTTCCGCTATCTGGGCGGAGCTTTACGGTGTGGCGCACCTGGGTGCGATTAAAAGTTTGTTTGCAGCACTGGGCGTTTTTTCCTCCGCGCTGGGACCAGTAATCGCTGGCAGCTTGATGGATCTGGGTATTACCATCGAGCAGGTTTGCCTGTTGTTTGCCGGGTATGGGTTGTTTGGTGCAGTATTGATACGACTCGCGTTACGACGTTCATAAATCTGTTTGTATTGCATGATCAAGCAGGAAAACTATCGCCACCTTGACCTTCGCGACTTATAATTGACAAACAAATATCTACATATAAGGGTTAACCATGGTGGACAGTTCCAAATTTGACATCTCGAAAGTCGTAGACGATGCAATAAGCGTCATTACCAATCCCACGGATTTTTACCGCAACATGCAACGTGATGGCGGCTTTGCCGAACCCATCATTTTTCTGGTAGTGATGGCAGCGATCATGGGCGTGATACTGACGGTATTTTCGTTGTTCGGTGCTGGCCGCATAGGCGCCATGGCGGTCGGCTTTGGTGCCATTATTTTCATGCCGATCATGGCATTGATAATGAGTTTTGTCGCTGCTGCTATCATGTTTGTTATCTGGAAACTTATGGGTTCTAACGAATCCTTTGAAACTGCCTATCGTTGCGTTGCTTATGCATCCGCTATTTATCCAGTAGTAGCCATCGTGAGTATAATTCCCTACGTCGGCACAATTATCGGCGTCGCCTGGGGAACTTTCCTGTTATTTACCGCCAGTGTCGAAGTCCATCAGTTAGCGCGCAATACCGCTATGATTGTGATGGGAATATTGGGTTTCATCATGTTGGTCATGAATCTCAGCGGCGAAATCGGCAGCCGCCATTTCGAATCGCGTATAGAACAAATGGGCAACTCAATGGAGGGCATTGAAGACATGACACCGGAGGAAGCCGGTAAAGCAGTTGGTGAGTTTCTAAAAGGACTCGAAGACGGGTCGAAGAAATCCGAGTAACAAGCCAGCGGACAACAATTGAGGTTATTTTACTCGCGTCGCAAATCCAACCGGTCATGCCATTCGGCAATAGACTCTTCAGGATAAACATCGAATTGTTTATCGTGTTGTCGTAAACAGGGTTCTACCCAGGACGCCTTTGACGCTAACATAAGATGCGTATGCTCCGGCGGTACGGGTAGTTCTGTGTCAACGGCCGAAGCAAACGGGTGCACCAGCTCCGGCCAGCGCGGATCCCACACCCATAGTGTGCTACCACAGTGTCGGCAAAAACTTCGTTGGGCTGCGCTTTGTTCGTTATCAATAGTGGCTTGATACACCGTAATATGCTCTTGCCCTTGTACGACTAGTGAATCGTAGTCGCCACCAAGGTTGATAGCATAACCACCGCCGCCCGCGGTCTTGCGGCAAATTGAGCAATAACACAAATTAAAGGGGTAGGGATGCAAAGATTGCAGGGTAAAGTTCACTGCACCACAATGACAAGAACCTTCTAATTTCATTTCAATCTCCTTTAACGCAGTCCGATAACCGCCGCAGATATTAAAAGAAAAAATCCAAACGCTTTCTTAAGTAGTTTATCGTCGGCGTGCTTTGCAATCCGCACGCCCAGTGGTACACAAATCACCAACATGGTCGACATTATTAGAAATGCCGGCAAATAAATAAAACCAATCGCCGCCGTGGGCAGATTACTCATATTCCAACCAGCGCTAGCGTAACCAACCAAACCAGCAATAGTAAAAACCGCAGCACCGGTGGTCGACGTACCAATGACCCGTTGCATAGACATCGAATAGCGCGATAAATACGGTATCGCCAACATGCCCGATGCAACTCCGCCCAAACTCGAGACAGTTGCGATTACGAAAAAGACCGACCGCATCACAATAGGTTGCATATTTTTTTCCATACGCTTCTCGCCTGCACTGAAAATACCCAACAACATTTGTAGCCCGACCAGAAAAAGAATCACGCTCAAGTATATTTTGAGCCATTGTGTGGGCATGAATCGATTCATCCACGGACCCGTGAGCGAACCCAGAATGTAGGGGATAATCATACTTCTGAAAATTGGCACATCGACATTACTCGCACGCGAATGAGTGATCGCAGCGGTCACTGCACCAAATGTCATTGAGGCTACGGTAGTACCCACTGCAAGACGCAGAAAGTCATATTCGGGGAATAAACCAGAGAAAATAAAAATCAGCGTTGGCAACATCACCAGACTGCTGCCGGTTCCTATAACACCAATAAGCAACCCACCAACGCCGCCCGCAACCACAAAGATCAAATAGATCAAGCTAAAATGTTAGCGGTCAGTTTTCAATTGTCACCAGCACCGTGTCCACATTGCGTGAGTCACTCATTCACATTGTTGAGAATTCGATTGCGCAGCATATAGTCAATTCCTTTTCTCCAGGACTTGTCAGTATTGGATCGAATGTCAACAAAAGAGGAAGTTACCACCTTGCCGGTTTCTACATCTTTTAAAACAATATTGAAATTAAGAATAAGATTGCTCACTTTTTGTACCCACATAACCATCGACTGCTGTGCTTGCAGGTTCTTTGCAATGGGTAGCTCACACTCGTTGCAATCATGCAAATAACGCACTCGATCAAGTGTATTGTTTAATTCTTCCGTTACAGGCGCAGTATCGAGTACTTGATATTTTCCTGACGCAGTCAAGCCATCACGCACTTGCTGACCCAGCTCAGCTAGCCTTCGGGTTTCGTCCGAGTTCTTACCCAGTAATTCCCCTTCCAGACTGGTATCGACCAGCGCAGCATCAAACACAGCAATCTTTATAAGTTCAGACGCGCTGGTTATTGGTGCAACTAAAACAATAACAAGAAAGCAAACTGTGCGAAATTGAATAGTCATACTCGAATTAAGTTAGGTAGTCCAATCCAGTCAAAATGTTAATCCAATTTAACACATGTCAAGACTTGTAAACCTTGCCCTTATTGCCTTGCGCCGCAAAACGGGAATTCGTATTCTGCATTGAATCGGGAACGATGACCCAGGTGGAAATTCGAAAGAGCTGGAAACCAGCCACAAAGAATTGGGTGATTTTTGAAAATATTTTTTATTCTTAATTGGAAGGTATTGAACGATGAAAATTGTAACAAAATTTATTAGTCTCTTAGGCGGCGCACTATTAACCGCTGGAATGTTAAGTCAACCGGTTCAAGCGGACAGCATTGATGAGTTGTTAGACGAATCAGATATCTGTACAGATGCAGGTCTTGAAGGCGCATCTTGGGGACTTTGTAATGCTTATTGCGAATCTATCGACTGCGATCAAGATGTCAATGCATACCAAAAGGCCTGTGGAAAGATTCTTAAGAATTTTCAAAAACATGCTGGGGAAAACGCAATGCCCCCTTGTATGACGTCTGATACCGATGGTGACGGCTTTGCAGATGACGTCGACATTTGTCCGGCCGTGCCCAATCCTGATCAACTAGACAGCGATGGCGACGGTGTCGGTGATGCTTGTGATAACTGTGAAACGATTGCAAACGCTGACCAAGCTGTGAATGAGGTTGGCGAACCTCTTGCGTGCAGCTGCCCGTGTTTTTCAGCAGACGATTTGGATCAAGCGTTGACTAATTTCTCGGTCACCCTAGCATTCTGTGAGGATCTGCCGGAATCAACCTCCGTTACCTGGACACCAGCACGGGCTATCAACCAAGTGAGTGGAAAATCCGCTGATGGTGGGTCATGTGAATTCATCACAAATAGTGGTACTGGAGCCAATATCAAACTCACCAATACCGGTGATCAATGGCAGGCTTGTGCGGCATTGATTCGCAACAGTGATCTGTTTGCAGCCGCAAACGCGGTATCTGGTGGTTGCGCTATTATGCCATAGTCGATCGAAATACTAAGTTCTCGAGAAAAGCCCAGCACTGCCGGGCTTTTTCTTTTGTAGAGTTTAATTCCTACGCCATATTCATTGACACCACTACATATAGTGTCTACATTCCATAGATAACTCGACATCTTGGGGAAGACGCGATGAACGTCGCCGATTTACAGCAAATCGATCGTTGGCAGGCAGCGCAGTGTATTGCGTATTTGGAACAACATGGCGGCATCGCTCCCGAATATGATCTGGAAGCAAGCGGTCTGGATATGTTACGCCGCGATTGCAAGGAGAAAGCACTGCGAGATCGTCGACTCGAGTTGTCATCCACAAGAAAAGGTTTCAGGTTCCGCCAAGATTCTGACGAAAACTCCGATCTGGTTGGATTGACTGGGTCTTAACTCGCAACACCCGAAGTTCCGAATACGTGACCGGCGGCTAATGTCGCCGGTCACTACTTCGTAGCAATTGTATCTCTAGAGCCAGCACGAACCGGTCGACGATAAAAATTTATCGCTAGATTACCGCTCTCTTTGGCAATACCGCGGATAAACCACGTGTTTTCCCGTTACAATTATTAACAAATAAAGTTGTGACACCATAGAGCAAATGAGCCATTCCCTGATCCAACACCTGAATAACGAACTCGACTCAATTCGAAATGAGGGGTTATATAAACAAGAACGCACTCTAGGCTCGGCACAAGATGCAGTCATCAATGTACTTGATGACGACACCAGTACAGATGTAATCAATCTATGCGCAAATAATTATTTAGGTTTATCAAATCATCCGGCGGTGATAAAAGCCGCCCACGCCGCACTGGATCATCATGGTTTTGGCATGTCATCGGTGCGTTTTATTTGTGGCACCCAGGATATTCACAAAACACTGGAAGAACGACTCAGCGAGTTTCTTGGATTTGACGACGCGATCTTGTATTCATCCTGTTTCGACGCCAACACCGGGTTGTTCGAGACCTTGCTCGGCGAAGACGATGCCATTATCAGCGACGCATTGAATCACGCCAGCATTATCGATGGTATTCGTCTATGCAAAGCGAAACGATTTCGTTATGCCAATAACAATATGCGGGCACTGGAAAAGTGCCTGCGTGAATCTCAGGATCAGCGTTTTCGTCTGATCGCAACGGATGGTGTGTTTTCCATGGACGGCACTTACGCGAACCTTCCCGGTATTTGTGATCTCGCGGAACAATACGATGCCATGGTTATGGTGGATGATTCCCATGCCGTGGGTTTCGTCGGTGATCATGGCCGCGGCACTCACGAACATTGGCATGTCCAGGGACGCGTACACATTATGACCGGCACTCTGGGCAAGGCATTGGGTGGTGCCTCCGGTGGTTATACCGTTGCCGATAAAACCATCGTCGATTGGCTACGACAACGCTCACGCCCTTATTTGTTTTCCAATTCCCTGGCGCCACCCATTGTCGAAACATCCATCGCCGTGTTGGAGATGTTGCAACAATCGGGCGATCTGCGCGAGCGCTTGAACAAAAACACCATCACTTTTCGCGAAGGATTGCAGGCGCTTGGATTTGATCTGGTCGACGGCTCGCACCCGATTATCCCCATCATGCTTGGTGATGCGCGCCTGGCCCAGGATATGGCCCAACAACTACTAACCGAAGGCATCTATGTTATTGGTTTCTCTTATCCCGTTGTACCAAAAGGCGCGGCCCGAATTCGCACCCAGATGTCGGCGGCGTTAACGTCCGAACACATCAAACGCGCGTTGGCAGCATTCGAAAAAGTCGGCCGGCAGTTGAAACTAATTTAGCGCTCTATGAAAGCACTCGTCAAATCAAAAAAAGAAAAAGGCTTGTGGATGGAAGACCGGCCACTACCCGAAGTTGGACATGACGATGTATTGATTAAAATCAGTACATCAGCCATTTGCGGCACAGACATGCACATTTATAACTGGGACGAATGGGCTAAAGCTACCATCCCGGTACACATGATCGTTGGTCATGAGTACGTCGGCGTAGTAACCGAAGTCGGACGCGATGTAAGCAGCATTAAAATTGGCGAACGCGTGTCCGGCGAAGGACATATCGTCTGTGGACAATGTCGTAACTGCCGCGCTGGACGCGAACATTTATGCCGCGATACCATCGGTGTCGGTGTCAATCGACCGGGTAGTTTCGCGGAATATTTATCCATACCTGCACACAATGTTTATCCCATACCGCCCGATATCAATAACGAAACCGCGGCTATTCTCGATCCATTTGGCAACGCGGCACACACGGCATTGGCTTATGATCTGGTCGGTGAAGATGTACTCATAACCGGTGCCGGCCCAATCGGCGTCATGGCAACCGCTATCGCACGTCATGTCGGTGCGCGTCATATCGTTGTAACGGATGTTAATGATTACCGCTTACAACTGGCCGAAAAAATGGGCGCTACTCGGGTCATCAACGTTAAAGAAAACGATTTGGCGTCGATAATCCCCGAGCTTGGCATGAAAGAGGGATTTGATGTCGGCATGGAGATGTCCGGCAATCCAGTTGCCTTCCGTCAAATGCTGGAACTCATGCATCACGGCGGTAATATCGCGTTGTTAGGCATTCCACCCAGCGACTTCGCCATCGACTGGAATCAAGTTATTTTTAAGAGCCTTAATCTGCGTGGCATTTACGGTAGGGAAATGTTCGATACCTGGTACAAAATGGTCGCCA
>Ga0224508_10002742_pt1 | contig 14829 bp, 15 predicted proteins | sample SF_Jan12_sed_USG_4_FD_170157 | JGI IMG/M metagenome (GOLD analysis project Ga0224508, IMG submission 170157) | Sediment microbial communities from San Francisco Bay, California, United States - SF_Jan12_sed_USGS_21 | ecosystem: Environmental > Aquatic > Marine > Sediment | place: USA... | reverse complement strand
ATTAATTATGTTATTTTCTTTTAGAGCTATTATGGTATTATTGTCAAACTTGTTGTATGGAGGAATGAACACTTTTGGTGAAATATCAAGTATATTGTAGAGTCTTTGATTTGTTTTTTTGATTAATTCACTTTGTATTTTTTTATCAATTGTTGAAAAATCTTCGTGATTCCATCCATGATTTGCAATTTCAATAAATGAAGGATTTTCAGCTAGTCTATTTTTTATCAAATTAGAAATTTTTAGGTCTTTGCCAAATTGAAATTTCTCGCCTCCGATAATTCCAATAGTGAGTGGTACGTTTTTCTTTTGAAAGGTTTCAATTATTGCTATTTGTACTTCATTTAACCAATAACCTTGTACATCATCAAGTCTAAATGCGACGCACTGACACTTGTGTATGCTTTCAAACTCGGATTTCAGATTTGGTTCATTTATTGCCATTTTATCATTTTCACTAATAGTTAGCAGAAAATACGAATAAAAAACACCAAAAATTATAGATGCCATAACTGTTACAACCAATAATAATGATATCTTGCTATTCATTATCTTGTCATCCATTGATTTTTTCTAAAAGTTAGCAAGGCAGGAATCATCAACCACGGTAAAAGAAATCCTGTAAAAACGGTGGCTAATGGTTTGAATTTCCATGTAGTTGATGATAGATCTCTGAATTTGTAGTCTAATCCCTGAACAGTTCCCATCAGAACCGTTATACTCAAAGACATTATTGGAATCCAATAATTATGCAAAACCAATGGAGCATACACATACACTATTGGCATGACCAAAGGTATGGTAAAAGCCGATACTGAATTTATATAAAAAACGATACTGGCTAGAGGATTTTTTCTCCAAAAAAATGTCATCAAGAAAAGCCCAGTGCGCATCCAACCCTTCTTCCATCTAATCTGTTGTTTAACAAAACTCCTTAAATTGTCTGGAACATCAGTGTAAACCATAGATGAAGAAACGTACATAGTTTTCCAATCTACCAATGTTTGTGAAGTTAAGGCAATATCTTCAGCATCATCAAATTGAGAAATCCATGCTAGAATTTTTTTTGAAGTTTTTTCAAAACTTTTTAGCTTCCAGGGATTGGATTTAAAATGAATTTTTGAGTATGCATTGTTTTTTTGAATAATATTTTGTTTGTCCCATAATGGGACAAATTTATCAATTGCGTCTCGTCTGTATGCTGAAAGACAACCAGAGCAACATATTACATTTTTTAGTGAACTCTCAGTAGTTTTTACTATGTTAAAAGCCGAATCATACCATGAATCTTGAAATTTTGTAAGTAGATTTTTCTTATAATTCCAAACTTTGGCGTGTCCTACTAAAGCACCAACATCAGGATTTGCGTTAAATGCTTTCATAAATTCTTTAATTGCATTTTTATCAATTACACTATCTGAATCGACAAATACTATGAAATCTCCCTTTGCCCTTGAAAATCCCAGTGCATTGGCAGCTCTTTTACCACTATTTTTATTGTGAATTACTTTGAGACATGGAAATTTTATTTTGAGGTCATCTAAAACTTGTTTTGTACCATCAGTACTCCCATCATTTATTGCAATTACTTCGATATTTTGATAGGTAGATCTCATTATTGCACTAATTACTGTAGTTATCATCTGTTTTTGATTAAATATTGGAACTAGTACGGAAACTAGCTCATTTCCAACTACTCCTTTAGCTGGATTTTTGTAAAAAAACCACCCAACAGTCACTATGATTAATTCCTGAATTGGCATAATGGCTGAAAAAATAATTAGAGGATCTGAAATTTGGAATCCAACAACAAAATAGTATGCCAAAAGCCCCGAAATTCCAACAATTGTTAGAATTCTCAATACCCAGCCTATTTTTGGTATCGCTATCTTTCCATTAACTGATAGTTTCTGGCCATTTTCTTTTAATGTCGGACTGGAAGGATTTTCCAAATCACTGTTAATCAAATTGCATCCTCCTCCAAAATTCTGCAGATGTTTCCTTTTCCTAACTTTGAGAATTCATCCTTGGCAACCCCCTCAGATATGTGATATTTTTCTTCCATTGCTTTGGTGTGAAATTCTTCGATGTATTCTGAGACTTGCCAAGGTGCAATTGTACATTTTATTCCTAAGAGATCAAATTCATAATTTAACCACACAAAATAATTATCTAATTCAGATAATTTTGTACAGATGTAATTTAGTTTGTTTTGTTTCATTTGATGCCTACTCGGTAATGTGTGATTCAATCAATTCATCTCCCAGAATGATAACCATCGATGTATTTTGTATTACTGGTATCTTTTTGCAATGCAAGGAAAACAAGTAATTTTTCATACAGATTTTTTTGATTCTTATTTTGATTATTTTTAATTGTCATTAATTCTTATTTTCAATAATACCTAATAGGCAAAACGTCGAAATTTCGAGAAGTCAAAATGTATTAAGTTATCAATACAATCAAATTACAACAAAATATAATTTATTTTTTAATTATGAATTGTGAAACTTCTTCTTCAATAGAAAACAAAGATTCCCAATTTTTAATTTTTTCTTTTTGGTGGAGATGAAATTGCTGAGAAAGTTTGCGAGGGTCAATTTTTTCAAGCATCAGTTTGGTTGAAGAAATAAAAAATATGCCACCTATGTTTTTAGGATTTTTAATTTTGCGCATTAAACAATAATTTAAGTAGTAGCTAAAATTATCCTCTTCCATTTTTGAATAATCATTGAGAATTTTGACTAGATTCTCATTTTCTTGGATAAAATCATTGATCAAAGTACTAAATTGAGGGCGTATGTCATCTAGGGATAACTCTTCAGAGGTTTGAAAATTACAAAGAAAATATATCACGCTGGGATGATAATAAGTCTCATCGATATTCTCAGAGTTAAATTCCTTAATTGGCATATCTTCATTTAAAAATCTCTTATTCATTATTCCAACATAGGGGATAATATTCAACAATTCAATCTCATAGTTTTGTTGTGATTTGATTTTTTCAGTAAATGAATCTAAACAGGCTTTGTTTTCTATTATTTGATTACATAAAATAGTGGCCAAATCCATATTTTTTCGTAAAATCATACTATTGGTTGTAGATGGATTATAGCAAATATTGATAGAGTAATGTGAATTCTTATTTTCTTTTTTTAAAAAATCAATTATTTCTTTTTTGAACTTTCTCTTTACGGCTGGAACATCCCTATTTTTTTCAACTTCAGTTTTTCTATGATCATTACTCCAATCAACAAAATAGTTACTTGGTTCTTTAGTGGGTTCTTCAAAGATCATATCTAATAAATATTTTTTAATTTTTTCTTTTGTTTTGGGATCTGTAGTTACTTTTTGAAAATTATTTTCGTTAATATGATCATGATGAATTAACCATGGTGCAGTATTGTTTTCTAGCAATAGTCTTGTGTCATCACTTGTAAAATATGCTTCAACAATTGCTTGTTTTCGCCTTACATCAATTAAGAAATCTTTATGGTTAATATCAAATGGTTTTGTAAGAATTGATTCCTTTAATGATGCCATACTAGAAATTATTCCTAAAAAATCAATTTCAAAAAGAAATTCTAGGTGCTTATACAATGAGGAATTTTCAATATCTGTTACTAGAAAATCATTATATTCGTTTTTAGCTAATTTAACCGCCATTTATGTAACTACTAGCGGGTTATTTTATAAGTAGCACTCGAAAATTCGAGTTATTATTCATATATTCTAAATATGTTCAAACTTTATGGTATTAAGGAATATGAAGAATCACAATGATTGACATAATAAATTCTATTGTACCCTTCTTAAGTTGGACTATAAAATCTGAATATGTCTTTTATTTTGGAATATCTATTATTTTGCTGGATCATCTTAAATCAACTTCAAAAATATTAATTTTATATCTAAATACAAAGTTTGAGAAAAATAATGCCAAAAATAAATTCAGGTCACCACATTATGAGCCAAAGTTTTCAATATTGATTCCAGCATATAATGCAGATAGAATAAAAGAAACAATTCAATCGGCAGTAGAAACATCATATAAAAATAAAGAAATCATTGTCATTGTTAACGGAAATGATGAAAAAACATACCGTAAAGCAGTTTGTTTTAAGCATCAGTATCCAGATCTTGTCACAGTCCATAATTTAACAAAGAAAGGCAAGGCAATGGCACTAAACTACGGTCTAAAGAGTGCCAAAGGTAAGTACATTGTAACATTAGATGCAGATGCCAAAATTGTTAATAAAAAGAGTTTAGAATCTATTCTTAATACATTTGAAAGAGAAAAGGATGTAATTGCAATGTCGGGGGACATTCAAGTATACCCAGGAGATAACTGCGTGAAAAATATCTGGACAAAATTTCAAGCAATTGAGTACCTACTACACATACATATAGAAAAACGTATTCAGACTATTTTTAATACAATGCTAATAATCCCTGGAGGTTTTGGGGTTTTCAAGCGAATTTATTTACAAAACAATAATCCATTTAATGAGAAAAGTATTACTGAGGATTTTGTAATTTCTCTCGATATGCATGGATATGGCAAGAAGGTGGTCTTTGAACCAAATGCAGCTGCGAAATTTGAGTGTCCCGATACTTTATCAAAGCTTAAAGCGCAAAGAGCGAGATGGGCAAGCGGACAAATTGAAACATTGAAACTTTTTCATCCTTACTTTTTCTTGCCTACTTACAACAGATTACTCAAGATTGCAATTTTAGATATGTGGGCTTTTGAAGTGATCTTTAATGTATTCTGGATTGCAACATTCTTAATAATTACACCATGTATTTTGATTTTCAGTGGTATTGATTTATACACTAATCAAATTGGGATAGAGCAAAATCCATTAGGGGGATTTTTAAATATTTTAGAGAACCCGATAGAATGGTTTAGCATATTTGATAAAGGAGTGTGGCTTTTCATATTGATCTCATTTTATTTAATACTGGAAACAACGTCTACACTTTATGCAATTTTAATTTCATCCAGAAAAGAATGCTATAATCTTTTGTGGTATATACCACTGTACACATTTTTCTATAGACCTATTTTGAGATTGTTAATATTTCGTGGACATCTCAAAGGGATACGAGGAAAAACACCACCATGGAATGAAAAGGAAAGTGAAATAGAACGAGAAGAATTAATCCTGAAAACATAATTAATATAAAAGACGGGTTTGCTGTTATTTCAGAAAATACAGTTGTAACTTCGAACCATCCTAATACATATCATGTAAATAATTACAAAAATGGAAATTATAAAAAAATTCTAGATTCTTTTAAAAGGAAAAATGGAGTAAACATAGTTCCACATAAAGTAAATAAAAAATCCATGATTTTATCAATAGGAGAACCTACACGAGATAAAAATTCCTGGAAATTACTTGCTGCTATGATAAAAGGCATAAAATTAGATTTTACTGATCAAAAGATTTCATCACTTGTTACCTATAATCCAAGAGATCTGTCAACAAAAGATTATGACTGGATTGTAAAACAGGGCAATGTCATATCTGAATTAATTACCAAATCACAAAAAACTAAAAAACCGGAAAGGAAAACTCCTACGTTTACTCCAATGAGAAACATGGCGATCTTACTTCTTGGGGTTTCCATTTTAACTCCTTCAATTTTTTATCCTGATTTAGCAAGTGCTTATTGGGACGGTGCTTCTCAGCAATCTTTTGCAGATGGTGACTTTGAAAATGCATTGAAGTTCAACCAAATAGCATTGGAGTTTAAACCTGAAAATAAAGAATTGATTCAACGTTCGGAGTCTATCGAATTTCTACAAACACATATTGAAAAGGACGATAGAAGTAAAACATCAAAAGAGTTGAATGATAAGGCAGATCGTCTAATTGAATCAAAGAATTATGATGTTGCTCTTGCCTTGTACCATTTATCATCATTGAAAAATAACGAAAATACTAGAGCAACAAATGGGATAGCATATGCGCTACAACTTTTGAACGATATTGAATTGGAACAAAGATACAACATTGAACAATTTGGTTTAGAAGATGTAATAAAATTTGATATAGTAAAGAAATACTACAATAAAGTTATAGAAATCTACAACAAAGAAGGAGATATTTTTAATGGATTAGGCGGAGCCTTTAATGGATTAGGAGATGTTGAACACAAATTAGGTAATGAACACTTGGCAGAACAGTATTATGATAGAGTAAGAGAAATCTATGAACTCGACATATCTCAACATACTTCAGAAGAAATCAGTTATGCTAAAAATTCAATTATCAACGCATATCTTGGAAAAGGTCAAATTTACATTGATCAAAAAGAGTATGAAAAAGGAATAAAATTTTACAAGACAGCAAACGAAATAGGAAACAACATAAAAACTCTTAATTCCTTAGGCGAAGGTAATTTCAGAAACAATGATTTGATTCCTGCTTCTGACTTTTATCAACAAAGTTTAGACAAAAAAGAAAATTATGATGCGCTAAAAGGACTAGGACTAATTAAAATCAAACAGGGAAATGTAACAGGTGGTTGGGAATTAATAGAAAAAACAGACCAAAATGATGAAAATATGATAGAAGAGATGGCAGACTATGGTTATTCCTTATTGAAAAACAAGGAATACCAAACCGCATCTTTCATATTAAAAGATGTCATTCTTTCTAAGGACCCTAACAATACAATCGCACTAATTGGCTTAGGTACTTTGTTGATTACAGAAGCAGGAGAAGATGAAGAAATGATAACTGAAGGTTTTGAAAAATATGAGCGTGCCATAAGTAATAATGATAAACATATTGATTTACTAGTTGCACAAACCGAAGAATTTAACGATAAGGAACAATACGATAACGGAAAAAGACTTTCTGAGTTAATACTAGAACATTATCCAGACAATATCAATGCGAGATTGTCTTTGGAAGAGTCATCTTTTGAATTAGAAAGATAAATTGATGCTAGGGCTACTTTTGAACAAGTATTATGAATAGATCAAGAAAGCAAAGAAGCTAAAAAATATCTAGAACAGATAAGAACAATCAATACAAATGTTTCAAAATGAGTGTTAAAGATTTGATGAATGCTTCCTAGTGGTCTTAAGCAACACGATTGTTGGACATCATATAAAGAGATAGTCGGAAATTCGCCATTTTTGATAAATCATGTTGCGTGCATCATATTTTAATGACTACACAACTCAGAACAACAAAAAGCATTATGGCCATAATGGCTATTGCATTCCTTGTTTCTGTTTCGGTTCAAAATGCTGAAGCATTTTCTGAAGATCTTATACTTGATCCAATGTCTTGTGAGGATTTTCTTGGAGGAACTTGGAATGATGACACCAAAACATGTACAGTAGTAGATTTTGTATCATCTGAAGATACAAAGTTGGCAATATCTGCAGATAATACACTCAAAATAATTGGCTCATTTGAAAATAATGGTGCAATTGTCAATGAAGAATCAGGTATGATTACTGTAAATGGTTGGGGTCAAAACAATAATGGATTACTCAAAAACTATGGAGTGATCAAAAATGATGGATCGTTCAATTGTCAAAGATGCGGATTGATCAATTTCAACACTGTAATCAACACAGGTGTAATTGAAAATGACCACAGAATCAACAATCAGGATACATTCATCAATAAAGGAATGATCAATAATTCGGGGGACATACTAAACAAGGATACTTTCATTACTTGTTTAGGTGAAGTTAATGGAAATCAAATCCGAGGCAACCCTAATTGTGATATTTGCTGATTCTTTCCCCCCCATCCTTTTTTTATTTTGTTGAAATTAAGACATCAATTATCATCAAAGAGGTTTATAGTGTGAAATCCTAATTATGTTTTAATTCTCTAGAAATGCATGTTTGATTGGTTTAATTCAATAATAGGGAATTTTATTTCTAGTTTAGAACTCGAAGGTTCCCGTTTACTCTAGCATTCGAAACCTCTGTTTTTATTGATTTTTTCAAGGCTTCAGATCCTTTACGTCATCATATTTTATAACATTTTAGTTATTGTTACATTTTCCTTCTTTTCCATCATATGGTTTCTATACACATTCTCTTGAACATTACAAGACCCACGTGGAAAATTCTTTCAGTATAAAATTCTCTTCAAATTAATAATTGAATTTTTAGGTTTTTTAGGTCTCTATCATTTTAGCTCCATTCTATGGCGACTCACCATCTAAATTGTGGATAAAAATGGACGCAGGTATAGGATTATAGAAAGAATTATTCTTGTGCATATACGATTAATGTCTGAATCGATTGAATATGTTTAATTTTTTGGATTTTCATCAAAACAGTTTGATCCAATGTTTTTACTTCAGAAGACTCTATTTTTACCAGCACATCAAACATATCAAAAACACCCTGAATTTCTTTAACAGATTCAATTCTCTTTAATTCATCAATGACGTGCTCTTCAAAGCCCATATTGCAATTAATCAGCACATACGCTACAGTCATGGGTTTTGATGTCTCTTAATTTTTGGAATTATAGTTAATTTACAAATCATAACTTGTCATCTTATTCGTGCATAGATTTTTCCTTTGACTGATCTAGGTCTTGTTCTTAACAACATTCCACAACAAGGACAGGAAAATCCGTCCCATCTCACAAAAATTTCACAAACATTACATCGTTTTTGTCCATTTGCATAACGTTCTTTCTGTGTAATCCATTTTGCTTTGTATCTATGACAGATATTATTACAAGTAATGCTCATTATGGATACACCTCGTAGAAATTTTGTTTCAAAAAATACCCAGTCAATTTCTAGGTACCAATTCATGAATAGTTTTGGATAATGTGAAAATGTCTGCGTTTGCTAGTTTCTTTTGCAATGAACTCGTATTCATTTGTAAAATCTTTGTCGATACAGGAAAAGCACTATCAAGAATAAATTGATTTTATCTACAATGGAGTCTCCCACTTTTATTTCCCATTGGTCAAAAAATAGCGGTAGATCATATTGTGTTAGATTATTTGCTATTTTTTCAACAATTTTCTTATCCTCTGACGAATGACTCAAAAAAACATATTTCTCTCGTTTTGACATGTTCTTTTCATCAATTTCTTTTATTTATCGTAGATCTTGAGTTCGATTAATTACTTAGAGGCTACCTGCATATCAAAAATTCAAATCACATCAAAGAAATTATGACAAGCGTTATTCATAATTATATCTAAGATTGTGAAACAATATTTTGAAAAGCTAATCAGTTTTTGGGGGTTTTATTTGTAAAAGAACATTAGTGTCAACCATGTAAATTGGTTGGCCTTCAACATCATGTTTGTCAGTTTTCTTGACGTCAGTTACCGTGGCTTTCATTCGTATTTTTGTTCCATCATCTGCATAATATTCATTCCATTCTTCCGAAATTACATCATATTTTACTTCTTGTTGAATTATAGATTGTTGAAGTTCTTGATTTGAATACTTTCTATTATCTGTTGGGCCTTTTAATTCTGGAGATATTAATACAACAGTAATCGTTTGTCCGTCAAAATTGTAAACTGCTTTTTTTTCTTGAATTTTTTTAAAAAGACGTGTTAAGATGTAACGTGTTTTTAATTTTGTATTGTCTTTCAATTGATAAACTAACCAAGGCTCTTTTATTACTTCAAAATCAATTGGTTTTCCACGGTCTGAAGACAAATTAATTATGCCGTAGTTAATTCAATCTTTCTATTATCATTACTAATTTGAAAGGATTTAGATTTTAATTGAGTTTCATCTAATTCTGAAGTCCAGTCTCCAATTTGTATTGATTCAGTATTATCCGTAGTGAATGATTTGTTTGATTTGATTTCAATTACCTCTTCTTGCTCTAATCTTTTTAGTAGATTTTTATCTTCATCTATGATTCTGTCCATTATTTTTGTAATCTTCTCATTTGACAGATATTTGACTTCATGAACCATGCTAGTTATTATTCAATCCTTTTTTTAAACTCTTTCGTATCCAGACTATGAGATGATCAATTTCATAAATATTTGTGGCTATTAATTTTGACACGGCCATTTTGTCATCCTCAGTTGCCATAAGCGTAAAACCATTAATTTCTAAAAATAATCTACCTAATTCATAACCTGTTCTTTTATTCGCATCAGCAAACCATTGATTTGATGCAATTTTGTGCCATAAATAAGCAGATTTTCCAATTACAGCTTCAACTGTATCAGGATTTTCATACATTTCTTCTACAAAAGATAAAACAAATTCCACATTGCTTTTGGCAAGATAAGTAGGATTATTCGTCTTAGTTATTTTACAATAAAGCATTCCTGCTTGATCAATTGAAACGTAATTAATTGTCATTGTCAGACATGTTTTTTATTTTGTAGTTGTTAAAGTGTTAGTTTAGACAATATTAAAAATAACTTAAAACAGTTTATTTTATCCACACATTCTAAAATATTTCATAATTTCCATAGGATTACGAATCAAATTTTATCTTAATTTATTCTATTTCTTTCTAAAGTGGTTCTAATTGTCAAAAATTATCAAATGCCAACTCATATCTTGTCCAAAGTTTGGGATTAAACCCATTAATGGATAAAACGATTTTACCTGGAAGATATAATAAAACGTTGAAAAATTATTTGCTAATTTGATTTACATAGTTAATAAAAATAAAAAAAGAAAATTTTAAACTAGAAAAGAAGATGTTAAAAATAGATGTCGTATAGATAATCCTAAAATAAACAAAACCATAACTATTATTTATCTTCGAATGATCAAAAATTCATGAGAAAGCGTCCTGAATCCATACCGATTATTTCTCTACTTTTTGTCATGTTGGCATTAGCAGAAGTTAGTATACTAATTCCATTCATAACTTCTGGAAATCCAATGGAATTAGAAGAAACTATGGGAGAATTTGAGAATATTGATGAATTTAATATTTTGTTGAATGCTCAAATTGTATTTATTGTATTCCTGTTTTCTATGTCACTCGTGATATATTATGGGATACGATGGTCTCGTGAAGTTGCAATAGGGGTAATGGGGATTAGTATCATAATTCACACTTATGAATTAATTCATGTATTTGTTCCTGGACATATTATTGGTATTTGTGCAGCAACTACTATGTTATACTTCTTATTTGAACCTGATACAATAGAATTTATTAAAAAAATACAGTCAAAAATGAATTCTTAATTTTATTCCTGTTGACTTATTAACTATTTTTACAATCAAAGAATTAATATTCGTTATTTCATAATTCTGTATAAGATTATGAAACACGTATAATTTTTTTATTTTATGTATGTTTTGGAATCAGAATAATCATCAAAAACCTCCAAATCTCCGGGAGTTGAACCTTTAGTTTACCTAACTTACATTATGTGAACAATTTTATTTAATTCGAATCTAAAATACTTCTCAACTCGGGTTCAAGCCTCTGAAGATTTGAAACACTGCTTGATCATAAAACTTATGTTAACAGAAGACTTTACGTCTGCTGTTGAAATTTTTACTTGTATATTTTGTTCCCATTATTCTTGTTATTAACGTTCTAATGATAATTGTGGACAACCCTACTAGTTACACTTCGTCATTTGTTTCTACCAATATTATTATTTTTTTCCTATTTGTATTTATTGGGGTACTTTCATGGTCAATTTTTGGTACATCCACACTTTTTTTTACTAAATTATTTTTTAAATTACAAAAATTTAGTATAACTCACTTAGTATTTGACACAAAAAAAATATCCACTGAACACTTTTTTATTGCTAATCATGATAACGCACCCTCTTATTCTCACTTTACTTCTTCTCTAATTGGCAGCATATTGTTATCTACTAGTTTAGCTACAATTTTAATTACATTTGTAGATCTAAATCCATATGTACAATTTCTTGCAAGTATTTCTCCCCAATTTGAAATTGAAATAATTGAATCTCTATTTGTTTTACAAGTTGGGTTGTTTATGTTGCCAATAACAACAATAATTCTTTATCCCATCATGATTTTAGATCTTTCAAATGTTAAAGTATTTTTAAAATCAAAACAGACTATAAGCTCTTGTAGTAATTCATTTAGATTAATTATATGGAGCTTTACTTCAGCTGCAATTTTGTTTAATATTTTTGTGAATTTATCCATGAGCTATGACATTATGTCTCTTGTATCTTTACTAATGGTTATCATAGGTGGGCATTTAGTAACTTCTTTATTATTTCAAACTGAACAACATCATTTAATCAATAAATTTAAACTACATCTAAAACAACAAGGAATACAAGATAAACAAATTAACTATACTGCTAGTCCTATCAATTTAATCAATAAATTAAACTCTGAAACAAATATAGAAAAAAATATAATTAAGAATAGTTCAAGGTGGTTTCTACTTCCTATTGTTTTTGGTATATTGGGTGGCTTAATTGCTTATTTAAAATTAATTCAAATAAATCCTAAACTTGGTAAACGTTGTTTATTGCTAGGTTCTTTAGGATTGGCAATTAATCCTTTAACCTTTGTTACTTTAATTCTTTTTATTAGTCCTACTCCAGGTATAGATACAAATAATATGTATGTTCTAGCAAACAATTTTTTAGAACCAGATGCATATCAATATGATATTATTTTTAAAAATTCTGAAATCCAATTCAAAGATCTTAAAGAAGAGGATATTGTGTTTTATAACGTGGAAGGTGACAATCGAGTAATAGTAGGAAAAGTAGATACATTAAGAGAAGATGAACTTACAACAACAGTAAATACCACTGTTTCCAAAGATGCTGTAACAGGTAAGGTAGTTAAGATAATTCCATTTCTCGGTTCTTTTGTTACCACTGAAGTAATTATAATTTCATATTTCATAATTGTTGGAATTTTAGGAACAATATTTATTAAAAAATGGAATAAATTTAATTCATCATTGGTTTCATAAACCCCCACTCAATCCTTATTGCTGCATCTATTTTCATCCCCAATTTAGTATCTGAGTCCCTGTGGAGCCGAACTTGAAGTGACAGATCTGAAACGACTTGAAAATTTAACACTTGAACAAAGTAAAAATTATTCTCAAAATCGTTTATAAAAAAATTCTAACGTTGGTCCGAAAATTTCGCTCTTAACTATATACCCCATGCACGTTATACTCCCGGACAAATTTGAACCAATCTTTGTAAAAATAATAAACCATCATCTAAATTTTAGAAGTATCAAAACAGTCAAAATATAACATTTTCACCTAAATCAATAGAATCTCTTTAATTCCAGTCTGAACAACTTTCATGTTATGACAAAGATATCATACACTCTATCTAAAAATTTTAGAAAAGATACCATGCTATTGCTTGAGAAAATTGTTGTCATGGTAGATGACTATGAGAGAAAGGGATATCGTATGACACTACGGCAGTTGTTTTATCAGCTGGTATCACACGACATATTGCCAAATGACCAAAAAAAGTACAAGAAACTCAGTACTATAATTAAAGATGCTAGGATGGCCGGATTAATTGACTGGGATGTAATTGAGGACCGTATCAGAATTCCAACAATGCCAAGTGAATTTGAAAATATTTCTCATCTAGTAAAGGCTGCCATCTCATCCTACAGGCGTGACAGATGGGAAAACCAAGGATGCTACGTAGAGGTGTGGGTTGAAAAAGATGCCTTGTCTGGTATACTAGAACCAATGACCAGAAAATACCACGTACATCTGTTGGTGAACAGAGGTTATTCCTCAACTAGTGCTTTACATGAATCAGTATTAAGAATCAAACAACAACAAGACAAGGAATGCGTCATCTTGTATTTGGGAGACCATGATCCAAGTGGAAAAAACATGATAACTGACATCAGAAACAGACTGGAACAATTTCAATGCGATGTTACGGTAAGGGATGTGACTTTGACAATGGAGCAGATAAAACAGTATAATCTTCCACCAAATCCTGCCAAAAAGTCAGATCCACGTTCAGATGAATATATTAAAAAACATGGTAATTTATCGTGGGAACTAGATGCCTTGACTCCTGAAGTGCTAAATCAACTGGTGTCATCAAATATTGAAGAGTTTTTGGACATGGATGAATATCAGAGAATTATAAACCAGGAAGAAGAAGAGAAGATGGAACTAGTCCAAGTTACACAAGACATATAGCTTCAAAATCTATAATTTTAGAAAATCAGTTTATCTTGATTAAGACTAGTATCTTTTGGTATAATAATACGGAATTCATTATTTAGAATGGGAAGTGATATCTATTATCCAACTAAATCTTCCTGGTGACTGGTATAGTTCACCAGTTTGGTTCACCTGAACAGTTCACAAAAAAAATCACATTTTACAGTATATAATAAAGTGTGGGAACTATGCCAGTGAACCGTCTTGGTGAACTGCCATAATTGTGATTCTGGGTATCAGTTGTGGGTCAATTTCTTTTAGAATGCCTTGTATCTTGTCTTGGGTATCATCATAGCACCACATCTCTACTCTAGAAAACCATTGCAGACTCTTTGTCATGTTTGATTTGACCTGTTGAGGATGTGACCTAATCTCCTGTGGAGACTCTATCTCTATTGCAACTCCATTTAGCACATCAAAGCTGTCATTGTCCAGTATTGGAATTGATATTGCATCAGGTTGCTCTATTGTGATGTCTTGTTTTAGCACCTCAAAATAGTCCTCATTATCCAGATGGTATCTTTTTGCCTGCTGAATCAGGAAAAATGATTCCATTCCTCCCTCTCTTTGGTTCTCCAAGACTGGATTGAACAATTTATATAATTTTGGAGAAAGTTCAAACTCTATTCTGGATTGCTCCCCCTTGTTCATTG
>Ga0224508_10002741_pt1 | contig 14832 bp, 8 predicted proteins | sample SF_Jan12_sed_USG_4_FD_170157 | JGI IMG/M metagenome (GOLD analysis project Ga0224508, IMG submission 170157) | Sediment microbial communities from San Francisco Bay, California, United States - SF_Jan12_sed_USGS_21 | ecosystem: Environmental > Aquatic > Marine > Sediment | place: USA: California... | reverse complement strand
CTTCGTGCTCGGGTGGCGGGTCACCGGGCGCCTCCGGGGTGCTGTCATCGGCGCCGTCATCGTGATCGCCGACGGCGTCAGCGTGGTGACCGGTCGCCTGGCCCTGCTCGACGGGCTGGTGGCGCTCTGGACGACGCTCGCCCTGCTGTTGCTGGTGGCCATCGCCGACCAGCCCCTCGACGTCGTCGCCCAGCGCCGTCGCCGCCTGCTCCTGGGTGTGGTCCTCGGACTGGCGCTGGCCACCAAGTGGACGGCAGCGGTGCTGGTGCCGGTGGCTGTCGTGACGATCGTGGCCGTCGATCAGTACCTACCGCCCAAGGTCCGCTGGCGTCGGTCGGCCCAGAGCCTGCTGCTCGTCGGCGCGCTCACCGCAGGCGTCTATGCCGCCGCACACGTGCCGTGGCTGGTGAACTACGAGGCGTCGGCGGCTGTCGACGACTCGTGCCGCGATGGTTCGTGCGATGTGGGACTGGTGGGGCGGGTCGGCGACATCGTGGCCTACCAGGGCGAGGTGTGGGACTATCACCGAACACTCGATCCGCAGCAGCCCGATGCCGCGTCGGCGGTGCGCTGGTTCGGTCAGACCCATGCCGTGGCTCTGTTCGTGAAGACCTGCGATGCGGCACTGGTCCAGCACGCCGGTGAGTCCGACGGCGTGTGCCAGAGCTCGGCGGTCCGTGAGGTGCGGGTGCTGTCGATGGGCAACCCGGTGGTGTGGGTGGTCGGTCCGGTCGCCCTGTTGCTCGCTGCTGTTGGCGGATGGCGACGGCGCGACGGCGCGGTGTTGGTGCTGGTTGGTGCCGGCGTCATGCTCTGGCTGCCGTGGCTGATCGGCGGCCGACCGGGCTTCACGTTCTACGCCGCGCCGCTGGTGCCGGTGCTGGGTGCGGTGATCGCCGCGGTGGTCGAGTGGCTACCGGCCCGGCTGGCTCGCTGGTGGCCGGTCTTGTTGATCGTGGTGGGTGTGGTGTCGGTGTTGTTGTGGCCGCTGTGGACCGGGATCGCGATGTCGCCTGAGACCGCCGATCGGCTGCTGTGGTTCAACGGGTGGCGCTGAGGGCACCGACCTCGACCGTGATGGGGATCCAACCCCGCACCGAATTGATGAGAAAGCAGCGGTCGGCGCTGCGCAGATCGTCGAGCGTGAGCACGGCCTCGTCGATGAGCCCGCTGTCGAGCAGCTCGGCCCGGAACGTGCCGGGGAGCAGCCCCGATTGCGCCCAGGGCGTGCGCAGGCGGCCGCTGTGCTCGAGCACCAGGTTGGCCGTGGTCGACTCGGTCAGCTCGCCCCGCTCGTTGACGAGCAACACGTCGCGATGATCGGGGAAGCGGGCCAGGGCTTCGTCGTAGCGGCGGCGGTGCGTGGTCTTGTGGCGAAGGAACTCGTCGGTGCTGGCCACCGGCTTCGGATCGATCGCCACCACCCAGGGCTCGGCTGTCGCCGCCGGCATCGGGTGTTGCTCCAGCTCGATGGCGCCGTCGCCCGACATCAGCAGCCGCAGACGCAGCGGACCGTCGCCGGTGACGTCGTCGACGCGCCGCCGGATCTCGGCCGGGTCGACGTCGAAGCCGAAGTGCCCGGCCGACCGCACCAGCCGATCGATGTGGCGGTCGAGCAGCACGGCGCCGGTCGTGGGACCCCAGGCCATGGTCTCGAGCAGGCGGAACGGGGTGCGGGCCCGCTCGAGCACCCGCGCCTTGTCGTGCGCCTCGGCCCATTCCTCGTCGGGGCGACTGTCCCAGACGATGCCGCCGCCCACGCCGTATTCGACCGTGCCCTCGAGGCGATCGACGTGGGCCGTGCGGATGGCGACGTTGAGCTCGAGCGAGCCATCGGGCGCGAGCACGCCGACAGCACCCGTGTACACGCCGCGGGGCGTGCCCTCGAGCTCGGCGATGAGCTCGGTGGTGCGCACCTTGGGTGCGCCGGTGATCGATGCCGCCGGGAAGCAGGCCGCCAGCAGCTCGCGAAGCGGGGCGCGCGATCGGGCCGTGACCGTGGACGTGAGCTGGTGCACGGTGGGGTACGACTCGACCGTGTGCAGGGCGGTGACCTCGACCGATCCGACGGCGGCGACCCGACCCAGGTCGTTGCGGGTCATGTCGACGATCATGGTGTTCTCGGCCCGGTCCTTGGCGCTGGTCACCACCTCGTCGGCGAGATCGCGGTCGACGACGGGATCAGGATGGCGGGGGCGGGTCCCCTTCATCGGCCGCGTCTCGATGATGTCGCCCTGCCGTCGCAGGAACAGCTCCGGCGACGCCGAGGCCACCGCCTGATCGCCCAGGTCGACGTAGGCCACGTGGTCGGCTCGTTGGGCTCGCACCAGTGCCTCGAACAGCCCGAGCGGATCGCCCTCGAAGCTGGCCCGCAGACGCATCGTGTAGTTCACCTGATACGAGTCGCCTTCGGCGATGTGGTGACGGACGCGAGCCAGGTCGCGCCGGTAGTGATCGAGGGTGCGGCTGGCCTCGACCGGGCCCACGCGGAACGCGCCGCCGGCGGGGCCACGGGTGGGGTGGGCCGTGGCGAACACGCCGAAGGCCACGAGCGGGCACCGTGGGTGACGTAGCGAGGTGATGGCCGGATCGAACGCAGGGCCCGCGTCGTAGCTCAGAAGACCCACCACCCAGTGGCCGGCCGCCTGCGCCGCCTCGGCCGCGTCGATCGCGGGCCCGACCTCATCGAGTCGCCAGGCGGTGATCGAGTGGAGCGGGTCGCTGAACGCCAGCCAGCGGCGGCCGTCGGCCGTGAGGTGGCGCAGCACCGCGTGCTGTACGGCCGTCGCGGGGCTCGGCTGGTCTGGCTCGGTCATCGACGCAGACGATAGGCCAGGCGACGGCCGGCTCAATGCCGGAAATAGTCGACGGGTTCGGGCGGCAGCGGTGTGTTGCCCAACACCAGATCGGCGCCCTTCTCGGCCAGCATCATCACCGGGGCGTAGATGTTGCCGTTGGTGACGTAGGGCATCGACGAAGCATCGATGACCCGCAGACCGTCGACGCCGTGCACCCCGAGCGAGGCCGGGTCGAGCACGCTGCGATCATCGACGCCCATGCGAGCGGTGCACGATGGGTGCAGCGCGGTCTCGGCGTCTCGGCGCACCCACGCCAGGATCTCGTCGTCGGTCTCGACCGAGGGGCCCGGCGACACCTCACCGGCGTCGAAGCGAGCCAGCGCGGGCTGGCCCAGGATGTGCCGGGCATGACGGATGGCCTCGACCCACTCGCGCCGATCGGTTTCGGTCGACAGGTAGTCGAAGCGCACCGCCGGGTGCACACGGGGATCGGTCGAGCGGATCCGGACCTGGCCCCGCGAGTCGCTGTACATGGGCCCCACATGGATCTGATAGCCGTGGCCCGATTCGGGAGCGGTGCCGTCGTAGCGGATGGCCAGCGGCAGGAAGTGGAACATCAGGTTGGGGTAGGCGACGTCGTCGTTGCTGCGGATGAAGCCGCCGGCCTCGAAGTGATTGGTGGCCCCCGGTCCTCGCCGGGCCAGCCACTGGAGGCCGATGAGGGGTCGGCGCCACCGGGCCAGTTGGGGTTGCATCGACACCGGTTGGCGACAGGCGTGCTGCACGTACACCTCGAGGTGATCCTGGAGGTGCTCGCCCACACCCGGCAGCTCGGCGACGACGTCGATGCCGAGGCGGCGAAGGTGTTCGGCTGGGCCGATTCCGCTCAGCTGCAGCAGCTGTGGTGAGTTGAACGCGCCGCCGCAGAGGATCACCTCGCCGGCGCGCGCTCGGCGGCCACGACCCCGATGCCGGTAGTCGACGCCAGTGGCCCGAGTGCCGTCGAACACGACGCGTGTGGTGAGGGCCCGTGTGCGCACAGTGAGGTTGGGGCGGTCGAGGACCGGATGCAGGTAGGCCCGTGCCGCGCTCAGGCGACGGCCGCGGTGCACGTTGCGGTCGAACGGGGCGAACCCCTCCTGGCGGTAGCCGTTGACGTCGGTCGTGCGCGGATGGCCGGCCTCGACTGTCGCCTCGAGGAAGGCGTCGAACAGCGGGTTGGTGGCCGGGCCCCGCTCGAGCACGAGCGGCCCGTCGCCGCCACGGAAGTCGTCGGTGCCGGCCAGGCACGTCTCCATGCGTTTGAAGTACGGCAGGCAGTGCGCGTGGTCCCATCGTTGCATGCCGGCATCGGCGGCCCAGCGCTCGAAGTCCATCGGATTGCCGCGCTGGAAGATCATCCCGTTGATCGAGCTCGACCCGCCCAGCACCTTGCCGCGCGCGTGGTAGACGCGGCGGCCGTCGAGATGAGGCTCGGGTTCGCTCTCGTAGCGCCAGTCGTAGAACCGGCTACCGATCGGGAAGGCCAACGCCGCCGGCATGTGGATGAACACATCCCATCGTCGGTCTGGTCGCCCCGCTTCGAGCACCAACACCCGGTTGGCCGGATCGGCGCTCAGCCGGTTGGCCAGCGCACAACCCGCCGATCCGCCGCCCACGATCACGAAGTCGAAGCGGTCGGTGGCCATCGGCTCAGTCTGGCAGCGCCCGACTGGATCCCCGAACGGCTGGAGGTCGGCTCGGTGCGGCCGACAGGACCGGGGTGTTGCGCCCTGGACATCGCGCCGACATCGACGGCTGGCGGGCCATCGCCGTGCTGTTGGTGGTCGGCTACCACGTGGGCCTGCCCGGCTTCGCCGGCGGGTTCGTGGGCGTCGACGTCTTCTTCGTGTTGTCTGGGTATCTCATCACGCGCCAGCTGTGGAGCGAGGCCGAGCGCCACGGCACCATCGACGTGCTCGGATTCTGGGGTCGCCGGGTCCGGCGCCTGGTGCCGGCCGCCGCCGTGATGGTGGTGGCCGTGGTTGCGGTGGCGGCGATGGTCGCCTCGCCGCTCGCGTGGGATGCCACCTCGGGCGCGGCGGTGGCCAGCAGCCTGTCGCTGTCGAACGTGTGGTTCGGGATGCAGTCGGCTGACTACTTCGCGGCCGACGTGGCGGCCAACCCGCTGCTGCACACGTGGTCGTTGGCCGTCGAGGAGCAGTTCTACCTGGTGTGGCCGGTGCTGCTGCTCGCGCTAGCTGGTCGTCGTCGGCGCACATGGGTGCTGTCGGTGGGGTTGGTGAGCGCGCTCTCGTTCTGGCTGGGTCTGGTGCTCACCGCTCGGGGGACGCCGTGGGCCTTCTACGCCAGCCCGGCCCGGGCCTGGGAGCTGGGCCTCGGCGCCCTGGTGGCTCTTGTGTGGGTGCACTCGCCGGTCGCCGTGCCTCGTCTGCGGCTGGTGGTCGCCGGTGTCGGCGTGGCGGCGGTGGTGTCGAGCGTGCTGTTGTTCGACGCCACGACCGCCTTCCCTGGCGCCTGGGCGCTGTTGCCGGCCGGCGGCACGGCGATGGTGCTGGCCGCCGATGCGTCGATCCTGCGACCGGTGCTATCGGTGGCGCCGGCCCAGTGGCTCGGTCGCCTGTCGTATGGCTGGTACCTGTGGCATTGGCCGGTGCTGGTGTTCGGAGCAGCCCTGGCCGGTCCGTTGGGCTCGATGGAGCGCACGGTGCTGGCCGCGGCGTCGCTCGTTCTCGCGATGGTGATGCACCGGCTGGTGGAGCAGCCGGTGCGGTTCAGTCCAGTGCTGGCTCGATCGACGGGTCGAAGCATGGCCCTGGGCGGGGTGCTCACTGCGGTGGTGGTGATGGCCGTGATGGTGGGGTCGGCCGAGATCGATGATCGACTGCGTGACCCCGACGTCCGGGTGTTGGCCGCCGCGCAGGAGGATGTGCCCGATCTGGCTGATGCCGAGTGCGAGACGCTCGACCTCGACCACCTGCTGGCCACCTGCACGGCACGACCGGAGCGGGCGACGCCGGCGGCCCCGATCCTGTTGCTCGGTGATTCGCACGCGGGCCATTGGCAGCCGGCGCTGGAGACGGGAGCGGTGTCGCTCGGACGGCCACTGGTGACCAGTTGGCGGGGCAACTGTCCGGCGATCCCGGTGCAGGTGACGGTCGAGGGTCGCCGGTCGAGCGAGTGTGGATCGCGCCAGGACGGGGTCCTGGCGCTGGTCGAGGCGCTGTCACCAGCGGCGGTTGTGCTCAGTCATTCGGGGGCCTATGAGGTCAGCGATGACGAATGGCGTGACGGGCTGGCCGCCCTGGTCGACGAGCTCGAGCTGCGCGACATCCCGGTCGGGGTGGTGCTCGACATCCCCCGCCAGGGCGCCGATCCGGTGCACTGTGCCGCCGTCCACGGGCTGGAAGCAGCCTGCACGGTCGACCGGGTCTCGGCCGAGTCGCAGCTGGCGTCGGTGCACGAACGTGAGCTCGACGTGCTGCTGGCGTCGGGTCACGGTGTGGCGTTCGACCCGCTGCCGGTGCTGTGCGACAGCGACGAGTGCCCGCTGGTGGTCGATGACGTGGTCACCTACCGCGACAGCAATCACCTGACCGCCACCTTCGCCCAACGCCTGAGCCCCGACCTCGAGCACTGGCTCGCCACCGAGGTCCTGCCGGGCTGACGATCCTGGATTCGGGTAGCCGGTCCGGCTTGGCCGGTCGGGCAGACCTGCGCGTGCGTACCGCCCCCGCGGCGTGACTCAGATCGGCAGGTCGCCGGTGGCCCGTCGGGTGCTGCCTTCGTCGGTGTAGGCGGCGATGGTGCGCTGGGCGATGCGCATCTGGTGCACCTCGTCGGCGCCGTCGGCGAAGCGAGCCCAGCGAGCGTGCTGGAACATGTGGGCCAGCGGGGTGTCGGTCGAGTAGCCGAGCGCGCCGTGGACCTGGATGGCCCGGTCGATGACTCGGTTCAACATGTTGGCCACGAAGTGTTTGGCCATCGACACCTCGCTCTTGAAGTCGACGCCGGCGTCGATCTTGGAGGCGGCGTGCAGCACCATCAGCTTGGCCTGGTACAGCTCCATGGTGCTGTCGGCGATCATCCACTGGATGCCCTGCTTCTCGGCCAGCAGCGACCCGTGGCTGAACCGGTTGAGCGAGCGGTCGACCATCATGTCGAGGGCCGTCTCGGCCTGGGCGATCCACCGCATGCAGTGGGCCAGCCGGGCCGGTCCCAGTCGGTACTGGCCCAGCAGGTGACCCTGGCCCCGGCCGCCGAGCATCTGGTCGTCGTGGACCCGCAGGTCCTCGATGAGGATCTCGGAGTGGCCGGTGGAGCCGTGCATCGTCTCGACCTCACGCACCTCGTTCCAGCCGTCCTGGGGGAGGTCGATGAGGAAGGCCGAGTTGGCCGCCTGGGGGATGTCGGGGTTCTCTTCGGTGCGACAGACCAGGATGGCGAAGTTGGCCCGATGGGCGTTGGAGATGAACCACTTGTGGCCGTTGATGACCCACTCGTCGCCGTCCTGGAACGCCTTGGTCTGGATGAGGGTGGGGTCCGACCCCGCCACCTCGGGTTCGGTCATGGCGAAACACGACCAGGTCCGGCCTTCACACAGGGGGCGCAGGTACTTCTCGGCCTGCTCGGGCGTAGCCCAGTGCAACAGCGTGTGCATGTTGCCTTCGTCGGGGGCCTGGCAGTTGAGCACCCATGGCCCGTAGTACGACTTGGCCGCCTCGGCCTGCACCATGGCCAGCGCCACGTGCCCCAGCCCCATGCCGCCCCACTCCTCGGGCATGTGCGGCAACCACAGCCCGGCGGCATGAGCCTGCTTGCGCAGGTCGATGAGGACCTCGACCCGCTCGGCGCCTTCGAGGGGTTCGCCGCCGTCGTGGCCTTCGATCTTGGCCTCGCCCGGCTTGATGACCGCGTCGACGAACTCGCGCACCCGCATGCGGATGGCTTCGTGTTCGGGGTCGAGGGTGAAGTCGATGGCCATGGCGGGCTCCTGCGGATCGGCTGTGTGGGTTCGTTCTACCCGGCGCGCGTCGGCGGGGGCGAACGGAGACCGCCGGTCAGAGCTGGACGTGCTCCATGGTGTCGCCGTCGAACAGGGACGTGATCTGTTGGGCTTCGATGTCGGCGGCCAGGGCAGCCGGATCGGGTTCGGTGCCTTCGTGGGTGGCGGCGGTCTCGAGGGTGGTGGGCAGCAGCCGGCTGTCGCTGCTGGTGTTGAGGAACAGCTGCGGTTTCGCCAGCACGAACCGCACGGCGCGGGCGATGGCACCGTCGTCGTCGAGTGGTTCGTACCAGCTGAAGTGCGGGCCCTGATGCTCGATCGGCCAGCGTCGCCGAGCCAGCGCTTTGATCGTCTGCACGGCCACGCCCTGGTCGGCGCACACCTGCAGCAGCAGCTCGACGTCGGCCGCGTACTCCGCCCTTGCCATCAGCACTGGGCTGTAGGGCAACAGCACCGAGTCGAAGGCGAACTCGGCGAGGCTGCGCAGGTGCATGGCGGGGATGCGCAGGCCGTGACCCGTGACGCCGATGTGGCGCACGAGGCCCTCCGCCCGGGCCTTGGCCAAGGCCTCGACGGCGCCGCCGGGCGAGAAGCCGGTGCGCCACTCGTCTTCTTCGACCAGGTTGTGGAGTTGCACGAGATCGACCCGATCGGTGCCCAGTCGCTCGAGCGACCGCTCGAGCTCGGCGCGGGCGCCGTCGCCGGTGCGCTCGCCGGTCTTGGTGGCCACGTAGAAGTCCTGGCGGCGATCGACCAGCCACGCCCCCACGTGCAGCTCGCTGTCGCCGTACGAGGCCGCCGTGTCGATGTGGTTGATGTGGTAGCGATCGAGCAGCTCGAGCAGCTCTCCGCGACGGCGTTCCGACGAGCGACCCAGTGCGGCCGCCCCGAAGATCACACGGCTGCTCAGGTGGCCGGTGCGGCCGAACGGTACGTGATCGATCACGGTGCCGACGCTACGCCGATCCCGATCGCCCAGCCACCGGGTCGTTCGTTGAAGTGTCTATGGTGTCATGCCGATAGGGAAGCCAACCGACACCGAGGGAGAACGGTGGCTCGTCGCAACGCCTTCATCCCGGCCACGGCTGGGGAGCTGTCGCCGCAATGGCTCACCGACCAGCTGCGGGCCCACGGAGGGCTGACGGTCGACGGTGAGGTCATCGGCTTCAGCATCAGCACCATCAGCGGCGGCCAGGGCCTCAGCGGCGATCTCATGCGGGTCACGCTGCGCTACGGCGGCGATCAGGGCGGGGCACCCGACACCGTGATCGCCAAGTTCCCCACAGCCAACTCCACCAACCGGGGCATGATCGAGCACCTCGGCACCTACGAGCGTGAGATCGACTTCTACCAGCGCGTGGCGGCCGACGTGCCGGTGCGCATGCCCCGTCACTACGGCTCGGACTTCGACGCACCTGTGCTGCCGGCCGGGTTCAAGAAGCGCACGGCCCGAGTGCTCGAGCGCCTGCCGGCATCGGCTCATGCCTACCTCACCCGTGACGTCACCAAGATCATGAAGGCCACCGATCGGCGGTTTGCGCTGTTGATCGAGGACATGGGCGACGGCGAAGTACACGACATGGTCGACCCGCCCGGCGTCGAGCGGTTGAAGACCATCCTCGAATCGCTGGCCGAGCTGCACGCCCACTTCTGGGGCGAGACGTCACTGGCCGATCGGGTCACCACCGGCAAGGCGGTCACCGACATACCGGTGCTGCAACGCAACGTGTTCCGCGATCGCGCCGTGCCGGCTGCGATCCGACGGTGGCCCGACCTGATGGGACCCGACCAGGTGGCTGTGCTGCACGATGCCACCGATCGCTTCGTCGACGACGTCGCCGCGCTGAACCGGCCGATCACCATGGTCCACGGCGACCCGCGGTCCGACAACATGTTGTTCTACCCGGACGGCACGGTGGCCATTCTCGACTGGGCGCTGCCGGCGCTGGCCGATCCGGGTTACGACCTGGGCTACGTGCTGAGCAGCTGCGTCGCCCCCGACGAGGGCCGGTCGATGGCCCGCAAGCTGGCCGAGCACTACCACTCGGCCCTGCGGGCGAACGGCGTCGAGTACCCGTTCGACGAGATCTGGGCCAGCGCCGAGGCCATGTTCCGGGTGCAGGTCGTGCAGCAGTCGCTCAGCCTGGTGTTCTTCGAGGCGACCTACGGCGAACACTCGTTGTGCGACCTGTGGATGCCCCGCACCATGGCCTGCCTGGTCGACTGACCCGTAGCGCCCGGTGTCAGACACCGGACGTCAGGCAGTGAGGCCGATGCCGATGGCGGCGCCGGCGACGGTGCCGGTGTGCACCGACGAGCCGGTGGCCGGCGACTGGTACCGCACCTCGGTGGCCAGCACCTGATCGGCCACGTAGACCTCGTGCTCGCGGACCGCTTGGGCGATGTTGTCAGGCAGGTCCACTGACAGGGTGATGCGGTCGGTCACCACCAGGTCGGCGGCCTTGCGGGCCTCCTGCACCTGGCGCACCACGTCGCGGGCCAGCCCCTCGGCCTCGAGCTCGGGTGTGACGTCGGTGTCGAGCACGACGAGGGCGTCGTTGCTGGGTAGGGCGGCGGCGACCACACCCTCGACCGGCTCGACGGTGAGCTCGAACTCGTCGGCCTCGAGCACATGGTCGGCGACGGTGACGGTGCCATCGCCGTTGTCGGTCCAGTCACCCGATTTGGCCGCCGCGAACACCTTCTGCACGTCGCCCCCCAGCTTGGGTCCGAGTGCCTTGCCGTCGGGGCGCAGGGTGAACGTGGCGTACGCGCCCAGGTCGTCGTCGTGATCGACCGCCTTCACGTTGACCTCGTCGGCCAGGATCGACCCGTAGGCCGGGTCGATGCCGGCCTGCACGAGCGTGAGGCGAGCCAGGGGCAGGCGCACCCGAAGGCCAAGGTCCTCGCGCAGGCGAAGCGCGGTGGAGACCGCATCGCGGACGCGGTCCATGTTGGCCACCAGCTCGGCGTCGGCCGGCAGCTCGTCGGCGTCGGGCCAGTCGGTGAGGTGCACGGACTGGCCGTCGGTCAGGCCGCCGTAGACCTCCTCCATCACCATGGGCAGGAATGGGGCCGCCACCCGGCAGAACGTGGTGAGCGCGGTGTAGAGCGTGTCGTAGGCGTCGCGCTTGTCGGCGTCGTCGCCCACGGCCCCGGCCGACCAGAACCGGTCGCGGCTGCGACGGATGTACCAGTTGTTGAGTGCCTCGATGAAGCGCTGGATCTCGGCTGCCGTCCCCGGCAGGTCGTAGCGGTCCATGGCCTCGGTCGTGGCCTCGACCAGCGCCCGGGCCTTGGCCAGCAGGTACCGGTCGAGCAGCTGGGTCGAGTCGGTGCGGTGCTCGGCCCGGTACTGGTCGACGTTCGCGTAGAGGGTGAAGAACGAGTACGCGTTCCAGACCGGCAGCAGCACCTGGCGGGTCACGTCGTCGATGGCCTGGTCGCTGATGCGGGTGTCGCCGCCCCGCACGATGTTGTTGGCCATGAAGTACCACCGCAGCGCATCCGAGCCCTGCTTTGCGAAGATCTCGGTGGGCTCGGTGTAGTTGCGCAGCTTCTTCGACAGCTTGGCTCCGTCGTCGGCCAGCAGGATGCCGTGGCAGATCACGTTGTGGAACGCGGGCTTGTCGAACAGCGCACCGGCCAGCACGTGCAGCGTGTAGAACCAGCCACGCGTCTGGTTGATGTACTCGACGATGAAGTCGGCCGGGAAGTGGCTGTCGAACCACTCCTTGTTCTCGAACGGGTAGTGCACCTGGGCGAAGGGCATCGACCCCGACTCGAACCAGCAGTCGAGCACCTCGTCGACCCGGCGCATGGTGGACTGCCCGGTGGGGTCATCGGGGTTGGGCCGAGTGAGCTGGTCGACGAAGGGTCGGTGCAGGTCGTCGGGGCGCACGCCGAAGTCGGCTTCGATCTCGTCGAGGCTGCCGTACACGTCGACCCGGGGGTGGGCCGGATCGTCGCTCTTCCACACCGGTATGGGTGAGCCCCAGAACCGGTTGCGGCTGATCGACCAGTCGCGTGCGCCGGCCAGCCACATGCCGAAGCGGCCGTCGCGGACGTGTTCGGGTACCCAGTTGATCTGTTGGTTGAGCTCGACCAGTCGGTCGCGGATGGCGGTGACCTCGACGTACCACGACGAGATGGCCTTGTAGATGATGGGCGTGTCGGTGCGCCAGCAGTGCGGGTAGTTGTGCTCGTAGGTGTCGTGGCGGACGATGCGGCCCAGGTCCTTGAGGTGGCGGATGATCTGGGGGTTGGCGTCGAACACGTTCTCGCCGGCCCACTCGGGGACGTCGTCGGTGAAGCGACCCTGATGGTCGACGGGGACAGCCCGACCGATGCCGATGCCGTTGGCTTCGCTCAGGCTCTGGTCGTCCTCACCGAATCCCGGAGCGATGTGGACGATACCGGTGCCTTCGCTGGTGTCGACGAAGTCGCCGCCCAGTATCCGGAAGGCGTCGGCGCGATCGGCGAAGTAGGGGAACAGCGGGGTGAACCGCCGTCCGATGAGGTCGGCGCCGGTGATGGTGCCGTGCACGGGGGAGTCACCGAACTGGGCCTCGTAGGCGGGCAGGGCGGCCGAACCGATGACGGAGAAGTTGCCGTCGTCGGAGACAATCGAGTACTCGATGTCGGGACCCACGGCCAGGGCCAGGTTGGACGGCAGCGTCCACGGCGTGGTGGTCCAGGCCAGGATGCGCATCGGGCCGGGATCGCCGGGCTGGGGCTCGAGGTCGAAGGCCACCGTGATGGCGGGATCCTGGCGGGGCCGGGTGGCGTCGTCGAGGCGGATCTCGAAGTTCGACAGCGGTGTCTCGGCCCCCCACGAGTAGGGCATGACCCGGTAGGCCTCGTACACCAGTCCCTTGTCGTGGAGCTGCTTGAACGCCCACATGACCGATTCCATGTAGGGCAGGTCCATGGTCTTGTAGTCGTTGTCGAAGTCGACCCACCGGGCCTGGCGGGTGACCGTCTCCTCCCACTCGCGCGTGTAGCGCATCACCGATTCGCGGCACTGCTGGTTGAAGTGGGCGATGCCGTACTCGTAGATGGCGGCGTGGCCCGAGATGCCGAGCTCCTTCTCGGTCTCCATCTCGGCCGGCAGGCCGTGGCAGTCCCAGCCGAAGCGGCGATCGACCTTGAAGCCCCGCATGGCCCAGTACCGGGGCACCACGTCCTTCACGTAGCCGGTGAGCAGATGGCCGTGATGGGGTAGGCCGTTGGCGAAGGGGGGACCGTCGTAGAACACGTACTCGCGGTCGTCGGGTCGCTGATCGACCGACTGCTCGAAGGTGCCGGCGGCCTTCCACCGGGCGAGGATGCCCCGTTCGATGGCCGGGAAGTTCGGCTTGTCGACGGTGGGGTAGGGGCCCTCGGCGCTCATCCCGAGAAGGCTACCGGCGGCGTCTAGGTGCTCTGCGGGACTTCCGGCGGGTCAGCCCATGATCTCGCCGGCGTTCACCATCAGCGTCTGGCCCGTGATCGACCGGGCCCGGTCCGACGCGAAGAACAGCGCCGCTTCGGCGACGTCCTCGTCGGCCGGGATGTGGTCGAGCACCATGCGCTGCATGATCTCGGCCTTGATCTCGTCCTCGGACACGCCCCGTTCGCCGGCCTGCCACTGCACGTAGGCCTGCACCGGTGGGCCCCACATCCAGGTGGGGATCACGGTGTTGACCCGGATGCCCAGCGGGCCGAGCTCGGCGGCGAGGTGCACCATGGCCGACTCCATGGCTCCCTTCGACGCGGCGTACGCCGTCTGCAGGATCTGGGCCAGATGGGCCGATTGTGAGCCGATCAGCACGATCGATCCGCCACCGGAATGCTCCATGACCGGGGCGGCGGCCTGGATGAGCCGAATCGGCCCGGCCACGTTGGCCTCGTAGGTCGACGAGAAGGCGTCGAGGTCGGCCCCCAGCACACCGCCCATGACCGAGTCGACGGCCGCCACCTGGATGAGCGCGTCGAGGCGGCCGAAGGTCGTGGTCGCGGCGTCGACCAGGGTCGTGCCGGCGGTGGCGTCGGTGACGTCGAGGGGACAGGCGCAGACCCGCACGCCGTCGGGATCCAGCGCTGCGGCCAGATCGGTGAGCTTCGACTCGGTGCGGGCTGCGATCACGACGTTGGCGCCGTCACGGATGGCACCGCGAGCGATCTCGCCGCCGAGGCCAGGGCCGACGCCCACGATGGCGATGGTCTTCTGCTCGAGCATGCGGCGAGGCTAGTGGCGCCACTACCAGGGTCCGGACGCGGAGTGACCCGCCGCCGAGGCGACGGGTCACTCCCGCACCGGGGAAGTGCGGGTGATCTAGAGCCAGAGGCGCTTGCGGCCCATGTCGGCCAGCACCATGCCGACGCACAGCACCAACAGGCCAGTCAGCAGCTGCACGTAGAGCACCGCCGGGCCCGTCACGGGAAGCTCACCGTTCTCGGTGGTGTCGCCGTTGGCGGGCACGGTGGTCGAGCCGTCGCCGCCGTCGTCGGTGGGCATCGTGGTGGTCGGGGCCGTGGTGGTGGTGCCGTCGTCGCCGCCGTCGTCGGTGGGCATCGTGGTGGTGGGGGCGGTGGTGGTCGGGGCCGTGGTGGTGGTGCCGTCGTCGGTGCTGTCGGTGGCGGTGTCGTCGTCGGCGCCCGTGTCGTCGCCGCCGTCGTCGGGGGGCATCGTGGTGGTCGGGGCCGTGGTGGTGGTGCCGTCGTCCCCGCCGCTGTCATCGGTGCTGTCGTCGCCACCATCGGCCGAGTCGTCACCTCCGCCGCCGTCGGTGCCGCCTTCGCAGTCGCGGATCACGGTGGTCGACAACAGCACCGGACCGCTCACCACGGTGGCCGTCATCGTGTAGGTGTGCCCCTCGACCGCGGCCACCAGGGCTCGCTCCGTCGTGCCTGGCGCCACCTGCAGGTTCGTGGTGGTGCCGTTGATGGTCACGTCGACCGCGCCGGCACTCGATCCGCTGTTCTGTACGGCCACACCCAACGACTGGCTCGAACAGAAGTTCACCACCGACGCCGACAGCGCCGGTG
>Ga0224508_10002740_pt1 | contig 14832 bp, 15 predicted proteins | sample SF_Jan12_sed_USG_4_FD_170157 | JGI IMG/M metagenome (GOLD analysis project Ga0224508, IMG submission 170157) | Sediment microbial communities from San Francisco Bay, California, United States - SF_Jan12_sed_USGS_21 | ecosystem: Environmental > Aquatic > Marine > Sediment | place: USA... | reverse complement strand
CGATGCTGCCAGACACTCGATTCGCCGACGCGTGGCTAACAAATGATGCGACTGACGTCGATTTGACAGCATTCCTTCCCGGCTCGGATCTAAGCCAGTTTGCCGATCTCGAGGCTGACGGATGACTGAAGAACACGCCAAACCGCAGCGCCGCTGGCTAGTTCCGGCACTATTGCTGTCTTTGGCTCTCAATCTATTGATCGTCGGAATCGTAGTTGGATTTGCAATATCGCCTAAGGCCTCAAGAAACTCCGATCAGTTAAGCGGAAACGCCCGTTCGCTAATCGGCGCACCATTTGTGCGAGCACTGCCTCAGGAAGACCGGCAAGCGCTGATCAAGGCGATCCGCGCCGAAAACGGGCGCCTTCGTGAAAACCGCGCGGCACTTCGGGCGCGATTCGAGGCTTTCTTAGGCGCGCTTCGTGCCGACCCATTTGAACCGGCGGCGGTCGAAAAGCTCTTGCAGGAACAACGTACCGTTGCGATCCGACGCCAACAGATTGGCGAGTCGTTGCTGATTGAGCGGCTGAACGCGATGTCCCCTGCCGAACGCGCCGAATACGCCGACCGGCTTGCGCATGCGCTTCGCCGACTCAGACGGGATTAAGTGCAACTTCGATACGATTTCGGCCAGCTGCCTTTGCATTGTAAAGCGCGTGATCCGCGGCGCATAGCAGCCGGTTGACCACCGGTTCTGGGGCACTCGTCACATACGTCTGAAGATCACTAGGCATCGCGCCATTACCCCCAACCGCCGCACCGATACTGACTGTCACATGAATGAAAGCGCCGTTGTCTAAGCCAATCGGAGAGTTTCCAATTTTTGCACAAAGTCGATTGGCGGCAGCATCCGCGCGAGTCGCATCCGTGCCGGGAAGAACAATCAGGAATTCCTCTCCACCATAGCGGGCGACAAGATCCACGGATCTAAGGCCTTCGCGCAATCTATCGGCCACCGTCCGCAGCACGGCATCGCCAGCGGAGTGTCCGTGGACGTCGTTAATTTTCTTAAAATGATCGATATCGGCGATCATCAACGTAAAGGGCTGGGCCCCTTCGGTCGCTGTCTTGATCGCATCATTTAGATAAGCTTTGGCGTAGCGCCGGTTATAAAGCCCGGTCAGTGGATCCGTCGCGGCTAGTCGCAGACTGGTTTCAGATGAGCGCCGCAACGCATCTTCGGCAGCCTTTTGTCGCAACAATGCCTTCACGCGAAGCACAAGTTCCGGTCCGCTTGCATTGTCGGAAGTCACATCGGTCGCCCCGCTATCGAGCGCGAGAATGGCCGCGTCGGCATCGTCTGGATTGTGCAGCACAAGGATCGGGGCGTGCCGGGAGTGCGTCCGCGAACGAAGCTCTGGAAGCGTTCCCAAAAGCCGCGCTCGCGGAAGCGACCTGCTATCGAGAACAAAAACATCCGCTGGCGAGGCGCCCTCAAGGCCTGAAACCGCCTCTTCGGGGCTGTGGCGGCTAAACTGCGTCCCAAATGCCGACACCAACTCGTCGAATTCGGGACGCGGTTCGGTCTCCGCTGACACCAGCGCCACGCGTTCGGCGGGCCGGAACGTCGTTGCTGCCTCGGCAAGTCCAAATGTCGCCGCCGCCGCCTGCCGGCGGATCACTTCTCTTACACCGTTGATTTCGCGATAAATACTTCGAAGGCGGGCGAGTAGAAGATTGTCAGATACAGGGGCGCTCAAAAGGTCGCGTGCACCACTCGTTAGTGCTGCAAGACGCCGCTCAGGAGTCGCGTTTCTATCCAGGCAAATAATGGGCGGAGGCACCGCGGCCGCGCTTGATGCCGCCGCTTTAACGATACTTGCTGTCATTTCAGCGGCATCGCCGCCATTAATACTGAAAAGGATGACATCAAAATCCAACAGATCGCCATTCGCCACCGCTTCGCTGACGCTACATTCCGCGGTGACTTCGTGCTGATTTGCCGAAAGCAGTGACGAGACAAGCATTCGGGTCGTCGGGATCTCGTCTATGACCAGGATCCTACTTGGCATGACTTGCCTCGAATTGTTTACAATTTTTTCTTTCACCTTCAGTCTTTCGTCAGAAGGGTTAAGAAATGCTTTCCCGGGGAGCCAAATGACGCCGCTGACACAAGAATCCGCTGAATTGCTCGCTATCGAAGCTCTGAGTTGGCTGGTCACCAATGACGATTTATTGCCGGTATTTCTGAATTCCACCGGCACCGACCCGTCGGATATTCGTGAACGCGCCCAGGATCCCGAATTTTTGGGGGCCGTTTTGGACTTTTTGCTGATGGACGACACCTGGATAAGTGCCTTTTGCGAAAGCAACGGCTACAACGCCGATTTTCCTCTTCGCGCGCGCGCAGCACTTCCCGGCGGCGCGGATGCCAATTGGACCTAGTGAATTGACGCTGCGCTGGTCATCGATCAGGCGGGTTTTTTCTTCGCAGGTTTTTTGCGCGATCTTCCGTCAATGAAATCCAAAACCAGCGGGCGAATATTGTTACGCCAGCTTTTGCCCGCAAATATCCCGTAGTGCCCGGCACCCGGTTCAAGATGCGCGGCCTTCATTGATGCCGGCAGGCCCGTTAACAAATCCAGCGCCGCAAAACACTGTCCCGGCGCGCTGATATCGTCGCGCTCGCCTTCCACAACCTTTACGGCCACGTCGGTAATAGCCCCGATGTCGACTTTTCGCCCATCCACTACGAATTCGTTCTGTGCGATTTCGCGCTGTTTGAACACTCGTTCAACTGTCGAAAGATAAAACTCTGCCGTCATATCCATGACAGCAAGATATTCATCGTAAAACCGGTTGTGTTTGTCGTGATCGCCAGCCTGGCCTTTTGCGACACGACTGATTTGGTTTGCAAAGGCGGAATTATGCGTTTCGGCATTCATGGACACGAAGGAGGCAAGTTGTAGCAATCCGGGATAGACCATACGTCCTACGCCGGAGTGTTTGAATCCAACGCGCTGAATGATGAATTGCTCAAGCTGACCCATAGTGACCCTGCGACCGAAATCGGTCACATCGGATGGGGCGGCGTCAGGGTCAACCGGTCCGCCAATAAGTGTAAGCGTTCGCGGCTGGGCCTTGGGGCTTTCTTCCGCCAGATACGCTGTTGCGGCCAACGCCAAAGGTGCGGGCTGGCAGACCGCTATCACGTGCACGTCCGGCCCAAGATGCTTCATAAATTCGACGAGATAGAGGGTATAATCCTCAACGTCGAACTTGCCCTCGCTGACGGGGATGTCCCTGGCATTGTGCCAATCTGTAATCCAGATATCTGCATCTGGCAGCAAACTCTGGACGGTGGAACGAAGAAGTGTCGCATAGTGACCCGACATCGGTGCAATCAGAAGTATTCGCCGCGCCTTGTCTTCCCTGCCTTGCACACGAAAACGGATCAAATCACCAAACGGGCGCTGAATCTCCGCCTCGATGGACACAAGGTGATCCCGGCCATCGCTTTCGACCACGGCCTCAATGCCCCAATCGGGTTTCGCGACCATTCGTGAGAAACTCCGCTCGGTGACTTCGCCCCACGCCGCCATCATCTGGAACGCGGGATTCGGAAACATGCCCCAGATCGGGTATGATGCGAATGCCTGAGCCGATGCCCCGGCCCACTGGTTAGTGTTCCGGACTGTCTCCATTAGGTCGTATGTCATCATGTGCCGCATCAAGACACTTTCTTTTTGCCGAGCCAAAACGTTGCTTTGACCATTCGGGTTAAGCGGCGCTATTAAGGCATAAAATTAGTGCAGCACAAAAATGCTGCAACTGCAAAATAGGCATGAAAACCGCTCATGACAACAAAAGAATCTGACGCATCGGCTGATCTTGATCGTTTGAACGAGAATCTTTGTCACATCGAAGAGTTGTCGCAGCGGCTTGCGGCGGCAATGTCACAGAAAAAGCCGACAAACCCGGGGCTCGAGGCTCCCGGGCAAGACCTCTACATGAAAGCGGCAACGGCCTACGTCACCGAGATGATGACAAATCCATCGAAAATGATCGAACATCAGGTTGGGCAGTGGGCCAAAGCTGTTAAATATTTTTCCGATGCACAACAGAACCTGGCGCAGGGGTATTTCGAGCCGCCGGATGACAAAGCACCTAAGGATCGCCGGTTCGCCGACCCGCTTTGGGACACACATCCTTTTTTCAATCTAGTCAAACAACAGTATCTAGCCTCGTCCGAGACCATATCAGAGGCGATCACGAATCTGGAAGGTATCGAGGATAAAGACAAACAGCGCCTTCGTTATTTCACGCAGCAGATAATCGACATGATGAGCCCGGCGAATTTTCTCGCGACGAATCCAACCGCGTTAACGCGTGCAGTGGAAACTGAAGGTCAAAGCCTGGTCGACGGGCTTGAAAACCTGGTCCGCGATATCGAAGCGAACGATGGCGACCTGCTTGTGACACTTGCCGACAGGGACGCGTTCCGGGTTGGAGAGAACCTTGCGACAACCGAGGGATCGGTTGTCTTTCGCAATGAAATATTTGAACTCATTCAATACGCGCCGCGAACAGAGACAGTCCACAAGACACCGCTGATCATCTTTCCTCCATGGATCAACAAGTTTTATATTCTTGATCTAAAAGAGAAAAATAGCCTGATCCGATGGATCTTGGATCAGGGATATTCGCTGTTTGTGGTCAGTTGGAAGAACCCGGATGCAAGTTACCGGGACTTCGGTCTCGATGACTATATCGAAAAAGGCTTTCTGTCGGCGATCGAACAAGTGAAAGCGATTACAGGCGAAAAGCAAGTCAATGCGGTTGGATACTGCATTGCCGGAACAACGCTGGCGTTGACGCTAGCGCTTTTGGAAAAACGCGGCGATAAATCCATCAAATCCGCTACATTTTTCACGGCGCTGACTGATTTCGCCGATCAGGGCGAGGTCGGGGTGTTTTTACAAAACGATTTCGTCGATGCGATCGAGGCCGAGATTATGGCCGAAGGCATTCTCGACAAACGGATCATGTCGCGCACTTTCAGCTTTCTAAGGTCGAACGACCTTATCTATGCACCGGCCATCCGGAGTTACATGCTGGGTGAAGCACCGCCGGCATTCGACCTGCTCTACTGGAACGGCGACGGCACAAATTTGCCCGGCTGCATGGCGATGCAATACCTCCGCGGACTTTGCCAGGAAAACCAATTCGCTGAACGCGGGTTTGAAATTCTGGGCGAGAACCTTCGTCTGGACGACGTCAAAACACCGCTTTGTGCAATCGCATGTGAGACCGATCATATCGCGGCGTGGGACACCAGCTACCATGGCATTCAGCAGATGGGCAGCAAATCAAAGACGTTTATTCTTTCTGAGTCTGGCCACATAGCTGGGATCATTAATCCGCCATCTAAGAAAAAGTACGGACACTACACCAACGACGACTGGCCGCAGGCGCCTGAAGATTGGCGCGAAGGCGCTGAATTTCATGATGGCTCTTGGTGGCCACGCTGGGGTAAATGGCTGAAGACACGCTCCGGAAAGCAGGTTCCTGCAAGGGAGCCAGGTGCGAAGAAATCACTCCCAGTTCTAGACGCTGCGCCTGGAAAATATGTAATCGAAGATCCAATATCTTCATAACTCTTTGATATAACATAATTAAAAAATTGCTGCGTCGCGGCAAAAACACTTGTTTTTCTGCACTGCAGCATATATCTAACTCGCAGTCGCAGAAAGCGGGTCTCCCCGCTCAAGCTAATCAAATGGAGAGAGACCATGGCCAAAGCCACCAACGAATACACAAAGATGATGAAAGACATGATGGGCGCATTTCCTGTCGACATGAGCGCGTTCCAGGGTGCATTCAAATCGCAAGCAACTTTCGCCGACCAATTGTCGAAAGTCGTTCTTGAAGCCGCCGAAAAATCGACCGAAATCTCGGCTGGCTGGACGAAATCCACAATCGGCAAAGTTGGCGCCGTCACGAACGTCAAAGACGATCCGGCGGACTATACAAAAGCGATGACCGACTTTGCTTCGGCTCAGGCTGAGATGAGCGCCGAATCGATGGCTGCTTTTGCTGAAGTTGCAAAGAAAGTTCAGATGGAAACCGTTGAACTGATGCTGGCTGCCGGCAAAGACATTTCTGACGACACAACTGCTGCCGTCAAGAAAGCAACGAATGATCTGACCGCCGCTGCTAAGAAAGCTGCCGCGAAGTAAGCATCTGGTTTTTGATCGCCAATTCCTCCCTATTGGCATCAATTCGATGGGTGGGCCTTCGGGCCCACCTTTTCTTTTTTTGAGATCCTGGGAGACTAATCCAGCGGTTCAACGCCGCGCTAATCCACGCCTTCCACTACAATCAACACGCTTTCAGCAGTGCGACGCCGGATGTCGGCAACTTCTTGGTATTCAGGATCATTGTATGCGTCGATCGCCGCCTCGTAAGACGGAAACTCGATGATCACATGCCGATTAAGCGTCTCGCCTTCCGGCACCTCGGCTTGGCCACCTCGAACAATGAATTTGCCGCCCAACGCCTGCAGAATGGGCGTGTCTTTCTCAACATATTCTTTATAGGCTTCCGGGTCACGAACCGTGACATGCGCGATGATATAACCTTTGGCCATTGCTACGTGTTCCTTTCGTCTTGAATGCTTACAATGCTTGCTTCAATTGAGTTGATTTCGGGCAACGAGGTGGATTTCGGCCACACCTGCCAACCGCAGACTTTCGACGACACGCACGAAAGAATTCGCCGGAAAAGTTGCGTCGGCAGAGACGGTCACGGGGCCATCGGCAAATACATTCAGGTCCTGAACCACCGACCCATTCGCCCCGATCAACTCGCCGTCGGATGTAACAAACAACGTCACACCATCTACGCTGCTGGACGCTTCGGTCGTTGTCGGCACTGCAATATCGACCGGAGCAGGCGGTGCGATCACTGCGGACATCAGAAAAAAGACCAGCATTAGGAATGCAACGTTGATCATCGGAACGATGTCGTCTCGCCGTGCGCGGCGGCGATGTTGGAGCGTGATCATTCGAGCAATACCAGGGCCGAAAACCCCTGTTCGCCAAGTGCGGACATAACATCGACCAAACGCTGAAGATCGGCCCCGTCACGAGGGCGAAGAACAATCGCGTCGGTGCGGTTAGACACGACCTCGTCCAACGCTGTAGCCATATTCTCAAAAGATACGACATGACCATTCAGGCGAAGATTATCAGGCGCGATATCGATCAAGCGTGGCGGGCCAGATAACGTACTGTTTCCGCCGCCGGTGTTGACCTGAATTGCAACGTCACGCTCGAACGACGATGCCAACATAAAGAATATCAATAGCAGAAAAACTACGTCGATCATTGGCATCAAATTCGGCCGCCGCACGCGCCTGACTTCTGTTAGTTGAAGGCTCATTCCGCAGCGGGCCGTATTGCTTCGGGTTGCGCCAAGAATACGCGCGTGAGCAGATCCTCAAGGTCTTCTGCCACGCGTTCAATAACGCTTTCGAACCAGGCCAGGGCAAGAGCTGCTGGAATCGCAACTGCCATGCCTGCCGCCGTGGTCAAGAGCGCCTCCCAGATTCCACCCGCCAGCACGGCCGGATCGGCCCGCGCGCCGGTGCTTTGCAGTGCTTGAAACGCGGCAATCATGCCCAGCACCGTGCCCAGCAGACCAAGAAGCGGCGAGATTGTCGCAATGACATCCAACGCTCTCAGGCCCCGACGAGCCTCGGCCAGCGTACGCCGCGCTCTTCGTTCAGCTTCCTCGCGGGCAGCACGTTCGGGGATCGATGCATCGCTGAAAGCAGCGATCGCCGCCCTGACAACGACAAAACGCATGCCGCCCCCTGTGCCTTCAGGGATTGCGCTGCTTTCTACGAAGCGGGCGACTGCCCGTTCGGCCTTTGCGCCGCCCCACGCGCCAAGCGCAATCAGCCTCAGGGTTTTCCAGATGATGATAGTGGCCGCCGCGACGCTAAGCGCGCCGATGAACCAAATCACGACGCCGCCGTGCTCCAACAGAGATACATCCGCCGAAAAATCCATATGTTCGCTCCACGTCCGGAGGGTGTACCCTGCCCGCCAGCGTGCATGAGTGCAACCATGGGAAGGGTAAACACTCGACTGTCGCCAAGGGGTTGGTCTTGTTTGTTTGTGATATTTTATCGCTGACCGAAAAAGCTAAAATCCCAAGAATAATTTTGCCCAATGGTCAGCGGAAAACCTGCACTTTTCATGCAAGCAAACACAACATATAGTGACGCCAATCGGCGGACAGGAAACCGCCACAAGACCAGAGGCAGGCAGTGGCCCACATTATCGTCGTTGGAAACGAAAAGGGCGGCGCGGGGAAATCCACCGTGTCGATGCACATTGCTACTGCGCTCGTTCGACTTGGGCACGTCGTCGGTGTTCTCGATCTGGATCTCCGGCAGAGGAGTTTCGCCCAATACGTCGAAAACCGACAGAAATTCCTTGCTACCGAAAACCTCGATCTTCCCTGCCCAATTTACCGAGATCTGCCCAAGATCAATCCAGCCAGTCTCGGACCTGGCGAAAACGTATACGATCAGCGCCTGTCGGCGGCGGTCACAGGGCTGGAGCGCGAGGTTGAATTCATCCTCATCGACTGCCCCGGATCACACACGCGGCTTAGCCAAGTTGCGCATTCGCTGGCGGACACCCTTGTCACGCCCCTGAACGACAGCTTTGTTGATTTCGACCTGCTCGCAAAGATCGACACACGCACCAACAAAATTTTGGGACCATCGGTCTATTCAGAAATGGTCTGGAACGCGCGCCAGTTGAGGGCCCAGGCCGGGCTCGACCCGATCGACTGGGTCGTGGTGCGCAATCGGGTCGGTGCGCAGGCAATGCACAATAAAAAGAAAATGGCCGAAGCCGTAGATGCGTTGGCAAAGCGCATCGGGTTTCGCGTTGCACCAGGCTTTTCAGAGCGCGTGATTTTCCGTGAGCTCTTTCCGCGAGGGCTCACGCTTCTTGATCTGCGCGACATCGGTGTTCAAAACTTGAACCTCTCAAATGTCGCTGCTCGTCAGGAATTGCGGGAACTTGTGAAGGAGCTGAAGTTGCCGAAAGTTACAGTCGACTTCTGACCCTGGTCGTCGCGCCGCGGCTAATTGCTTCGGCCGATCGACTAAGAACTCTCGACACGATTGCCGGCGGTTGATCTGCCTCATCCTCATAATGCAATTCATCTTGCGACGCGATTGGATCAAAAAATTGCAGCGTACTAACCGAGAGATTGTCCTCTGGGCCAAACGAAGTGTTACGAACACGACGTCGACGTTGTGGAATATAACGCTTCAGCACCATAAGTCCGCCGCAAAGCAAAAAGGCTATCCCGAACAAAAAGATGTTAGCTCGAAGACGAGATAGATTCGGCGAAATGGCGTCGACTACGACAGCTGAACGCGTCGGCGTAATTAACGGCAGCAGACTTGCGTTCTCGCCAATAAATTCAATTATCGCGGCATCAAACGACGCAACCGCCCGAGCGTCTTGCCATTTGGTGCGATCAAATGTTGTTCCCGATAAGAGAATAATTTTGCCATTCAGCCCGGCCCCCAGTGGCCTCAGTCCCATGGATTCAATTTGCCAATTCGGCATCTCATCGGCCGTTATGTCAAAGATGAGAATGCCAACGGGAATCGGATGACCCCGCTCCGACCGAGGTCCAACCTGATATCGTCCGGAAAGGCCCTCGTCCCCATTTCTGCGAAACAGCCTATTCACCCTATCGCGACCGATTTCGCTAACCGCAAAAGCAGGAACCAGCAAATAAGTTTCTTGGATATCTCCGAAAGCAATTGAGCGCCGGGCAGCCTTGTTTAGATCAATTTCCGCCAACAGCTGTGTATCTGTCAGTTCAATAGAATTCTGATTTTGGTAAATTTCTTGAATAGTGATCGGCGTCGGTTTTTCGCCCATTTCGGCAAGTGCCAAATCGGCAAGACGCTGATCTTGATGATAGCCAATCACGAACGATGATGCGATCAGGATCGCACCAGCAGTCAACCACATCCGTGGCGCCTCGTAGATCTGCTTCATTCGGCGTCGCACTCGTCGCTCCTCGCGCTCAGGCGTTTCTTAACGACACCAATATTGTTGTGTAAGCGGGCGTGAAAATGGCGCGATTGCGGATAATTGTTCGTGGCATGGCAACACACCGTTGACGAATTGCCCCATAATCGAGCGATTTTGCTTGCAAGACGCATCGGAATACAAAGAATTCGACAAAAGAGTGGCGCGCTGGGGAGGGCCGCAACATTCTTTGTATTTCATTGGCTTAGTGCGCAACGCGACTGAAATCCGCCCTCAAAGGCTTCAATGCGTTAGCTCGGCAATTGCAACAGGGCCAGCGACGGTGGCCGATATGCTTAGTGATGTTGAATGACTGGCGCCGCGGCCTAAGCAGCAGCTAGCTTGCTCGGCCAGTCGCAATCCCAACGTAGCCGTTTGGATTTGTGGACCTAATCAAAATGCATCGCCTCCGCAACTCGCTCGTTTGTGGATCATTCGGGTAGTTCGCTGCAAAAAACTCGGTCAACGACCAACCCGCTTCAGCGCCAAGAGCGCGAAAAAAACATTGTCCTGGCCACTCAGAGCGATGGACAAGTAGAGGACAGTCAACTTGGACGGCAAGTTTGTCCGTTGGGCCGACGTTGGATTAAGAAGCGGGAATATATGCCTCTGAAGCGCTTACCTTGTCTGATCCGCCGTTTCTGGGCATCATCGATGAATTGCTGATTTTCATGACGCAAGATGAGAAAAGCGAGGGATTCAGAATGCCACTTCAAGTGATTGGCGTCGGCGTAGGGCGAACCGGAACATATTCACTGAAATTGGCTCTGCATGAATTGGGGCTGGGACCATGTCATCATATGGAGGAAGTGTTGATCAACGCGCCGACGCAGATACCTTTGTGGACTGCAGCGGCAGGCGGCGATCCCGACTGGGAGGCGATCTACGAGGGATTTGAGAGCACCGTAGACTGGCCCACCGCCAGATTTTTTCGCGAGTTACATGTGGAATATCCAGGGGCAAAGTTTATCCTGACAGACCGAAGCCCCGAAACCTGGGCTCAAAGTTTTGGAGAAACGATTTACAAATTGCTCGCCGGGGCAGATCAGGCGCCAGATAAAATGGTTCCTTGGCTTAACATGGCACAGGAAGTAGTCTCCCAAACTGGATTTCCCCCAGGCCTTGATGAAGTGGCGCTGAGCTCGGCTTTCTCGGCGCATTGCGACGCCGTCAAATCGGCAATTCCGGCATCACAACTGTTGGTGTTCCAAGTCAAGCAAGGCTGGGGGCCGCTGTGCGAGTTTCTCGGTCTGCCTGTTCCTGACGATCCGTTTCCTCGAACCAACGACCGCTCTGAGTTTTGGGACCTTGTCGCTAAGAACATTTAGCGGCATTGGCCGCCAAGTCTTGTGATTTTGGCACCGACCTCCGCTTGGAAAGTGTTTTGGCTCTCACTAGCTTCGCGAAGTTTCAAGTAGTATGCGGCTAAAGAGACGTTTGCGGTTTCGATGGCACACAGCGATCAACTACAGTGAACTTGGGATGAACTGGTAATGCCCGGACATAGAAAACTTGCAGCCATTTTGGTTGCCGATGTTGTTGGGTTTAGTCGACTTACCGGGCTGGACGAAGATCGTACATTGGCGCGATTGCGCGCTTTGCGAAGCGATCTGATTGATCCGACCATTGCCGTGCACAATGGGCGCGTCGTAAAGCGAACCGGTGACGGCGCTCTCGTCGAATTCCGAAGCGTGGTTGACGCCGTTCGGTGTGCTATCGAAATCCTGCAAGCAATGATCGAACGCAATGCGGGCGTGCCGCCTGACCGCCAGATCGATTTCCGAATTGGCATTCACATCGGAGATGTCGTGGAAGAAAGCGACGGCGACCTGATGGGGGATGGCGTCAATATTGCTGCGCGGCTGGAAGGCATAGCCGAAGCGGGAACAATTTGCCTGTCCGAAGATGCTTATCGTCAAGTTAAGTCTAAGCTCGATATCTCGGTCGATGATCTGGGCAATGTTGCCCTAAAAAATATCGCAGAACCTCTGAGACTTTATATGCTCAGGGTCGGTACGTCGGAAGAAAAGCACTTGGAGGAGAATTCAGAACCCGACTTGGATTCAAATCAGGAATTCAGCCGCGACTTTTCCGACAAGCCATCTATTGCGGTTCTCCCATTCGCAAACATGTCCGATGACCCCGATCAGGAGTATTTCGTAGACGGCATGGTCGAGGATATTATTACCGCGTTGTCGCGTTTCGATCAGCTTTTCGTCATCGCGCGCAATTCAAGTTTTGTCTACAAAGGCAGGGCTGTTGACGTGAAGCAAGTCGGTCGCGAGCTTGGAGTGCGCTACGTGCTTGAGGGAAGTGTGCGTAAGACAGGCGACAAATTGCGAATTACTGGACAATTGATAGACGGAGCAAACGGCGCTCATCTTTGGGCGGATCGGTTCGATGGGCAGCTGGAAGATGTCTTTGATCTTCAAGACCGGATCACAGCAAACGTGATCGGAGCAATCGAACCAACCATTCGCAAGGCCGAGATTGAACGTGCGCGGCGCAAACCGGCCAGTAATCTCGGGGCTTACGATCTCTATCTGCGCGCTCTTCCTCACATCTATGCAATCCGGCCGGACGAAAATCTCACGGCGGTTGAGCTGCTCAACAAAGCGATCGACCTTGACCCGAACTATGCGCCTGCACTGGGTCATGCCGGATGGTGCCTCGTGCAGCGCATAACACGCGCTTGGCCGCCCGTCGGCGAGGACGATGTGGCAACGGCAGTCTCGTTGGCGCGCCGGGCACTTGCCGCCGGAAGTGACGAACCAATCAGCGTTGTGCTTGGCGGGTTTGTGCTGGTGGCTCTAAGGCAAGACTATCACACTGGACTTGATGCCGTCCGGCGCGCCGTTTCGCAGAATCCCGGGTCGGGCTTTATAAATTCCATGGCTGGCTACGCGCTGGTTTTTGGTGATGAACCCGAGCAGGGGAAACTCTTGTTGGAGCAAGCCATGGCGCTTGGTCCGTTGGACACAAATTTCTTTAGTCACCTCATTGGCTCTGCGTGTGCAAACCTCTTCTGCGGTCGTCCCGATATCGCAGTAGAATTGGCGGAACGCTCGATTGCGCTCAACGCAAAATGGGATTCAGCGTATTTGTTTCTGATCGCCTGTTACACGCAACTCGACCGCCAGTTGGACGCAGAAGCCGCCCTCGTAAAATTGTTGGAGATTACTCCTGACGCGACGATTTCCAGATATAAAGAATTATTGCCAATCAGAAACCCTGCCTCGCTTGATATGGTTCTGGACGGTTTGAGGAGTGTCGGGCTGCCAGAGTAGACTGCGTCCAAAACAGGCCCGGATGTCTCCTTTGTGCGCAGTCCGGGCCTTCGCAAGCCTCTACAAACGTCGGCTCTTTGATGAAGCAGCCCCTCGTGTCTGGAACTTCTATCCGACAATCGCGAACGGCCGTTTAGCAAGCCAAACCGGCAACTGACTGCAAGACTTAGATGACGGCTTTGAGCCCAAAGCAGACACAATCTGTGTTGTCAGCTGTGCACATCTATCATCAAATTATTCAGTTCATCGTTAAAGTCCGCGACCTTTTCCAAGAACCATTCCCTGAAGTCCGCTTGCAACTTCGACATCGTCCGCCCTCGAACCCGTAGCAGTCGGTATTTGTAGTCTGTTGCGCATCGCATTGACGGTCCGAAGGGTATTGCAAGCCGACCCGAGCGAACGGCGTTAAACGCCTCGACCAATCCGCACAGTACCAGACCTTGCCCAGCGATTGCCGATTGAAGGCCGGAACTTACTTTCGAATACTGGATTCCATCGAGAATATTCGTTTGCTCAAATCCGAAGGCACTCCCCCAACCTTCAAACCCGACCCAGCTTGGGTCGCTTGTCCGACTCATAATGTGAATTAGGGGAATTCCCTTTAACGACCGAAGGCCCGGATCAATTCCGTATTGCCGGGCGAACTCAGGCGAACAAACTGGTAGCACGTAGTCTCCGAACAGCACCTCCCCCTGAAGTTGATCTATCGGGTGTGAGCCATAGCGCACGGCAAAGTCGAATTGCTCGGTCAACAGATCGACGTCTCGATTAGATGCCTCCAGGCGGAGATCAACCTCTGCATGGCGCTGATAGAACTCCGAAATCAACGGGCTTAGCCAGTTTTCGACAAAAGACGCAGGCAAAGTGACGGACAAGCGCGAACTGGAAAGCCCAGCGCGAAGCTGATCCAAGGCCGCCGCCAGGCCTGAAAAACTGTTGGTCACCAAAGGTTCGATCTGACGCACGTCCTCCAGCGCCCGGATACCGGTGCTGGTGCGCTCGAAAAGCTTCTTGCCAAGAAAGTCTTCAAGCGACCGGACACGCTGCCCAACAGCAGCCGGAGTAATGCCAAGTTCACTTGCCGCCGCCGAAAAACTGCCATGGCGCAACGTAGCCTCAAGAGCCCGCAATGCGTTGAGATGGGATATCTGCATGCGTTATCAATAAAGATTTTCTATCAAGCACCCAAACAAAATCCGCCGTGCATGATCTCAAATAATGCGAAATCATGACTTTGCACCATGGAGAACTGAGTAGACTAAAGAAAATCTGACTACAGGAGCGGATATGTACACTTTGCACTGGGAATATATGGCGGGCTCAATCGTCGTGCATGCAATGTTGCAAGACATTCAAGCCAAGTTTGATCTTTGCTATGTCGATATGGGTCGTGGTGAGCACAAGGAACCAGGTTATCTTGGCATAAACCCGACTGGGCGCGTGCCTGCACTTTCGCTACCAGACGGTACAAC
>Ga0224508_10002739_pt1 | contig 14838 bp, 17 predicted proteins | sample SF_Jan12_sed_USG_4_FD_170157 | JGI IMG/M metagenome (GOLD analysis project Ga0224508, IMG submission 170157) | Sediment microbial communities from San Francisco Bay, California, United States - SF_Jan12_sed_USGS_21 | ecosystem: Environmental > Aquatic > Marine > Sediment | place: USA... | reverse complement strand
TAACTTTGTTGGACCGGTCGTCTAGTTTGGTTTGGATGACGCACTCACACTGCGTAAGGAAATAATTTCCCGCAAAGGTCGTGGGTTCAAATCCCATCCGGTCCATACACTCCACTGTAGAGAACCCCTGAATTTTGGGTTTCCGAGATGATATTTTTTGTGGTGTGTATGGTATGCGGACTTAACATAATTGTCATTTCTCTTCTAGGGTTGTTTAGTCATAACTGTCTAAAATCTGTATCGAATCAAAATTCAAAAACATCAACATATGATCACAGCAAATATTTGCAAGATTATTTAATCAATCAATGCAAAGACAGACTTTGTGGAATGATTACTATCAATTCGGTGGAATGAACTATCAATTCGGTAAATGACATATCAATTCGGAGACATCGAGTTATCAATTCGGTATCAATTCGGTTTCGGAGATTATCAATTCGGTATCAATTCGGAGATTTTCTCGAAACTTTTCCGAAACTGCCAAAAAATTGCCGATAGAACGTTTGATCGTAGTTGATAATTTTGGAAAATTTTTTCATGCTTGAACAATAATCTTTTAAAAAAATCATGAAAAGTAACAAAAGAAACTCCATGAGATATTACGCCCCTTTATAGGATAGACTGATCCATCTAAGGTAGAATGATTTTTTGGAATACCGTTCAATTCAGAGCCATACAAACTCGAGTCTCTCTGGGCTCAATTAATGAATGATTATACGTGTACATGTGATTGCGGTTGCAAGAATACGTCCGGTGAATATCTCTGTCATGATTGTTTGATAAGCCTGTGCAAGACTGCTGAAATTAAAAAAACGGTGATTGCATAGATGAGGCCAAGGTACAGACGAACGTACTATTCGTTTTATCTTTCCAGCACGGTTTCAATAATTGCACTTACGTGGGGATTTTCCTTATGACCATGAAGAATGAGGCAATATTTGCTGGAAAGAATGCAAATAGTCATTTTTCAAAAATTGCTTCAAAGTACAAAGATTTGAGAACGACTGATTTTGACCACATACAGCACATAAAAAATCGACTATCAGAAAAACCAGGAATCCATATAGCCGATGTAGGTTGCGGCGATGGAAGATACTCTTTGGAACTTTTAAAATGCTTGCAAGATGATTCCTATCTTCACTGCATTGATTACAATGAAAACATGCTCAAACATCTGAAGAGTTATTTGATTGGCAACGACATTTTGAATTTTTGTGCCATACCAGGCAGTGCCAGCAAACTGCCTTTAGAAAACGATTCGATGGATTGCGTTGTGACATTTAATGCCATACATCATTTTGACATACAGAGATTTTTGGCTGAGGTACGTGGATGTCTCAAAGATGACGGCATTGCATTCCTCTACACACGATTGCGAGATCAAAACTCCAGAAACATCTGGGGGCGATACTTTCCATTGTTTGCAGAAACTGAGGATCGTTTGTTTGAATTTGATGAATTGCAATACGCTGTAAAAAAGGCAGATATGAAAATTGTCAATACCCGCGTATTTGGACATGATAGGACATCAGATTTATCCAGTCTAGTAAAGAAAGCAAAAAATAATCACTATTCTACATTTGCCCTTTACGATAAAGATGAGTTTAAAAAATCATCTGAAACATTTGAGCAAAACATCAAAGATAATTTTGATGATTTGGAGAACATCCGATGGCAAGACGAGAACATTCTCTTGGAGATTAGTAAGTAGCATCATGCCGGGGTATATGGGGGATAAATCAGGCATGACCGTGCATCATCTGGCTATAAAAAAACATGAATGCAAGATCTATTACGTAAAAAAGAAAGACCGGTACTACTTTGTCCCAGACACGCTTGATTGTGCAAAAAAGGAAGGATTTTCCCCATGTAAGCACTGTATTGACAAATCATCCTGACTGAGAAATGAAGATTCCAAACATAATTCTATGACGCTGTAAATGTAAAATATGAAATCTACGGAAACAAGTTTGATCTTTTTACAAGTATTTTGTTGCAAAGAATGTAAAGAAGAATAGGTTCTAACCCACAAGTGCATATGTCATCTTATTACAGGTTGATTTGATTTGGTTTACATCAAAAATCATCACGTCTAATAACATCTCAATCGGATTTTATTTCTCTCTCAGACACAAATCGCATAACGTTTCAAAAATCATGCTGTTTACAGATTTGAATTTACTGCCACAATTCGTACAGGTATTAAGTAAAACAACCCTTGTCTTTAATTCTGCATCTTCAATAGTACGTGATTTATCATTCGGTTCTTTTGCCAAAATATTTTTCCATTATTCCTGCAACCTTGTCTGCAAACATTCCATGCACGCCGTCATCCCAGATTAACCTTAGATCCTCAATCATTTTCTGATTTTTGAGGATTTGTTCTTTTAGACCTTTGAGATCGCCTTTTGGATACGCCAACCTTGGAATCATGTAATAGTTGTAATTCATTCCAACCAAAACAAAGTCATCCTCAGATAATTTTACTTTAGAATCGCTCTTCATTACACAATCTTCTGCAGGTGGAGTTGACATGCTTTTCATGGTTCAACATGCCGTACAGTCCAATCCTTTATTGCCATATCGGTTCGGTGTTCTTGGCATCTGACATGTGGACATGGTATCAATCGAGAACAATTTCCTTCTTCACATTCCCGATGGTGCCCTGGAATGTTGGTACCTTTAGGGGATATTCGTAAATGGTTAACATTACTATGTGGTGTAATTTTATTTTTCATTTGAGTTACAGTATGTTGCAAATTTTTTCCATCCTGGTTTTTCATGGTTAGTTTATCATGGAAAACAGACCTAGTTTTGTTTTAAATTCCAGAATTCTGTTTCTTATTGAAACTGTGCTGACACCTGCAGCTTCTGATATTGCAATTTGTGATTTTGCTTCGCCTGTTATGACGCATGCCGCATAAATTGCGGTTGCGGCAATAATTTCAGGGTTTTTACCAGCTACAATTCCTGCATCTTGGGCTGCATTTAGAATTTGTACTGCTTTGCGTACTGTTTTTTCTTTTATTTCGATCTTGCTTGCAATCTTGGTTATGGACTTTATTGGATCCGCTATGGAGACCGCAAAGTCCAATTCGATAAACAACATGCGGTATGACCTTGCAACCTCCTTTCGGTGCACTGCAAACTGTTCTGTAATCTCCGTCAGGGTTCTACTGTGTTCCAGATCCCTACATGACGCATACAAGCATGCCGCAGCCATCGATTTTACTGTTCTTCCACGAATAAGACCCTTCTCTGAGGCTTTTCTGTAAAAAAGAGACGCTCTTTCAATCACGGTATCTGAGAGTCCCAACTTTGATTGTGCTTTGTCTAGTTCCTGAAGCGCAAGTATCAGACTACCATCTGCTGAGTTTTTTTTCTGTGACCTACTGTCCCATTTTCGCAATCTGCTAAATGTTTGGGCAGTCTTTGTAGAAAGCAACTTGCCAACGGAATCCTTGTTTTGTGCCCCAATTATCGTAAAAAGACCCTTGTCGTGTCTTTTTAGTGACAGGCCCTGACCCGTCCTTGTATTGTCAGCAATACCTGAAAAGTTCCTGCGTCCCATCCCCCTGTCTTCAGAATTTTCTGAAAATACGCAACCACATCTGGAGCAGGTAATTTCACCTGTTACGTCATCAGTTGTAAATTTTAATGCGTTGCAATTACGACAGATTAATTTTATTTCCCCAATCTTTTGTAAAATCGTCAAAAACTTTTCTGCACCTTAATGAGCACATCTTGAGTCATACAGTTAGAATGAATTTCCTTGTCTGTGATGGCATTGCATTTATGGCAAACAAACTCAATTGCTTCTTTGCAGATATGGCAATTTTGATATACGTCCATGTCATGTCCACATATTCTGCAAGAGTTAATTCTCATGATATTTAACGCATGTTATTTGTATTAAAGTAATCTAAAATTAGTGCACACTAATTATCATTCTCATTATCTGGAATTAGAATAAATATCAAATCATTTATGGTTGGGCAACTTTACCATGTGCGTCAAGAAGATTACCGCATGTATCACATTCCCACTTGCCATCCTCATTCATGTGATCAGCATTTGCAGCCTTTGAAGCATTGCAAACTCTACAGCGAATAGACATTATTTTATTTTTATCCTTAATGTTTTTGATTTATTGTTTTCTGGATGCGTTTTTTCATGTTCGCGTACTTGATCAAAAGTATTCGAAGTTCTAATCCACTTAAAATCACATTGTTTGCACTGATATTTCATTTCATTTCTCCATTTGATTCTTGAGGTGAGTTTTTTCATGAACAAGCACCTTTTGAAAATCATCTTCCCATGCATTCCACTTAAAATTACAATGCTTGCAGCAATATGCCATCTATTTTTCTACATCCTCTGATTTCTTTTTTCCAGATTCCTCAAATGCATTAACATCATCAGATGTTTTGGCTTTGCAAGAACCAAATTTCATTTTTTGAATTAGTTCTTTTAACATGCTTTAGTTGGTACCTTTCTGTGATATATACCGGTGAATTTTACAATTTTATGCCTGAATTTCTATATTTTTTACTATTTTTCTATAAATTTTAATGCCCAAGTATACATTTCTCATGATGAACTATATAGATATGTAAAAGCATGAAAAAATAAGCAAACACATCTGTCCCAATAACAGTATCTGCAAGTCATGAATTATTTGCTGAAATTACACCAATCCGATAAATCATAACCTGAAAATGCATTCTAAAAACATTGAAAAACACAAGTTCATGACACGTGATTAAAAACCACAAAATGCGAAGAAAAGAACTGTTTTCTAAAAACATGTTTGGTATTTGCATGATTGTTCTTTTATTCCACAAGTCTGTAACATTAATGATAACTTCTAGATTAGCGGTCTTGGCACAAAGATATTTTTCTTCAATTCTGCATTCTCTGCCTTGAGAACGCTGATCTCCTGTTCCGGCGTAAGCTGTCCTATGACGAATTCGGAATTGCCATCCTCATCCGTCACCCAATAACCGCCACCGCCCCAAGCATCCGGTACAACTGCCTGATACAGACCAAGCGCGACGAACGCCATGCCTGCTATCATTATCAGGATTGCCTTGGGACGCGGTGCTAATTGCATGATGATCCTGTGCCCGTAAAATTATACTAAAGCGTTGCTACTGATCATTCCAGACATCCATCGGCATCCATATCGTCTTCAACGTCTTCGGCATCGTCAGGACATGCATCCCAAGGATGTTCTCTAAATGATCATTGAGAATGAACTGAATGAATGTCGAGACAATCAGTACTGGAAGGACTTTGAGGTCGAGGAGGACAGAATCTGATGTCCGTGGATACGCCATTTGAAGGTGAACCTATGATAGAGTTCACGTACGTTGACAAGCAGTTTGCAGAAAAGAAATTCCTTGGATGCAATATTCAGGGAATGAAGACGATAAAGATGGATACGGTATTTTCATGTCAACGTGTCAGGTGCGTACTGTGTATAACATAGACAGCAATGTCATGAAGGTCTTTTGGAGTCCGCCTTAGAGTTTGGCTATGTCTTCCAGCTTGGGTTAGCTGTATGAGTTTCAGGTGGCTGTAAGATTTATCATGTCATCAAGCAGAGTTTTCAATCTATTATGAGGATGCTGTACTGGATGTGATACTTGGCATTTCCATACCTGTCGCCATCTTTGGAATTTTCGTACTCATAATTGCGATTAGCTTTATTCAGATAAACGAGAATTCAGACAAGTGGATGGTCGAACTCGAACCCGGTCTTAATCTCAGCGAAGGCAACCTGTTGTATCAGATGAGAGATGAGGATATCGGAGAACTGCAAATTCAGAGAGTCCAGTATGTAAAGGATTTTTTCAAGAACGTTCCTCCTAACTTTAACGTCACTTTCATAGATGATCCCAGCCTTGATCGCCGGTATATTTTCTTCATTGACGAAAACTCTGACTATTCGGATGATGAAATAAAAGAGATGTTAATTGATGTTGACGGCATAAGGAATGCCAAGTTGTTTTTTGACTGGATTAAGGTAACCGGCGGACCATGACACTTCTCATTACTCTATCCTCACATTTCGTTTCATAATGGATGGCTCATCCCACTGGCAAAAGCAATCCCAGAAAACATTGAAGATAATTCCGATTAGAAAAGATCAGCGTTCTACTTGGGATGGTATATTGGCCTCTTTTTGTTTTTCTTTGTAGATGCTTTCTTTAGTTCATCAAAAGTCACTACGGGCTGAAACAGTATCCTTGCTTCGAATTTCTTAAACATGGGATCCGCAATCTCGCTTAATCTGTCTGGCTTTGGCACATCTATGACAAATTCAAACGTCTTGTGACCCTCAAACTCGTAAAAGTATGCCGATTCTCCGTTGATTTCTTTGTAGTATTTTTCAAGTTCCTTGATAGCCTTGAGATCCTTGACGATCTCTTTTCCTTTTTTCAGCGTAGGCTGGATTGTGACACGTAATTTCATGATTAAAATGAAGATTGATCATAGATAAATTATGTGCAAAAATAGCATTGATAATTGAATTTTAAATTTATTTTATTTTCTTCCATTATGATGTTCCTTTTGTTTGGAATGAATACTGCAAGTGGACAAGACATTGAAAACACCAATCCATCAGACATCCCTGAAGAAAAAATTGTGTCCGACATTCCGGAATGGTATCCTGACTTGACAGGATCAAAAGATGAAGAAGGTCACGGTGGTCCCAAAAATCAATTCATCCGAATACAGGACGATACTTTTGAGAGACAAAATCTGCTGACGGGCAAACCGATTGAAAATACAGAAAGTGTAGTTGGGTTCATCTATGCGTATGCTGGGATTGGGTTTATTGCACTCATTGTCGGATTTTTGGTGGTAAAAAAAATCAACAACAGGAATAAAACAGATTCCAGGAAATTAAAAAAGAATAAGAGGAATTCTCAGCACAAAAAACGATCTTGATTTCTTTTTGGTAAGTTTGTATCGTGATTATCAGTACGACTATCTTGTAATTGACTGATTTTACTTTCCACGTGGGTACGAAATATCCTCCCATAACTATAACCCCCAGCACGTTGTGCTCCCATTACAATTTGAACCGGATATTTCATTTTAGAAAACTTTTTCAAGATGTAACTACATTTACAAAACATAGAAAAGATAATGATGGTCCCCAATCAACAACAAAAAACAATATTCAATCAAAAAACTGAGTGGTCCGTCTCTTGCAAGTCACAGACACCTTTTCAGGTCCAGCATCTCCAAGTAACGGATACCTGGAAGAACTTGAAAGTAGACAAAATCCGATGGTAGACGCATGGGATAGAAACGTCAGCGGCACAGGTTTCTCACCATAATTTTTTTTATTTTTTATTTTTTGAATTATGCAAATTCCAATCACAATGTTTGATATTAAAAAATATTCATACAGTTTTTTTGTTTCATAAAAATTAAATTAAAAATTAGCACTAGAGAAAATACTTTCATTTATTCAAATATCATGAATTGTATTATTAATCAAGGTGAAAAGTAACGGGTAGAACATGTAGAGGGATTTGTGTAATACACAAAGCAAAACCTGTTCCAAATAGAATCAGGTATGAAATTGGCCAAAAACGATGTACGTTTTGTGGAATTTTTCTCTCAATTAATGATGTAAGATGTATTTGCTGTAAGGCAGTTTTAAGAACAAAGCCTAGAAGTAAGAAAACTGTTTGATTTTGTATCTAAAAGATCGGTTTAGAGATAGATTTTATTGGTCTAATATCTAGAGGTTTGAACTCTTTTTTTGAGATTAATTTGAGTCCCTGTTTATTGTTAAATCAAAAGTTAGTCAAAATTTTTGTTGATGTGAAATTCCATCACTATTTATCAAAAATCAAATTAAAATGATTTTACGTATTCACGGTCTTTTTGTTCTGATTCTTTCTTTGCTTGTCGTAACGGGTTTTAGCACCAACATGCTTGCAGAAGAGATACTGATTCAAAAAAACCCTACTGGGAATTGATGATAATCCTTTTGGTTCAATGATAAAAACACAGACAGTATCTGATGATGCCTATCAATTCGGTATCAATTCTGGGATTTTGTCGAAACTGTCGAAATGACATGGATACTTCATCTGATCGTCTGACTAATTTTTCAACAAGTTCTTCAAATAGATGAAACATTGAACTCAAGGATTACCAGGTACTGCAATCCAAAAAGGCATGTTTCCAGTTTTCAGGGAATTGATAATTTCTAATTTTTCTGTATCAATTTCTACAATCTCATTTGTCTGTGTTACTGCAACATACAGAATGGAGCCATCTGAGTTTGTCCTTATTCCATGAGGGCCTTTTCCCACCTTGATTTGACTAATTACCTCCTGTGAATCTGTATCTATGATACTGATCACATCGCCGCCAATTCCAGAAACATATGCTCGACTGCCATCAGGGGAGATATCTATTCCATGGTGACCAACGCTTACAGGAATTCTTGTTACGATTTGCTGGCTTTCCAGATTGACTACTGCAACGTCATTAGTTGCGATGCTTGTAACATAGAGAAGATTCCCATCTGGAGATATGTCCAAATTGTGCGGAATCCCCTTTACCGGAATTGAGAAAATCATTTTAAAGCTCTTTGTGTCAATAACTGCTACCTTGTCCTCACCCTGAAGTGTAACAAAGGCAAGATCATCTGTAGGATGGAAAACTATGTTGTGTGGACTTTTGCCAACTGGAATTTCCGTGTGAATATTTCCCAATACGAGATCAATAATGGTGACGGAGTCGGATCCCTCATTTGCCACAAATGCAAAATTTGCATCAGGACGAATTTTCACACCCTTTGGTGTATCTCCAACATAAAGTGTCAATATTGTCTCCCCCGTCTCTCCATTAAATGCAAAAACGGTATCACTTGCACTACTTGTTGCAAGTACCAAAAGTCCGTTCTTAATTGAGGAAACATATGTCATCTTCTCTCCTGCAATCCAGTCAGTTACACTTGGAAAAGAGGAAACCATGTCATCTCCTTGTAGTGTAAAAAATATTATTTCATAATCTTCATCCAAATTATTTTGCAAGAATATCATTACAATTATACTGATTAGAATAATTCCAATTATTGCACCGACTATAATTTTCATTTTTTCTGTTTAGGATTTATTTCAAGTACATAAAATTCAATTGAAAAGAAACTAAACGGTTTACAAATGTAAAGTGACAATAAATATTCACGATAGACATCATATTGGAATACTATAATGGGTTTGAATCAGAATATGAGATAAAAAACTATTAGCACTAGCACAAGAAATTTTGTTTCAGAATATGTTGATATTGTGTTTTATCTAACAATAACTCAATTGCAATGACTACGGCCCAATCAATCTCTAAATTATATCAAGACAAGATGTGTAAGCTGAGAATCATCACATTTACTGCAGGTGCAGTTGTGATGGGATTGGAGATCATCACAAGCAGGATTTTGACTCCGGTTTTTGGCAGTACGATATACACCTGGGGAAGCCTGATTGGAGTAGTTTTGAGTGGCCTAAGCTTGGGTTATTTTTTGGGTGGAAAGGTTGCCGACGATCACCCGCAGTTTGAAAAGATCTGTGGAATTGTTTTTTCAGTTGGATTGTTTATTGTAGGAATTCCATTTTTTGCATCTCCTGTTGTGGATTTTACCGTTGCTGTATTGCCCGGAACTCAATTCACTCCATTGGTTGCAACATTTTTGCTGTTGATGCTTCCTTCTGTTTTGCTTGGATTTGTATCCCCATACGTAATCAAGCTTGGAACAAATACGATACATAAAGTTGGAAATATCTCCGGCAATCTTTATGCCATTGCCACAATAGGAAGCATTTTTGGCACATTTCTAACAGTGTTTGTATTAATTCCCAACATTGCAGTAAATCAGATAATTTTTGGGTTGGGAATAGCATTGATTGCAAGCTCCCTAATTGGTCTCAAGGCATCTCCCAAAACTATTGCCGTTGCAGTTGTAATGATTTTGATACTTCCCTTGTCTTCATTGCCTGTAAACACGATCTCACACAATGGGAAACTAATCTATGAAAAAGAGACGCCCTTTAGTCATTTGGACATTATCGAGTATGGAAACAATATCAGCATGTATCTGGATGGCATGAGACACAGCTCAATGAATACCAAGGATCCGCTTGATTTGATAATAGACTATACAGAATACTTTCATCTTGGCATGCTGTTTAATCCTGCAGCCACAGACATTTTGTTTGTAGGCGGTGGTGGGTTTACTGGCCCAAAAAACTTTCTTGAGTTGTATCCTGATACTAAAATAGATGCAATTGAGATTGATGCAGATGTGATTAATGCAGCAGAGACGTTCTTTGGTCTGGAGAAAAATAATCCAAGACTTCAGATATTCAACGATGACGCACGAAAGCACCTATCCACTTTTGAGAAGAAATATGACCTGATTGTTCTGGACGCATATGCGTCAAACTATGTGCCCTATCATTTGATGACTCAGGAATTCTTTCAAACAGTTGAAAAAAGACTGGAACCAGACGGCGTTGTGGTGTCCAATGTCATCGGTTCTATAGAAGGGAATAATTCTCAGCTGGTCAGGGCAATGTACAAGACAATGAAGGAGACGTTTCCAGTATCCTATGTTTTCCCCACAGAAGATAGAACAACAAATGTGCAAAATATTATGATAGTCTCATCAAACCAGCCATACGAATTTGACAGACTGACACTTTTGGAGATGGCAAAAAACAGTCCTGCAGACTATCTTGTTGATGAACTAAGCAAGCAAGCGCACTTCTATCAGGGAATAGTGGATACATCTGATGTCCCATTTTTGACTGACCAATACAATCCATCTGAATCTCTCATCAACCCCCTTACCAGCAAAATATACGTACAAGAATTTCAGGACGAAAAAATAGAAAAGAAAGAACATCGGGAGGATTCAGTCAATTTAGGATTGGGTGTAGGGTTAACTATTGTTGCAGGGATCTGGTTGATCTATTTTAAAAAGAGAATATGGAATTCTGAAATATCCTCTTCAACTAATTAGAAGACCAAATGGAATTTTACATTTGTAAAGTACAGTTAATAAATAAATCAAGACCTGATTTTTGATATTCTTGGAAGAAAATGAATCCTCTGAAAACAATACAGTTGTTCAGAAATCACATGATGGAAAATTAGTACTTGGAATTATAGTTGCAGTCGGTATCGCAGCATTTTTTGGAGGTTATGTATTTGCAACTGAGACTGCAGAACCCAAACAGATGATCATACAAGAGTCATCTGAAATTCTTGGAAATACTCAACCGCCGCAAGTAGCAACACAAGGTCCATCACAATTACCAAAAATCATCTTATCTGATGACGATCCGATAAGGGGAAACCCAGATGCCAAGTTTACAATCGTGGAATTTTCAGACTTTCAATGCCCTTTTTGTGCAAAATTCCATTCAGAAACGCTGCCACTGCTGATGGAAAACTACATCGACAATGACAAGGTCAATTTGGTGTTTAGGGATTTTCCAATTGAAAGCATTCATCCAAATGCAGTTCCTGCAGCTCATGCAGCAGAATGTGCAGATGACCAAGGGAAATTCTGGGAGATGCATGACATGATATTTGAGAACCAAAAAAACTGGCAAAACGTGGAGGTTCTTCAATCAGTGGATCTGTTCAAAAAATATGCCATTGAGATAGGCGTTGATGAGGATGAGTTTGACTCTTGCATGTCAAGTGCAAAGCATATTGACGAGATTAAAAAAGATCTTCAGGACGGTCAAGCCTATGGCGTGACTGGTACGCCAGGATTTTTTGTAGGCAATGAGAATGTAGGATTTACAAAAATAATAGGTGCTCAGCCTTTCTCTTCGTTTCAAAGAGTGATAGAGGGTTTAGAAGGGTAGATGAGCATTGATAAAATCAAACACTGAAAATATCACTTCTTCAAACGTGTGAACTATGAAATTTTCTTGAAACACTTCATCATGCATGTCATGTGAATGTGATTCCATAAGATCAATGGTTGCATGAGGGTGAGCATCTGCAGTAGATGCCATACCAATGACAAAAATAAAAGCAAACAAGATTACAAAAAAAGTAAAATATTTCATCGGTTTCTCACCATTTCAACATCATTTTAACTTTTGAAAATTTTTATTGTTTCACTTGAATAATTTACAAATGTAAAGTCCGGATGTTAAGTATCTTGTAAAAACTTGTAAAATAACAACATGGTAAACGTATGCAAAGGAATCTGCATTAGGTTCAAGGCGATTGGATACAAGGGACGACGTCGATATGAAGACGGGCAGAAACTTTGTCCAGTATGTGCAGAATTTCTAACGTATGCTGACGTTCGATGTCCTTGTTGCAGTGTGAAATTACGAAGTACACCCAGAGGCAATAAGTCTAGAAAAGAAATTCATGAAAAAAGAAAATGTGTCTGGCATTAATTCTTAAAAATATTATTTCATTGATTGGTGTATCTGATGACTTGACATAAGTTCCTGCATCTCAGTCATGTGATTCTGCATTAGTTTTGTCATTTGTAAGTTAAACTCTTCTTCAGTTAATTCTGAAGACAGTAATTGCTGCATTTCACCCACATGCTTTGACATGGTTTGAATCATTTTTTCTTTTGTTTCAGGATTCTGCATCATTTGCATCATCATGTCATGATTCATCATTCCCTGCATTCCAGAACCCATCATGCCTCCAGTCATGTTATTCATCATCATATCCGTGCCCATCATATCCATCATCTGCTGCATGGCCTCTTGATTTTCTGTCATGTGACCTAGCATCTGTAATCGTATGGAGGGGTCTTCAATTATTGTATACATCATTTGCATTGCAAAATCATGATTGTCCCTCATCATAATTCCCATCTCTTCGGCATGCTGAGTATTTTGCATCCATACTCGCATTGCCTCTGGATCTTGCGTGATTGATTCCATCATTTGGTTTCGAATTTTAGGATTTTCTAAAATTTGATTCATCATCTGTTCACTGAATTGAGGATCATTCATCATTGCTTGTTGGTTGCTTATCATCATGTTGCCAGAATGTGTTGAACCCGCAAATGCAACATAGCCAAATGCCAATCCTACAAGAAACATTCCAACGGCAATTCCTATCACCATATTCTGACTTGTCAATACGAATTTCACTAACATGAATCCATATTAAAAATAGGTGTTTTACAATTGTAAAGTTTACCTGTTAAGTATCAAAGTGTGTGATATGATCCATGTATTCTCAAGTACTTGCAAAAAAATCCATGGTGGTAATTGCATTTGTTTTATTTTCATTAATCTTTATTGGAATAATATTTTCGCTAGGGACAACTTTTGCAATTGAGGGAAAAGAGCACACCACATTTCTTTCATGGATAATGATTGCGTATATTGCAGGCTTGTCCATGATTGTTTTGCCATGCACCCTGCCTCTTGTATTCATAATTGTTCCCCTGAGTATGGGACAGGGATACAAGAAAGGTTTGTCAATGGCGTTGCTTTTTGGTCTGGGTCTGACAATTACCATTGCATCTTACGGAATCGCAATTGCAGCAATAGGACAAAGTGCCTCATTGGATCAAGCATCAACTGCAATGTTTCTGATTGCAGGGATTGCAGCATTTGTTTTTGGACTGTCACAGCTAAAACTAATTTTGCTTAGACTGCCATCATATTCTGGCACTCCAAAATTCATACAAAAACGTGGAGAGTACACAAAATCATTTTTCATGGGATTGTTGTTAGGAAATGCAGGAGTCGGTTGTCCAAATCCTTTGTTTTACTGGCTTTTAATCTACATTGCAGGCACTGGCAGCATCGAGGTAGGCGCATCATTAGGTGTTGTGCATGGAGTAGGAAGAGCAATTCCTTTGATTTTGATGTCAGTTCTTGCAGTAATTGGAATCAATGCAACAAAGAGCCTTACCCTCAAAAGGGAATCAATTGAAAGGGCATCAGGTTGGATGTTGATTGTCATCGGGGCATTTTTAATTATTAATGGGCTTCCAGAGGGACATGAGTGGTATGAGGAAACATTCATCCATCAGGGTTGGAACAGTCTGATTGAGATGACTCCAATTCCATCTGAGTTTGAAATGGATGAGCATGATCATGGACATAATGATGTAAAAAATTTCAAGGTATTTTACACCGCTTTGCTAGCTGTGCTGATACTAAGCCCAATCTTTGTACGCTCTGTTCGTAAAATCAGGGAGGTGAATGCATGAAAGATCCTGTATGTGGAATGGAAATGGGAGAAAAGGGAGAAGTATTTTCTCATAACGGAAAAGAATATCGATTTTGTTGCGCTAGTTGCAGATGGGCATTTGAGAACAATCCAGAACAGTTTGAAAATGAATCACAAGATTGAAATCTTGACAACTCCTTCATGTGGAAATTGTCAGGTAGTGGAAAAAATGTTAGATTATATGAAAATATCCTATGATGTAATTGATGTCACAGAGAATCCAGAATATTTAGAAAAATATCCTATTTTCACTGCACCGGGAATTGTAATTGACGATAAATTAGAATTTACAGGCATTCCAAAAAAACAAGAATTGCTTGAAAAATTATCAGATAAATAACAATGGCATATTACATTTGTAAATTTAACCTTGTGCTTTTTCTATGATTGATTGTATCCTTCCCTTGTTCTTTTCCTTGTATTGAGTTTTACAAGTATTACAGCAAAAGAACCTCTCAAAATTTGCAAATTTTAAGACGTGGGGCTTGTCTCCAATTTGACCATCACATAAATCACATTTCATTTTTACATGCATACCTGATTTCAAATCTGTATCATGGGATT
>Ga0224508_10002738_pt1 | contig 14850 bp, 14 predicted proteins | sample SF_Jan12_sed_USG_4_FD_170157 | JGI IMG/M metagenome (GOLD analysis project Ga0224508, IMG submission 170157) | Sediment microbial communities from San Francisco Bay, California, United States - SF_Jan12_sed_USGS_21 | ecosystem: Environmental > Aquatic > Marine > Sediment | place: USA... | reverse complement strand
GGGATCTCGAACGCCCCCATGGGTCCATTCCAGAAGACGGTTTGCGCCGCGTCGATGGCCTCGCAGTAGCTCGCGGCCGTCTGAGGGCCGATGTCGACACCCATCCACCCCGACGGGATGCTGTCGCTTGGCACGACCTTGAGGGCCGCGTCGGCCTCGAAGCGGTCTGCGATCAGGACGTCGACCGGAAGCTGCAGTGTGCAATTGAGCTGAACCGCGCGTGCCTGAATGCTTCGGGCCATCTCCTGCCCCTCCTGTCCCTCGTGCATCGATGAGCCGACCGAGTCGCCCATCGCGGCGAGGAACGTGAAGCACATCGCTCCGCCGACGATCACTCGATCGCAGCGCTCCAAGAGCGCCTCGATCAGCGGCAGCTTGTCGCTGACCTTGGAGCCCCCGAGCACGGCGACAAATGGCGGCTTGGGGTTGTCCAGCAGGCCCCCGAGCACGTCGACCTCGCGGGCGAGCAGCAGCCCCGCGCGCGATGGCAGCAGGCGCGCCACGCCTTCGGTCGACGCGTGCGCCCGATGGGCGGCGCCGAAGGCGTCGTTCACGTAATGGGTGAAGCCATCGGCCAGCTGCCCGGCGAACGCCGGATCGTTGGCCTCCTCACCGGGATGGAAGCGGGTGTTCTCGAGCATCACGACCTCGCCCGGTCCGAGCTCGGCCACCCGGCGCCTCACGTCCGGCCCGACGCAGTCGGGCAGCAGCTCGACACCTCGGCCGAGCAACTCACCGAGGCGCGCCGCGCACGGGGCGAGGCTGAGCTCTTTCGCGACCCGCCCCTTGGGCCGGCCCAGGTGCGAGCAGACCGCCACGCCGGCGCCCGCCTCGAGCAGTGCCTCGATCGTCGGCACCGACGCGCGAATTCGCGCGTCGTCGGTGACCTTGCCGTCCTCGAGCGGAGCGTTGAGGTCGGCGCGGACCAGGACACGGGCCCCGGCCCAGTCGGCGCCGGGATCCTCGAGCGAGAGGGGCCGGGCCACTAGCCCGCCATGCGGTCGACGAGCTCGACCAGCCGCTTGCTGTACGCCCACTCGTTGTCGTACCAGGAGATCAGCTTGACCGTGTCGCCCTGCACCATGGTGAGACTGGAATCGAGGATCGACGAGTGCGGGTCGCCGATGACGTCGCGGGACACGATCGGGTCCTCGGTGTAGGCCAGGATGCCCTTCATCTCGCCTTCCGCGGCGGCCTTGAACGCCGCGTTGACCTCTTCCACCGAGGTCTCGCGACCCAGCTGAACGGTGAGGTCGACCACCGAGCCGTCAGGGGTCGGCACCCGCAGCGCCATTCCGTCGAGCTTGCCCTTGAGGTCAGGCATGACCTCGCCGATCGCGCGGGCTGCGCCCGTGGAGGTCGGGATGATCGACTCCGCCGCGGCACGGGCCCGCCGCAGGTCATTGTGCGGGTAGTCGAGAATGCGCTGGTCGTTGGTGTACGAGTGGCAGGTCGTCATCAGACCGCGCTCGACTCCGAACTCGTCCTTCAAGACCTTCACGAGCGGCGCCAGGCAGTTCGTGGTGCACGAGGCATTGCTGACGATGTGGTGCGCGCCCGGGTCGTACTCGTCATCGTTCACCCCGAGCACGATGGTGAGGTCGGGGTTCTTCGCAGGTGCGGAGATGATCACCTTCTTGGCGCCGGCGTCGAGATGGGCCTTTGATGCCTCGCCGCTGGCGAAGAAGCCGGTGCTCTCGATGACCACCTCGACACCGAGCTCGGCCCACGGCAGCTCGGCCGGCTCGCGCTGTGAGAGAACCTTGACGGGCTTCCCGTCGACGACGATCTCGCCCTCGCTCGCGGAAATCTCGCCGGGATAGCGCCCGAAGATCGAGTCGTACTGGAGCAGGTGGGCGAGCGTCTCGGCGTCGGTCAGGTCGTTCACGGCCACGATCTCGACATCGTCGACATCCGCGGCCGCGCGGAAGACGTTGCGGCCAATTCGCCCGAAGCCGTTGATACCGACGCGTACGCTCATGTTTGCCTTTCTTCGGTCCGTCCTGGAGCGGGGTGACAGTACCACGGCATGCTCGCCGAGCCCGAGCCGGGTTCATGCCAGAAGTCGAGGTTTCATGCGGGTTCTCGTGTCCCTTGTCACAATCGTCCTGCTCGCCGCCGCGGGGTGCGCGACCGGCGATCCCGAGCCTGCGGCACCGGCGGACGGCGCGCGGATCGTCCGGGTCGTCGACGGGGATACCTTGATCGTGCGCGACGACCGGGGCGAGTCGACGATCCGGCTGCTCGGCATCGACACTCCGGAGTCGGTGAAGCCCGACTCACCCGTGGAGTGCTTCGGTCCAGAGGCATCCGAGCGCGCAAAGGAACTCCTCCAGGTGGGCGCTGCAGTGCGCGTCGAGACGGACCCGTCCCAGGACCGCGTCGATGAGTTCGGACGCACCCTCGCCTATGTCTTCGTAAAGCTCGACACGCGCTCTGTCAACGAACACCTCGTGGAGGAGGGTTTTGCACGGGTGTTCATCTCCCGCGGCGACCCGTTCCGCTTGGAATCGCGCTTCACCGCTCTCGAGGCCACTGCGCGAGATGCCGAGCGCGGCATATGGGGCGCCTGCCGGCCGGCCGGTGCGGTCAGCCCGTGGGTCGAGCCCAATGGGCGCTCATGCCCTGCGAGCCACCCGATCAAAGGCAACCTGCCCAGCCGCGTCTACCACCAGCCGGGCGATCCGGACTTCGAGAACACCAACCCGGAGCGGTGCTTCGGCAACGCCGCGTCGGCCGAAGCGGAGGGCTTTCGGCCCGTCCGCAGGCGCTGAGGCACGATGGAGGAGTCGCTACAGCAGCGGGGGCTGGCGACGGATGCTGAATGTCAGAGGAATCGGGGGCCCCGAAGGGCCCCCGACCAATGGACTCGTTTGCGGTGAGGGTTACTCGCCGCTCGGAGTGACAGCCGCTGAGACCTTGGCGCTGATAATGCCGAGGATGATGCCGCAGACGAGGCTGACCCACGTGCTGAACCACACCCATGCCCACGGCGTTGATATCACGCCGAAGAAGGCGCCTGCTCCCGCGTTGTTGTCCCCGGTGTAGCCCGCTAGACCACCCCCGGCGAGCTCCAAGACGGCAGCTGGCTGGTCACCTTGAACCTCGAGCCCGTCGCCCGCCCAGCCGTCAAGGCCGGTCGCGATCCACCATAGGAAGGTCGCCGCGTAACACGGGAATGTACCCGCGACGTAGTACCAGTCGCCCGCGATCAGGACCGCTACCAGAACGAAGGCAAGGACGCCAACCCAGAGCGCAATGCCCCAGAAATCGGGGTTGTCGGCGGTCTGGTACGCCAGCGGGATCGTGATCAGGGCCGCGACGGAACCGAAGATCGACGCGATGAAGATCTTGCCGAAGGCGGCGTTGTCACCACCGGCGGCGAAGAACAGACCCCACGTGATGAACGCGGTCGGAAGGATCAGGTGAAAATGCTCCGGCACTCCGACGGTGTCGGGACCGAAAAGCTCATCTTGTTGAGTCACCCAGTGGAAGGTGAAGTTCAGAGAGAGCTCGGTCCAGAGGAACGAGAGCACTCCGATAACCACTGCGAGAGGCAGAATCGCCTTCGCTCGTGCACTCATTTGAACGTACTCCTTAAGAGAGAGAACGGGTCCGCGCAGCCGCGTAAGAGAGAACGAAGATCACCGGCTACGCGACGGACGGCGGGGCGAGTCCTCACCGGGCCAGACTTCTGCTGACCCTCGTGGCACAGGACCCCGGGAGTCGGTGCCTCCATGCGCCGAGCCCCCCATCGCGCGGGCGCAGTCTACGGTCACCACGTTCTTCGTAGCAACCCGCACTTACACCCGATATTCCGACTCAGATTGCGCAAAAACGCGCAACGTGGAAGCGTTATGACCTGGTTAAGAGGCCCTTGGAGCGACCGCCGCGGTCTCCGCCAGGGCGACCAGGAGGTCTGCCAACGCGTCAGGCCGGTGGCGGACCACCTGTCCCTTTTCGGCAAGGTCGCCCTCGACCACTCGCACCCCCTGGGCAACGAGCGATTCCCTGTCCACCCCCACCGGCTCCTGTCCTTGCCGAGCGTAGGCGGCAATGGCGTCCGGGTCGAGCTGGCCGCTGTGGGTCACGATCACATCGACGCTGTCCGGGGCGGCCTCGAGCACGCGCGCCAGATGGTCAGAGGCGGAGTAGCCATCCGTTTCACCGGCTTGCGTCATCACGTTGCAGATATACGCTCGCACGCCGCGCGCGGCGCGGACGGCAGACGCGATCTCCGGCACGGCCAGATGTGGCAGGACGCTCGTGAACAGGCTGCCGGGCCCGAGGATGAGCAGGTCGGCGTTACGTATCGCGTCGACTGCCGGCGGATGCGCGGGGGGCGCCATCGGTTCGAGCCACATGCGTCGACAGGGCCCATCGCCGGCGGTGATCGCCGACTCGCCCTTCACGCGTCGCCCGTCGGCGCGCTCGGCCCACAGACTCACCTCGGTCAACGTCGAGGGCAGCACCTGCCCGCGTACCCGGAGCACGTGCGAGGACTCCTCGACGGCGCGGTCGAATCCGCCCGCCACCTCGGCGAGAGCCGCCAGGAAGAGGTTGCCGAACGAGTGGCCCGCCAGGGGTCCCTCCGTGAACCGGTACTGGAAGAGCTGGCCGAGCAGCGACTCGTCATCGGCGAGGGCCACGAGGCAGTTGCGGATGTCGCCCGGGGGGAGCACTCCGAGCTCGCGGCGCAGGCGCCCGGATGACCCACCGTCGTCACCAACGGTCACCACCGCGGTCAGATCGACCGACTCTCGCTTCAGGCCGCGCAGCAGCGCCGCAAGACCCGTGCCGCCGCCCAGCGCGGTGATCGCCAGCCGTCCTGACACCTAGCCCTCCTGTGCGTCTGCGGGGTGATCGGGAGGGACCTCGACGTCCCGGTGAGCGACGGTCACCTTGAAGTCGCCTGCATACCGTTCGCCCATCAGCCGAGCGAGGTACACGCTGCGATGGCGACCACCCGTACACCCGAACCCGACCATGAGGTGGCTCTTGCCCTCACGCTCATAGGCCGGCAGCAGCAGATCGAGCAGGGCCTCCAAGCGCTCCCGGAACTCGTCCCAGTGAGGATCGCGTCGGATGAGCTCAGTGACGCGGGGATCCGCCCCGGTGAGCGGTGCGAGCTCCTTCACGTAATGCGGGTTCTTCAGGAAGCGGACGTCGAAGACCAGGTCCGCGTCGCGCGGCGGACCGTGCTTGAAGCCGAATGAGCTGAAGGTCACCAGCAGGCGGCGAGTGTCGCCGGTCCGCATGATCGCCTCCGCCGCCGCTCGCCGTAGCTCCCAGATGTTGAGGCCGGACGTATCGATGACGATGTCGGCCCGGGTCCGGATGTCGGCGAGCAGCTCCCGCTCACGCGCGACCGCTTCACGCACCGCGCCTCCCTCGGCGAGCGGATGCCGTCGTCGCGTCTCTCGATACCGGTCGACCAATACATCGTCATCGGCCTCGAGGAAGAGCACCTTGACCTCGAACTCACCGCGGGCGGCGATGCGGTCGAGCTCTCTCACGAGCTCGTCGAAGAACGCGCCGCCGCGGGCGTCGCACACCACGGCAGCACGCTCCACCTGACTGCCCTCGAGTGCAAAGAGATCGGCGAGCGCGGGCAGTAGACTGGGCGGCAGATTGTCGATGCAGAACCAGCCGGCATCCTCGAACGCCCCCATGGCGTGGGTCTTCCCCGCGCCGCTCAAACCGGTGATGAGGGTCAATTCAACGCAGGAGGGTTCTGAGCCGGGGTCGACCATGCACCCCCCTTCGTAGCACGGGTGCCGGGTCTGGCACGCCTAGCGGTCGGTTCAGGGGCCTCATCGGGTTACCCGGACGAGACTGGCACCCCCGTGTGGTTCAGGTGGTCGTAGACGGCGCGCGCCACCTTAGGCGGTAGACCCGGCACGGCCTCGAGCTCTTCCCGGTCGGCCGAGAGAATACGCTCGGGCGTCTTGAAGTGCTCGATCAGTAGGCGTCTGCGCACAGGTCCGACCCCCGGGAGGCCGTCGAGGGCGCTCTCGGTCATCCCTGCGGAGCGCCGGCGCCGGTGGTGGCGCAGGGCGAAGCGGTGGGCCTCGTCGCGCACGCTCTGAAGCAGGCGCAATCCCGCGGAGCTCTCGGGCAACAGCAACGGATCGGACCGGCCCGGAAGGAAGACTTCCTCAAGGCGCTTGGCCAAGCCGATCATCGGCACGTCGTCGACGCCGGCCTGGGACAAACCACGCCCTGCGGCGGCGAGTTGGCCTTTCCCGCCATCGATCACGATGAGCCCCGGGCGGTGGCCGAAGGAGGCGTCGGACTCCTCATTCGGCCGTGACAGGTGCCGCCCACGCCGGCCCAAGGCCTCCTCCATGCGCGCGAAGTCGTCGGGCCCGCCCTCGTGCCGCAGCACGAAGCTGCGGTAGTGACTCTTCTCCGGGGCGCCGTCGTGGAAGACGACCATCGAGGCAACCGAGTGCGTCGCGCCGAGATTGCTGATGTCGTAGCACTCGATACGGGCAGGCAGTGCCGGCAAGCCGAGCGCGCCGGCGAGTTCGGTTAGCGCGTCGCGCCGCCCCTGCCGCGCGCGCTCATGGCGGAGACGGTCCTGATCGAGGGCGAAGCGTGCGTTGCGCGCCGCCAGCTCACTGAGCTTGCGCTTCTCGCCCCGCGCCGGGGCGCGAAGCTCGACGCCGGCGCCACGGCGCTCGGCGAGCAGTGCCTCCAGCGCGGAGAGATCACCCGAGTCGCGCGGCAGGACCACGAGCGGCGGGATCGCGAGGGCCATCGCGTAGTACTCCAGCGCGAACTGCTCGAGCACCTGGTCGACCTCGCTCTCCACGCCCGCCTCCACGAAGAACGACTGGCGGTCCTGGAGCACACCGTCGCGCACTTGGAGTACCTGGACGTTCGCCGTGTCGCCCTCCAGCGCGACGCCGAGCACGTCGGCGGTTCCGACCGATCCGGTCGTCGCGGACTGCCGCTCCATGAGGTGCTTCACGGCAGAGAGCCGGTCGCGCAGCACGGCGGCGCGCTCGTACTGCTTCCGCTCCGCGGCGATGGCCATCTCGTGCTCGAGCTCATCCTCGAGGTGGCGGTATCGTCCGCTCAGGAAGTCGATCGTCTGGTCGATCAGGACGCGGTACTCGTCTTTTGAGATGTAGTCGACGCACGGAGCCATGCATCGCTTGATGTGGTAATCGAGGCAGGGCACCCCGGACGGTCGCCCCGGCTCCGGGCCCTCGCAGGGGCGGTTGGGGAAGATCCTCCCAATCGCGTTCAGCGTCTCGCGGACCTTCGAGGCGTTGGAGAAGGGTCCGAAATAGACCCGGTCGCGACGGTGACGTTCCCGCGTGAAGTAGACGCGGGGAAACTCCTCGTCCAGGCTGATTGCGATGTACGGATAGCTCTTGTCGTCGCGCAGCTTGATGTTGAAGGCCGGTCGGTGGCGCTTGACCAGGTTGTCCTCGAGGATCAGCGCCTCGGTCTCGGTCGACGTGACGAACACCTCGACGCGGTCGATGCGCCAAACGAGTTCGGCGACCTTGGGATCGATCACTGATCGCGGTCGCGGCCGCCAATCCTCCGGCAACTCGCCCTCGCCCTCGCGCAGGGGGCTGCGGAAGTACGAGAGCACGCGCTTGCGCAGCGACTTCGCCTTGCCCACGTAGAGCACGGCCTCGTCGGAGTCGCGGAACATGTAGACGCCGGGGTCCTGCGGCAACCCGGCGAGTTGGTCGCGGAGCGCCGTCTCGGAAGTCACGAGGCGAGTATAGGAACGCGGCCGTCGGCGGGCCTCCTTCAGGGGCCGCGGGCAGATGGAGGGCTACGCGCGGGGCTGCCCCCAGAGATCGACATCGATGCAGCCGGTGTTGAGATCGAGGACCGCGATGAGCGTGTCGCACCATCGGCCGTCGCTCGGATGGTTCAACACGAGGATCATGCCGACTCAGGCGGGCGTATAGACGGTGCCGAGCGGCGTGCCGTAGTCGGGCCGCGGGTTGTCGACCAGCAGGAAGAAGCTACCGACCTCGGCCAACTCGACGTTCCAACAGAGGTTCCCACCCGAGGTTCCGATCGCGATGGCCCCATTGGTGATGTCGCTCGGCAAGGTGCCGCAGCTCACCGCTCCCGTGTCGTACTCGTCGTAGCGAGTGCCGAGCTGATTCTGGAAGGTGAACCATGCTCCCGGCAGGGACACAGGAGCGCCGGTGTCGTTCACGATCTCGACGGTCAGCATGTACGGCTGACGGCCGCCGACCTTGTTCACGCTACCGCCCACCAACGGGATGATCGTGCTGGCGTCCGGGGTCACGGCCGTGATCTTCAGCGAGATGCCCGGCGCGATCTGCGACGCCACGCCAATTCCGACGTCGGCCGTTATCTCGGGCCAGTCGATGCGATTGGACTCGCAGCTGTCGGTGATCGTTCGCTCGAAAAGATCGACGATGGCGGTGTCATTGCCCGGACCGCAATGGATGGCGTCGCGCACGCCGTCACGCGCCTCGATTCTGTCGTCGTCTGCGCCGCCGACCATCAGGTCGTTGCCGGCGCCTCCCACCAGACCGTCCGCGCCATCTTCCCCGCGCAGCGTGTCGTTGCCGGCATCGCCGGACAGCGAGTCGTTTCCGAAGCCACCCCACATCCGGTCGAGGGCCGCGCCTCCCGCCAGAGAGTCGTTGCCGCTGCCGCCCCAGATGAGGTCGGCATGATCGCCCCCGCGCACCGTATCGTCGCCGGGTCCGCCGGCCAGCCAGTCGCGCCCGTGACCACCACGTACGGTGTCGGCCCCGGCTCCACCGAGCACGCGGTCGTCGCCGCGGCCGCCGGCCGCGAGGTCCGGCCCGGCGCCGCCGAAGAGCCGATCGGAGCCATTGCCGCCGAGAAGCGTCTCGACGACCCGGCGTCCGGCGATGCTGACCGGCTCTCCGGCGCCCGCCCAGAGGCGATCGTTGCCCGCCCCGCCGAGCAGTCGGTCGGTCCCGACGCCGCCATAGATGCGGTCCGCTCCACGGCCCCCCGCCAGCAGCGGGTCGTCGCCGCGCCCTCCGTAGACGCGGTCTGCGTCGTTGCCGCCGAGGATGCTGTCGTCCCCGCCCTCACCGCGGATCTGATCGCGCCCCTGATTGCCGAAAAGCCGGTCGTCACCGCCACGGCCGAAGATGCGGTCGTTTCCTCCAAAACCGCGGATCGTCTCGCCCGCCGCAGTGCCGATGAGCACCTCGCGACCGGGCGTGCCGTCGATGTCGGCAAGGGCCCCGGCAGCCGCGCAAAGGCCGACGGCGAGGGAAAGAACGATGGTTCGAGTGATCATGATGGAGCAGCTTCTCAGGGGCGTCGATAACCAGGATCATTCCTGGCGAGACCCGCTGCAACAGCGGCCGGGGCGCTTTGCGCCCGACCTCCGCCGAAATCGGGGTCTTCGAGCAATACGACATTGGCCTTCGCCGCCGCCCGCGCCAGCCCTTCGTCCCGGGCTGCCAACGCACGACCAGATCGGCCGCGCGCGGACCGGCATCCGGCGACGTAGCCCCAGTGCCACGGCTCCCACGAATAGCGCTGCACGAACCCAAAGCGGCCGGCATTGGCGGCAAGCCACCTCCAGGCTCCGTTCGTGCCGGCGATATCGAGCTCCGTAGCCTCCCGGTGGCGGCTACGGCCGGGTGGTGCGACCCACCGAGGGTCGGGGCGACGACGGAACAGCTCGGCCTGCTCGGCATCGCTCCGAAAGCCGCTGATCACCACCAGGTCGACACCCGCGGTCTGGGCGGCCGCATCCATCCGGTCGAACGCGGCGGCCACGGCCGGGCAGATCGGCCGGCCATCGCGGTGGACCAGCGGTCCGTCGTAGCCACCCCCGCTGGCCCACGTCCTGCCCGGGAGGTGCCCCTCGGTCTCCTCGCGCGAGCCTGCCCTGGCGAACGCCTCGACGACGGTGCCGAGCGGGCCGGGATGGCTGACGATCACCTCCACCTCGCGTCGGGAGTCGTCGGAGCCGCGAGGAAGGCGCAGCCGCCGCAGCCGAGCGCCGGAGCCGCTGGCGACCTCTGCGGCTCTCGCCTCAATGGCGTGCCGCGCCAAGGGCGTCAGGTTGGCCGGCCGGCCTCCGGAGATGTCTCTTGCGGCGGCGAGAGCCGTCAGGTCTGCCGCCGTCTGGGCCTGCGCCGCCGCCAGATGCGCTCGACCGACCTGCAGCAGGCCGAATGTCAGCACCAAGAGGACGCCGGCGAGTCCGAGCGCGAGAGGCAGCGCCTGCCCACTGTCACACCGAGGTCTCACGACCAGCCGACCGTAGGCGTCAGCCTTGCACAGAGGTGTACCCGGTTACGCGAGATCCCTGCAGCAGCGTGACGAGCTCGGGTTCTGCTTTGATCTCCGGCGCATGACCAACCTCGCGTTCATCGCGGCCGACGACGCCGCGGTGCGATGAGCCGGTACGCCGGAGTCACCACCAGCGCCGGCGTCGCCGGTGGGTCATCCGTTCACCTTTGGATGAGTCATCTGTAATTTCACCCCAGTGCCCCCTGGAGGACGGGCCTCCGGCCCCTAGCGTGAGCGGCGATGGTCCGTAAGCGCAACCTCGCCGCCATAGCCGTCGTGGTCGCGGCCAGCATGCTCGCGGGAGTAGCCGACTCCGACGCAAAGAACGTCAAAGGGACGTCGAAAGCGGACCGCATCGCCGGCACCTCCAAGGCCGACACGCTGACCGGCGGCCGGGGCAACGACCTCCTGACGGGACGCGGCGGGCGTGACCGCCTTCGCGGCAACGCCGGTCGCGACCAGGTCTTCGGCGGCGCCGGACGTGATCGCCTCTGGGGCGGCGCGGGACCGGACAGGATTCACGGCGGCACGGATCCCGACCGGGTCTTCGGCGGAGCGGGGCGAGACGTGCTCTACGGCGGGTTGGGCGCTGACCGCCTCTACGGCGGACCGGGCGACGATCGGCTCCACGGAGGACTCGGCAGCGATCGGATGTGGGGCGGCACGGGCGACGACCGCTTCCTCGCTCGCGATCGCCGGCGCGACACGATCGCTTGCGGCGCGGGGGGCGACACGGTGCTCGCCGACCGCTTCGACCTGGTGAGCGCCGACTGCGAGAGGGTCGTGCGACCGCGGAGCACGGGACTCCCGGGGCTGGCGGTACTGACGGTCGCTACCGGACTCTCGAGCCCTCTGCTCGTCACCGGGCGGCCCGGGGACGCCCGTCTCTACGTCGTGCTGCAAGGCGGCGAGATCCGCATCCTGAACGGTACGAGCCTCGTCCCGCAACCCTTCCTGAACCTCAGCAGCCTGGTCTCGGACGGTAACGAGCAGGGGCTGCTCGGCCTCGCGTTCCATCCGCAGCACGCCCAGAACGGTCTCTTCTACGTCAACTACACCGACCGCGCGGGAACCACGCAGGTCGTGGAGTACCGCGCCACGCCCGGGGGCAACACCGCCGACGCGTCAAGCGCCCGAACGCTCCTGAGCATCCCCCAGTTCGCCGACAACCACAACGGAGGCCACCTGGCGTTTGGCCCGGACGGCATGCTCTACATCAGCACCGGCGACGGCGGTGGCAGCGGAGACCCACAGAACAACGGCCAGGACGCGACGACCCTGCTCGGCGGGCTACTTCGCATCGACGTGACCGCCACAGCCGGGGCGCCCTACACGATCCCCTCTGACAACCCCTTCGTTGGTCAGCCCGGCGCCCGGGGTGAGTTGTGGTCGATCGGCCTCCGAAACCCGTGGCGGTTCAGCTTCGATCCGGCCAGCGGGAACGCCTGGATCGCCGACGTCGGCCAGAACCAGATCGAGGAGATCGACAAGGTCACCCCAACCGAGGGCAACGGCGCGAACTTCGGCTGGAACCGCTTCGAGGGCACGATGAGCTTCGATGGCCGGCCGCTCGGCCCCGGCACCTATCACCCACCGGTCGCCCAGTACCCCCATAGCGGCGGCAACTGCTCGGTCACGGGCGGGTACGTCTACCGCGGCAGTGCCGCTCCGGTGCTCAGCGGTCGCTACCTCTACGGAGACTTCTGCACGGGGCGAGTCTGGCTAGTAGCGGCGGAGGGGCCTGCAGGCACGCCCCTCGAGATCACCGGCGCCCTCGGCGGCCCATTTCCGCTCCTTCGCTCATTCGGGCGTGACAACGCTGGCGAGCTCTACGTCGCCGCCGGCGACACCGTCTTCCGGATAGTCGGCGCCTAGGAGCGTCGACTGAGGCTCACGCCTCGTCGAGCGCGCTATCGATGCGGAAGCCGATCGCGTGGGCTTCCTCGTGGTCGGCCGAGAACTCCACCTTCGCGATGGACCCGATCGGCACGTAGACGCCGCGCGGCGACGGGATGGGCTTCTTGCCTTCCTCGATCTGCTCGCGGAGCCCTTCGGTCTCCACGCCGAAGCCCACGAAGCCCGGGGGACCCCCCGGCCCTACCGAGATGACCGGGATCTGCTCCCCGCTCGCGAGGGTCACCGTGATGTGGATCTCGCCTGCCTGGCGCTCGGAGGCGAAGGCGCGGACGGCCATGTGGAAACCCTGCGCCCACGCCAGGTCGTGCGGCACCCGCTGCGGCTCGGCCGCGACGGCGTCGGACGCCGGATGGGGCCCTTCGGCGGTGTCCGCAGCGGGGGCGGCCACCTGGGCGTCGGTCGGGTTCTGCTCGCTCACTCTTCCTCCTACCGTCGATCCGCCGAGAACACTAGCCGCCTACTCAACGGGTAGCCGCCATGGCCGCGACCGACACCTCGGGGAGCCATGGCGGGCCGGCGTCGATCGCACGCTCACGAGTGATCCGCCGTAGCGAGTCGTCGGCGGGCGCCTCCAGCGCAGCGCGCCGCACGTCGGCCTGGGCCGCGCTCGCTGCGGCGAGAACCAGGATGACCTGCCAGATCACCAGCGCCGCTACCGCGATGACGAAGGCTCCCGCGATGGCCTCGATGGCCGCCTGGCCTTGAGAGCTCCTGATCACCGCGATCGGGCGCGAACCCGCATCGGGCCGCCGGGCACCGGCACGACCACCGAAACCTCGTGCCCGCTGTCGATCGCCCGCACCCGCGCTTCGGTTCGCAGAATCGGGGGGAGCGCCTTCGTGACTTGCGACGCTGGAGTTCCGACTTCGGAGCCGCGATCGGCGATGCGGGCCGCGCCGCGCGCCTCGATCCAGGAGTAGCCGAGCAGAAGCAGGTAGGCCACGAGCGACGCGACGCTGATCAGGGCCGGCAGCACCGCCACGATCTCGACGCTGGCCTGCCCCACCTCCCGACGCCATCCCACACCACGACGTTAAGCGACGTTTGCACGCGCGAGACGCGCGACCCGCGCCGGAACCCGCGCGCCGCGCTAACGAAAGCGCTGGCTCTCGCGCATCACCCAGAAGATGACGAGCGCGAGGGCAGCGATCAGCACGATCACGCCCAAGCCGCTGATGACCGATGCGATGAAGGGGAAGCCGATGATCAGCACGGCGATGCCGACGCCGGCCCCGATGATGACCGCCTTCTGGGTGTCCGAGAGCACCAGCCACGCCAGCTGCCGCTGCTGGAAGTAGCGGAAACCGAACGCGATCAAGGCGAAGACGAACAGCACCAGGATGATCTGGCTGAGGCCCGCCGCGATGATTCCGACGCCCTGCCACAGCACCGCGAGCAGGGCGATGCCCGCGATGATCGCGATGTTGCGTGCCACGGTCGAGCTCACGCGCGGCAGGATCTCATAGCCGCCCACCGACGCGCCGACGGCCGGGTGCGCATCTCATGCCGAGGCTTCGGCGACCAGGCGGTCGGCAATATCGGCCAGTGCGGCGGCCCCCTCGTCGCGCCCGCCGCGCCCGCGTACGGACACTCCGCCTTGATGCACCTCGCGGTCGCCGACGATCAGCAGATACGGCACCTTGGCGAGCTCGCCATCGCGTATGCGTTTACCGACCGACTCGCCGCGATCGTCGACCTCGACGCGCAGATCGCGCTCCCGGAGTGCGGCCTCCACCTCGCGCGCGTAGTCCGCGTGGCGGTCGGAGATGGGCAACACGCGCGCCTGAACCGGCGCGAGCCAGAATGGGAAGTCCCCCCCTGTGTCTTCGATCAGGATCCCGAAGAAGCGCTCGACCGAGCCGAGGATCGCGCGGTGGATCATCACCGGGCGCACCTCGTCGTCGTCCTCGTTGACATACGAGAGCTCGAAACGCTCCGGCATGAAGAAGTCGAGCTGCACCGTGCCGAGCTGCCATGAGCGGCCCATGCTGTCGGTGACCTGGAAGTCGATCTTCGGGCCGTAGAAGGCCCCGTCGGCGTCCTTGACGCCATACTCGCGATCGCCGAGCGCGTCCCGTAGCGCCTCTTCCGCGGCGTCCCACATCTCTGGGCTGCCCGTCGCCTTCTCGGGCCGCGTCGCCAGGTTCATCTCCACGCGCGAGAAGCCGAAACGCGCGTAGAAACGATCGACGAGATCGAGCGCGGACCTGACCTCGTCCTGCACCTGGTCCAGACGGCAGAACACGTGGGCGTCATCCTGCGTGAACGCCCGCACGCGTAGCAGGCCGTGCAGGGCGCCGGAGAGCTCGTGCCGATGGACGTTGCCGAACTCGGCCAGCCGAATCGGAAGGTCGCGATAGGAGCGCCGTTTGCTGCCGTAGACGAGGATGGCGCCCGGACAGTTCATGGGCTTCACCGCGAACCCCTGATCGTCCACCTGGGTGAAGTACATGCTGTCCTTGTAGTGCTCGTAGTGGCCGCTCTGGTGCCACAGGCGCTCGGAGAGGATCGTGGGGGTCGCGATCTCCTGATAGTCCATGCGCCTCAACTCGTCGCGGAGGGCCTCCGTGATGGCGTTGATGACCGCCATGCCCTTGGGCAGGAAGAACGGGAAGCCGGGGCCTGCGTCGTCGAAGT
>Ga0224508_10002737_pt1 | contig 14851 bp, 12 predicted proteins | sample SF_Jan12_sed_USG_4_FD_170157 | JGI IMG/M metagenome (GOLD analysis project Ga0224508, IMG submission 170157) | Sediment microbial communities from San Francisco Bay, California, United States - SF_Jan12_sed_USGS_21 | ecosystem: Environmental > Aquatic > Marine > Sediment | place: USA... | reverse complement strand
GTGTGGAAGACGCACAATCGCCGGGTCGAGACCTTCAGGTCGCCTGAGCTCGGGTTTCTCGGAGTCGCCGATCCGGACACCGTCCTGTTCTACCGTGCGTCCCTCAAGCCGCACACCGTAGCCGCCACGTTCCCGATCGAAGCGGTCGACGACCTGCCTTCCGTCGACATCGTTTCGGACTACACAGGGCTCGAAGCGAGGGTGCTGGGTGACGCGGTCGGCCGAGACCCGGATGGGATCGTCGTGGCGACGTTCGCGGGCGGTCGAATGAGCGCCGGAGCGCGCGAGGGGGTGTTGGAGGCGATCGAGGACGACGTCCCGGTGGCGCTCGCGTCACGGGTCCCCGGCGGACGCATCGTCGGAGACGTCACGGGCGGATCGGGAGCCCTGGTCGTGCGGGATCTTTCGCCCTACAAGGCACGTATTCTCCTCATGCTCGCGCTGACGATCACGACGGATCCGACCGAGCTTCAGCGCATCCTCGACAAGTACTGAGCCGGCACGAGCCGCGGAAGGCGAACCTCACATGACGCCAGCCCTTTGAGAGTCCTGATCCTCGGCGGTACCGGCTTCATCGGGCCGCACATGGTCCGCGCGCTGCAGGCCAACGGCCACGAGATCACCCTCTTCAACCGATGGCGCACGAACACACACCTGTTCCCGGAGGTCGAGAAGCTGGTCGGCGACCGGGCGGGTCCGCTGGACGCGCTCAGGGGGCAGAGCTGGGATGTCGTTATCGACAACTCCGGCTATTACCCCGAGCATGTGTCGCTCTCGGCGACCACGCTCGCCGATCAGGCCGAGCACTACATCTTCACGTCCACGACCGACGTCTACCGTGACTACGACACGCCGGGGATGACGGAGGACTATCCGCTCGGCGTGCTGCCGGAGGGCGAGCCCCACAACCCGCAGCGCTGGTATGGCCAGCTCAAGGTCATCTGCGAGCACGCCGTCCGGGAGGCGTTTCCGGGCCGGAACACGGTCATTCGCCCGACCTGGGTGATCGGACCCGGCGACACCAACCACCTGTGGACGTATTGGGTCGTCCGGACGCATGCGGGCGGCGAAGTGCTGGCGCCCGGACGTCCGGAGAACCCGATCCAGTGGATCGACGTAAGGGACATCGCGGACTTCGTCACTATGCGGGCCGAGCGGCGGGACGGGGGCACCTTTCACCTGGTCGCGCCGCCGACCTCCATGGCCGAGATGCTCTACGGCATCCGGGCGACGACCTCGGCCGAGGTTGGATTCACCTGGGTCGATGAGGACTTCCTATGGCAGCATGGGGCGCGGCCGTGGGTGGAGTTCCCGCTCTGGTGGCCTGCCCGGAACGACTACGGGGAGCCCGTGTTCGGTGGAATCAAGGGTGGAGAGGGGTCGGGTCTTCTGGACGGCAGCCACGCGCGCGCAGCCGGGCTGGAGGCTCGTCCGCTGGCGGACATCGCGTTCGACGTCGCCGAATGGTATGAAGAAGCGTTCGGCGACTGGCCGGACGGTCAGCGACCGGGCCTGACGAGGGCACGTGAGGCGGAGCTGATCGACCTGTGGATGGGGAGAGGTGGATGAGTGGGTCATACGGATCGAGGGTGCCTGCGTGGCTGCCTTCGAGAGGGGAGCCCGGAGGGCTGGGGGGCGTCGCGGCGGTTCTCGTGTGGCTCGCGGTCGCCGGTTGCGGCGGCGGTCCACGGACGGACGCCGAAAAGCTGGCGGTGCTGAACGAGATGGCCGCCGACGTAGACGCACGATTCCCGAAAGTGGAGCAGCTGAGCGTCGACCAGGTCGGCCGGCTGTTGGAGGCGAACGGCGACGGCCTCGTGCTCGTCGACGTGCGGGAGAACCACGAACGCGAGGTTTCCCGGATCCCGGGGTCGATCACCGCGGAGGAGTTCGAGGCCGACCCGAGCCGCTACTCCGGCGCGATCGTCGTCGCCTACTGCACGATCGGCGCCCGCAGCTCCGCCTTCGCGAAGAAACACACATCGGAGGGGCGCCCCGTGGCGAACCTGCGCGGGAGCATCCTGGCGTGGACGCATGCCGGCGGCCCGCTGGTCGGCGAAGAGGGCCCGACCACGCGGGTCCATGTATACGGTGAGCGTTGGAACCTCGCTCCGGAGCGCTACGAGGCCGTCTGGTGACCGTCTCCTACGACAATTCCAAGGCCGTCTTCGAGGGGATCAAAGCCGCGGGGATCACGAGCATCTCGGCGCTCCCCGAAACCTGGCTGGGTCTGCTGCTGCAGCGGGCCGAGGACGATCCCGACGTCGACCTGATCCAGGTCGCGAAGGAAGAAGAGGCGATCGGCGTCGCCGCCGGAGCCTACTTCGCCGGCGAGCCACACGTCCTGCTAATGCAGAACCACGGCTTCTTCGGCGCGATGAACGGGATCATCTCGCTCGCGCAGCTATACTCGATTCCGCTGTGCATGCTGATCGCCGTGCGCGGTCACTGGGGCGAGCCGTACCCGTGGCACACGAGGGGCGGAATCGTCACGGAGGGACTGCTCAGGGCGCTGAACATCCCGTACGAGCACGCCCGCGATCCGGAGGCTGTCGCGAAGCAGATCGCCGAGGCCTACACGTTCTCGCGGAGCTCTCTCTCGCCCGTCGCGCTGCTGCTCACGCGCGACTTGATGGAGGACTGATGGAGCGGGCGAAGTGTCTCGAGCTGATCTATCCGGAGATCGAGGACAAGCTCGTCGTCACGATCATGGGGGCGTGCGCGCAGGAGCTCTACGACCTGGGGCACCGGGAGAGCTTCTTCTACCTCCAGCACGCGATGGGGCTGGCGTCCTCGATCGGGCTCGGGCTGGCTCGCCACCTCCCGCACGAGAAAGTGATCGTGCTCGATGGAGACGGATCGGCACTCATGAACCTCGGCACGTTCGCGACCCTCGCCCGTTACCGGCCGTCGAACCTCGTCCACATCATCTTCGACAACGGCAGCCTCCTCTCGACCGGAGGGTTCGACTCGCACACGACTGCAGGTATCACCGATCTCGCGGCGATCGCGCGCGGCGCCGGAATCGAGCACGCGGTCTCGGTGACCGAAACGATGGGGTTCGGCGAAGCGTTCGTTGAAGCCATGGAGCGGGCTGACCTCAGCGTGATCGTGGCCCACGTCGACGCGGTCGGTCCCGATATCTACGGGATGGACTTCGCGCTTCCTGAGAACGCGTTTCGATTCAAGCGGTGCGTGCAGGAGCGGCGGGCCGCGACGGGGTGGAAACCGCCCCCGAGGCCGGGAAGCGTGGGCAGCGCCTGACCCTCTCCTCAGAGAAGGCCGAGGGCTAGAAACGCAGGACGCGCAGGATCCTGTCGTCGTCCGGGCGCGGGTCTCCCAGCTGATCCCGGTTGCTCGTCGCGATGTAGAGAAACCCATCCGGACCCATGATGACATCCCGAATCCGCCCGAATCGGTCGTCGATCAGCTCCACGCGCGAGCCCGCGACGTCCGGAGTGTCGATCCGAACGGACTGAAGCGAGCCGGTGCCGAGAGTGGCGAAGACCAGCGCGCCCTCGAGCCCCGGGTACGCTGTGCCGGTGACGAACGCGGCGCCGGCCGGGGGGATGTCGATGAACCCGGCGGCGGGTTCGATGAATCGGTCGTCCGCTTCGCCCGCGCGAATCGTCGGCCACCCGAAGTTGCCGCCGCGAACGATGCGATTGAGCTCGTTGTAGCCGCGTGTGCCGTGCTCTGTCGCCCACAGGTCGTCCGACGCCGGGTCCCACGCTAGCCCCTGCGGGTTGCGGTGGCCGTAGCTCCACACGTGAGAGCCGTCGAACGGATTGTCCTCCGGTACGCCGCCGTCGGGGCGCAAACGCAGGATCTTCCCCGCGGGGGACGAAAGCTCCTGGGCCAGGTCCTCATCGGTAGCGTCCCCTGTCGTCGCGTACAGCATCCCGTCGGGGCCGAAGCCCAGCCGGCACCCATCGTGATAGGCACCGCCCGGCATGTTATCGATCAGAACGGCCTCGTCCCGCCCGCGGCCGTCCACCTCTCGGAGCACGACGATGCGGTTGAGAATCCCGCCCTGCGGCGAGGCGAAGCTGTAACAGGCGTAGACACGGCCGTTCGTCTGGAACGACGGATCGATCGCGAGACCCATTAGCCCGGCCTCGGTGCCCTGGGGCGCCGCCACATCCAGTGTGGCCCAGGGGTCGGGGGTCAGCCCGTCACGATCGATGACCCTGATCCGACCGGGGCGCTCGGCCACGAACAGACGTCCGTCTGGCGCGAACGCGAGGGACCACGGGACCACGAGACCAGAGGCGACGGTCTCGACGGTTGGGGACGGCGCCTGGGCGATGGCGGGGGACGCGGCGAAGACGACGCCCCCGACCACCGTCAGCCAGGCCCTACGGAACGAGAGCAGTGCCCGACGTCCGGTTGATGAACGCGACCAGCGCGTCCCGCCACTGATCGAGCAACGTCCCCTCGACGTACATCATGTGCCCGGCCGCGAAGTCCTCGCGGGCAATGTTGTCGCGGAGATCCGGTGGCAACCCCAGCTGATCCATGGTCCACACGGCCGCGAAGTACGGGGTGGCGAGGTCGTAGATCCCGTTGACGAGAAGGACTTCCAGTCGCGGGTTCCGCTCGATCGCGCGGGCCAGATCGGGCGCGACGTTCGGGGTCGCCCCGCCGAAGAACCCGCCGCCTCCGCCGAATTGACGCTCCCAGTTCCACCCGCGCGCCATGCCGCTCGGGACGTACTCGCGTTCGCCGTCGTAGCCGAGCTCATCGCGGACGTACGTATTGAAGATCGACGTGTACGCCGAGCTGATCGCCGATGACTGGGGGTCGTGCCCGGGGGTGGTCTCGAGCTGGTCGCCCGTCGGCCCCGTGAATCGGGCATCGAGCCGCCCGACGACCAGACGATCGTCACGCAGCAGCTCCTTTTCGAACTCCGGGGCCGACACCCGAAGATCCGCCTTGTCGAGATAGTCCGTCGACAGGCCGGTGTACTCGTGCATCTGCTGGAGGACGCGCTGGCGCCGTGCGGGATCGACGGCGCTCCCGGCGAGGAGCGTCTGCGCGTAATCGGTCAGCGCCCACTCCTCGACCTCGGCCATGAACGCCTCGAGATCGTCGGGCTGGCCGCTCGGGAGCGCATCGTGGTACGCCGCGGTGATCGCATAGGACGGGACGTTCGTGATGTACCCGGTGTGCGATCCCGGAGGGAACTGGATGGTGTTGAAGTCGAGCACGGCCGACACGAGCACGATCCCGTTCAGATCGATGTTCGAGCGCTGCAGATGGCCCGCGAGCACGGCGGAGCGGGTCGTACCGTAGCTCTCCCCTAGCAGATAGCGAGGCGAGTTCCAGCGGTTGTTCTCGCTCAGAAAGCGTCGAATGAACTGCGTGAGCGACGCGGCATCCTCGTCCAGCCCCCAGAAGTCGCTACCCTCGGCCTCTCCGGCCGGCCGGCTGAACCCGGTCCCGATCGGATCGATCATCACGATGTCCGCCATGTCGAGCAGCGTGTGCTGGTTGTCGACGAGCGGATACGGTGGGGGTGACTGCTGCCCCACGTTCGGGGTGACGACCCGCCGCGGTCCCATGATTCCCATGTGGAGCCAGAAAGACGCTGATCCGGGACCGCCGTTGTAGGAGAAGACGATCGGTCGGGTGCCCGGAGCTCCGCCGTTCGTACGCATGTAGGCGGTGTAGAAGAGCTCTCCCGTCGGGCTCTCGTCGGTGTTGCGCAGGATGATGCTACCCACGATGGCGTCGTACGCCACGGTCTCGCCGTTCATGACGATCGAATGGCTCGTCTGCCACCGGGACGGCTCGGGTTCCATTCCGCCGTTGCTCGCGTCCTGGGCGGCGACCGCCGCCGGCAGCAGGAACAACATGGATACGATCAGGCGCTTCATGAATCCTCCAGTGATTCCGAGATCCTCATTCGAGCGTCCAGTCCACTCCACCCGGCCCCGCGTTCACGATCGGTGTGTCGCCGGCCGTCGACCGCTCCGTCCAGCACGCGTGTATGTGCCCGCATACGACCAGACGCGGGGAGGTCCGCTCGATGGCCTCCAGAACGGACCAGCTTCCGTGGTGCGTCCCCATTCCGTCCGTATCGACGTGCCCGTTCGGCGGTGAGTGCGAGATCAGCACCGCGCCGCCCGGACAATCGGCGAGCAGCTCCGCAGCGGCTTCCTCCGTGAGATCGTAGCTCCAGTCCCCGAAGGGGGTCACGGGGACCGCGGCGCCGATCCCGAAGAAGCTCACCCCGCCGATCTCCACTCCGTCTCCGTGCAGGACGTGCGCAGCGGCCCAGCCCGCCCCTCCACGGGCGGTCCGGCAGGCGGTCCGGAGCTCCTCGGGTGATTCGCCGTTCCCGCACACCATCACCGTCGGTGTCTCAATGGCGGCGAGCACGTCGACCATCTCCCGGAGCCCCCGGCGCTTGATCGCCAGATCGCCCGCGACGATGAGCACCTCGTACTCCGGCGCCCGTGCAACGAGCGACGCAGCGGCTTCCAGGTCCCGGTGGAGGTCGGACGCGAGAAGGAGCTTCACGGCCTAGCGTCCGGCAGCGGTTCTTCCAGCCTCGACCGCCTCCTGCTGCTGGACGATAAACGCTCGAAACCCCTGCTCGATGCGGTCCGCGATGTTGTCCGGGCCGGCGGTGACGCCGCAGGGGACCTCATGCTCCTTACACGCCGCCAGCACGACCTGGATCGCGTTCTCCACCGCCTCCATATCGCCTTCGTAGGCGCGCCGCAGGTCGCCCGGTCCGGCGAACACGATGCTCACGCCGGGAGTGGCGACGATCTCCGAGGCGTTCGCGATGCCTTCCTGATCTTCGATGATCAGGAGATTCACGTGCGCGCCGTCCGGCCGGGTCGGCCATGCGTTGCGCCCGGTAGCCTCCACGACGACCGTCGCCTGCGTCGCGTTCTGGACGTGCGGGACGACGAGGATATCGATCCCCGCCTCGAGCGCCTCCAGGGCCCGCTGGATCGCCCCATCCGGATCCGCGCCGACTGGCGGGATCCGCAGCGCCATCGCACGGCGTGGCGTATCGGGACCGAGCGCCGCGGTCATCGCGTCCACATACGTGTGGTACGCCTCGAGGTCGAAGGGTCCGTTCTCGAGATCATAGAACACGAAGTCCATCCCGAACCGCGCCGCCATGGCGGTGCCGCCCTCGGCGGTCTGCTGTCCGGGGAACACACCGAAGACGACCTCGCCGTCCGCGAGGAGCGCGCCGATTTGGGACGGCGAAGACATGCCCGGGGCCGATTCCGACATCTCGTCCTCCGCTGGCGCCCCGCAGGCGATAAGGAGTGTGGTCGTGACGGCGATTGCCGCGTTCTTGCTCATCAGAACCTCTACTTCCGTGAAGTGGGGGCGGCTACGTTAACGTCCGCAAAAGGAGACGCGCCATGACGACGCGAAGGGAATTCGTCGCCACGTCCTCGGCTGGTCTGGCCGGCCTCGGGCTCGCCCCGCTTATGAGCCGCAGCCCTGGAGCCCTTCTTTCTACCGCGCGCGCGACGGGGACGGGTTTCGTCTTTGAAGAGCGATCGCTCGCTCACGTTCTGCCACCGCGCCGCGGCGAACCGCACCCCGAAAGGCCGCTGCGCCTGCGGCGAATCCACGAAGAGCTGACCGCGCGCGGGCTCATCGACGACATGACCCGGCTGGCCCCCCGGGACGACGTCATGACGTACATCCGCGGTCATCACACCGCCACACACGTCGACGCGATCGAGCAGATCGAAATCACCGGCCCGATCGCCGAGCTCGCCGTGGGTGGAGCGCTGACTGCCGTCGACGCGGTCGCAAACGGTGACGTGGCGAACGCGTTCTGCGCTATCCGCCCGCCCGGCCACCACGCGAACAACACCGGCGCCGAAGAGGGCTTCTGCTTCTACAGCAACGCCGCGATCGCGGCGAAGTACGCACAGTCCGTCCACGGCCTCGAGAAGGTTCTGATCATCGACTGGGACTACCACCACGGGAACGGCACACAGAACGCCTTCTACGATGACCCGTCCGTTCTGTTCTTTTCCGCACACGACTGGGAGGCGTATCCGCAGACTGGCGATCCGTCGCTCGTTGGAGAGGGCGACGGTCGGGGGCTCAACATCAACGTCCACCTCGAGTGCGGATCGAAGAACGCGGACATGCTGAGCTATTGGGACGGAAAGCTGGACACCGCCGTCTCGTCGTTCCGGCCCGACCTGGTCCTGATTTCGGCCGGGTTCGACAGTCGCCAGGATGACCTGCTCGGGTGCTTCGATCTCACGGACGAGGCGTTTCGGGTGATGACGCGTCGGACGATGGACTACGCCGAGTCATGCTGTGACGGAAAGGTCGTGTCGCTTCTGGAGGGCGGATACAACGTCGACGGCCTGGCCCTCGCGACGGCCGCGCACGTGGAGACGCTGCTGGGGAACTAGACGTTGAACCGGACGTGCATGATGTCGCCGTCTGACACCACGTATTCCTTGCCTTCGACCTGAAGCTTGCCGGCGTCCTTGACCGCCTGTTCCGACCCGTGCTCCATGAAGACGTCGTAGGGAGTGACTTCCGCGCGGATGAACCCGCGCTCCAGGTCCGTGTGGATCCGGCCCGCGGCCTCCTTCGCAGCGGTGCCTCGCCGGATCGTCCAGGCCCGTACTTCGTCGGGACCGACGGTGAAGAACGAAATCAGGTCCAGCAGGCCGTAGGCGGTCCGGATGAAGCGACCCAGAGCGGACTCCGCTACCCCGAGGTCCTCGAGGAAGGCGGCCTGATCCCCGGCGTCCAGACCGGCGATCTCGGCTTCGAGGCTTGCCGACAGCGCCAGGCCCGCTCCACCGATCTCCTCGATCCGGGCCGCGAGATCCGCCGGCAGCTCCTCGCCGGCTTTCTCCTCCCCCACGTTGAGCGCGACGAGCAGGGGCTTGTCGGTCAGGAGGCCGTAGCCTTTGAGAAAGCCGCGGTTGAGCTGGCTCTCGGGGACAGTGCGGACCGGCCGCTCGTCCTCGAGCGCCGCGAGTACCTTCTCGAAGGCAATCAACTCGACCGGGTTCGCCTGCTCCTTTCGACCGCGGTCGATGCGCTTCTCGACGATCTCGTGATCGGCGAACAGGCACTCGGCGTGAAACGCCTCCAGGTCGCCCAGCGGGTCGGGGTCGCCCGCCAGCGCCGGGTTGTCGAAGTCGCGAAGCACAAGGCACAGCGCCTCCTGCTCACGGATCTGCTGGAGTGAGCGCCCGGTCAGACCCTTCTTCTCGGCGCCATGCTCGCCCGGGATGTCGCAGAACGTCATCTCGGCGTACGTGGTCTTCCTGGGCGAGAAGATTTCGCTCAGCCGGTCGATGCGAGGATCCGGTACCCGGGTGGTGCCGAGCTTGAGCTCGCCGCCGAATCCGACGGGGACATCGAGCCCGGTCATGGTGTTGAAGACGGTCGTCTTCCCGGAGCCGGCAAAGCCGACGAGCCCGATCTTCACCGGGCGAATCCCGTATTCATCGCGGGAAGGTCCGTGCATCGAGTCCCCGCCGCAACCAACTTGTCAGGACAGGCTGCCGGCCCGCGAAGGGTCGGATGCTGGTCCACGCGCGATCCGAGAAAAGCCATGTCTGCCGCTCGCTCCATCCTGCTCATCCTGGCCGTCACCACCTCCGCGGTCCCCGCTTTCGCACAGGAGCTGCCGACTGTTCCTCCGTCCGACTACGGTCGGTGGGAGAGCCTCGGCTTCGGCGCCCGGCTGTCGCCCTACGGCGACTGGGTCGCGTACCCCGTCGCGCGGGTGAACGAGGAGAACGAGCTTCGCATCCGGCAGGTCGGAGGCGACTCGACGCACGTGGTCGCGTGGGGCTCGAATCCGGTCTTCTCGCCGGATGGGAGGTGGATCGCCTGGTCGGTGGGGGTCTCGCCGGACGAGCGCGAGCGGCTGCAGGAAGCCGAGGAGTCCGTGCGAAACTCGGTAGCGCTGCTCGACACGGGCGACTGGAGCGAGCGGTCGTTCGACGCCGTTAGCGGCATCGGGTTTGACGGGACGGGTCGTTTTCTCGCGCTCCACGGATACGAGCCCGAGGAGCCCGCCGGGAAGGGGGCCGATCTGCGCGTGCTCGATCTGACGTCTGGTACCGAGACCACGTTCGGCAACGTCGGCGAGTTCGCCTGGAGCGACTCCCTCTCATTTCTCGCGATGGCGATCGCGACGGGCGAGGACGCCGCTAACGGTGTACAGGTCTACGATCCGCTCGAGGGCCGTATCCGGTCGCTCGACGTCTCCGGCTCCGCATACCTGGGCCTTTCATGGCGGGAGGGAGCCGCAGACCTGGCGGTCCTTCGTTCCGAGGAGGACGCCAGCAGCACGGCACCGGAACACGCGGTCCTGGCCTGGAGAGCGCTCGACCTCGGGTTGTCGCCGCCGCTGGTACTGACGGAAGGGGACGGGGGGATGGAGAGCGGTTTCGAGATCGTGCGTCACGCGTCCCCGAGCTGGTCGGATGATGGGTCGATGATCGCCTTCGGGCTCCGGCCGGACGAAGGCGACGACGATGAAGACGAGGAGGACGACGAAGACGAAGGCGGGAACGAGGACGATGAAGATGCGGACACCGACCCGGTCGGCGACGAGGGCGGATCCGCCGAGGCCGAAGAGCCCGATCTGCCGGGCGTCCAGATCTGGCACACGAAGGACGTGCGGGTCTACCCGCAGCAGAAGGTCGCCGAATCTTCCGACGCGCGCCGCACGCATACGGCCGTCTGGCACATCGACCGTGATCGCGTGGTGCAGCTCAACGGGAACATCCTGAACCGCGCACAGTTGATGGAGGGCTGGGCGTACGCGATCGAGCGTGACCAGGGGCCGTATCCGTTTGGCGCGATGTTCGGGAAACCGTATGTCGACACCTGGCGCATCGACACGTCCACCGGCGAGCGGACGCGGATCGCCGAGCGGGTGCGGTATCTGTGGACGAGTCCCGGCGGCGCGCGCTTCCTCGTCTTCGACGGCGAGCACTACCGCACCGGAGATATCGGCGGTGAGCCGGGTTCCGGTTACATCCTCACCGAGTCCATCCCGACCGTCTTCGCCGACACGGCCTACGACACGCCCACCGACATGCTGCCCCCGCACGGGTTCGGGCCGGGCGGATGGTACGAGGGAGACGGGACGGTCCTCCTCTACGATGAGTACGACATCTGGCGCGTGTCCGTGACCGGCGAGCCACCCGTGCGCCTGACCGACGGAGCGGAGAGCGGGGTGACCTACCGGGTCGCGTTCATTCCCGACGACGACGAGCCGGGACTCGACTCCGATGAGCCGCTCTATCTCACGATGCACGACGATCAGACCGAGCGGCGTGGCTACGCGCGACTCATGCCCAACGGGACGGTCGAGACTCTCGTCTTCGACGATATGTCGTTTCAGAGCCTGGCCAGGGCGGACAGTGCGGATGTCTACATGTACCGGACTCAGGCATTCGATCGATCGCCGAACCTCTTCGTCGGCGGTCCTGAGCTGGCCAGCGCGGAGCAGGTGTCCGACACGAACCCCTTCATGTCGGAGTACGCGTGGGGTCGCTCGGAGTTGTTCAACTTCACGAGCGAACAGGGGCGCGACCTGCAGGCGGGCATCCTGCTCCCGGCCAACTACGCGGGTGGGCCCGTCCCGACCATCGTGTACACGTACGAGGTCCTCACGCCTCAGATCCACCAGTTCCGACGACCGAGCGAACGCGACTACTACAACTTCACGGCGTGGACGCAGCATGGGTACGCGGTGCTATTGCCCGACATCGTCTACACATGGCGAGAGCCTGGTCCGAGCGCGCTGGCGTCTGTGAGGGCGGCGGTCGCACAGGCGGTGGAGCTCGGCCATACGGACCCCGACGCGGTGGGACTGATCGGTCACTCGTGGGGTGGCTACCAGGCGACATTCCTCCCGACGCGGACCGACATCTTCGCCGCGTCCGTCGCCGGAGCCCCCCTCACCGACTTCGTGAGCTTCATGGGGCAGTTTCACTGGAACGGCGGCGTGCCCGAGTTGTCCCACTGGGAGACCGGCCAGGGTCGAATGGAGGTCCCGTTCTGGGAGGATCCGGAAGCGCACCGGCGCAGCTCACCGATCCACAAGGTCCACGAGATGGAGACGCCGCTGTTGATGGCGCATGGCAACGAGGACGGCGTGGTCGATTGGGACCAGGCGACCGAGTTCTACAACTTCGCGCGTCGAGCCGGGAAGGACATGGTCCTGCTGGTGTACGAGGGCGAGGACCACGGCTTCCGGGAGGAGGCGAACCAGAAGGACTACCACCGCCGGATCCTCGAGTGGTTCGGACACTACCTGAAGGGTGATCCGGCCGCCGAGTGGATCACCGACGGCGTCGCGCTCGATGATCTGGAGGAAGAGAAGAAGAGGGTGGCGACGCAGACAGGCTCGGAGGAGGAGGGCGGGTGACCCGATACGTGCGCCTGCTCGCGATCGTCGCGGCGTTTCTCGGCGCGATGGTCTGGTGGGTCGGACGCGTGGATCCTGGTCCCGGCGATGGGCCGAACACCGGTCCGAACGCGAGCGAGATGAGTGACCCGGCGGGGAACGAGACGAGTGACCCGGTAGTTGGGGTGACCGACGCCGGAGCGGCGTGGATCGACGAGGACTGGGCCATCTTCGAGTCGAAGGTCCGCTGGGCCGCCCGGGAGGGCCTCGCCGAGCTGGAGCCTGGCGAGGCCGTCGGCCGTCTGGCCGAATCCTTCGTCGGGACGCCCTACACGCCGGGTACGCTCGAGGCCGACGGACCGGAGGCCCTCGTGATCAACTTCCGCGAGTTCGACTGCGTCACGTTCGTCGAGAACATGCTCGCCATGACGAGGTTCATCCGGGCGGGTGGCGTAGACTTGTTGCCCGACCGGGCGGCGGCCGAGGCCCGGTATGGAGACCACCTCACTGCGCTTCGCTATCGAGACGGGTCGCTGGCCGGGTACTCGAGCCGTCTCCACTACTTCTCGGAATGGCTGTCTGACAACGCTGAAAGGGGGCTGGTGACGGTGGTGACGGGCGAGCTCGATCCCGCGCTGGATGAAGAGCCGATCGACTTCATGTCGACTCACCCCGACGCCTATCGACAGCTGACGGATCCAGCGGTGCTCGAGGCGATACGCTCGATGGAGGATCGCCTCAACACCATGGCTCCCCGTTCGTTCGTCCCGCAGGACAGGATCGGGTCGATCGCCGAGCACATCGCGACGGGGGACGTGATCGCGGCGACATCCACGGTCGAGGGTCTCGACATAGCGCACACGGGGTTGGCGCTCAGCGTGGACGGACGGCTCCACATGATCCATGCGCCCCTCGTGGGCTCATCGGTCGAGATCTCAGAGGTTCCGCTGGCTGACCGGATCCGGACGATCTCCGGTCAGGATGGCATAATGGTGGCGCGCTGGAGCGAACGCCCGGACAGATAGTCGGGTCCTGGCTCGCGAGCTGTCGGGCCTTCAGGGAAGCGGCGGAAACTCGACCGGCGGACGCCGGTGCCGGGTGGCCTGCTCGTACGCGTACGCGTACCGGAAGAGGAGCCCTTCGTCGTAGGGGCGAGCCAGTATCTGGAGCCCAGCGGGGAGCGTCCCGTTCGTGAACCCCATGGGCACCGTGATCGCGGGCATCCCGGTGGCGGGGGCGACCCGCTGGCTGTTGTCGCCGCAGTACTCCTCTCGACCCCGGTCCAGGTGCGCGGGCACGCACAGCCACGACGGGTAGATGATGGCGTCGACCTCGGCGGCGTCCATCGCGGCCGTCAGGGCCGCCAGGTACGCCTGCCGGCCCGGGTTGTCGGTGTAGTCCGGGCACGGCTCGGGCCAGCGGGACGGGTGGACGTCGAGGGGTGTGTCCTGGAATCGGCGAAGGCCTCCCTCCGCGTGGTCCGAGAACTCGCCCGTCTCGAGGACCTGAACCACATCTGTCAGGGGCGCGCCTTCGCCCAGCGACCGCAGATACACCCACATGTCGTAGCGGAAGCGTGGGCAGAACATCCCTTCACGCGAGTTGTTGGTGTCCACGTCGAAGTCGAAGGGGTCCACGACGTCGGCCCCGAGCCGGGCGAGATCCCCGACGGCCGCCTCGAACAACGAGACGATGGCGGGGTCCGCCTCCTCGCGATCGACCAGATCCCGCAGGACGCCGATTCGGGCTCCTTCGAGCCCCGCCGGGTCGAGGAACGCCGTGTAGTCCGGCTCTCTCCGGTCGGCCCCCGCGAGCGTATACGGGTCGGCCGGATCGAGGGCGCTCACGACGTTGAAGACCCTCGCCACATCTTCGACGGTACGACCCATGGGGCCGGCGATATCGCGGTCGAACGAGAGTGGGATCACGCCATCCCGGCTCGTAAGACCGATCGTCGAGCGGATGCCGACGAGGGCCAGGTGCGAAGAAGGCCCGCGAATCGAGTTTCCTGTGTCGCTGCCCAGACCGATGACGCCGAAGCTCGCCGCGACGCCCGACGCGGTGCCGCCGCTTGAGCCGGCGGGGACCCGGTCGAGCGCGTACGCGTTGCGGGTCGTGTCGAACGACGAGCTGATGGTCTGCCGTGGGCTGAAGGCCCACTCCGCCATGTTCGTCTTGGCGATCACGATCGCGTCCGCGTGCCGGATCATCCGCACCATGAACGCGTCATCGGGGGGAACGCTTCCGGCCAGCGCGATGGAGCCACCCGTCGTGACCATGTCGCCGGTGTCGAAGTTGTCCTTGACGAGCATCGGAACGCAGAAGAGCGGCCCGAGCTCGGCTCCGACCGCGATCGCGGCATCGATCCGATCCGCTTTGTCTAGTGCGGCCGGATTGAGGACGGTGATCGCGTTGAGCCGGTCCTCGTAGGCGGCGATGCGTGCCAGGTGCGCGGAGACC
>Ga0224508_10002736_pt1 | contig 14853 bp, 11 predicted proteins | sample SF_Jan12_sed_USG_4_FD_170157 | JGI IMG/M metagenome (GOLD analysis project Ga0224508, IMG submission 170157) | Sediment microbial communities from San Francisco Bay, California, United States - SF_Jan12_sed_USGS_21 | ecosystem: Environmental > Aquatic > Marine > Sediment | place: USA... | reverse complement strand
CGTCTCTATATAAAAATACTTCTATACATTATTGAAATAATCAAAACCGACCAGGTGGAAGCATTAGGTAGCCGCTAAATTTGAAGACAGGGGGGAATAGAATATGGTAAATACCAGCAGCTTTACATCATGTAAGATTTAACCTGCAATAAGTTTTAAATTAGGCGCTAATAGCAATATTTTTGACTGTTCTTTGTTATTAGAGCACAAGTGTTAACAGGTGATTGCCTTGTAAAACCATGTAGGGAGGGGGGCGTCACTGATTATATTTTAGAGGTGGTTAATTGCCCCAAAGTTGCATGAGGAATCTTGTTCTTATTGGCTTGGGACTGGCCGTGGTGGCCGGTATGTTTTCTTGTAAGAGTAATCATATTTGTCCTTCATTCGAGAGTGCTTATATTCTGGACCAGGAGATTAGGGACCAGACTTTCTCCCTATTTGACGTAGATACCCTCCCCAAAGAAGATTTCATAGTTAGAAAAGATAAGAACGGTATCATTAAAAGCGTAAAGTACAAACGCAAACGCGATGAAATGCTTACCGTAAAGATGGAAACCATCTTTCCCCAAGTGGACCCTCCCGATACCATGCTGCTGGCGGAACAAGATCTTACCCCCGAGCAAATTGAACAGATCTTAAGTGAAGGCGAACAACCTATTAACCACTACAACGTAGATCAGATCTATTATATGAGGCACTTTGGGCAATACCTCCCGATGCCTGAGGAGCCTGGCACCAGGATCGTTGACGAAGAAGGATTGGACGATGACATCATACCTCTGGAAGAGCCCAAAGTAAAGAAACGCAAAAAGTGGCAATTCTGGAAGAAAAAAGAACCTGTGGTTGAAGAAAGCGACAGTATAGATTACGGGTTTGAGCAAGAGGCGGATCCTTTTGAGGACTTTGATGATGACCAGGTTGACAAAGAGAAACTCGGCAAGAAGGAGCTTCGTCAATTAGAGCAGCAGGAGAAGGAAGAAGAGGAAGAAGAACAGCGTCTGCGTGAGCCTACCGTTATTGATCTGGATGACTTCGAGAAGAACAGAGGAGATCCTCAGGCTCCCACCGAGGACGAAGGACTGTTTAAGAAGAAGAAAAATAAAAAAGCTAAACCCAAGGGTGAGAAGAAGATCAAAATTGGATTTGGCAAGAAAAAGAAAAAAACTGAAAGCGTGGAGCTTATTGAGGACGAGGAACAAAAGCGCCCTTAAACTACCACATTTACGATCTTACCGGGAACTACAATTACTTTCTTTGGTGTTTTTTCTCCCACCCATCTTTGGATCACTTCGGCGGCTAGAACTTCCCTCTCGATATCCTCTTTAGCCATATCAAGAGCGAACCTCATTTTTGCCCGCATTTTACCGTTTACTGATACTGGATATTCATGGGTGTCTTCCTGCAAATAAGCCTCATTAACCTCAGGGAATGCAGCCAGAGTAACGCTTTCGGCTTTTCCCAGCACTTCCCATAGTTCCTCCGACAAATGAGGGGCAAAAGGAGCCATGGCCACTACCAAATCTTCCAATATGGCCCTCTTATGGCATTTAGTTGCTGTCAGTTCATTCACACAGATCATAAAAGCGCTCACCGCAGTATTTAATGAGAGCCGATCGATGTCAACCGCTACTTTCTTAATAGTACTATGTGTGATCTTCAACTCCTCCGGGGTGGGAGCCTCATCGTTTATAAGCAGTTGCCCGGTATCATTGAAAAACAATCGCCAAAATTTTCTTAAAAACTTAAATACCCCGTCGATACCGTGGGTGCTCCAGGGCTTACCCTGTTCCAAAGGTCCCAAAAACATCTCATACATGCGCATGGTATCCGCTCCGTAGCGATTGATGATGTGATCAGGACTCACCACATTGAGCTTGGACTTGGACATTTTTTCCACTTCGGCTCCGCAGATGTATTTGCCGTCCTCCAGGACAAACTCTGCATCTTTTAAATCGGGTTGCCAGCTTTTAAAGGCCTCGGTATCCAAAACATCGTTGCGGCACAGAGTAATGTCCACATGAATGGCGGTGGTCTGGTACTGTTCCTTTAGATTCAAGGATACGAAGGTGTTGCTGTCTTTGATGCGGTAAACAAAGTTGCTTCGCCCCTGTATCATTCCCTGATTGACTAACTTTTGAAAGGGCTCATCAGTGGGAACATAATTAAGGTCATGGAGCACCTTGTGCCAGAAGCGTGCATAGAGTAAATGCAATACAGCATGTTCCGCACCTCCTATGTACAGGTCGACCGGACTCCAGTAGTTGAGCTGATCCTTATCGGCAAAGGCCTGGTCATTATGGGGGTCCATAAAGCGCAGGTAATACCAGCAGGACCCGGCCCATTGCGGCATGGTATTCGTTTCACGTTTGGCCGGTTCACCGGTTACCGGGCAGGTAGTATTTACCCAGGATTCCGCCTTGGCTAAAGGGCTTTCACCGTCCTGGGTGGGTTTGTAGTCTGCAACTTCCGGTAGTACTACCGGTAATTGATCTTCCGGAACTGCCACCATTCCTTCTGTTTCACTATGGATCAAGGGTATGGGCTCTCCCCAATAGCGTTGACGGGTAAAGATCCAATCTCTTAATTTATAATTGACTGCCGCCTTTCCATGACCTTCTTTCTCAATACGGTCAATGATCAACTTAGTGAATTCCCGACTGTCCATTCCATTGTATTCACCTGAATTGATCATGGTGCCATGCCCAGCGTAAAACTCTTCGGTTTTGGAGGTGCCGTCCTCACTTACCACGGGAATTACGGGCAGCTCAAACCTTTTAGCGAACTCAAAATCTCTTTCGTCACCACCCGGAACGGCCATCACTGCACCTGTGCCGTATGAGATAAGGACATAATCCGAAATCCATATGGGGATCTTCTGCTGGTTAATGGGGTTCGTGGCATAAGCTCCTGTGAACACTCCAGTTTTGGTCTTATCCAAGTCTGTTCGTTCCAGATCGCTCTTTTTGCTGGACTGCTCCAGATAAGCATTGACATTACTGCGCTGTTCATCGGTGGTAAACGTGTCGACCAAAGGATGTTCCGGGGCCAATACCATATAGGTCACCCCGTAAATGGTATCGGGTCTGGTAGTAAATACCTTAATATTGGCGCCAGAATTTAATTCTGGAAAATTAACTTCCGCTCCATAGGACTTACCAATCCAATTTCTTTGGGAGGTCTTGATAGATTCCGGCCAATCCAAATGCTCCAATTCCTCCAGCAATCGATCCGCATAACTAGTAATGCGTAGCATCCACTGTCGCATTGGTTTGCGAACTACGGGGTGCCCTCCTCTTTCACTTACACCTCCCACTACTTCTTCATTAGCTAGTACCGTGCCCAATGCGGGACACCAGTTAACCGCGATCTCATCTTGATATGCCAAGCGCTTGCTGTTGATAAATTCTTGCTCTTGCTTTTTATTTAGTCCATCTGGGATCTCCAGCTGCTCGATAGGCTTCGCTTTATTTTCTCCCTCATCATAAAAACTGTTGAATAGCTTTAAGAAGATCCATTGGGTCCAGCGATAATAGGAGGGATCGCTGGTTCTTAACTCACGGTTCCAGTCGTAAGAAAATCCCAGTACTTTCAACTGCTCTTTAAAACGCTTAATATTTTCGTCGGTGGTAATGGCCGGATGCTGCCCGGTTTTTACTGCGTACTGCTCGGCAGGCAAACCGAAGGAATCGAAGCCCATAGGGTGAAGCACATTGTATCCCTGAGCGCGTTTATAGCGGGAAACAATGTCGGTGGCAATATATCCCAATGGATGTCCCACGTGGAGCCCGGCCCCGGAGGGATAGGGAAACATATCCAAAATATAAAACTTGGACTTTTGGGTGTCGTTCTTCGTCTGGTAGATCTGCTGATCTTTCCAGTTTTGTTGCCACTTCTTTTCAATTCGCTGAAAATCGTACTCGCTCATACTAAACAATGAAATAAATCGGATGCAAAAATAAGTGATTTTGCTGGTACCTCTAAGGATTCGTCAAAATATGCAACGGATTGAGCAAATTCGACGGCAGTTTTCAAGGTTTCCTTGGCGGGTGTCATGTTCTGGCACTACGGGTTGTTATATTAGAAGAAAACAGTTTGCAAATGTAAATCACCTCTGTGGCTCAGTAGCTCCCGCGGTATCGTCTTAGGCACGTCGAAAAATGGCGGAGGCGGCGGGGTTGGGCGGGGACCCCATCTTTATATGAATATTAATATTAAGAGTAACCCCAGACCGCATCAAGTCGTTGCTTTTCCCTGTTTCTACTAAAAGACACTTTTTATTGGATTTGGACCCTTCTTAACTGACATAATACCACCTAATTCCTTTAGAATCGTTGTCCGAATATGAACAAAACGTGTTTCAAATACGGACATATTGATTTTATTTGTCTATATAATTCTTTGTAAATCAGTATGTTAATAAGTGGCATAAGATTCGCATGATTTGTAGTAAAACAAACCAACAAATACTTATGAGCGATAACAGATTATACAGGTCCCATAACCGGGTAATTGCAGGTGTCTGCGGAGGATTAGCAGAATATTTAGGGTGGGATACCACGCTAGTACGTTTGCTTTATCTAGTGATTTCTATTGCAAGCGCGGCGTTTCCGGGCACTCTAGTGTACATTATTTTATGGATTGTAATGCCTAAGGCTCCTATTACCGGCTAAGCTCCGCCGCTCCTTGTCAGGGCGACTATTAGACCCACTACAAAGCCTACCAGAGCCATCAAGATCATAAATCCGATATAACTTAATAAGAAAACCAGAACCATCTTAAGGCCTCCCAGAAATTTGTTGTTGGGCTTATAGAATGTTATAGCCGTCCAGGTGAGATAGCCCACGGATACAATAAAACCTATGGCAATATTATAATAACCGGTGGCCTTGAAAACCAATGCCGCTGTAATATTGAGAATTACTAAATGGCCGTAGGCATAAAAAGGCAATATTATATTTTCCATAAAATTGTATCCGCTTTTACGGAAGAATATGGTGGCAAACATGGCAATAAAAGGGAATTGCAACATTCCTAAAAATTGAATGTTCTTGAAAGCTTGTTTTTGTATGGCGGCTTGCATCTCTGCCTGCTCCGATGAAACTTCACCATTGCCCACTGCTCCAGTCATGGAATCTTGAATCCCTTTAGCATCCACCATATCCGCCAAATCAATATTCAGCATGGTTAGTAGCAACAGGTAAATCCCAAACATCACAAAATAGTAGCTTACCGGATTTACATATTTTTTGCGATTACCCTCTACATACTCTCGGATCACCGACCCTGGATTGGTAAATAGCCCTTTCATGGTGCGGGGTAACATACCTTCCAGGCCTAACACGCGATCCATGATGTCCCTGCCAAATTGTTTTAATGTGAGCCTGGATACATGCAGTTTTTGTCCGCAATTCGCGCAAAACGCACCGCTTCCCGGGTTACCGCAGTTTACGCAATTATTGCTGGTGGCTATGTCGTTCATTTAGCTAAGCTTTTGGTTTGCTGAGGCTTAAAATAATAATACTGCATCAAGTAACAAATAGATGCTTTTTAATTGGAAGGAAAAGCCCTATATTATTATTGCATCAACCAGCAATCAGCATGGCAATCCCAGCGGATAAGTTGACCGATGGTCAACTCTGGCGTCGATTTAAAGGAGGTGACCAGGAGGCCTTGAAAGTCATTTATTTCAGGCACTACTCCATCCTCTTTAATTATGGCAAGAAACTAACTTCAAGTCCCGAACTGGCTGAGGATTGTGTACAAGATTTGTTTCTGAAGTTGTGGCGAACGCAAAAGAATTTGGGACAGGTGGTATCAATCCGGGCTTACCTTTTCAAAGCATATCGAAGGATTTTATTGGATCTGGTGAAGGTGCAAAGGAGATATACCAAATTCACCGACTTACCATTGGAGTATGACTTAATGCTTTCAGTGGAACAGCTCACCATGCAGGATGAGAATCAAAGGGAACAGCTAAACGGACTGAATAGTGCTATTAAAAGTCTGTCAAAGCGCCAAAAGGAAATTGTCTACTTGTGTTTCTATCGTGGGTTTACTTACAAGGAAATTGAGCAAATTATCTCAATAAAGAACCAGACTATCAGGAACTGTGTTTATGAAGCCGTAAAAACACTTCGTAAAAGTATGAATAAGGTCAAATATTAACGCTCTTTCTCTCTCCTCATCCAATAGAGCAAGTAAGGTACATTATAGGCATGGGTCCAGCCAAAAATCCGCAAGCCTTGCGTAGGACCCCAGATAGTAACCCCTAGCCACGATCCTTCATTGTGTTGGACTTTCATAGGAAGATTACTGGCATCAGATAAAGCCATGGCAATTTTACCCTGAGTGGTCAGCTCGTCGAAGTCATGTGGTAAGGGATTGGTTTTCAAACCCTCAGCCCGTTGAATGGCAGTTTCCAAAAAGCTTTGATCACCCTCTAATTCATAACCCACCAGTAAACTATGAATACTGGAATAATAGGATTCATATTCGTGATTCCAGGGGGGATTGTCTCGTATGGCCCGAGCATGCCGAATTAATGCCTGGGCTACTTTCTGGTCTTTGGTGAGTTGGTAATACTTATATAAACCTTGGGAGGCATAAACTTGAGAGTACCCATATCGGTCCATTACCAAACTACCATACTGGTCCGGACCTCTTTGCAAATCGAGCATGCGGCTTATTCTATCGTTCAGGTCGCAAAGGTATTTTTCCTTTTTGGTGGCATCCCAAACCTCCACCATGTTCCAAACCGATAAGTATAGCCGTCTACCGGTTAGGCCATGATCACCCCAAATCCTGTTGGTATAGGTATCGGCAGTAAGGCAGGCTATCTCCAGTCCCCGGTGATATCCTGTGAGATAGTAAGCCGCCAACCACCCCTGCACCCAAACATGGGCACTCAGTAAAGAAGTAAAATGCTGTTTGGCGTGTCGACGGCCAATACCCAGGTAAGGAGTGGCCTGACTTTGTTTGGCCTGGTTTTCCCAATAGTCCAGGGCATCATTAGTATCTCCGTAATATTTTTGGGCTTTGGGCCAATGTATATTATCCACATCCATGGTGTGTTTGCTCATGGCCTCCGCTGCCAGGTAATATTTCCGGTTACCAGTACGCATAAATTGCATCCACAGCATATAATCCATAGCGGGTTCGTTATTTGCCCAACCATACCACTCTTTCTTTCCGTAAAACCTCATTTGATCCCCATAATCGATCATCCCGTACCACGGCTCCCAGTGCTGATTAAAGATGGTCCAATCAAAACGATGCTCAAGACCTCTTTCATAAGTTTCGAATTTCTCCATACGGGGTGAAAACTTGCCGTAAACCTCACTGGTGGCATAGGTTTCCGGAGAGGCATGGGCAACAGGAGGATCCATAAAATAATTTAAGCTTTTCCTGAGGGAGTCAGCTGGTTTACCCGCTCGATGAAAGTGGTACACTAGTTCACTGGTTTTGGTAAGCCCCGTAGCAAAATTATCCATCATCCCTGCATCCGGATCATTAGAGGCTCGAGCCAAGCTGAGGGGCTCGGCTTTAGGGGACCATATAAATGCCAGAGCTCGTGAGTTTTGATGATCAATACTGATCTCTTTGGGATATTCCTCCAGAAAGTGCCTAATTCCAATGGATATGCCCCATCTTTGATCGGAAATGTCCACCCACCCCTCGCTTCTGGAAAAAGACGCCTCAGAATTCATTCCTACTCTAATTTCACCCTTAAATCCTGTCATTCTAGCCTCATCAGTGGAATTTGGCAAAGGGGGAATACGGCTAGGGTTAGGCCCGGTTTGGGTTAAAGTCCATATGGATGGGTCACCAAGTGGATAATTTTCTACTTTAGATCCATTGGGATCCCACCAAGAGCCCGAATGATATGCAGTCCCGCATTCTGCTTTTCCCGATAGACGGTAATCTAATCCCAGACCTACCGCGGCAATGCGGTCATTAGCTTCCGTCCATCCCGGATCATTGGAACTAGCCTCATTCACCATGGTACCGGTTTTGATGGCGATGGCGGAATGTTGGCCTTCCAGAGGTTTATGCTTGTCAGGTACACCTGTATAAGTTAAGGTATGCAACACCCTGATAAATGATTTTCCTGCAAAGGTATGGATGCGGATCACAAAAGGTGAGGGATCATTGTCGGTGCGGGCATAGCGATAAAATCCTTCCACCCGCAAAATGGTGTGCAAGGGGCCGGAGCCTTTTTCTCTAACCGTACGGGTGACAATAGCGGTTGATTTATCCAGACCGTTATCATCTAAAATGTCCAGAAAGGAGCCCCGGCAATGCTCTCCTCTGGCTATGGTGTCGTTAGCATCGAATCCATCGCCAGCCACGTCGAACTGCACCAAATCCAAAAACCCGGTTTCTCCCTTGGCTACTCTTATTTTCAAGGGGCCAGTGTCCACTTCAGCATACCCCTTGGTACGTTGTGAGTTTTTAAACTTTATCAAGGGGCCCGCAAGGGGGGCTCTTCTCACTTCTTCTCCGTATTCCAATTCATATTCATTGCCACTCTGAGCAATAAAGAATACCCAGATCCACTTCATGCTGTAATCCTGAGGTTCCCAGGTGGTTACTTCCGTGACTTGGCTAGGGACCTCGTTGCCGCTGCTATCCAGTAGCCGCACGTGATCAGGTGATTGCAGCAGGCCTTGAGCGAAAGGAATACCCATAGTAATAGGTGCTCCTGGAGAGTGGTTCTCTATTTGTATGGGAATGCGGTGGGAGGCCCTTACCTGGGAGCAAAGAAACAAGCTGCATGCTAGTACGAAAGTGGTAACCCTTTTCAATTGGATCATAATGAGACTGCTCCGGTGTATTTAATTAATAGACTGCAATTGCGCCTTTTTGTACTGCCGCTGCCCTGGCATTTTCGCTCAATTTTAGTCTTAGGGATTATGACTGTGACTAAATTCATAGTAAAGCGCTCCTGCCCCTAACAGGGCTATTTTAGGTTCTTTACTGACCCTGATTTTCAATCGATCTACAGTCTTATGGTAAGCAAATGAACTTATGCTTTCCCTCATGCTCGGTTCGAACAATTGATAGGCTTTACTTACTGACCCACCTAACACTACCAATTCCGGATCGCAAGCATAGAGTATGGCCTTTAAGAAATTGCCCAGATGATTGCCAAATTCATTGAAAGCTTTCTTGGCTTCGGCATCATGAGAAACCGCGGCCCGGAATAACCTTTCCCCGGTAGTCTGGTAGAAGACCTTAAAGAAATTTCCGCTACAATAGTATTCAAAATGGTGATCCAGATAGGGCATCATTCCAAATTCACCAGCTCCACAGTTATAGCCATGATAAAGACGTCCATGTGTGATTACCCCAGCAGCGGCGCCGGTACCTAGGACCAGAGCCACTACACTGCTAATGCCCTGTGCTTGACCGAAATATTTCTCTCCTATAGCAAAGCAATTGGCGTCATTATCTACATAAACGGGGACCTTGAATCGTTTTTCTAATATTTCTTTTAAGGCTACTTCTTTCCATGAGGCGATATTCTGAACATCATAGACGATACCCTTTTCAACATCCACCACGCTGGGTACCCCGATACCGATGCCTTTCACGTGTTTGGAGAACACACTTTCGATGGCGGCGATAACTTCGTCAATCACTGTTTGTTGAGAACCCTGGCCACTGACCGGATGGGTCACCGTTTCTAACAGTTTACTCTCACTTACCAAACCGGTACTGATCTTAGTGCCTCCAAGATCCACACCTACTACCAATTGACTCATAGACTAACTGGATTTATTAGAACCAATGGTTTGATTGTTGATCAAAGGCTTGGCCCAGAAACCAATGCTTAAGATATAGGCAAAGGTTATGAACAGAAAGATCATTCCGGCTCTTAGTCCCATTCCATCTCCAATCCATCCTACTATCAAAGGTACTACCGCACCTCCGGCTATTCCAGTGACCAGGATACCTGATAATGAACCATGGTGGGTCGATACTGAATTTAGTGCCAGTGAAATAATAACGGACCACATCACTGATGCGAAGAATCCCACCAAAGGAAAAGCAATCAAGGCCACCGAACCCGCTGAGAACAAGGCTAAGGCCAGGCATATAATAGCAGCCAGTGTGAAGCCCACCAGTACTTTTCGACTATCCATGATTTTCAACAACACCAAGCCTAAAACGGTACCTGCAGTCATAAGACCCCAAAACCAGGACACTGTACGGGCGCCGATAGTTTGTGGATCATAATCGTGATAAGTCAGTAAAAACTGGGAGATCCAATTGGCTACGCCCTGTTCAGAACCCACATAAGCAAATACTCCTAAGAAGTAAAGAATTACCATGGGTCGTTTCAATAGATCCATATGGGTTTTCCAGGCGCCAACCTTTTCGTCATCCTGCCGGTCCACTACGGGAAACTTCACCATGGCAATAACCAGGATCATGATTAAGGCTACTACTCCGAACAACCAGTAAAGTGAGATCCATGGAAGGCCCTCCGGGACTAAACTATTCATCAAACTGGTGAGTATCCCGGTGGATTCGCTGCTGACGTTCCTGACCAAGTAAGAATAGGCCAAGGGGCTTAGGAATGAGGCTAGCCCAAAAAACAACTGCCCGATCACCGAGTTGAAGGCAAAGTGCTCTTCTCCTCCTGCTACCCGCAACAAGGGATTAATGGCAACTTGCAACATGGCCATACCGCAACCGATCATGAACAGCGATACGGCGTAAATGGTATAGTTGGGAGATGTAACAAATACCATAGCGCCGATGAATGATACCACAAAGGCCACTAGCATTACCTTTTTTTCGCCCCATTTTTCCACCAAGATCCCCGAAGGAATTGACATCACTCCATAAGCGATAAAAAAGGCGCTGATAAGAAAACCGGCCAGGGTTTGACTGATGTTAAAATCCCTGATTATGTCTGGCACCAGGGGTCCGATAATGTTGGTGAGAAAGGAAATGACAAAAAATGTCACCAACACCAAGGCTACAATGAGGTAGTTACGTTTCATATGGTCTTAAGGAAACCTATTGGCCCAGCATGGGAAATAGCGCCTTTATCTCTTCATCGTTGGGTTGACGACCATATTCTGCAATTTCAAAGGCTTCAACATACTTTACTTTTCCGGCTGCATCCTTTCCATACCATTTCTCCAGTGACTGGCGGTGTTCCTCCGACATTGCTGATGATCGGCGTTTAACCGTTTCAGCAAGCCAGGCCCTTCTTTCTGCTTTACCTTTAGGAACCTGATCCTGTGATCGGTTATTGGTCCAGGGACCCCATTCATACATTTGAGATTCATGGGCATCCAAGGCATCAATCTTTTTCTCTATTACCTGGTCGATGGCTACCACGATGTCCGGAATGAAAGGGTACGGACGCTTAAAGCGATCTTGCATATATAAGAATACAGGGTTTTTTTCCAGGGGAGGAGTATCCGGAGTCACATTGGGTACAATCACCATGTAGGCGGCATCTTGAACTAATTTACCGGCATTGCGATGGTCGGGGTGGTAGTCATTTGGCCTCAATCCTAGTACGATGTCGGCATTCCATTCCCGGATCTTCCTAATCAGCTGATGCCTTACTTCCAAGGTGGGGAGCAGCTCTGCGTCGTGATTGTCCAGGGTTTCGTATTCTGCTATGCCTAATCTGCTGCCGGCCTCCTTGGCCTCAGCGCGTCTGCGGTTGGCCAGAGCACCTCCACCCTGAGACTGGTGTCCGGCATCGCCACTGGTTAGTGCCAGGAATTTTACCTGATGACCCATGGATGCCAGCAACGCGGCAGTTCCTCCGAACTTGTAATCACAATCGTCCGGGTGTGCACCGATAGCAATAATTCGCAACGGTTGGGTCTGGCAGAAAGCCCAAAAACAAATACTACAGAGCGCCAGTGTAAGTAATACAATTTTTTTCATAATCTGAATAGTTAGTTTTAATCTGAATGACCTTTCAGCTGGTCAATGATTTTTTGAATATTTATCGTTTGTCGGTTGTTAGGAGCATCTTTCAGAGCTAATTTAAAATGTTTAAGGGCATTTTTAGTATCGCCGGTATTCCGATATCCCCGGCCCAGTCCCAAATGAACCGGCCAGGCGTCACCATGACGACGGTGATTTAATTGGAAAACTTCCAAGGCTTTTTGAGGCCGGTCTTCTCTGATCAAGCGCCGTCCATATTGGTACAGCTGATCGGCAGTACCTAATTCCATAGCTTTGTCTGCGGCGATTTCAGCTGCTTCCGTTTTCCCCATTCGCTCCAATAAACCTGCTTTTACCAAAAGATTCTCAGCATTTTCATTAGAAAAATAATCCCCACTAATCGAACGGTTGACCCAGTTTAAGGCTTCTCGATAATTGATCTCATTTTCCAGACAAAATTTAGCGGCTTCATACCAGGACTCCCAGGTAAAGCCCGCTTCATCTCTTAGTTCCAATCTAATATTCTCCAGGTATAAGTTATTGACATCAGCGCTAATGGTGAAAGGAATCACCAAGTTTTCCCAGTATAAATTAACTGTAGTACGATCGGGAAGGCGATTGGAGAATTCATAAGTGAGCCATTCGTTATAACCGGCCTTTTGAGGGGAGACTTGTACCCTCAGCGCATCTTCCCGCTCATCATAGGTAAAACTTCCCCAACTAGTGGAGTTATGGGAAAAGATCACCGTCCATTGGTCCTCTGCAGGGATCATGTGCAATCCATAAACTCCTGCTTTGAGCGACTTTCCCTCAATGGCCACATCATGACTTAAGGAAATAGTAGTATTGTGGTTGGCTCCTGCCCGCCAGGGATAAGGTTTGCCATCATTATAGGGAACAAGGTCACCCCAGATCTTACCTTGACGTGATTCCCCTTGAGGTCCCGTTACATCGGGGCTAAAATAGGTGATGGTCACCTTCACTAATCCTATCCATTGACTTACTTGAGATTTTTGATTGTCTCCGTCCCAGGGAAGGGTCAAATGACTTTGGGCACCGCAAAACACGTACGATAGGCATAACCCCCACCCTAAAAGCCATTTTGTAACTTCCATATTCTGGTACTGTTTGACAATTTGCTGTATGTTAGATTCTCTTTTAATTTTGACTAAAATTCGAATTTAAGTCCAGCTCCCTTTGGGGGATCAGAAAGAGCAATTTTGCTTGTTTGCCTTCCGCCGTCATGATCTGATCGACTACTCCAAATCTGATAATATCCGCCCATCGATGATTTTCAAAGGCCAGCTCTACTTTTCTTTCCTGAAGCAACTTTTCCTGGAAAGTTCCCGGTGTACTACCGTCAATAGCACTCAAGCCAGCTCTAGCCCGCACCTGATTGATCAAATCGTAGGCTTCTTGAACTTCTCCTAAAGCCTCCGCCAGCATCAGCAATACATCAGCAAAACGGAAAACTATAAAATTATTGGGGGCATCCCCTTCATTAAAAGGATTGTCGATGCCATACTTAACCACAAATCGTACGTCGTCGGCGGTATTTGTTAAGAGCATCCCCTGGTCATCGATATAACTGGTATCCATGGAAGCGAAGAACCTGGAATCTCCCGGTTCATAGGCCGCTAGCATACTTCGCGTAGGCCTATTTCGATAGGCGCCAACGCTAGTCTGCAATGCCGGCACCGGCGAAAAATCATTAGTAAAACGATTTCCTTCCCCAAAACCTCCCCCTTGGAACTCCACTTCAAATATGGACTCCACATTATGCTCGTTAGGCACTCCCCACAGATCATTGTAGTCGGGAACCAACGAATACCCATAGTCAGAGATAATACGACGCAAAACGGTCTCAGCAGAGCCGTTGTCACCCAGGGTCAAATAGACCTTTGCCAACAAAGTGGCCGCTGCCCCTTTGGTGGCTCTCCCCAGATTGGATCCATCATAACTGATGGGCAAGGCGTTTTCTGCTTGAATCAGGTCCTGAACTATTTGATTATAAATAGTCTCTGCAGACACCTGAACATGTTCGCTACCTTCAGCCACTGACTGAGTTTCGGTTAGTATTAAGGGTATGTTTCCAAAAGATACCGCTAAATGATAGTACAATAAAGACCGAATAAATCTGGCCTCTCCTTTGATCCTTTCTTTCAAGGTAGCATCCATATCAATGGGGTCGGCCCGGTCCAGTACGGTGTTGCAGCGGGCAATTCCCAGATAAGAATCCACATATGCATTGGTAATTATCTCGCTGGTGGATATTTCCTCAAAATCTTCGATCACAGCTCGCTCCCTGGCCAGTCCAGTAGTACCCGGACCTTGATCTGTGTTGTCCGATCGCATTTCCTGCATGATCCAATAGGCTTCATTGTAGGTGCCGTCTTGTTGAAGGGCACTATAAGCTGCATTTACAGCTACTTCCAGATCAGACCCTGTCTGATAAAAGTTGGCGACATTACGCTGGGAAACAGGTGCTAGGTCTGTAAAGTCCTCGCTGCATGACAAAAGAAAGCCGGTAAGCAGAACGATATTTAGTACTTTATAATTCATTGCTTTAGATTTTAAATTGATCATGGTCTAAAAGGTAATATTTGCTCCAAAAGTGAACACACGCGATAAGGGATAAGCCCCATAGTCCTCTCCTTGTACACCAGGGAACTGATTTTGATTATTTACTTCTGGATTAAAGCCCAGATAATCTGTACTGGTAAAAAGATTGGTGCCGGAAGCATATAGTCTCAGGTTCTCAATAAAGTCACCAAAAGCTCCCGCCGGGAAATTATAGCCGATGGTAACATTTCGTAGTCTGATGTAGGAGCCGTCCTCTATTTGGAAGGATGAGGGCCGGTTATTATTCCCATGGTTACCGGTCAGACGATCCGCTCGGGGGATCTCGCCGTTCCCCGGTTCACTGGGAGA
>Ga0224508_10002735_pt1 | contig 14854 bp, 9 predicted proteins | sample SF_Jan12_sed_USG_4_FD_170157 | JGI IMG/M metagenome (GOLD analysis project Ga0224508, IMG submission 170157) | Sediment microbial communities from San Francisco Bay, California, United States - SF_Jan12_sed_USGS_21 | ecosystem: Environmental > Aquatic > Marine > Sediment | place: USA: California... | reverse complement strand
GACAATGCATCCGTCAACACTGCGTCGGGCCCGATTATGGTGGTGGATCGAACGTCACTGACAGGTTGCCCGGTCGACGGTTCTATAATGTGGTGGTAGCGCTCGTCACCTTCCATGAAATACCGCTCGTAATCTCCAGAGGTGGAAATAGCCTCGTTCTCGAGCGGGATGGTGACGGCGACCTGTCCGCTGTCTCGTGGATTCTGTACACCGACCATCCACGGTTGCCCGCGACGGTCACCGAGCAGGCGCGAATCGCCGCCGGCTGTCACTCTCGCATTGGCGACGCCGTGGCGCCTTAGCACTTCGACGCCCCGTTCAACGGCATAGCCCTTTGCTATGCCACCCAGGTTGATGCGCACGCCCTCTTCTGTAAAGCGGATCGAGCCATCGTCGCGATTTGGCACGACGAATCGGTAGTTGAGCCGCGGTAATTCGGTCGAAATAGTCTCGTCATCCGGCCGTCGGCCTTCCCTGAAATCGTAGTGCTGCCCGACGCTGTCATACGTGATGTCAAACGCGCCGCGAGTCAGCACCGATATATCCAGTGACCGAAGAATCAGTCTGAAAAGTTCGTCGCCAACGGCGACCGGCGTTTCCGCCGCATCGCGGTTGATCGCGGACATTTCACTGTCCTCGATGTAGGTGCTCATTAGATTATCGATACGGGCGACCTCGGCAAACACGGCATTTACAGCGTCTTGACCGACTTTGTCATCGTCATGCCACAGGTAAACCGTGACCTCGGTACCCATGTGTGCTTCCTGCCCGCCGTACCACTCGGCGAGGGAAGGTCTTGAAATTGCTAGGAAAGTAACCACAACCACGGCTAGAGTTACGGTCAGCGAGGGTTTATCCTTGCTGCCACAATGACACACCGTGGAGGTGGACTGTGATCCCATTCGTAATTTTCCTCGCAATAATTGGTGCAATCGTCCTATTTGGAGTCGGAATCTACAATAGCCTGGTTAACCTGCGGAACCGTGTCAAAAACGCTTTCGCGCAGATTGATGTGCAACTCACCCGGCGACACGATCTCATTCCAAATCTCATTGAATCGGTCAAAGGCTACATGAAACATGAGCGCGAAACGCTCGAAGGCGTCATCAATGCACGCAATACTGCTGTTTCAAGCCTGGATGCTGCCAAACTGGATCCGACCAACGCTATGGCGATGAAAGAACTCGGTGCTTCCGAAGGCGCCCTCGGCGCCGCTCTCGGCCGCCTTTTTGCCCTGTCGGAAGCTTATCCTGATCTCAAGGCGAATCAAAACATGATGCAGTTTCAGGAAGAGCTCACGACTACTGAAAACAAGGTCGCGTTTTCACGCCAGGCCTTTAACGACACTGTTCTCGCCTATAACAACAAGGCAGAGAATTTTCCCAATAACATCATCGCGGGCATGTTCAAGTTCGAACTGGCCAGCTTCCTTGAAATAGAGTCAGAAGAGAAACGGGAAGTTCCGGAAGTCAGTTTTTCCTGAGAAGCCGACACGAAATGCCGGCCAGATTCTGACGAGCGGCATCAGGACCCGTCTTGAATTTCTTTGACGCACAGGACCGCGCAAGACGAGCCACTCGCTGGCTCGTCGTTGTTTACATCATTTGCACCGTACTGATCGTTGCGGCAGTGACCCTTATTGCCGCTGTGACCCTGTTCGGACTCGGCATGGACGGCAGACCGATGGACCCGTCAGTGCTCGGTGTCATCGCAGTTGCCACGACACTGCTCATCCTGGGTTCCAGCCTCTACAAAACATCGGTGCTCTCCGCGGGTGGCGGACGGGTCGCCCAGGACATGGGTGGCACGCTGGTCCCGCCCGACGTAAGGGATCCGTTGCGGAGACGCCTGCGAAATGTCGTCGAAGAGATGGCGATCGCCTCCGGCGTACCAGTCCCTGAAATTTACGTAATGGAGCATGAAAGAAGCATCAACGCATTTGCCGCCGGGTACGCGCCAGGAGATGCTGCCGTTGCAGTCACCCGCGGCACCCTCGAGTTGCTGGATCGAGACGAATTGCAGGGCGTCATCGCCCATGAATTCAGCCATATTCTGAACGGCGACATGCGCCTCAACATACGCATGATGGGTGTCCTGTTCGGCATCATGGTCGTCGGTTTGGTCGGCAGACTGATATTGCGGAGCGGCCGACACTCGAGCCTTTTCTCCTCTCGCAGAGGCAAGAACGCGGGCGGCATCCTGGCACTCGGGCTGGGACTGGCTTTGCTCGGGTGGATCGGCATGTTCTTCGCCAGGATCCTCAAAGCGGCAGTTTCCAGGCGGCGCGAGTATTTGGCGGATGCATCAGCGGTGCAGTTCACCCGCCAAACCGACGGCATTTCGAATGCGCTGAAAAAAATTGGTGGATTCTCGTCCCACTCGTATATCAGTGCCGAGGATCCTGAAGAAATCAGTCATATGTTGTTTGCGAAAGGTGCATCCAGCCTGACGTCATTGCTCGCAACGCATCCGCCGCTGACGAAACGCATCCAGGCACTCGATCCGAGTTTTCGCGAAGACGATTATCCGGTTATCGATGCCCGCAGCCGCAGCACCGTAAATGAGTCGGAAGAGACAGCCGCATTTGCCGGCGGCGCGCACACCCCTGTTGCGGACAACGGCGGCAGTCCGGCGACCGGCAACATTGCGGACGCGGTTGGCCGGCCGGAACCGCAGCATGTCGCGTTCGCGCAGCAAATACGCAGTTCAATTCCGGCAGAACTTTATGACGCGGCGCATGCGCCAGACGAATCATTCCTGTTAGCGCTGGCACTGGTCCTTAATCCCGGCCAGGTCGAACGGCAGCTACATGTGATCGAGGAACAACTGGGTGCTGCGCGCGCCGGAGTCGTGCGGACCTATTTTGATGCAGCTCAAAAAATCGGGGCGCGCTACAGATTGCCGTTACTTGAGATTGCCTTTCCTATGCTAAAGAACCGGCCGGAATCACAGATGGAATTCATGCTGCAACTGGTTCGGAAGCTGATCGAAATGGATGGTCGCATCGATATTAGTGAATTCTGCTTTTATCGAATTCTGGCCAGTCACCTTGGCCAGGCAACAGATCCGACAGCCAACAAGAACGGCAATCGAGTGCCGCGCAAGAAGGCCCGTAATGCTGCGATCGATCTGATTCGCATCGTTGCCGACCAGGGCAACGCGGACACAAATGCCAGCGAACATGCCTACCAGGCGGGCATATCCTCGTTTGGCAAGTGGGCCGCTCAGCGCAAGCAAAAACCTGATGACAGGCAAACAGTTGCAGTGCTGGACCAGAGTCTTGACGCGTTACGGCAAATGAATTCTGCCGGCCGGAAAAGCATGTTGCAGGCAGTGAGCAACACGATTACCCATGACGGGAAGCTGACCTTGCGTGAAGCAGAGCTGCTTCGCGCAATTTGCGCCAGCCTGGATTGTCCGCTGCCACCCATACTCCAGGCGACACTGAGGTAGCCAGCGTGAACGGGCTACCATCGCAATCGCAGAATGAGATTCAATGCGCGCCTGATAAGGCGTATCATGTGCGACATGGAACTCTCCGGGGGTTTCTGACTCTGGTATTAAAGGGGCTGTTTGCTTTGGGCGGCGACAGCAATAATTCCCCAAAATTATTCATTTTTTGGAAGAAAATCATGCGCATACGCCAATACACACTGACTATTCTCATATCAACGCTGATCGCCTTGCCGGCCTTTGCCGCAACCAAGGAAGAGCGGCGCGTTACGGACTCAACAGACGTCGTCGACCAACTGCTGCGAATTCCGGAACAATCCGTTCCGCCAGCATTGCTGTCACGCGCATACGCCGTTGCGGTTATTCCGCACGTCGTGAAGGTCGGATTCGGCATCGGCGCACGCCGCGGCAAGGGCGTTCTCGTCGTCCGTCAGGATGACGGTTCCTGGAGTAATCCTTCCTTCATCACGCTTACCGGCGGCAGTTTCGGCTTCCAGATCGGGGCACAGTCGACCGATGTCATTCTCGTATTTAAGACACGCAAGGGTGTCGACGGTATCGCGAATGGCAAATTCACACTTGGCGCTGACGCGTCAGTTGCTGCCGGTCCTGTCGGTCGCAGCACGGCCGTAAGTACCGACATTTCGTTCAAAGCCGAGGTCTATTCGTACTCGAGGAGTCGCGGCTTGTTTGCAGGGATAGCACTTGAGGGTGCAGGTGTTACGATGGATCGCAAGGCCAACGCTGCATTTTATGGATCGGCACAGATTACACCTGAGCAGATTTTTTCGAGTTCAGGAAATACGGCGCCACAAGTTGCAAATCAGTTTGTCCAGATATTGACGTCGCAGACGCGCAGGTTACCGGTGCAGCCTAGTATGAATGGTGACGTGCCATCGGTTACCAGCACGGCGCAGCCGCCGTCGACGGTCAAGACGTACGGCGTGCCGGATCCTGACGACGAGAATTACAACCAGTAACGCGCAACGGATAAAGCAATAAGAAATTAATTGCAGGAAGCTATAGAACAAATTCAATCCTGGGCCCAGTTACTGGGCCCAAATATTTATCTGCAGGCCGTAGCCATTGCGGTCATTTTTATTGTGATCGGCAAACTCGCCGATCTCGTGATTTGCAGAATCATCGCGAGGCTCGTCAGCCGGTCTTCGAACGAACTCGATGACAAAGTAATCGTCATCCTGCACCGCCCGCTTTTCATCACCTTTGTTGTCGTCGGACTGGCGATGGCGACGCGCAGACTCGAATTACCGGAGTCGCCCACGTTTGCCACGCTCGGCGTATTGCGAACCATCGCAATCGTCATCTGGTACTCGTTCTTCCGCAGCCTGGTTCACCTGTTGCTAACTGCGCTGCGTCGTGGTCCGGCGAGCAGACATTTGCATGCCAGCATGTTGCCACTCATGGAGACGGTGATAAGAGTCGTCCTGCTGGCGCTTGCGATCTATTTCGTTTTTCTCGCATGGAATATCAACGTCACGGCATGGATTGCTTCAGCCGGCATCATCGGCCTGGCGCTGAGTTTTGCCGCCAAAGACACGCTGTCCAATCTTTTTGCCGGTGTATCGATTGTCGCCGACGCGCCTTACAAAACCGGTGATTTCATCATTCTGGACACTGGCGAGCGCGGCATGGTCACGCATATTGGATTACGAAGCACCAGAATCCTAACTCGGGATGATGTCGAGATAACCATTCCCAATGGCATCATTGGCAATTCCAAAATAATTAACGAAGCTGGGGGACCTTCTTCCAAACACAGAATTCGAATCGCTATCGGCGTTGCCTATGGAAGCGATGTCGATCACGTAATTGCTTCGCTGGCTGCTGTCGCAGCCGACCACGCAGAGGTTTGCGCGATTCCCGAACCGCGCGTCCGATTTCGCAGGTTTGGTGAATCGAGTCTCGATTTCGAATTACTGTGCTGGATTGATCAACCGGTCGATCGTGGACGGCTGACGCATGAACTGAATTGCGCCGTGTACAAAGCGTTTACAGAGCAGGAAATAGCAATTCCGTTTCCGCAACGGGATTTGCATGTAAAGACGATGCCGCAATTCTGAAACTGAATCGCGGTGCCTGGAATCCTTATTGTGGATTTTCCTGGCGGCGTTTCAGTTCTTCCCTGATTGATTCAAGGTCGGTGGCGGATTCAGGTTCGGCAAATTCAACTGTCACTTCGTCAGCTTGCGGCTCAGGCGGTGCGATCTCGACACCGGGAATATTTCCTTCGGGACCCGTCCCCGCATCCGGTGTGATTTCCGGATCTTCCGCAAGGCCGGTACCGTTGGGCGTCACACCATCGAAGACACCGAGATACTCGGCCTCCTCACGTCGTTTCTGAGCTTCAAGGGCGCGTCGCCTCGCTTCCGCGGCGGCTTCCTGGGTGCGCCGCAAGGCCTGCCGCTTGCGCTCGGATTGCGCCTCAAGTTCTTCGCGTCTTGCCTGCTTTGCGTCGACCTCAAGCCGGTTGATCGCATCGCGGGCGTTGACGCACTCCACCTCGTATTTCATCTCGGCGCGGTTCTGGCCACAGCGGACCATGGTCGCTTCCAGTAACCGCGGATTTTCCATGAATTCGGACACGGAAATCGGTGGCTGCTCCCTGGCGCAGGCCGCCAACAAAAGCAGGCCGCTAAAGCAGAAATTCAGGCGCAAAGTCTTCATCGGCGGTCATTACTGTCATATAAAAGCGTTGCCCAGGCAACTGATTTTCAATCGTGGGCCGCATCATACATCGGGCGTCAAATCCACATTGTGGGCGAGTTCGCAAATCAGATAGTCAACCGATGGCCGCGGGGCGCGTTGTATTAGAGCAAACGGACCGAATCGCCATATATTGCGATTTTTGACCATGGAGGCGTCGTGAAAAAGTCTTTAATTATCCTAACCTTAGCAATCCTGCAATGTGCCTGCGCGACCCAGGTCGACACCCGAACCGCAGCTACTTCTTTGCTCAGTTTTGAGGCGATCAGCGCCGAGATTACAGTCGATTATCAGAAGGCCGAGCCAGCCGATAACCTGTCAGAAACGGTTGCCGCGAACGTCGAATAACCGTGGTCGAACCGAGGTTTTCCAAAGCCGCCGGACTCGTTGACCCGCGAAATTGCTTACCCGCGAAAACCTCGGTTCGACCCCGGTTTTCTCGTATAGTGACGCGGTGTCTGATTCAAATCAGTATTCGCTACTGCAGCAACGCCGCTTCGCACCCTTTTTCGCAACCCAGTTTCTCGGCGCATTCAACGACAACATTTTTCGGAACGGACTGATCATCCTGATTACCTTCCAGGGCATCAGAGTGCTCGGACTGAATGCAAGCCAGATCGCTAATATCGCCGGTGCACTTTTTATTCTGCCTTTCTTTTTGTTTTCGGCACTCGCCGGACAACTCGCGGACAAGTTCGAAAAATCGCAATTGATCCGCATCGTCAAGTTGCTCGAAATCGCATTGATGGGTCTGGCTGCATTCGCATTTATCAATAATAGCTTTGTCGCACTGCTCTTCGTATTATTCCTGATGGGCTGCCAGTCAACATTATTCGGCCCGGTCAAATACGCCTACCTGCCACAACAACTGGCGACCGCTGAACTCATCGGCGGTAATGCGCTTGTCGAATTCGGAACCTATACGGCAATTATTCTCGGCCTGATTGTCGGCGGTTATTCCATTGCAGTCGATAGCGGCAACCAGTTCATAATATCAGCGTGCCTGATCAGCGTTGCAGTCTTCGGCTATCTTGCCAGCCGGGGAATTCCGTTTACAAAAGCTGCGGATCCGGCGCTGACAGTTCGCTGGAATGTCTGGACTGAAACCTGGCGCATCGTCGGTTTTGCGCGTGAAAAGAAAAGCGTCTTTCTGTCGATTCTGGGCATCTCCTGGTTCTGGTTTTTCGGTTCTGTCATCACGCTGCAAATTCCTGCCTATACACTCGACATTCTGAACGGTAGTGAGCAGATTACGACTGTCCTGCTGGCCGCATTCGCAGTCGGCGTGGGTATTGGCTCCCTGTTTTGCGAACGAATGTCGGGCCGGCGTATCGAGCTCGGACTGGTACCGTTCGGCTCAATCGGAATGAGCGTGTTCGCTCTTGATTTGTACTTCGCGCAGCCGTCATTGCATGTCATCCCGGTCAGCACCATATCCGATTTTCTAATGCGAGCCGGCTCCTGGCGTATTTTGGCCGACATGGCAATGCTCGGCGCATTTGCCGGTTTCTACAGCGTACCCTTATTTGCGATGATGCAGCAGCGCTCAAACCGGCAGCACCTGTCGCGCATCATCGCCGCCAATAATATTTTGAATGCAATCTTCATGGTTGCAGCCGCGTTACTTGCGCTCACGATTCTGAACGCCGGTATCTCCATACCCCAGCTGTTTTTACTTTTGGCCGGACTCAATGCAGCCGTGGCTGTTTACATCTACACATTGTTGCCCGAGTTTTTAATTCGCTTTGTCGTATGGATTTTGGTGAACCTGCTGTACCGGATTCGGCCGACCGGGCTGGAACATATTCCCGAAAAAGGTCCGGCTGTGCTGGTATGCAATCACGTCAGTTTCGTGGATGCATTGATCATCGGGGGCTCGATCAGGCGGCCAGTCCGGTTCGTAATGTATTACAAGATATTCCAGATACCGCTGCTCAATTTTCTTTTTCGAAATGCGAAGGCAATTCCGATCGCGCCGGCAAAGGAAGACGCAGAATTACTGGAGGTCGCCTTTGATCAGATCAATGCTGAATTGGAGTCTGGAAATCTCGTTTGCATATTCCCTGAAGGTGGAATCACAAAGGATGGTGAGATTCAGCAGTTTCGTCCCGGCATCGAAAAGATAATTGCGCGCTGCGCCGTTCCGGTTATACCAATTGCGCTCGGTGGGTTATGGGGCAGCTGGTTCAGCCGACGTACGACGGGTGGGCTTCGAAAAATACCGGGCCGTCTCTTCGCGAAAATTAATGTGCGAATTGGCGAAGCGGTGGATTCGGCGGAGGCAAATGCCAACAATCTCGAATTACTGGTCAGAAACCTTCGCGGACAAAACCGGTAGGGACCTCGCCTTCAACTTTTCGCGTCCATTCGGCGATCAGACTTCGTCGATTGCCAAACAAAGCCGGTCCCGCATCGTAGTCGAAATGGAGTTCTGCGATTTCTGCAAATCCGGTGTCACGTGTTAACACCAGTACGCGGTCATTTTCGATGTCTCCATGAAGCCCGTCGGTAACTCCCGGTGCTTCATCATCGCGGTCGAACGCCATTCGCGATCCGTTAAGCGACTTGGGTGCCCTCATCGCATCCGTCCATACCAGCCCCGCGGGTGAAACCAACGCCCGGTGAATCCACGGCCCGGTCTTGAACAAAACTCGCGCTTCACTGCGACTGAACGCGATTTCCGTCACTGTGCCGGGAAGCTGCAGCACTGTGGGTCCGATGCGGCTGTTTCTGATATCAAGCAGCCGCGCTACATTCAATCCGTCAACGATCACTATCTGTTGCCTGGCCAACGACACTTCTATCTGTCGAATGGCGTCATCCCCCTGCCATACGTTTCGCAAATGCCAGTTACCGGTGCGATCCGCATACAGACTGTGCAACACTCCACTTTCGCTACCGAGATACAATTGATCGTCGGCGGCAAACGTCAGGCCCGAGTGCAACTCGCCAAGCTCGATATCTGCCAGCACCGCACCAGATTCAACATCCATAATCCAGGCGCGCTGCCCACTCAGGATCGCCAAACGTGCCGAAGACGGCGAGAATGCCATGCGGTCAACGGTACTGGCGGACGCGCTGCCGTAAAACGGTCGCGGCAAACCGCTGCTACCATCCCAAATGCGAACTGTGCCGTCCGCGCCTGCACTTGCCACCAACGACGCGTCATCGTTGAAAGCCATTGCAACTACTGAACCACGGTGGCCCAGGAAACTAATCTCTTCTCTTTCCACACCGATTTCTTCCGCGCCAGAGTCGATTTGCAAGACATGCACATGCCCGGAGCTGTCACCGATTGCGATTCGTTCGCCGCCGCGTGACATAGCGGTGATGGTGTCGCCTGACGCACTCCACAGCTGATGCCCCGGCGTGATATCGGTGGCCGCCGAGCTGGTCACTGTCGCGGCCGTCGGCGTCGCGGTCCAGAATCTCGCGATGCTATCGCGCGCTGCCGTTACGACCATTTTTTCGTCAGCGGAAAATGCCAGTAACCTTGCCGCGCCAGCTTCGATCCCGGCGTCGAGCAGCGGCCCTGAAATTGCGCCATCGCTGCTGCGAAAAGCCTGGAATCCCTGGCGCCAATTTCCGGCAATAAACCGCGCACCCGATGGAGAAAACGCAATGTCCCATTCATCGCGGCTCGTCTCGCGTAGCACCGGCACGTCCGGTTTCTCGACGCGCCACAACGAAATGCCAAGGTCACCGTGTACGACGCCCAATGCCTCGCCATTGGCTGATAATTCAATGCGGCTGGGTTGCGACGCAAGATCCACCTGCGACACAAGCCCACCGGCGGCCAGGTCCCAGATACGCACGGCGCGATCATAATCTGCAATGGCAAGATGCCTGCCGGTCGCATCCATGGCAAAGAGCGCCGGTGCGCCGGCAACACTGAGTTCGGACACAATGTCACCGCTGGACAGCGACCACAGCTCGAATCGCGTGTCAATGTCGCTGCGGCGCGGCACCAGCAGATGTTCACCGTCGCTGGCAAGTATGGCATCGGCGCCAGCCGCGCCGACTTCGAGTACTGCCGCTCGCCGCCCGGTCGCAGTTCGCCACATGTTGATGGTGTCCTGCGTCGTGGTAACAAGGAATTCTGCGTTGGCGCTGACACCCAGAACCTGTTCATTGGCCGGTACGGCGATCGTTCGTGCCGCCTCGGCCGTGTTCAAATCCCACAATCTCGCGCTGTCACTTTGCAGTGCACGGGCAATCGCATACCGTCCGTCGCGACTGAACCAGAGGTTTTCTGACGCACGCTCAACCGGATCCGGGATATCTAGCCCGCGTTCGAAATTTTCCACAACGACCTGGGAATTCAGACTGAGATCCCACGCCACGAGGTGCCCGGAGACACCGGTGGATTCGTCACGAAGACTCAAACTCCAGGTACCATTCAATTGCTCACCGACCAAAGGCGATAATTGCTCGCGATCGATCCGCACCTCGTCATTGGTTGCCGATGCCTGCTGATCGAACGCCAGTTCGATTGTGCGGCCTGATGGAGCAATTAACTTCATACGAATATCGTCCAGCCGAGCATGACTGACGTTGACAGTAAGCCCGACGCGATTGGCGATTCCTTCCCGGTCTATGACAACGCGTCGTACCAATGGCGTCACCTCGAGTGCCGACATCGTCCACGGTTCCCGCGGCTCGAGCGACTGGTCGACCAGTGACCACTGCGATATTTGTGCACCGTTGTAATACGTCAGTTGCATCTTCTCCGCATTGAACGCAATACCATCCGCCTCCTGCACTGGATTGGTTGCCAGCAAATGTGAATAATCGTCGCCCACTAATGTCGCTGCCCGCCGGCGGCGCACCTGCGTTGAGACGATCAGCGATTCGAGCGAGGCCAGAAGTGCATCATCGCGTCTGCCATCGCGCATTGCAGCACTGACTTGTCGGTCCCAGTAATCTGCCAGAAAGCTGTCGGCGAGCTCGGTTGAGTCGGGCAGTTGTCTCGCGTACCTGGCGACACTGGTAATGGTGCTTCGATCGGTAGCCTGCCGTGCCCGCGATTCGAGAATGGATTGATACATGCGGTCAGCTGCGGCGGTGTGACCAGGGAATGAACGCAGGTTTACATAGGCATCAGAAATCATTTCGAGATCAAATGTTGGCGTCGACATGACTCGCAGGTATGGTTTCGGCAGCAGCTGCGTATAGGCAAACGGGATCGCCGTCACCAGCAAAATCACAGCTGCAGCGATTGCCGGCCCGCGCCAGTGCAGCGGCAGATTTTCGTTCGCCCACCGGGCCGTGAATACCGTTTCATAGATCTTGTTGCGAACCGCCAGATCACCACTGTCGTTTGCTATCACCAGTCCCGTTGCCATCAGGCGGCGCTGAACCTTTGACTGGGAATCGTGTACCACCCTGATTCCCTTACGAATCCGGCCATACAGATTCAACAGTGGCTCGTGATTCTTTTTGTCTTCGATGATTGTGCGGTGAAGATAGCTGAGATGGGGTTCGTTGCTTTTTGCGCCTCGTCCGGCCAACTGACTCATTGCGATGCGATCGACGTGACCCTTGATATCACCGGAGAGCTGTTCCCGGGCAACGGATCTTGCCAGTTTCTGACTAAGATAGGGTTGCCCCGAGGTCCACTCAAAAATTCGGTCGAGCGCGAGCCCGGCATCGGCGATCGAGAGATTCAGTTCAGTCGCAAAAATATTCAGATCTTCGCGAGAAAAATCATTCAGCCTGATTTCGTGCGAGACCACGAATGGTGACATTGCCGGATCCTGCACGAGACTTTGCGGATCGCATTCGCCAATCATGACGAAGCTAAGGCGCGAAAACTCCGGCTCGGTTCCGCGTGCGTTATGCGCTGCCCGGATGCTGGGCAGCAGATGTTCGTCGAATGGCAGGTTAGCGAGAAATTGAATCTCGTCGACAAACACAACGATTTTGTCTTGAATGTTCTGCAGTATCACGTCGGCGAAAAATTCGACCAGGCGCTGCCGGTTACTGAGAATTGAGTTGTCCTGCCACCAGGTCTGCAGATCAACCTTGAGCCGCAATTGCCGTAGCAATCGGTAGGCGATGCTGTAGTACCAGCGTCCGGCATCAGTTCCGCCGTCGCGCTCGGCAATTTGCGAGAGACTGAGAACGGCAACCTTGTAGCCGTTGTTTTGCAAGCGTGCTGAGGTAGCTGCGATCAGGCTTGATTTGCCGGTCCGGTCCGGCGCAATCACATGCGCATAATTGCCGCCGATCAGCGTCTGATACAGCAAATCGTCGGCAGCTCGTCGCACATAGCCCAGTTTGACGGCATGCAATGGAGGCCCGACGCTGAAGAATTCCCCCGTCTTGTCGATCGCACCCGACGAATAGTTTCCAGGTTTCTCTGTCATTGATAAAAGCCAGATGTCACTGATGTATTCTCTGTATCGGCCGTTGTTGCCGCCCGAGCAAGACATTCAAAGCGCGAGACTGGCATTTTGCAAGCATCTGACTCCAAGTTATTGAAAAAAGACATATTCGGGCAGGTATCGCTGGTTCATGCAGAGGCGGGCCCGCTGATACGGCGGGACGCGCGTGAGGCCGCTATTGCTGTTCGCTGGACAGCGCGCCACCTGCTTGCCCGCGAGGCGCGTGCGCTGGCCGTACTGGAAGATCTCGACGGCATTCCCGACCTTGTTCGCCTGGACAAAAGCACGCTCGATAGATCCTACCTGGACGGCGTTCCAATGCAGGTGGGTCGACCTGCAAATATCGAGTATTTTCACCGGGCGGCGAAACTTGTTCGCCGCATGCATCGCCTCGGTATCGTTCACAATGACCTGGCCAAGGAACCGAATTTCCTGGTGATGCCCGACGGCCGGCCGGCGATTATCGATTTTCAGCTGGCGTGGTTCACAGAGAATCGCGGCGCATTGTTTCGCACACTCGCCCGCGAGGACATTCGCCACCTGTTGAAGCACAAACGAACCTACTGTCCGGATTACCTTACTCATCGCGAAAAATCGATACTCGAAAATCCATCGATTATCTCGAAACTCTGGATGATGACCGGCAAGCCGGTCTACTTATTCGTTACCCGAAAGATTCTCGGCTGGCAGGACCGGGAGGGTGCGGGAGATCGCTAGTCCGGTTACTATTGCGTAGCCGAACTCAGCCGCGAGACCCGACATGGATTATTGCCATCGCCACAACCTGGTAGAACCAGAAACTGCAAATGCCGAAAGAAAATTCGGCATCAAGGTATCGCTGCCCGTGGGCGATACTTTTTCGAGAATTCTCGGCGACAACTGGGAACGTGTTCACTGGTATGCAAGCGAGATCGAACGCGACCGGGCATTCGACAACATGGCAACCCGGCATGGCTACTATCGAACGACTGATTCGCCGACGCAGATCCTGGAGAAGATAGTTCGCTAACAGACTGGTGAAAATGGTGGTACGTCCTTGTACCACACTCGACTTGACGAAAAACAGCGTTGCCGGACAGGATGTTCAAATGTCGCAGAGCGCAGGGATGCGCGGCAGCGACGTTCAACAAGCTGCTAATTATCTTTGCGGTGACCCAAGGAACAGGTAGAAACTGGTCTCGCCATGTTCCGCAAAGCCTGCTGCCAGGAACAGCGGCCCCAGGTAGGTATCAAGTCCCGCAAACAGGCTGCCATTCAAGAGTATTGAATCGAGACTGATCGCGGATCTGGTTTGCCAGACGTTACCCGCCTCGATCGAAGCACCGAAATAAAGTGGCATGTCGAAAACACCACCACCAGTCTCATCCATCTGCCGGTAGTAAATAATCCGGGCAAGTCCTGCATGCGGACCGCTGATCGCACCTCGTTCGAGTCCGGACAGGCGCAGAAATCCTCCGAGAGGAAAGAAATTCTGAATCAGGTTGTCCGACTGAATAGTCGTCGCGTATTCGAGGCCGAATCGTAATGTATTCTGGTTCCAGCTCCAGGCCGTATCGATTGTCGATTCGATAGTGTCAAAATTGCTATCCGCACCAAATCCGGGGCGCGACATCAACCACTCGACATTCATTTGTGTTCCGCTCTTCGGAATTTGTGCATCATCAAAAGTATCAAGCGCAAACAGGGCCCGCGCGCCACCTGATTCGAAATCGAAATTCGGCAACAACGGATCACCTACTTTGAGGTGTGCGTTGCCGGTGCCGCGAAATGCGCCAAGTCGAAATTCACCCCAACGACCGAGCTCCCGTCCAAAATCCAGCCCCGCCTCCGCCTCCCCGATGCGGTAGCGAGCAATGCTGGAGTCGTTGCTGAACGTATTGATATTGCTTTGCTCGAAAGAGATCTGGGGTGCTATGAAGAAAGGTGAGCCCCTGCTAAGCGGTTGATAAAATTCCGTGTCCAGTCGCGGATCCGTACCGATCTGCAGGTCGGTGCGCCACTCTGCATCACGTGCGTTAAGCGCGGTCTTGGTCAATCTGCCGGCTACGTTGAATGCGGTTGATCCCTCGAAGTCATCTTCAATCGAAATTCCGAATTTCAGGAAATTGGGGCCCCAGCTCTTCGATCGGGTTTCAAACTGAACACCTGTCTGCTCTTCGTCCTTGACAAGTCGATAACTGGCCTGCTCGTATCGTTCGAGACCAAACAGGAATTCCGCTTCGTCGCCCAGCTTCGAAACGTCAATCGCGTCACCTGCTTTTGTCCGAATCCGTGCCGTCAGTGCGCGATCA
>Ga0224508_10002732_pt1 | contig 14858 bp, 15 predicted proteins | sample SF_Jan12_sed_USG_4_FD_170157 | JGI IMG/M metagenome (GOLD analysis project Ga0224508, IMG submission 170157) | Sediment microbial communities from San Francisco Bay, California, United States - SF_Jan12_sed_USGS_21 | ecosystem: Environmental > Aquatic > Marine > Sediment | place: USA... | reverse complement strand
CAAATAGAGAGGGGCAAGAGCGACCACCTTACACCTAAATGGCCCGGCTTGGCGGTTTTAATTTCAGACATGCACTGCACAGGGAGCTTCGCAGGCTCTGAAATATCGCCCGATCCCGCCGAGGTCTCTTAAGATTCGCCATGGCCTACTATTAATCCTGTTGACCAATCGATTACTTGCTCACGTCCGAACCGGGTTGGTTTTCGCCGCTGAACTTCTGATTCTTAGGGTCGGCTTTCTCCAAAGGAGACGCTCAGATGAGCTAGTTGGGCTTCTCGAAACGGCCAGAAACGGACGCTGGTATTTGTTAAATATTTGCGTTTCCGCTTGCTCCCTCTAGTATAATTTCGCTGCCTCTTACCTCTCTCTGGAATCGTATTCTAATGAGAACAATTATTTTTTACCTAATCGCGGGAAGCTTATTCTTCAACGATGTTTGGGCTGATCATGAGGCTGATCATCGCTATAACATCCGGGGTTATGTGCTCAATGCTAATCAGAAGGGCATCGACAATTTAAGTGTTCAAGCGTTTGCAGAAGGCGAGTTGCTCAGCACCGGCAAGACTGACGCCGATGGGTACTACTCTTTGCATTTGCACTTGCACAATTCCGATTATCACCGAATCCTCAAACTCCGGGCAGGATCGCACGAAGCCGATTTACGAGTCACATTCGATGTGGAAGACGATACCTCTGCACGAATACATGAGGCAAATTTTGTCGGTGGTAAATTTATTGAAGGGAACCTAGATCGCTTTCGCGTGCCCTCATGGAGCTACGCAGTTGGAGGGCTGTTGTTGTTTATGGTGATCCTGGTTTTCCTTGAAAGACGTCGCAAGAAAAAAATCAGGCTGGCAAAGTTCGGTACATCCGAAACGAGTCATCCGCCAGGACGCAAGGCAAAAAAGTCACGCCGAAAGAAGCATTAGACTTTAACTGTAATGACCTGCTCATTCGTCGAGGATTGAGAGGTTCTGGCTCAATTACTCCCTATTACTAGGCCCACAACCTTAAGGCTTTATTTTAAGCTTTTATCTAAGATTTCTTAATGGCTACTTTCTCGTAAGCAGACGCTCAATAGACTGGGCCGGGAGGCAATCTTCGGCCAGGAGCGGACATTCAACAAAGCGAGGAAATAGCCAAGACCCTAATAGCACTTGGTAGCATTCTCAATTCACATTACATACTATGGATCTTTGTTGAGTCGAGGAGTTAATAATGCCGCCCAGAATGACGCACATTTGCCTGCATGTAACAGATGTGGATGAGTGCGTTCGCTTCTATACAAATTACTGCAAAATGCAAACTATCGATGAACGTATTAAAGAAGGAGAAGGCGATGTTTACATGTCGGAAATTGGTCGCCAATCGGAGATGGTTTTTCAATTCAAAAGTGGTGGCAAAAACTTGCCGCTAGGAGCTGAGGAGGAGAGGCATTTCGGTTTTGTGGTTGAAACCAAACAGGCCGTCGACGATATCGCGAACAGGGCCCGCGAAGACGGTATTCTTTTCTTTGAGCCTGACGAGTATCTCCCCGGTGCTTATATGTGTGGCGTTAAAGACCCCAATGGAAACTGTGTAGAGTTTAGCTACGGGCATCCAGTGCCCCCAATAACCAGCCAGGGTTAACTACTTACTTGGGTTAAGGAAATCACGTACGGAGGTTAATAGCCTCGGAAATTCAGGGTCATTCTCAAAGACCATGTGACTCCTGCTATTTAAGGTTACAAATTTGGCACCGGGAATGCGCGATGCAAAAAGTTTGCCCTCTGACAAGGGTGCAACAGAATCTCCTACACAATGAACTACAAGAGTTGGAATGCTCACATTCGCAAGAAGATGGGAGACATCTATGTCGTCGTACATTTCACGAAATCTTGCGATGTTTTCTCCAGGTCCGCAGATTTTCTGGAATTCGTTGAACCATGAGGCCTCTTCCTGTGTGGCATCTGGCATGAATAGTGACGTGATCATTTGGCGAACCATCGGATTGTCCCGTCCCCAGCTTTGGCGAATCAGGGTCACTAATGATTTGCTTTCTTCGATGTCTTCCGGATTACCGCGTTTACATCGACCACGAGCATAAGCGCCATAAAGAATCAGGTGCGATACCTTTTCAGGATATTGTTGAGCATAGGCGATGGATACAGAGGCCGCTTGCGAGGGCCCGAAGAGCGCAACTTTTTCATAATCGTAACAATCGATCACAGCCTTCAGATCATCGACCATTCTGTCGAACGAAATATCGACATTGTCCCAATCAGACATTCCGTTGCCACGTTGGTCATATCTGATTACCGTGAAATCCTGGGCAAGATTGCTTAAGTAATGCCCCCACATCGGATTAGCCCAGTCCTCCTCCAAGTGGGTCATCCAGCTTCCCACCGCCACTAACGGATAACCTTTGCCTACCTTTGTATGTGCAATACCTACGCCATCGGGAGAGCTACAGTACTGAACGGGACTTTGATCGGCCAATCCGATCTCGGATGCAGTAGTTAATGGGGCTTCTGGTGGCGATATACTCTCACCTTCAATAAGTTTTACCGAGAAAGCCCTGACCGGCTCATCGAAGCCTTTGAGTGACTGTTCACCGAGGAATTCGTATTCAAACGGTAGCCTATGCGGTATTGCTTCTTTAACTGCTCCCTGAATGACAACATCGCCCACGCCAGCTAACTGCTCAAGTCGCTGGGCTAAAACCACCCCGGTACCAGTCAGAGTCGAATCGGCAATAACAACCTCTCCAAGGGCAATACCAATCCGGGCATCAGGTCTGATGTCGTCTTTTAAGCTTTGATTAAAAACAGTGTTCGAGGCCTGAAAAGATAATGCGGCAGTAACAGCATCTGATACACGCTCAAACTCAGCGAGAAGCGCATCCCCTCGAAGTTCGTGTGTAATACCACCGTGGGCAGAAATGATTTCAGAAAATCGTTTGAAAGCATCTTGAATTCGCACGTGTGCCAAACGCTCATCTTTTGTCACAAGAGCTGTAGAGCCAACTACATCACAATGAAGAATTACTGTTAGCTTGGTGTGGGTCGACACCGAATTTTCCGTTGGATTCAAAGAGTTTCAACGAAAGCAGTCTATCACTTCCTGTTAGCGGACGCCTCGTAACGAAAATTGAGTTTCAGAAAACGGATAGCAGTAAGCATTCGCAAGGATAGAAAACCTACTCGTACGCGGGTATTGACTAAGAGCTGCGACGAAACCTTGGACTATCTATCACATGTCAGCAGGAAATTGACCGTATTATTCTGGAAATTCAGCTACGAATGCTGCTTCGACAAGCATTCCGAGTTGTAAATCGACACCAAAACAACGTCGACTGAGGGGATGATCTACAAGATACTCTTGCCAAACTTCGTTAATTTGGTCGACGTCACGGTTTACTTCTTGAAGGTAAATACACGCTGAGCATAAGTTTTTTTTGCTGAGTCCGGCTTCTTCAAGAACGCCATCCAATTGACGAAATATTTCTTTCATTTCCATTGCCACGCCACCAGCCACTGGTTTTACATTTCCAGGCGGGATGCCGGTCAAGACGGTTTCAAGCATTTTGCCGTTATATATAACAGCATCGCTAAATGGAAAGTCACTCAGTGATCCTATGAATTTCATTGTTTCTCCTTAAGATGAATCAATATTCATAAATTCAGGTTTGATACCAAGTGTGGAAAAGAATAAAGGTCTTGTTAATAGAAGTCCAAGCATTCATATCTAAAAAGATACCCTGCTTAAATTTACCCATCGTACTTACAAGAGATTACTGAACTCGACGAAGGTCTCCTTTGGGTCGTAAATCGCCGCTGAGTATTTGATTCTGAGCGTCTGTTTTCTCGTAAGCAGACGCTCGTCAAGTCGTGGCAGGAGGCAATCTTCGGCCAATAACGGACGTTCGCAGTTCGGATACAGCAAGAATCATTTTCAGACGCTTCGGCATATAATTAATCAAGTTTAATTATCTTTCGCTAATCAGTCTTGACTTAAGGGGGAGCTAGCAAGATGGAGAAAACTGTTCCGTTTGCCAGTCACGAGCTTCGATGGTTTTTCGATGGAACGTCCGATCAATATGAGCCGTTAAGGCGTTGGTTTAAGACGGTAGCACCCGTTCCAAAAAATCCTGATGTCGGCCCACCGGTTTGGCAAGGTCGGCTTGATGATCAACCTGACATCTATTTGATCATTCCTGGAAGCATTGATATGGGAATCAAGTGGCGCGAGGGTGAACTGCAAATCAAAGGTTGTATGGCCTCACTCGGCACGCAGGTTTTTTGCGGACGACACCAGGGCAATGTTGAACGCTGGATGAAGTGGTCATATCCGAATATGCCGCTGACTTATAAAAACTTGTTTTTAATTGGACACGAGCAGGATTTGCTGACCATTGCGGTGAAAAAGGTTCGCGCTTTGCGTAAGGTTCGCGTCAATACCATTACCGGCCAGCCAGAAGAAGTCGAATCGACTACCCAGATTGACCGTGGTCTCGGGATTGAGCTGACGGATCTGCAAGTTAAAGGCAATGCATACTGCTCGCTCGCAGTCGAAGCATTTCCCGATGACTCAGCGATGAGCAGCGCATTCACCGAGCTTGTCGAGGCTTTTCTTAGCCATCTGACTGATATTGATCTTGACGCTGCTCATTCGAAGTCTTATCCCTCGTGGTTAGATACCATTATCGATGTCTGACTTCAGAGGGTATATTTCATCGCAATAAAAGGCTTGGTAGTGTTACTTTGATGTGTTTCTGTACAGGATTAAAGGCGCCATTGGATGGTCGCTATTCTGAATATTTTATTAAAACAGGCTAAGGTGACGGCTATGAAAATATACTTGGTACAACACGGTGAGGCTGTGGCCAAAGAGGTTGACCCAGAACGTCCGCTAACCGAACAAGGTATGACAGATGTGCAATGCGTTGCCAGGGCGCTCAAACATGCCGGGGTGAAGGTAAAGCGGGTGATCCACAGCGGCAAGCTACGCGCTCAACAAACCGCCAAGATATTGGCCACCGAGATCGCGCCCATGTTGCAACTAGAGACCAGCGATCTGATTAATCCAAACGACAATCCAGGCACGTTTGACTTTCAAACTGCCAGCGGGGGCATGGATACTATGGTAGTCGGTCATCTCCCGTTTATGGCAAAAATGGTATCACACCTGGTAATCGGTGATGACAAACATATGCTTGTAGCCTATCAACCGGGGAGTGTCGTATGCCTGGAATTAATTGAAAAAGATAACTGGCAGATCAACTGGATGATAAGGCCGGAGTTACTGGGTTAACTGGCTACTGGTAAAACATCTATAGACCAATTTGGTAATGCCTTTTTACCTCGGTGGTAAGGATCTAATTTTCGATATTTTGAAGCCTGATTTCTCCAAAGGAGACACTCAATCAACTAGGTTAGGCGGCAATCTTCGGCCATGAACGGACACTCGTGGAGAGATGCCACTCACTGCCCGAAATGGTCCTCCATCACGGCGCTGCAGGCAGGGCGCTTTTCGGTCGCCTCGCACACGGCAGCAACCTTCGTATACTTACTGAAGAGCGCGTCTCTGTCAGGGTGCCAGCGCGCAATCATCGCAAGATAAATGTCGAGCGCACTGAACCCGCGACGCAGGAAGGTCGCCTCCCCTTCGATGCCGCCGTCAAGCACTCCGAACAACACGTCAAGATCGGCATCGGCGGTCTCCACAATCGACTCATGAGCACTCTCTTCCTGTGTAAACTGCTCGGGATGCCATGAGCGAGAAAAGGTCGGGTAACCAACACTCGCCATGTAGAAGAGCCAGAACAGGAAATCGGCGCGATCTGCCTCCCCCGGCTGAGGAACCAACCCGGACTCGGGATGCCACTCGCCGAGCATGACAGTGATGGCACCCGTCTCCCCGAGGGTCTTGCCCGAGGGCGTGTGCAGCGCAGGAACCCGCATCGTCGGGTTGATCGCGATATAGTCCGGCGACTCGTGTGCGGCTGCGGACATATCAACGGGAATCTTCCGCCAGGGGAGACCCATTTCCTCGAGCAAACACTGTGGCGCGATAGCGCCCGACATTCGCTCCCAGAAAAGCTGATACTCATGTGTTAAGTTTTTCTTGGCCTGCTCAACGTCCATCCAATTCTCCATTACGATGATAAATGGTAATTTTCAGGTTTGAGGCTTAATATGTCAGGTCAAGAAACCTTTCTAGGTAGAAAGAAAAGCTTTATACCCGATCCATGCGAACACCACATCTAAATGGTTTGCGAGCATTCGAGACTGCACTGCGCACAGGGAACTTCGCCGCTGCCGGACGAGAACTCGGGGTGACCGCCGCGGCCGTGGGGCAGCGGATTAGAACCCTCGAGGACTATCTAGGTTGCAAATTATTCGAGCGGCAACCAACCGGTGTGGTCCCGACCACGGCCGCGCTCCGCGTGAAAGACCGTCTAACTGCAGGTATGTCGATTCTTTCGGATGTGGTTGATCAGCTGTCACGTGCACGGATGCAGGATCGGGTAGCAGTGACGCTACCCGAGTCCTTCGCCGAGAACTGGCTGACGCTCCGGCTCTCCGACTTCTACCGCGACAATGCCGGGGTCGATCTTCGCCTCGATTCGACCAATCGCCAGGTCGATCTTTTTCAGGAGGATTTTGACTTTGCGATCCGCTACACCGATGTTCCCGAAGACAATCTTGCATCGATCGAACTCTTCGATGACAGCGTGTTGCCGGTTTGCACGCCCGACTTCGCCGCCGAATATGGACTTTCACCGGGTACTAACATGCTAGCCGGTATTCCGTTGATCGATCTTATCGATCGGACACCCGACCCAGATTGGGCCGACTGGCCGCGCTGGGCTAATACTTTCGGTGTCGATCTAGGCGATCTACCACGCGGACCGAGGTTTTCTCATTTCAACTCCGGACTACGCGCGGCTGTGGCTGGGCAGGGTCTGGTGTTATGCGGGATCGTAGAGGCATTCCATGCGATCGAAGACGGGCAGGTCGTTGTGCCGTTCGGCTACGAGCAGCGCTGCCAAACGAGTTATCGCTACTGGCTCGTCTATGTAGAGGGCCGTCGTCTTTCCAGGATTCAGCGTCAGTTCGTTGCGTGGATCGAAGAAGTCGCCCGGACGTTCAGGCAAGACTTAAGTCGATCCTGGTTGCCGACTCAAGAAATCTGAAGGTCTGATTTCTCCAAAGGGGACGCTCGTAATCACAGTTTGGGCTTCTCGAAACGGCCAGAAGCGGACGCTCAGCAACCGATTAGTGTATTGTTTACCTGACTAAATCCCTGACGACACGAAATCCACGTATGTCCTCTCGGGCCTCGACAGTTTTGTAATTCCGATAGGAAGAGGTTAGGAATTTTGCCTGGCCGTACCATCCCCCACCTCGGGTAATCCTGAAATAACAGTTGCCCTCGGCCCAGACCGACCCATCAGTCGGAGCACCTTTGTAGCTGTTGTTGAGACAGTCTTCGACCCACTCTGCTACCGAACCTACAGTATCAAAAATGCCAAAGTTATTGGCCTTGAACTGACCGACAGGGGTTGCCTGCGGAAATTTATCACCGCAGTGAAGGCAAAGCGCATTCCCAGATCCAATCTCTTCTCCCCATGGATAGTTGGTTCGAGTACCTGCTCTGGCAATGTATTCCCACTCCGCTTCACTGGGTAACCGATACTGCGCTCCTGTTATGCATGACAGCCAGACGGTATATTCCCTGACGTCGTTCCAGCTGACATCACCTACCGCCCGTTTTCCGCGACCCCAGTTGAAATCATCTGGGCGAAAACTGCATCCGCCTGCGTCCACACAAGCATCCCATTCGGCAAACGTAATCTCGAATCTTCCAACGGCTAGAGGTTTGCTAATGATGACCGTATGAACTGGGAATTCTCTTTCCAGGCCGCCTCCACTTAGATCTCCCATTTCGAAGTTACCAGGTGGAACTACAACCATTTCGGGGCATTCAGTGCAGTCATTGAAAGTATCACCCGATTTTAAATTGCTTACACTAATGGTTTCAGATGGTGCCAGTGGCTGGCAATTGCTCTGGGCAAGGGCTGGTAAAGCGACGACGACCATCAGTGACATAAAAGCAGCGGCGGTACTCGCGACTTTCATCATAACTGGACCTACTCGCTCCTGTGCTCGATAACGTCAATCTGTGGAATCTGATTAACTTTGCTTGTATCGAGTCGTGAATGTTGGCTCGTTCTCATTTCAAACTACATTGGTTGAGCCTCTCAGGTTGGGCACAAGCGTATCTCATTTTGAAGCTGAATACACGATGACGATGTACACCCCCCGGGTCGTTTAGTTAGGTTTTCAATGGATTCAGTAATGCCCGAGAAGGATTGGTTGCCATTGTTGAAAAACTGATTCTATGGGTCTACTCACTCCAAAGGAGACACTCATTCGCATTAGTTGAGCGGCAATCTTCGGCCATAAGCGGACGCCCGATAAGTGATAAAGTCATAGAATTGCGCAGACTTTGTTAGTCATAAAGATCAAGATTCGCTAGTACTTCTTCAGCTCAGTTAAATTGGCACTACCGTTTATTTTTCCTTGTCTGGAGGGATGGTGAATCATGATGTCAAAGCCAGGTAATAATGTTTTAGATCAAGTTTTCAAATGGATGGTTGATGTATCGTGTTGATTTTAATATTGGATAATACGTGTTAGCTCGCATCATGGATTTAACTAACCGTGGTCAAACAACAGGTGACCAGTTTAAATCACATTGTTATGCGTAACCTCGGCAGCAGTGCCAACAGGGGATGATTAATGTTCTGGAACAAGAAATCTGAAGAGGGCGAGACGCGAATCATTGAGATCCGTGAAGGAAAAGCCGAAGTGTTCATTGAAGCTACTCCAGAAAAGGTATGGGACTGCATCAGTGACGTCAGGAATTATGATAAGTGGGTGAAATTCTTTAAGGTGAGGGTACCTGATCATATTGAACGTATTGAGAAGGCCGGTGATTACATTTTCTTTGAGACCAGCATTCTTGGCGTCCCCCTAAAAGGCAAAAATGTCGCTGTAGAACGGATTCCTCCTCAGCGCAGTGCATTCTACTTGGTCGCTGCCTATCGCGGTGGTGGCGAGTTTCTATTGGAGCCGGTCGCAAATGGTACCCGGGTGCACTACACCATTTGGAGTGAAATCCCTTCTTTTTATCTGGGCAAAATGATTGATCGTGCCCTGCTCGCAAAGCGTGCTCAGGAGCAGATGCAGGAACACCTGGATCGAATGAAAGCCTATGTGGAGGGCGCACCATTGCCGTGATATGGCACATGCTCGCAACGGCGCGATGTCGAATCATCGAGAACAATCTGCGGGAGCCAGGTGATTGCCAGCGACAACTTCTAAAGAAGATCCTCGAGCAACTCAAAGGCTGCCAAATTGCTCAAGATCTACATATTGAACCTGGCTCCAGCCTCAAAAAATTCCGCACGTCAGTACCTATTACTGATTACAGCTTCTATAAGCCATATATTGAAAAAATCCTTGCTGGAAAAAGCTCAATTATGTTCCCAGGAGAGCCTGTCTGTATCGTACAAACCGGTGGGACAACATCCGGCCCAAAGCAAGTTCCCCTTGGAAAGCACCTGATAAAGTCATACCGACAGTTTAATCTCGATATGGCTTTCTGTTACATGAAGGACAGTAACCACTATGATATTTTTTCGGATAGAATATTTCTGGTTGTCGCCAGCCCAGATTTGACTCGCATGGGTAGGAATACTCCAACCGGTCGAGCAACCGGGGTGATGGCACAGATTGCCCCATGGCTTTTGCGCCGACGCTATGTTCCGGAAATGGATGTGATCTTGAACACGGACACACGGCAGAGGATTGAGCAGACCACCCAACGCGCTTTTCACCACAGGCAAGGGGTACGCATGACTGCCGGACTCACCCCCTATCTCATGGCGGCGTTCAGCAATCTCATTCGACATGCGCGTGATCATGGCCTCGAATGCCAAACTGCCGCCGACGTCTTCCCGCAACTACGGGTTGCCTTTCATGGTGGTACAACCTTTGATCTTTACTCCAAACAGATACGTCGCTTGACTGGAGAGACCGTTGACCACCGCAACATTTACTCAGCTGCGGAAGGCCCAATCGCCTTTCAACTTAACGGTGATTCACCGGGCCTGGCACCTGCGCTGGATGCAGTGTTTTTCGAATTTCTTCCAGTAGATCAGGCGATAGGCAGCAACCCCGAAACGGTCCTGCTCGATAAAGTCGAGTGCGGTATTCCCTATTACATTTTACTAACCACTCAAGGCGGCTTGCTGCGATACAAGATTGGCGATCAGGTGGAATTCATCGAAAATAAACCGCCCATATTGCGTGTACTCGGACGTGTTGAAGATCAGATAGACCTGTCGGGTGAAAAGATGGGCGTTGGTGATGCGACCAAGGCCCTGATGCAGACTGCTAATTCGATGGGATTACTGATCAATGATTTTTTAGTTTGTCCAGCTATCACCGAATTCGCGGAAGAACGTATTGCTCAAGAGTGGATAATTGAGTGCGAGAACCCGCCCAAAGACACCGATTGTTTTAGGAAAACTCTAGATGCCGCCCTGTTTCAGCAAAACGAATGGTACCAGCAACTCCGCGATGACGAGTTTTCTCTTGGGCCGCCCAGGATCAATTTCGTGGCCGACGGTACGTTTCGGCGCTACATGGAAAACGAATTGGTCTACGGTCAGCAAAAAATGATTCATATGCACAATGATCGGTCATGTGCCGAGCGACTGTTGACTTATGCCTGAACATATTAAGATCAAGGCGCGATGGATCGACAAGTGGCTTTGTTCGGATGCTGACGAATTGCTTGAAAGAGAAGGTGCATCGGCAGATGGAATCACGATTATCAACGAACTAAACAGGGCATACCAGCGCACGGGACTGACCGCCCGGATGGTGAAAACCATCATCTCAGAGGCAAAACGTGCCCATTCCGCTACCGGCAATCCTGTAAGGGTCCTTGAAATCGGGATGCGCGATGGCGGCCTGCTCGTTGAGATCAGTAAAGCGGCTAGTCGTGAAAAACTTCCCCTTGAGCTACACGGTGTCGAATTTCGGTCCGACCTAGTGGACCTGGCAAACGAGCGTCTTTCTGCGCATTGTCCTTTAATCGAGACTCATTTTGATGCCTCTCGCAACCTCAGTTCCTTTGCTTCTGGCGCTTTCGATATTGTTTTCAGTACCTTTGTCTTGCACCATCAGTCGCAGGATGAACTAAAGCAACTGTTGTCGGCTTCCTTTCGGTTATCGCGTCACGTGGTATTTCATCTCGATCTCACGCGTTCGCTCTTGGCACTGTTTCTTATTTGGTCTTTCTACACACTGTTTGGATATCGCACGAGCCGAGAGGACGCTTTGTTGTCGTGCCGTCGAGCCTACCGCAGAGATGAAGTGGTCGCGGCTATGAACGAATTGAGCATCGGCTACAGCGCCATGGTGAGTACGGTGTTTCCCTTGTACTGGACTATCCACAAACCCTTCGGGAGTAATTCGGTATGAAGGTGGGATTTGTGGCCATGAGCGGGGTACGTGCCGTTAATCCCGAATTAAACGAACTAGGACTGACCTTGCCGGGTTTTGTCGAAAGAAACAAAACCATCGCATCCTTACCAAGTCTGGGGCTGTTGACGCTTGCTGGCCTGACACCTGACGATATAAAAGTCGAGTACGTTGAATTTCCTGATGATGTTCCTACTAACCTTGTAGTAGAGGATTTCGATCTGGTAGCGATTTCCAGTTTTAGCGCACGCATCAAGGAGGCCTACCAACTAGCAGTATTGTATCGAGCAGCCGGGGTCAAGGTAGTACTAGGCGGGCTGCATGTCAGTGCATTGCCGCAGGAGGCACTAGAATACGCGGATTCCATTGTTATTGGTGAAGGAGAACCTGCCTGGCCTCGTTTATTGGACGATTTCAGGGAAGGTCGTTTGCAACCGATTTACGATACCCGCAATGCTCAGTTCAAACTCGCCGACGCACCGATGCCACGATTCGAGTTGCTCGACCCTGAAAGATATAATCGGCTGACGGTTCAGACACAACGAGGTTGCCCGTATCGATGCGAATTTTGCGCGGCCTCGATAACGATTTCGGATTCCTACAAGATCAAACCAGTCGACAAGGTAATTGCAGAAATTCGTCGCATCAAGGAGATATGGCCTAAACCGTTTATCGAATTTGCTGACGACAATAGTTTTTGTAACAAGGTTCACTCGAAACGATTACTGCGCGCTCTCAAGGATGAGCATGTACCTTGGTTTGCTGAAACCGATCTATCCATCGCCGATGATATCGAGCTTCTGGGTTTGATGAGTGATAGCGGTTGTGCCCAGGTCCTGATTGGCCTCGAAAGCCCGACATTGGTCGGCCTTGACGGTATTGAGAAGAAGACCAATTGGAAGGCTAAACGGCTAGACGATTACATGCGATCAATCGAGCGCATTCAGTCTTATGGCATTACAGTCAACGGCTGCTTCGTACTCGGACTGGATAACACTGGACCAGAAAGCTTCGATGAAGTTATTAACTTTGTCCGAGATAGCGGTCTCTACGAGGTACAGGTTACCGTAATGACACCTTTTCCGGGAACACCATTGTATGAACGCCTGATCAACGAAGGACGTATCTTGCAGGAAAATGCCTGGGAGTTATGCACTTTATTTGATGTGAATTTTTCTCCTGACATGATGAGCTGTTCAGAGCTAGAGTCAGGATTTCAACTCCTTGTTGAAAAACTTTATAGTGATGAGTGCACGAAACATCGTAAGCAGAAATATCGTGAGCAAGTACGTGCTTCTCGCAAGGCATGCCGTCGGAGCCAACAAAGCCGGGGTCTGATGTGAAAAGTTATGTGACAAGAGGCTGATATAGATGGAAGATATCTTGGGTTACGTTCTTGTTTCCCTAATTTTCGAGGCGGTATTTTGGGGCGTAGCGTATACCACTGGAAGAGTATTAACTCCAATAATCTCGCTCGGCAGATGGCGTGCCCACCCGCTTCAAATAAACAGCGAAACTGGAAAAAAGGAAAAGAAGCAAACAGGAGTGAAGCTAATCGAGAAGGCGGGAAAACTTTATTTAGGTGCTCTCGGAGTTTGCTTAGTTGGCTTTTGTTTCTGGGGTGTTGTCATCATCGTTCTAATAGCACTTTGAACATGCCACATAACAAGCGCATGCGGTCGGACAAAGTGCCCGCTGCGAGAGTAGTTGAGCAAAGGCATGGGCGTCTCTTTTGGGTCGGTCATTGCCGCTGAGTCTTAGAATTTGAGCGGCAGCTTTCTCGTAAGCAGACACTCATACAGTCAAGGTGGGAGTCAATCTTCGGCCAGGAACTGACGCTCGTCAATATTATAATTCTTCTCGAGTGCGCTCTGATCATTACTTGATTCGGGTCAATCCCATATAAATCTTAGGGATTTACGCTGCGGGTAACTTTTTTGAAGGATGGTAGTTCCTATGGCCCGTAAAAAATATATTCGTGAATTAGTATTAGTCGGTGTTTATTTGCTAGGTATCCTTGGTATTGTTGCCAGTGGTGGCGGTGGAGGCGGTGGTAATGGTGATAAAGCCGACAAACTGACGCTGAATATGTCGCCTTACAGCATAGTATCCTCTAGCGATGACGGAGATTTTATAGACTATCCCCTGTATCCATTAGCCAGAACACCCGATTGGCCAGATGGTGAGTCAATATTAATCAGGTTGTTTGACCCCTATGGAATGGGAGATTTTTACTCTATTCAAATCAGTAATAGTTATGGAGGAGATGCTCATCCCGCAAATCCACTCGCCGATGATGGCGAACCCGACAATATGCCAATCGAAGCGTTCACCCTGCCTTTTGATACATATATTCACAGAGGGCTAAATCCGGCTTTTGACGAAGACTGGTTTATCTTCACTTCTAGTGGGGAGTGTTGTTTAACTGTTAGCGCGAAGCCCAACATGTCAGGTTCTGCTGCCGATCCGGTTGTCGAAATTTATGATGCCGCCATGAATCCGGGCAGTAAATCGTATACCGAGGGCTTTAGCGCTGGTGTAGAAAGGGGAATATTTGGAGTCTTTGATCCTACGAACAATTTGACTTTAGTTTCCGTCTTCATTTCAGAACTCGTTGAACCACCGAGTATCGTATTTTCGTTTATATTCGATGGGCCTGCATTGCCCGGAAATTATCCCGTTGAATTCGCTTTTCCCCCATTGCCATCCAATGACGCATCCGGCTCAGTAACTGGTACAGTAAATGTCGATAGATATGATACGAATAAAATTTCCGGCAACTATGACATCACAATATTTGATGGTCCAAGTTCGACGACGGCCTCGGGATCATTCGATATCACGCGAGAACAGGATGACCCTGGCTTGTTAACAGGTTTGAAAAGTGGTTACAGGCGAGAGGTTGGCTCATCTGAAGCTTTAGATAGATTTAAGGTTGTTTCCAAATATCTAAGAGATAATTTCTAAGACGTCAAACTCTCAGGAGCAGATTCTTAAAAAACTGCTTTACTTGCGGGGGTTTTTGGCACCAGCTTCACTCGTGAGACAAATACCCGCTGGGAGTCGGCTTAGGGTCGGTAGCTGCCGCTGATCAATAAAATCCGAACGTCTGCTTTCTCGATTTTATGTAAAGGCAATTTAAGCTATTGCTAAAGATTGACTGGCATCAGTAAGCCAAATCAGAACCCGTGATTCAATTAGCGGTATGTTGCTAATAATTAGGTCTATTCAGTCAATGCGGGTGCCCTGGGGTCAGCGGTCAAATACATGAAGTCTGTCGATCTCCGCTGTTTGATAGTTTTTATGTTTTCAATATCA
>Ga0224508_10002731_pt1 | contig 14861 bp, 15 predicted proteins | sample SF_Jan12_sed_USG_4_FD_170157 | JGI IMG/M metagenome (GOLD analysis project Ga0224508, IMG submission 170157) | Sediment microbial communities from San Francisco Bay, California, United States - SF_Jan12_sed_USGS_21 | ecosystem: Environmental > Aquatic > Marine > Sediment | place: USA... | reverse complement strand
CCTCAGTGCGCTGCTCACCACAACTAAACCGCAGATGGGTAAGGTTATCGAATACCTGAAGGACGCGGGAACCACCGCAAAGGTGGTGATCGGCGGCGCGGTAATCACTCAGTCTTATGCCGACGCCATTGGGGCGGATGCCTTTGGCGAAGATGCCCCGGGGGCCGTCAATGCCGTGAAGCGGGCGCTGGGTTTGGCAAACTAAAAACGGGCATTGGGCGATGGGTCCTGGTCGGATAAACGCGACAAGCACATTGATCTGCATATCCGCCGCAGAGTTGCTGCCCAAGGCCCGCGTGCGCCTGCAGCGCCAAATGCAATATGCGCGTGTCCTTGAGCGCGGCGGCAACCGTGCGTCGGGCCTGCAAAACTGGTTGGACGAGGCCTATGACTGTATCGGCGCATTGGCGCAGCCCCGCATCGCCCTGAGGCCGGTTCAGGCCAGTATTCATCATTCGGGAGTTCAAATCGCGGGCCATACGCAGGTCGAAAACCCAACGCTTGCCGAAGATGTGGCATCGGGCGGGACGGTGACCGCCTATCTGGTGACACTCGGGTTTTCGCAGACCGCAGCCTTTGAGTGGCTGAACGGCGATTATGGCGCACATCACGTTCAATCGGACCTCAGCAACGAAGTGTTATTTGAGCTTGGTCGGATCGCCCATCGCAAACAGCGCCAGCAGAACGCGGGCGCACGTCTGAAACGGATCTCGGTACAGGCCAATGATGTTTGTGGTAAGGTCTGGGACCCGCAAAAGGTCCAGTCGCTGCTGAGCGTCTTCGACGGTGCCGGGCTGGACGTCAGCGTGACCGATACCGGATGCTTTCAGCCGCTGAACTCGCTCCTGGGACTGACGGTCTCACGCGTGTCTTAGGTCGGCATGGGTTCGTCCCAGCGATAGGGCTCGGCGCCCTCCATGCTGGAGCGGTCGAACAGGACTTCGAAAACATTGCGGTCGGGGTCGCGAAGGACCACCTGCACGATTTCGGTTTTCGGAACGGCGCGGAAAATATGCGGGACGTCCAGCTCGCGCAAATGCGCGGCAAACTCGCTCATTCCGGTGCCGGAAAAGGCAAAATGCGCGATTTTCGGGTCTTTATTGAACGGTTCGCAGTCTGTTTTCACAAGGTGAATCAGCGCGAAATCCCCCAGGTAGAGCCACGTGCCCTCGTTGTTGAATGGCGGGCGCGGACCGACCCGAAACCCCATTGTTCTGGTGTAGAATTCGACCATCCGATCCATGTCGTGGGTCATCAGGTTTACGTGGTTCAGGGAGGGGTCAATTTTCATGGCTTCATTTTCCTGTCGTCAATCATCGCTTTGTAGCGGCGTTTGTTGAACGGGTGTTCCGGGTGATGGCCGTAAACGGACGTGTAGGTGTCGTGGTGGTAACCCCGGCCCTGCAAAAAGACCGCCAGGACGAAGCCAGAAATCACTACAATCAGGAAAGCCGCTGCAATGGATGGCATCCAGAATTGTGACAATCCGGTCGCCAGCGCGCCGCCGGCGCTGAACAGCACGAAATAGCCTCCGGTCTTGTGATAGGCTTCGAACCACCAGCGTTGTGGTGACATGTCGAAATGATCGCCGCCCCAAGTCGTGCGGTCGTCATGGGTGGCGCCGGGGCCGCGTTGTCCGCCGTGGCTGCCGCGATACCAGGCTGTCAGCCCTTGCAATACGCCCAGAAAGATCGTCGCTACGCCGAACCAGGCATGCAGCGTACCGGAAAATCCACCCGACAGAAGCACTGCGAACCCGGCACTGCCGATTGACAGGACGATGACCGAATAGAGCACCATTTTGTGCAGGGTCCAAGGCAGTTCGGGCCATGCAAATTTCGGAGTGCCGCCGGGAATGCCGTAGGTCGTCGGTCGGACCTTGCCATAGCGCAAAAACAGGATCATCGCGGGCACAAGAACGAACCAGAGGCTGAACATCACGATTGCATGGTTATCCCAATGGATCGGGATGGTGATATCCAAAATTGGGATGTAGCCCTCGGTCGGGATCTCATAGTGCATATCCGGCCTCTTTCAGCGATGCCGCGTTAACGATCAGGGACGGGTCCAGTTTGCCGTTTAGCCCCGCAACAATGTTCTGCGCTGCAACCACACCCATCGCGCGTGTGGATTCCGCGCTGAGTGCAGCACAATGTGGGCTGAGAACCGTGTTGGGCAGGTCAAACAGCGCAAGATCCTTTGGGGGAGGTTCAGAGGCAAAACAGTCAAATCCTGCCCCGCCTTTCCTCATCCTGCCAGACAAGGCATCAAACAAAGCATCTTCATCCACCAGCCCCCCGCGAGCTGCGTTGATCAGAAGGGCCGTGGGTTGCATGACTTCCAACTCCTGTGCCCCGATCATGCCTGCCGTTTCGGGCGTCATCGGCAGATGTAGGCTCAGCACATCCGCATTCGGCAACGCGGCTTTCCAGTCCGCAGCCACCGTATAGCCCGCGGCGTTGACTGTCGCGGCATCAACAAATGGATCGTAGACCACTACCTTCATACCAAACGCTGCTGCCCGCACGGCCACTTCGCGCCCGATCCGGCCAAACCCCAGAATAAGTAGCGTCTTTTGATAAAGTTCGCTCAGCGCGACCTCGCTGCGATAATTCCAGTTGTTTTCCCGCACAGCCGTGTCACTTGCGATCACCTTTTTCGTCAACGCCATCATCATCGCCAAAACATGTTCGGCAACCGAAACCGCATTTACGGGCCCGACGATGGTCACCGGCACGCCCCGTGCGCCAAGCTCGGCGGTGGGAAGGTTATCGAACCCAACCCCATGCCGCGACACGATACGCAGGTTCGGCATCTTTTCAGCCATCGCCGCGGTGATAACCCCGTATCGGATCAGCAAGGAATCCGCAGCCGAAAGACTCTCCATCGGCAAATTGGCACCAGGGTCTTCATAGAGCTCAATTTCAAGCCCCGGTTCCGCCTCGAGCAGCGCCATCCCGTCGGGATGAATCTTCCCAGCAATCACCAGTTTGGTCATCAGAGCCCGTCCATTTCCATAATGTAGAGGCCCGCATTCATGTCGGTCGTGTAGATCAGCCCCTGTTTGTCGACATAGACATCGGTGGTATCAACCACCACAGGGCGGTTCGGGCGATAGTCCATCAGCTTTTTGGGTGCGGGCGGCACACAGGCGGCGATTTCCTCGGGCCGGAACGGGTTGGAAATGTCGTACACCCTCAGCCCGGCATTCTGGTAGCTGACGAACATCAACTCTTCGCTCTGGAACCCTTCGGAGCGGTTCTCATGGACGTTGTGCGGACCGAACTGACCACCCTTGTCTTTGTAATCGACCTCGTTCGGCGGGATGGTCGTTGCGATTGTTACGGGGTTTTCGGGCACCGAAATGTCATAAACCCAGTTGCGCTTGATCCCATCTTCGCAATTGTCGGCCTGGCTTTCCTCGACCACAAACATCAGCCCGCGACCCGGCAAAGGCAGCGTGTTGTGGGTGTGGCCTGCAAACGGGGGGCACGGGTTGTCGTGGCTGATAAACTTCGGATTGTAGCGGTCCGATACGTCGATCAGTGACATTCCGCCGTCACGCCAAGCCGCGGCCCCCAGATCACCCTTGATGATCGCGTGATGCAGCGCATAGCGATATTTCGGGTCCCACCAGGGTTCTTCACCTGCCGCGGTGTTCATCCCCTCTTTCCAGAGCTTGCTGACCACTTCCGGTTTCTCGGGGTTGCGGAAGTCAACGATCATGAAAATATCGTCGCTGAAGCCCGGCGGCAGCGCCGAGATGTAAACCCAATCGCCGCCATCCCAGAACGTGCGGTGAACGCCCAGGCCGGGTACGTCCAGAAACGCAATCTCGCGCGGGTTGGCGCGATCGGAAATATCATAGACCCGCAGACCCGCAGACCACGGCTTTTCCCCGGCAAAATCAACCTTTTCGGCGACCGAACCCTTGTAATATTCGCCCGGATCAAACGCGCCCGAGGTTTCGACTTTGAGCATGTCACACATGTTGTTGACGATCATGATGTCGCCATGGGTCTGGACGTGCTGGCTCCATGTCCCTTCGGGCTGGGGGATGTGTTTCACGAATGCCGGGTTTTTTGGATCGCGCACGTCGATGATCGAAAACCCGTTATTGAACACGTGGCCCACATAGGCATAGCCGGCAGACACCATGATCTGGATGCCGTCGGCGCGCCCCCCCTGATCGGAGTGACCAATCAGGCGGATATTCCTGGCATAATCGGGGGTCAGAAGGTCGGACATCTTGATATCTCCTCAGGAGGGGCTGTCGGGTTTTCGCGCGGCCAGCGTCTTGGCGCCCGCGAAAAGGAAAGAATGGTCAGAGCCGCTTAGGTAGAAGCTGGCACCCTTGGGGCGCCAACGCGCAATATCTTCGGTGGGGGCGACAAACAGGCCGGTTGCCGCGCCCTTTACGCCCAAAACGTCGCCTACCTTTTCAGCAATGCCAGCGTCGTTGAAATCGCTCAGCCGATAAGACACGGTCAGGTCAGCCCGCCCCACGAACAGCGCATCGACGCCCTCGACCGCTGCGATCGCCTCAGCGTTGTCGACGCCTTCGCAATCTTCGATCTGGCAGATCAGTGAGACCTCGGCATCCGCCGTCGCACGGTGATCAGGCAGCGGTTTTGCGCCATAACCACCGGCCCGCGTGGTGCTTGCGATACCGCGCCCGCCGGGGACGTAGCGCATGGATTTCGCAAGCCGTGCGGCCTGTTCCACGCTGACAACATGGGGGACAACCACGCCGGCAGCGCCGCAGTCCAGCACGTTCAGGATAAAGGCCGGGGTGTCGTCGGGGACCCGGACCAACAGCGGGATGCCCACAGCCTTGGCCGCCAGCATGCACATGTTGATCGACGCTTTGTCGAAAGGCGAATGCTCACCATCCAGCACAAGGAAATCAAGATCCGTCGCCCCCAGAACTTCGATTACCGTGGCATGGGGCGTTTTGATGAAGCACCCCACCAATTGCTCACGCGCAATCAGCGCCTTTCGAAATTGCGCATTCGGGCTCATTCGCCGCTCTCTTTTCCGAGCCGCACAAAATACGACGCATCGCTGGCCAGCGCGTCATCCAGATCCAGCGGATAGCGGCCCATTTCACGCAGCAGTTCAAAGAACTTCAGCGTGTTTTCCACCGGGATGTCGTGGCCAATATTGTGGCAAGGCGCGATGATATAGCCGCCATCTCTGCCAAGGTCCTTTATCCGCCGCGCGATCTCCCAACGCAATTCTTCATAGGTAGCGCCCGGCATCATCTGCTGCACGTCCATCGCCCCGTGAAAGGCCAGACGATCACCGAACTTCTCTTTGATCACGCTAGTATCCTCCATGCCAGCGGTCGACGTCTGCACCGGGTTCAGGATATCGGCCCCGGTTTCGATCAAATCCTCGATCAGCGGCAGGACAGCCCCATCGGTGTGCATCATCAAATAGCAGTTGCCTGCCTTTTTGATGTGCTGGTGCAGCTGTGTGTGAAACGGCTTGATCCGCTTTCGATAGACCTTGGGCGAGATCAGAAGGGAGGTCTGACTGCCCAGATCGTCCGTCACATAGGCAAGGTCAACATAGTCGCCCACCTCGTCCATGAAGCGGGTCCACATGCGGCACAAAAGATCGGTGATTTTCCCCATCAGGGCATCAGACAGTTCCGGGTTGATCAACAGATCCATGAAAAACTGTTCATAGCCACGCATCTGCAATGCGGACATCAAGGGACCAGCCTTGATCGCATCCGCGCCCAACACATATCCGGTGGTTTCATGAAGATGCCTGGCGCGCTCGCGCAGCCCGGAAAATTGGGCGGGATCTTCCGGATCCGGCCAGCAATCGGCGTTCAGGACATCCTCGGCGGTCTCGCAATCGGCCAGCGGGGCCATGGCAAGGCTGTCGACGGCATAATGATCGCCGTGGGCGCCTTTGTAGGGCACACCCCACATGTCGTAATAGCCACCGTCTTCCAACCCTTCGCGTTCGGTGACCTGCACCCAGTTGGGGACCAGCCACCGAAAATCGACGTTGAAGAACTGCAGCAGCTCTTCGTCCGGAACGATGGTCTGCGCCATGCGATCCAGAATGAGGTCGCCGTTTTTCATCCCGATCTGAGGCAGCAGGGGCTTGAGCGCGGCATAATGGGTTTTGTGAATTGACCCGATATGCTTGCCCATATCCAAGGGGACCCACTCCGGCCCGGTCCGTGACATCGCTGCCTCAAAGTTCTGTCGTGGTGTCATCGTCAAGCCAGCGTCCTTCCTCGGCAATCGGGTCACGCACCAAACGCGTGTGGCGTTTTGAATGCGCATTCATGCTATGCAAGTAGCGAAAGATGTGTCAAGCCGATTCAAGGCAGGGAATCCCTCCTACGCCCCTTCATGCGGCATTAAGGGTTGCCAAAACATGCGAGACAAGATATGAATGCGCATTCGTTAAAAGGGTGAGAATTGAGGATGACCTCAATTGATCGCGCCAAAGAATCCTATGGTGAATGTTTCTCCCTTATGCCCACGGTTCAGCATGCAGAGTAAGAAACAACCTCCCCATACCGGAACAACCAGGTTTGAATTTGTGCCGCCAGGCACCAACAAATTACAAATTGCGTCTACAGGTAGCCCGCAAGACTACTACTTTCTGATGCTCCCACATATGACAATGCTGGCATTCTGCGCCGCGGTTGAACCGCTACGAGTTGCCAATCAAGCGGCAGGAGCGGAACTCTACCGATGGTTTACCGTGACCGACGACGGCAAACCGATCCACTGTTCCAATCGCATCGAAATCAACCCTGATCTGGCTCTAAGCGATGTTCCATCATCCGCTTTTGTCTTCGTCTGCTCAGGCGTGCGGGTACAGGAAGTCGTGCAAAGGTCTACCGTTACCTGGCTAAGGCGTCACGCTGTCCACGGGGGCAGGACAGGCAGCCTGTGCGCCGGGGTCTTTGCATTGGCGGATGCCGGCATATTGAACAAATGCGCTTTTACGCTGCACTGGGAAAACCACCCGGGATTCACTGAAAAATACCCGCTCCTTCAACCGTCACTCAGACGATATGAAATTGATGCAGGAGTTATGACATGCGGCGGCGGAAATGCCGCCACGGACATGATGCTGGAGGTCATCGAGCGCGACCACGGCAAGGAACTCGCACTATACATCGCTGATATGTGCATTCATTCGCGCTCCAGCCACCGGGATATGCAACAAAAAACCGCGATGTCAGCGGCATTTGGAAGCCGAAACCCCGCTCTGATAACGGCTCTCAGGTATATGCATGATAACCTGGAAGAAGATCTGCGATTGGGGGACATCATAGACCGTGTCCCAATTTCGAGTCGGCAGCTGGAGCGATTGTTCAAAAAACACCTGGGCCAGTCCCCCATGCAATTCTACACTGACCTGCGTGTGTCCCGTGCCCATGCTCTTTTGAACGACACCAACCTTTCAGTACGCGAAATCACGATCGCAAGCGGGTTCAGCAGCCAAAGTTTAATGGCAAAGAAATTCAAGATCCGATTTGGTGTATCACCACACAACTATCAAAGAACGTGGATCGAATAGGCGGCAAAAACCGTGCCCGCCTGAAGGCCTCAATACCGCACTCGCGAACCAGCAAAATTCCGCGGGAAATTCACTGCATACAGGAAATATTCAACTACGGGCCTAGTGGATTTCAGTGTCGTGGAGGTCTCGTTTCCGCCGGTACGATTCGACACTTTGCTCTTGCATCCGCCGCACAGGCACAAGTCCAGCGTCTCTCGTGGCCTGGTTGCTCGCGCGTTTATCTATGCTGCAAACAACATGAACAGCCGCTATCTTCACCGCGTTGAAAAAAATTAGCGATGGCGAAGCATTTATAGTGCTGCAAGCGCGCGCAGCGAGAAAATCGAATTCACAGATTGGACTCGAAGCCGCCGTTGGACCAGAAGCACCCAACGACCGCTCCGCGGACGAAGCCGTCGTTCGCTGCAGGTGCACCGAAAGATGGGCTTCCAATGTCTGCTCTGCGGACGAAGTTGCCATTCTTCTTCAGACGCCGAACGGCTGGTCACGCTTTAGGAAAAGCGGACGTCAGACGTTCCAAAATCGCGCAGCTGCCGGGTCCTGTTCGAAAGGTTCCGGGTTCGGCTGCCCGATGGCCAACGATCACGACTTGGAGGGTGGCCGAAGTGCGGAATCGCGCATCCATTTTTTGCAAAAAAGGTCGAACAGGAGTTTTGGACTCCCGGCAACCGGCGGCGCGCTTGCCACGCTTACACCACGTCGCCACAAGGTTGGGTTGGCAGGAGATTTCTGCGCGAACGAGGCCGCCACCGACATTTCCTGATCCCGGCTAGTCAAAGTGGCCATCATCGCTGCCATCTGTCCCCTGTATCAGTCTTTTTGCGGCCGCCTGCGACATCAGAGGTGCCACGCCGATCCCATCGAGAAACCTGGCCGCCTCTTCCATTTCCGTCGCGCGGCGTGGCCCGTGCGAACGGACGCGTTCGAGAACATAAGCCATACGATCCGCCCAATCGATGCCCGGAAATGACGGCGCGAGAGACCGAAGCGCCTTCTCCGTCAATCCCGTCTTCTGGCCGGCGATGTAACATTCGACCAGCAGGCTTTCGAGACCCTTGATCACAATGCTCCGCAAGAGTTTCAGCGCGGCAGCGTCGCCGATCCGATGGGAAATCACTTCCGCCTGAAACCCAAAGCTTGCAATGGCATCCTCGATCTCGTCATCGACCGAGCCGGCGATGGCCAGCGGTGACCTATGACGTTTCGGGTGGATTGGCGACAGAATTCCGACATCGAGGTAGCGCAATCCGGCCCTCTGCACTGCGGATGCAGCGGAGCGTTTGGTCTGCGGCGCGACAGAGTTCATATCCCAGAAAACGGCACCGGCAGGCATTGCTGAGGCGGCGCGGCGCGCCGCCGAAAGTGCCTGATCAGCCGTGACCAGCGAAAAGACATGCCGCACTCCGCGGAAGGCCTGAGGCCGGTGCGGGAGCAACGTCACACCCGTCGCATCAGCGTCGGCTTCGAGCCTCGCGAGCGCGGCAGGATCGTCCTGCTTCAAGTCATATGCCGAAACCGCGACGTCTATGCCTGCATCGCGCCAGCCCCCGGCCAAGGCCTGACCGACCTCGCCGAATCCGATCAGCAACGCTTTTTTCCCCATGTTTCTGTGTCCTTAGGCAAACACCGTGCCGTCAAAAAGTTTCCGTGCGGTTCTGATTGCGCCTGCCTCGACGACGTTCCCCTTGGCGTCCAACTGCAGGATCACCGTCATCTTGCCTGTTGGATGCTCGATATTCATTGGTAAATCCTGTCCTTTCGGCACCGCTGCAACGGCTTTCGCCGGGCCATCCTTCAACAGGCACGCCGTCGCCACGCTTACGGCGCACAGAACGCCGATGGTGCGGTGGCAGGTATGCGGAATGAAGCAGCGGGTGTGGATCGCACCGCCGGATCGCGGCGGACTCACAAGGCAGATTTTCGGCACCGAATGTGTGGCGACGTCGCCAAGGTTCATCAGCGTGCCGGTGGCCAGACGGACGGCTTCGATCCTGGATTTCAGGGCAACGTCCGCTTCGAGCGCCTCGGGCGTCTCGTCACCGTCAAGCCCCAGATCGCTTGCATCGATCAGAACGGCGGGCATCCCGTTGTCAATCAGCGTGCAACGAAGCCCGTCGATCACGTCGACCGCATTTCCGGTGGGCAAAAGCGCGCCGCATTTCGATCCGGCAAGTCCGGAAAAAAACAGCGGTATGGGCGCGGCTGTGCCCGGCACGCCGTCGATCGCTGCGTCGCCCGAATATGAGACCCCACCGCCCGGTGTGGGCACCACGGCGCGCACGATCTGCCCGGTGTTGGTGTTGCGGATCGTGACCTCGGTCGCCTTCGGCGATGCCGCAACCAGACCGCGTTCGATGGCAAAGGGCGCAACACCGGCCAGGATGTTGCCGCAGGTTTGCGCGTCCGACACCAACGGGCGGTCAACAAAGACCTGCAGGAACAGATACTCGACATCGATCCCCGGATCCTGGCCGGGTGAGATCACCGCAATTTTGGATGTCACCGGAACCGCGCCACCCAGCCCGTCGATCTGGCGCGGGTCGGGCGAGCCCATGATCCGCTGCAACAGCGTGTCCCGCTCTACAGGGTCCGCGGGCAGGTCGTCGGCCAGGAAATAGCCGCCCTTCGACGTACCGCCACGCATCCACATCGCGCGGATGCCGTCACTCATATTTCAGGCCCTTTTTTGCCAGCCTGCCGCGCATGTCGTAGATATCGAGCCCCAGATCACCGGCGGCAAAGCGGGCGCGCTTGGCCTCTTCGGCGTCCAGCCTCTTCTGCGCGGCATCCATAACCGTTGCAGCGTCTTCGCGCGGGACAACGCAGACACCGTCATCGTCGGCCACGATGACATCGCCGGGATTGACCATCGCGTTGGCGCAGACGATGGGAATGTTGACGCTGCCCGGCACCTCTTTGACCGTGCCTTGCGCGGACACGGCTGTCGACCAGACACCAAATCGCATGGCACGCAGATCGCTCGTGTCGCGCACACCGGCGTCGATCACCAGCGCCCGACAACCGCGCGCCATGGCCGAGGTCGCCAAAAGGTCGCCGAAATAGCCCATGCCGCAAGGTGCAGCGGGGGCGAGCACCATAATGTCGCCCTGTTGCAGATGTTCGATGGCCACATGGATCATCCAGTTGTCGCCGGGCGGGGCAGAGATGGTCACCGCAGACCCGGCAAGGCCGAAATCCTGCTGGATCGGGCGCATATTCGATGCCATCAGGCCCCTGCGACCCATCGCTTCGTGCACCGTGGCTACCCCTGCCTGACCCAGCCGCTTGATAACCTCCGGCTCGGCGCGCGCGATATTCTGGACGACCACGGCCATCAAAGCTCGTCCACGGTGCGCGGATATACCGACTGAAAACCCTCGGCGTGGGTCGCCTTGCGCCCGCCCGCCTGACCGCCGGAGTTGCGGCGGAAGTGATTGCCGCGGTTTTCGGCCACGTTGGTGTAAAAATCCCAGAGATGCTCTTGCCCCTGCATGCATTCGATGGCGGCGCGTTTCTTTTCCCAGACCGGCGAGATGTCGAGGAACACGTCCGGTTTCCACTCCATCTGTTCGGTTTGGTGCGGCTCGAACAGGTATAACTGCGGCGCACCCAGTACTTTTTGGCCGGGATTGTGGCCCCAGGCCTGTGCGATCATCCGCGCCTCTAGCGCGACCTGGGTGGCATACATATGATCGGTGTTGTAGGGATCCCATTTCGAGTGGCTGAGCATAAAGGCCGGTTGCACATCGCGGATCACGTCGACGAGGCGGTCCATCGCTTCTGGCTCGACGCGCAAGGGGTAGTCGCCCAAGTCGAAGAATTGCAGGTCGTGCACACCAAGGGCGCCTGCGGCATTTTCCGCCTCTTTCGCCCGCGCCGCTTTGACCGCTTCAAGCGTCATGCCGCCCTGTTTCCACAGTTTGGCACTTTCGCCGCGCTCACCGAAACTGAGGCAGACAACCGTGACGTCATATCCCCTGTCGGCATGAAGCGCGATGGCGCCGCCGCAGCGCCAGACGAAATCTGCGGCATGGGCAGAGATGACCAGGGCAGTCTTTGACATGGCTTATCCTTTCACCGCACCGGCGGTCAGGCCTGACACGATCTGTTTCTGAAATACCAGCACCAGCACGAACAAAGGGGCCGTGATCGACACCGCCGCCGCGATGGCCTGCACCTCGTCCGAGGCCGTGGTTTCACGGTTAAACATGCCAGCGATGGCAGGGACCATCGTCATGTTCTGGCCGTCCAATAGCAGCGAAGTCACAAGGAAATCGTTATAGGCGAGCAGAAAAGTCCCGCGGTTATCACTCCGGGCCACATCACCGGCATAATCACCAGCCGGAATGCCTTGAAATGCGAACAGCCGTCGACGCGGGCGGCCTCGTCCAGTTCGGCCGGGATATTGTGGAAAAAGCTGCGCAGCATCCAGATCGTGAACGGCTGGTTGATTGACACCAGAACGATGATCACCGCCCACGGTTTGCCATAAAGCGTCGGTGCCGCCTCTCCCAGGATCGGGCGCAGGATCTCAGACGACTTGATAAAGACCGGCAGATAACCAGCGACCAGCACCGAATGCGGCAGCGCGCGAAAGATCAGCGCAATGATCAGCAGCCAGAAGGCCAGATCGGTTCCCGACCGCGCCAGCCCGTATCCGGCCAGTGTGCCGACGGTCAGCGATATGGTAACGACGCCCGCGGTGACCAGCATCGAATTGCCGAAATTGCGAGTGAAGTTCCGGTCGATCCAGACGGCCTCGTAATGTTCGGTGGTCAGTCCCAGCGCATCTCGGCCCAAGGGGCCCAAGAACGGGTTCAGAACGCTCATCGCTGCCGGAAGCACCGCGAAGAAAAGCACCAAAGCGACAATCCCAAAAAATAGTACGCCGACCAGCCAGCCCAGGGCGCCCATGCCTTGGGGCGAGTATTTCCGCACCTGGCCCGGCAGCCATTTGAGGCCAAGGCGGATCAGCACCCAGGCCAGCGCCAGCCCGGCGACGATCTCGGCCAATGACAACCCCAGGCCCAGCCCCCGGGTTTCGGGGCCGAGGATTACGTTGAACGGGTTCGATGAGAACGCATCGAACGGTGTTTTGAACGACATGACCGTGATCCAGACGATCGGAAAGGCCGCAATCAGACACCAGAATACCAGAAAGCCATTCGAAATCAGCGTCAGCTGCAACGGACGTCGCAGAGATCTGGGAACCGACATCAGTGTGTCCCCCGCCGGTCACGCCATGTCCGGCGCAACGGAATGATCAACAACACGATGATCCCGATCATCGTCAGCATTGCGCTGGCCGAGGCCCGGCTGATCGAGCGTGTGCCCGCCTCGTCTGGGATCAGGAGATCGTAAGTCAACCATTGCAGCGAAATAACATAGGCCTGGCTGGAAAATCCGACGATCTCTTCAAAGACGCGGTAGGCGTCCATCAGGTGGATCAGCATCACGAATACGATTAAAGGCATCAGATGCGGGACGACGATGTAGCGCAGTCGATCGAACCGACTGGCCCCGTCGATGATCGCGGCTTCTATCGCGTCCTGATTGACGCCCTGAAGCCCGGCGTAGAAAACCACGAAAGCAAAGGGCGCAACGTGCCAGACCCGGTAGAGATACATCAGAATTTCGATGGTCCAGCCTTGTGCGAACATGGCGATATCGTGGCCAGTCCACCATTCCAGCGCCGCCGTCAGGATGCCATCTCCAATGAACAGCCAGCGGATCGCCAAGGCGCCAATCACCGGAGTGATGATGAAAGGCAAAAGCGAAATGAAAATCACAGGCCCCCGGATCGACGCCAGCGTCGAATTCACCGCCAGGGCGATCAGCAACCCGGTGCCGACCACCATCGGCATCGTCAGCAGGGTGAAGACAACCGTAAACCGCAGCGCCTGCCAGAATTCGATGTTATTGGCGGCGTTCCAATCCCAGTCGGACAACGCGCTGCGCAGTCGCCCAAGCTCGAGTACGTTGCGGTAGCTATCAAGCCCGACAAAACTGGTCTCGGTCGCGAGCTTGCCGTCTTCGTCGAGGATCGGCTGCTGCTTGACACTGGTTGAGCAGGTGGGTTTCGGAAAACCAGGCACGCAGGTTTCCACTTCGACGCGCTCGTAAAGCGGTTTTGTGACGTGGAACGAGTTCCAGAGCACCATCACCAACGGCGCCGCGATGAAGATCAGCATCAAAACCAGCGACGGACCGACAAACATCGCGAATGTCTTGAGGCGCATCGTGGTTCTTTCTGCTGTATTCCGTGGTGAAAGGCGAAGGCCCCGCGGGGGCCTTCACAATTTTCAGAGAGGATTTATTCTACCAGACCCGCTTCTTTGGCGGCAGTCATGTAGGCGGCGTTAATGTCGGCTAGAGCGGTGGCCGCATCCTTGTCGCTGGTCATGTAGGCTGACAGCCCGTCGCCAAGTGCTGTGTGCATGACCGCCATCGCCTTGGACGCCGGGTAGGCCGGTGCACCGGCAAGCGCCGTGGCAGAGGCACCTTCAGCCGCCGGACCGGGCGTGAAGCCATTGGCGAGCCAAACCGCCGCGTCGTTGTTATTGGCAATCACATCCGGCGCCATCGAAGCGACGAGCAGTTTGAACCCGGCCTCGGCCTCTTCGTCGGTGATGTTTTTCGCGACGACCCAGCCGTCCCACCAGACGGTGGAGGCAGGTTGGGCTGAGCCCATCAAGCCGGCCGCCATCTTGATTTCGCCACTGACCGTCGATTCCGCCGGATCGTTTACGGCACCGGCGCGGCTGGCCCAAAGGTTGGCCATGGCGATCTTGCCCTGCTGTAACTGCTTGGTGACGAAAGTGGTGTCGGACACCAGGTATTCCGGGTCCATGTAGGACGCGGCCTTGGCCATCCGCTCCAGCACGACGGTGGCCTTGGCTTCGTCGATGGCCGGCATATTGTTTTCGTCAAGGAATGTGCCGCCCTCGCCCAGATATTGGTTGATAAAAACGAAGCCGAGGTTCCAGCCGGACTTGTAATAGCCGCCCAGTGGGTAGTCGACGACGCCAGCCGCCTTGATTTTCTCTGCCGCGTCAAAGACTTCGTCCCAAGTGGTGGGCACGGCGATGCCGAGGTCAGATAGGATGTCCTGGCGGTACATCAGGTGCTGGGTGTTGAACAGCGCGGCAATTGCCATCACTTTGCCGTCGACCTTAATGAACTGGTTCTCGCTCAGCCCCTGGCCATGCGCGGCGATCAGGTCATCGAGCGGGCGCACGAGCTCTTGCTCAAACAGCGGCACAGAGGTGGCGTTGGCGACACCGGCGATGGTGTAGAGC
>Ga0224508_10002729_pt1 | contig 14870 bp, 16 predicted proteins | sample SF_Jan12_sed_USG_4_FD_170157 | JGI IMG/M metagenome (GOLD analysis project Ga0224508, IMG submission 170157) | Sediment microbial communities from San Francisco Bay, California, United States - SF_Jan12_sed_USGS_21 | ecosystem: Environmental > Aquatic > Marine > Sediment | place: USA... | reverse complement strand
ACAAAACTTTTTTTAATTTATCAAAATCTGCTTCTTTTGCCATCGATAGGATTTCATAATTTCTAGGAATCCTTTCAAGTGCATATTTTGTACAAATTTTTATAATTTCTTCTTTTACTTGTTTTTTGCTAGGCTCCTGAATCGTTAAAAGATTTTGAGTAATTTCCCCACATGCTTTGGATACGAGAGGATCTAGTTTGTTCATAAATATTGATACTCATTTGGACATAAATTCGTTAAATAATTTGGGATGTGAGTTGATCTGAAAAATTTTCTATATCATTTAAGATTTGTTGAGAATTTATTCTGGCTTTTGTTCTATGCCTTTCTCTGATGTGCCATTGCCACTTTTCTGTTCTTTTCGGTATTCCATTTTTAACCAAATTGGTGTGATGATTGTTGTAACTGCCACCATAATTACAATTGTAGAGTATACTTCTGAAGTAAGAACTCCTGCCGTCACTCCTACTCCTGCAACAATAAGTCCAACTTCTCCTCTTGAAATCATTCCAATCCCGACTCTCATTCCTTGTTTCTTACTCTTCAGAAATAGCATTGCAGGCAATCCACATCCAAATAATTTTGTTACAATTGCAACTACGATTATCACTCCACTTAACAACAAAATATTCAAATCAACTGCTCTTAGATCTACCTGTGCCCCAATAATTGCAAAGAACAAAGGTGCAAAAATCAAGCCGATCTTTCCAACGTAGTTTTCTATTTTTTCAAACACTTTGGTAGTTGACAATGCCATTCCTACTGCGAATGCACCTACAATTGGTGAAAGTCCTATGGATCCTGCAAGTGCCGCCGCACCAAAGAATGATGCCGTAGCAATACCCTCTACACTTCCTTTTGCCTTCCATAATCTTGGTGTGATAATTTTTGGGATTACGACAACTGCTACTACAAGCATTATTGCAAAGAATGCTAAGACTTGCAAAATTGTAATTACTACTTCAGTAATATCTATACTATCTACTCCTCCATCCGAACCTGCAATTGATGTTACTACTGATAATACTGCGATTGCTAGAATGTCGTCTACCACTGCAGCACCTATGATGAGCCTAGCTTCTGGAGTTTTAATTTTACCAAACTCACTTAGAACTTGAATTGAGATTGCAATACTTGTTGCTGTAAGTGCTGTTGCAATTAACATTGATTGCAATGCATCAAACCCAAACATCTGAAAAACTGCGAGACCTGCAAAAAATGGGACTACTACGCCTAATGCTCCTACTGTAAATGATGCTTTTCCTCCTTTGAGAAATTCCTTTGGTGTCATCTCTAATCCTGCCATGAACAAAATTACAATTGCACCCATTTCTCCAAGTATTTTGATTTCATCATTAATTTGCAGTAATTGTTTTCCATCAACTAGGAAAAATCCACCTAATGCAAATGGACCTACAATCATCCCTGCCAATAATTCTCCTAACACAATTGGAAGTTTCAATCTGAGAAAAAGCTCTGCCATTAGTTTAGCTGCAAAAAGAAGTATTCCTACTCCGATAATTGTTTGAATAAAATGGGCCTCGCTCATCTTTCTCTATTTGTTCTTAAAAAATCTGTCATATAAGGTGATGCTGGATTGAATATTATTTCGTTGTTGTTAAATTAAGCAATTTTTATAGAATTTACAAAAACCCCTTTTTTAGAAACCACCTGTCCTATTTCCTGGCTTGTGATCTTGTGTTTTTTGAATATTGATCTTATTCGTGTTATTTGATTTTTTGGTGCCATCACACAAAATCCAACTCCCATGTTAAACGTCTTGTACATTTCTTCTGGCTTTACTCCCTGTTCCTCTATCAATCCCATGATTGGTGGTATTTTTGGCAGTGAGTCTATCTCAAAACCTATTTTTTTGAGTCGTAATAATTTGGTAAATGAGCCTCCTGTAATGTGGGCCAAACCATTAACTTTGCATTTTTGAATGATCTCTAGAACTGGGTTTGTATATATCTCCGTAGGTTTTAGCAATGCATCTCCAATTGTTCCCACACCTTTGACTTTGTCTTTGACAGAATATTTTGTCAACAATGCTTTTCTTGCAAGCGAGTATCCGTTTGAATGGATGCCTGAACTGTTCACACCAATAATTGCATCTCCTGCTTTTATTTTATTTCCGAGAATCATGTCTTTTTTTTCTAGTAATCCTACTACCATTCCTGCTAAATCAAATGCAAATCCTTTTCCCTCAATTACATCTGGCATTATGGCTGTTTCTCCTCCGACAATTGGCATTGCTGATTTCTTTGCACCTGCTACCAATCCTTCAATAATTTTTTTGAATATCTGCTGATCATTTTTGTTTGAAGCAATATAGTCTACAAATGATATCGGTGTTGCACCGATACATATTATGTCATTAACATTCATTGCAACACAATCAATTCCTATGGTGTTGTATTTTTTCATCATGTTTGCAATCACCACTTTAGTTCCAACACCATCTGTGTGTGTAGCTAAAAGCTTTCCGCCCGGAATTTCTACAATTCCTGCGTAATGCCCAAACCCATGTGTCATCTTTGCTTTTTTCTGAAGATTGTGAGTTGACGCAATCAATTTGCCTATTGCCTTTTGACTTTGTTTAATTTTAGAAATATCTACACCTGCTTTTTTATATGTTAGGGTCATGATTTGATGCGCATCTGATGTGAATAAAAGAATTTGCCTGTTGGTTGGATCACATATACATTCCAGATATCTCTTCTCTGTGTTCTGCATATTTTTGAGATAATTCGCTGAATTCCGAATGAATTTTGTCTTTGTCTTTTTTAAGATCTATCGTATCTATTTTCATATCGTAGAATTTGTTCAATGCTTCAATTAGAGTTGCCGCCGCCGCAGAATCTGGTGCTTCTTTGTTTGCTTTTGCCAGCAGAGTCAATCCTTGAATTTCTCTTACTAAACATTCATTCAATATGCCTCCTGGAATACCTGTGATGAATCCTTGAGGGATCATACTGATGTCTTTATCTGCCATTGTTCTTACCAGATCTTCCTCAGCTGCACAATATGCTTTATCATCATGTTCAGTGCTTGCAACTCCGTCCAAAATTACAATTTCTTTAGATCCTTTTTGTGTTGCCCAATCTAAAATTGATGAAACTAATGTGTACAATCCTTTCATTTGTAATGTTATCTCGCAAATTATTGCACAAACTGTTCCTTCTTTGTTTGCATAAAATCTGAATGGGTGACGCAATCTTCCTTTCATGAACACTGTTGATGGTGGAAGGTATTTTGATCTCATTACTGCTATTTCTTCCATTTCTAATTTTGTAATGATGTGGTTGATTGCAACAGGACCTACTAGGCCTGCACCTACAAATCCTGCAAAAATTATTGGACTTTTTAATTCTCTTTTCTTAATTTCAAATACTTCCGCTTCTGGAAATTCTTTCTGCACGATTCATCTTGATTTGTTCTGTATAATTACTATACTTACTAATGGGTTTGTGCACTTTTAATGGGTTTGATGTTTTACATTAATACTATTATAAAAATAAGGAAAATCTAGTTTGAGTTCTTTTTTTGATTGTTTTCTAGATGTGGTGATCCATTGAAATTCCAATTCTCTTTGTTGATAAAGAGATTCAACATAGTTCGCCCTTTGTCTGTTATCGTATAGATCATGTTTGCTCCTACTGGCTCTTTTTTGATAAAATTGTAATCTACACACAGGTGTAGATAATTTAGAAATGATTTTTTCATTCTAATCTTTGACTTTGAATACAAATCAGAGAATGTCATTGGAGTGCCTCTAAGCTGATACAGTAATTTTAACAGTGATAATGTACTGTAGTCTTTTGTTTTTGCTCTTACTGCATCTAAAATTTGTTCATCCCTCTTTATGATGAAATCTCCAAATTGATCTGCCACTTCTAGTGGTACGTATGTTAATCTTGCTCGCATCATACCGTATTGTACGGTACATTACCTTATTATTCTTTAACTTGAGTATTGTTGATCTTTTTAGCTGATTTTTTTACACTTGGTTTATGCCTGTATTGATTTTTGAATGTCATCATGATCTACTTTTAGTCATGACGATGATCATTTCTCATAAATAGACCTTTTTTTGGAAATTATTTGTGAAAAAGATAGAGGCTATAATTAAGAGAAAAAATTTCCCTACAATTAAAACCAATTTAAATAATGTGGGGACATATATTATTGATAAACGAAATTTGGATGATAGTAATATTTATGATGAGTCGCAAGATTCTCGTGCAGGTCTCACTGGTTTAAAGTCTATATCTCTGGCAAAAATTGAGTTGGTGGAACATGGATAATGTTACAAATAATTAAACATTTAATTGGAATTAGGGTTTCTCCTGAAGTAGAAGATGTCGGTTTGGATATTAGTGAACATGCAGAGTCTGCATATTCTGATGAGGAGGAATTCATGTTAGAGATGGATGACTATACTGATGAATTACAGGATAGAGATGAAATCTTGTTCAAAAAGAAAAAAATTGGTGATAAAAAATGACAGTCGATTATGGTGAAATGTCAAAACAGATTCTTGATTTATATCCCAAAGTCAGATTTGCCGGTGTTGTCAACAGTAAGGGTGAGATGATTGCAGGTGGACACAAAGAAAACGTTGAAAAAATATTAGTTGGAGATGAGGTGAGCATGTCGATTCATTATGCATTGCAAAAAAGAGACTTGTATACTAATCTGGCATACAAGCTTGGCCATGAAAGATCATCTATAACAGAATATGCGATAGTCACAATGATAAATATCCCTATAAATTCAAATGATTTGTTTTTGATTAGTGTGGAACCTAGAGCAGACTATATGAAAATAATAGATTACGTGTACTCTTTACTTGATTCTCAGAAAGACACTAAATAGAATAATTTTATTTAAATTAGTTTGAAATTATGCCTAAAAATTATATTTTTTGAAATTAGCTTGAATTGTTAATATTGTAAAATTATTGTAAATCATCGCCTTTAAACCCATGACACCTAAAGCTTCATTGTGGAAATCGCAGTAAATGCAATACTGACTGTAGTTGGATTGGTGATGCTGTGTTTTGGCGGTAATTGGTTAGTTAGCGGCGGTGTTGCAATTGCAAGAAGATTTCATATAAGTAATCTTGTAATTGGTATGACCATTGTAGCATATGGAACTTCAACTCCTGAGCTTGCTGCCAGTGTTGCAGCAGCTGGGGAGCACAGCGCAATCATTCTTGGAAATATTGTCGGAAGTAATATTGCAAATGTGGGTATGGTCATTGGTATTGCAGCAATTCTTGTTCCACTTGCAGTAAGCAAATCTGTATTGCGAAAAGAAATTCCAATTATGCTGGGTATTTCTTTTTTGTTAGTTTTGATATCTGTTGATGGTGAGATTTCTCAATATGATGGAATATTGTTGCTTGCTGGATTGGGGGTCTTTGCATATTATACATTCAAAGATGCGATGAAACAAAGAACAGAAAATAAAGAAAAAACTCTGCAAGGTGCAAACAATGTTTATCTAAAATCTGCAGGATTAATTGGAATGGGTGTCGTTCTTTTGTATGTTGGTGCAATACTTACAGTTGACAATGCTGTAGTTTTGGCTACTGAATTTGGATTATCTGAAAAAATAATTGGATTGACTGTTATTGCAATTGGAACATCGCTTCCAGAATTAATTACGTCGATAATAGCAATCAGAAAGGGTCATGCCGATATTGGTGTTGGGAATATTATTGGAAGCAATATCTACAATATCTTGATGATTATGGGTGTTGGTGCAGCTCTTGGTGGGGTAATGGTGGGGGCAGATGTTTATGTTGATTATGCAATAATGATTATCTTTAGTTTATCCTTACTAATTGCCCTGAAAACTGGAGTTATTGGTAGGGTTATGGGAATATGTCTTACAATTGGATATGTTGCCTATCTTGCAATCACGTTTTTCAAGTAATTTATGCCTAAAATAACGGTGAATCCCTAATGAAATTAAATTGAATTTACTGATATATTTTCAGCCTTTATCGATGGAGTAATTGATGGGAGAGATGCCCATTGGATTACATTTCGTTGATTTTTTCCAATGGCTGAAATGTTTTTCATCATTGTTGGGAGGTTGTGGATTATTCTTACTGATTTCCGTGGACCTGTTATTTCTCCATTCTCAATAATTCTAATTCCACTTCTTGCAGTACATGAAAAGTCTCCTCTGATTGGATTTACTGCATATGTATACCATAATCTTCCTACTAGTAGTCCGTGCTTTGTTTCTTTGATCATCTCTTCTTGGGATTGATCACCAGGAATAACTTTAAGATTGTGTGGGGCTGACATTGGAATTGGTTCTGCACTTCTTCCCATCGGTGACCCTGGACGTGATGCATTACCTGTTGACTGTTCTACGTCTTTATAGCTATCAAAAAGATTTGAATATGTGTTTTTAAAAATACCTTTTTCTATCAAACTTTGTTTCTTAGTTTCAACCCCTTCATCATCTACTGACTTAGTTCCAATTCCTTCCGAAACATGTGGATCATCAATTAAATTGAGTTGTTTCACTGCAATTTCTTTTTCATAATGATTTGAAAAACAGCTTTTCTTTTCTGAAAAAGTTTTGAAATTAAAATTGGCAGCCACTACAAATGCTAACAACTCTCCAACTGAATATGGTTCAAAAATTATTGAATAGGTGTCTGAATCAACTTTTTGTGGATTTATTGATTCTATGCCCATTTTTTTTGCATCACTTCCTATTTGTTCTGCAGAAAAATTTGTCAATGTCCTTCCACTTGCGTGCCCTATTCCTGATACTGGGGTCTCTCCGAATTCTGATTCTGCATTAATTATTCCTGAAATGTATGTGGCTTTATCATTGAAATTTAATCCGCTTGAATTCACCAGTTCAAAATTTTCTGATACTATGTTGAGTGATCCTGTAATCGTGTTAATTTTATCATTAATGGATGAATTAATCATGCTTTGTGCGATATCCTTGCTTTTTGAACCTGAAATCTGATCAAGTTTCTCATCAAATGTACCATCCAATACCTTGTACTCTACTTTATGTGGTAATCCCTCCCAAAATTCTCTTGATTTGAGAATTGCTAATGTTCTAAAAGCATTGTCTATTGTTTTCTCTATTTCCTCTTCATTTGTTGTTTGCATTGATGCAATTTTCTTGTCTTGAATTAGTCTGATGCCAAAATTCTCATCAAAATTTTGCTTGATTTCCGCAATTTCTGAATCTGTAATTCTAACCGTTGTGATTTTTTTCTTGACTCTGATAATTTCACATTCGTCAATTCCAGTTTTCTTTGAATAACTAAGTGCCTTTTCTAAGGCCGACAAATTATTGCTTCCTTGGATTTTTGTAATTGAATTTGTTTATTTTTATCAATTCTACATAAGAGCCAAACTGTGTATCTGTAACATTATCTAACTTGTCTTCTACCTCCTCTTCACCATCAAATTTTTTCAGAATTTTATAATGTGTATTTCTCTCAGCTGGAACTCTTCCAATTTCTTTTACCATTCTTTTAATTTCTTTTGGTTTTAGTAATTGGCCATATTCTGAACCTGCGGAAGTTGAGATACTTTCATTGATCAGAGTTCCACCAAAATCATTTGCTCCCCACATGAGTAACAATTGAGACATTTTTTGTCCTTCTTTTACCCACGACATTTGAATATTGTCAATGAAATTGTTTAACATTATTCTTGCAACGGCATGGGTGAGTAATACATCATTTCCACTACCTCCTTGTCTAATTCCTTCATGCAATTCATGTTTGTACATTGGTGCTTCTGTGTGAATGAAATTCAAAGGAACAAATTCTGTAAAACCACCTGTTTCTTTTTGAATCTCTCTTAATTTTGCAATGTGTTTTACCCTGTCTTCAAGTGTTTCTACATGGCCAAACATCATGGTTGAGGTTGTATTGATCCCAATCTTGTGAGCACTTTTGATGACTGTCTCCCAATCCTCTACGCTAATTCTTCCAGGGGATATCTTGTCTCTTAATTTTTGATCTAGAATTTCAGCAGAAGTCCCTGGAAGTGTATTTACTCCTGCTTCCTTCATTCTTTTCAAAAACTCTTGAATTGATATGTTTGAGCGAGTTGCTCCGTACAGTATTTCCTCAGGAGAAAATCCATGAATGTGAATGTCTGGCATTTCTTTTTTAATTTCCCTGCAAATATTTTCATACAAATCTCCTTCCATGTCTGGTGGAAGTCCTGCCTGAATACAGACTTCGGTTGCTCCTAGATGATGTGCTTCTTTTGCTCTACGAACAATCTCTTCTGTAGGTAAAAAGTATCCTTCTTCTTCTCTAAAATCTCTACTAAATGCACAAAATCCACATTGTTTAATGCAGACATTTGTGAAATTGATGTTTCTATTGACAACAAAGGATACTGTGTCGCCTACTCTTCTTTTCCTTAATTCATCAGCGACTAGACCTACTAGATGAAAATCCATTCCCTTGGCGTTGAATAATACTAATCCGTCATCAGCAGATATTTCCTTCTCTGATAATGCATTGTTTAGAATATCTGAAACTATGGGGTCTGCATTTTTGAAAAGTGAATCTATGTTGATTGTCATCTCCAATATTCCTCTTTTACGAATCCTTCCTCATTTTGAATAACTGATATCTTGTCTCTTAACTCTTTGCTAATAAAAGAAAAGAACTCTGGATATATTGGGAATCTGCATTTCAAATTAAATCCTGCTTTTTTTGAATTTTCATCCACTTTGTCAATTTTAGGCCATGAAAATTCTGGATTCACAAAATCTGGTGTCAGCGGTGAAATTCCTCCCCAATCGTTTATTCCAACTGACAAGAAACTCTGATATGATTTTGGAGACAAATTTGGAGGGATCTGTATGTTCATCTGTGGCATGATGATTCTAGATAATGCAACAACTAATTTGAAATATTTTTCATCTGCTGATGGTTCATCTCTCATTTTAGTATCTGGTTTTGGTTGAAAATTTTGTAAAATTACTTCTTGAATGTTTCCATGTTTGTCATTTAGTTGTTTAATTGCAAATAACGAATCAATTATCTCATCCATTGTTTCTCCAATTCCAACAAGAATTCCTGTAGTCATTGGGATTCCAAGCTTTCCTGAATTTTCTAAGATTTCTAATCTTATTTTTGGTCTTTTACTTGCTGCTAAATGGTGTGGCATTCCTTTTTCTGTTAATCGCTCACTTACATTTTCAAGCATTATTCCCATTGAGACATTGGTTTTCTTTAGGTCTTTCATCTCTTCATAGTTAAGATTCCCTGCGTTTGTATGTGGAAATAGTCCTGTTTCTAATGCAAGTTCTGAAGCATGAATTAGATATTCGACTGTAGTTTTGAATCCATTTTCTTTTAACCATTCTCGTGCTTCCTGGTATCTTTGTTCAGGCTGCTCACCTGTAACAAAGAGTGCTTCAACACATCTGTATTTTTTTGCAAGAGCTAGCAATTCTGAAATTTGTTGTTTTGACATCAAAGAAAGTTTTGCTTCTCCTGGCTCTGATTTGTAAGTGCAATATGAACATGTATCCTTGCATAGATTAACAATATTGAAAAATGCTTTTTTCGAAAATGTGACAGAATCTTTCTTAAATTTTTTTCTTAAACTTTGAGCGACTGAAAATAAATCATTTGGATTTTCTACTGCTTTTTGATAAATCTCAATTGCATCTTGGTGAGATACAGGTTTGCTCTCTAAAACATTGTTTAAACACTCAGAGTCAAAGACAAGATTGTTCAACAGAATGATTTCTTTTTAGGAAGTATTTATGCTTGTATTGAATTAGTTTCCATTTGGTCTTTCTTGAAGTACAATTGTAACATTTATAGTTCTTCCATCTCTTAGAATTTCTAGAGTCATTTCACTTCCTACTGTTTTTGCCCTTTGAAGATGTATCAAAATGTCATCAATTTTTCTAACTTCAATTCCGTCAACTGATAAAATAACGTCTCCTCCTATGGGGTAGTTGACTCCTTCAACTTCAATGGTTTTATCAGATCCAATTAAACCTGCATTAGATGCCGGACTGTCGTCTACAACTGTGATTATCAAAAATCCTATTGCATCCTTTAGATTCAAAACGTTTGCCATGTCTGGATCAATATCTCGGCCTGAAATTCCAATCCATGGGTGTTTGTACTCTCCTTTTTCAATTAATGTTGGAACAATTTTGGCAACTGTTTGTGATGGTATTGAAAATCCAACTCCTGTGAATTCTCCGGTGGCTGATTGTATTGCTGTGTTGATGCCCACTATTTCTCCACGCATGTTGAGTAGAGGTCCACCGGAATTTCCAGGATTGATTGCAGCGTCTGTTTGAATTACATCTGGAATTGAATAGCCTGCACCTGATGGAAGTAATCTTCCTAATTGACTTATGATTCCCGAAGTCATGGAACCTGATAACCCAAATGGATTGCCAATTGCGGCTATTTGCTCTCCAACTTTGAGGTTGGATGAGTCTCCAATGGATAATGGATGTAGTAAAACTAAATCCGCGTTTACTTTGATTATTGCTAAATCTGTAAATTCATCTGTTCCAATAATTTCAGCGTTATATGATCTGCCGTCAAGAAATGTTACCACTACTTTTACTGCATCTTTTACAACATGTGCATTAGTAATTATGTGTCCTTTTTTATCAAAAACAAAACCTGAACCTATACCTCCAATTACTTCTGTTGTTTCATTTCTTTGTACATTTACTCTTACAACTCCAGGTTCTGATTTTTCAAAAATTTCAATTAATGACAAACTCTCTGAATAAAGTGGTGGTACTTCTGCAATGGCGAAGGATGTTTTTTCGTTGCTTGTTATGATTTCTGATTCCAATGATTCTGATGGTGATACAAACAGTACTGCAACGATAGCAATCACGATTACAGCTCCAATAATTCCTCCTACAAATACACCTAATTTATCCATATGACTTTTTTTAATTCCTTATTTTCAATCTAAAAGGATTGCTATATTTTGATTGAACTTTGAGTATGATCTTTCACCGAATAACTCCTTCCTCTCCATGAAACCGATGATGATCTCTTTGCATTCAATAGTCCGCTTAAAAATCCCAAAATTACAACCAAGCTCCCTAATGGTGCAAATAGTGCATACACCAATCTTAATCCTAATCCCACCTTTACCTCTATTATTGCGCCTGTGTAAATCAAAATTGAAGCAATTGCTGAAGTAATACAAAGTATTTTTGCAGATGTTTCATCTATTGGAAATGATGCTGATATTGCAAATATTGGAAATGGCATGAATAACAAAAATACTATAGCAAAAAAAACCCCTATGGCTATTTTCCCATTTTCAAGATACAATGGAACCATTAGCCTTTTTAGAGCATTCCATAATGTACTCTTATCTCGTGCCCAAACCGCATCGATGAGATGCTCTCCTCTCACCATTTTCATTTTATATCCTGATTCTTTCACTATTTTTCCTAGTGCCCCATCTTCAATAATCTCATGTTTTACTCCCTCATGTGTGCCAATTTCTTGATATGTAGTTTTTTTCAAGATAAAGAAACTTCCAAAAAAATACCCTGTTTTCTTTGATGGATTGTTTACATTTAATGCTGAAAATCTAGTATGTAGAAATGTGGAAATCATTGGAAGTGTGATATTTGTCCAAAAATCAAATGTGAGCATTTTTGGAATAACTGACAATGCATCTAAATTGAATGAGTTCAAGTGTTTCACTGCAAGTGATACTACATTTTTGGCATGATTTGTATCGGCATCTGTAAATAACAGCAGCTCTCCTGATGCTTTTTTGTATCCTTCCATACATGCCCAATTTTTCCCCATCCAGCCTTTAGGTTTGAGTCTTGCAGAAACTGGAATTACATTGGCATATTTTTCTGCATACTCTGAAATTATTTTCCCTGTATCATCTTCAGATGAATCATCAATTACTATGATTTCATAATTTTTATAATCTTGTTTTATTAGAGAGTCTAAACATTTTTCAATAAATTCTTCTTCGTTTCTAGCTGGAAGAATTATTGATACTTTAGGGTTTGTTTTTGATGTATTTTCAAATTTGTCAAGATATGGTGTTAATTTAAATGAGTTTACCATTGATTTGATAAGAAATATCCAAGCCCCACAAATCCCAATTAAAATTGCAGTTAGTGAATAATTGATAATATCTATAATTAGTTCCACCAAATTTATCTCTCGATTTCTTCTTTGATGCTTTGCATAGCTTGCTCTGTTCCGCTTTTGATGTGTTTTTTAATCATTCCTGTAAACATGCCCATCATACCTGTTAGTTTTATGTCCCATAATGCATAAAGTATGGTTTTTCCTTCTTTTGGAATTAAAGATATCGTTTTTTCTCCACTAATGATGCCCTTGGTAAATCTAGCTTCGATTTTTTCTTTGGGGTATATTTTCACTTCTTGCAAACATTTTTGATCTCTAAACGCAATTGTGATTTCTCTATTGACTGTGTTTCCTTCTTTAGAGATGTTTTTGATTTCTTTTGTACCTTTCCAAAATTTTGGCTCATTATCAATGTTTGAAACAACATCCCACACTTTGTCAACTGTAGCGTTGATTTCTACTTCTACCTTGATTGTAGCCATACTCTACAAATATTTGCTCCACACTAAATATAATATGTTCCAATAAACATCCATGTTATAAATAGACATGAGGATGATGTGGCGCCTTCTTAGAATATAAAAAACATTTGAGACTTTTCTTAATAGTAAAATTGTAAACCTGTTAAACCCCTCTAAGGAAAGCATTGTTTAAACAAACAGAATTCCTAGAGAATTTAATCAAAAGATTCCTGATAAAATGCTAGATCAAGTAATCCTAGGATCTCGTAAAGACGAATTTTCTGATGAGATAAACCTGAATGTTTTTCAAGACCTGATTAATTTTATGATTTACAAGGCATATTTCTAACTGGTAATGTTGAAAATATTGAAAAACAGATTCAAAAATAAATAAAATGATGACTTGTAATTGTGAGGATCATTTAGAACAATTCACTTGCTAGGGTTCTGACTGTCAAGTGTGTGTATTGGGGGAAGAGAATTATATTGAGAATCCTGAATTCCCTGATGAACGATATTGTTTAAAGTGTGCCATGAAAAAAGCAGGATTTACAATTGATGAATTATGGCAATTAATGATGGCAAATCCTGATAATAATTTTCAGTGTGATGATAGATCCGATTAGATGAATCGGTCAGTCAAACAAGACCCGATACTACATTTATCTACAAAAAATAGAACACAGCCCATACAAGATCCCGGTCAATTTCCTTTAGAGTTTTTCACTCAGGGGGTAGAGGTGGACTTTGTTCTTATAATTGATAATATATTCTGAAACTTAAGCATGTCTATGGATTTGTACTATAAACAATAAAAAATATTTGATTTTTTTTGGAAATCTTCTAGATATTTTATTGGCCTTTACACTTTTTACATATCTTCATAAATATTTGATTTTTTACATACAGCATAAAATACAAACTGACCTGTAAAAATTGCAACTTGGATCATATCTGTGAGGTTGAATTAATTGATATGATGAGAATTTTTGGAAAAATTGCAACGAGCACACTTCATGTCTTTCCTATGGTAATCATAATGATGAGTTTGTGGTATCAAGGTAGTATGTGCAGATCCTGACACCTATCATATTGAAAAAAAAGAAATACCACTAATATTATAAATTGTGATATTGAACAATCTCTTTAGAATTCAAAATCTGAATATGCATATTATGATAAGAACGGATCATGACAGAATATATCATGTTGAATGTGGCTAATTTCACTAACAATGAAGTTGAGTTTGTAAACTACCTTCAACAGGAGATGTTTCAATCTTATGGACGTGCAATCAGGATTTTAATTTTAAGCAGAACTAATTGCACAATAATGTTGATTAATTTTATTGTTTATTCATATTACATTTTTTGTATTATTAATCCTGTGAAACCTCCGGTGGGAATCCCTGGCAAGGACATATTTTATATTCCAAACTACTGTGATAATTGTAATAGACATTTCTTGATTAATGCAGAATTTAAAATCCACAAAATGAATTGCTAGTAAATTCTAAATTGTAATGGGATGGATTACTTGTTGGAGTATCCTATATGTGATATTGTTCATCAAGAATAATGTTACAATACATACACTCAAACTTGTTTGGCTCTTCACATATTGAATATGTCTGATTAATTTCAAGCATATTCTACATTTTTTGTATTAATCTATTTTAATAAACACACATAATTTCATTAGTTATAAAATGATCTGAAAATCATATAGTACAAATTAGATTATTCTATGTTTCTAATTTTAATTATCTGGAATTAGAATGCTGTAAAATAAAGATCCCTAAAATATTCTTCTTTTTCTTTACTTTTTCTTTTAAAATTTACAAACTGAGCCGAGCCGCAGTAACAGGATCGAGACAATGTTTTACATTGATCGAGATATCTTCAACCCTTGACAGTTCAAATCATCTTAAATGTGATAGTATGCCTTGACGGATTGTAAGGTTGGACATGTACATGATTTCACGTGGTTTGATATTCAGCAGAAAAAAATGTGTATACATTGCCTGATTGAAGAATAGATTGGCAAATGATCTTATTTTGTTTCTTTTACCTATTTCAACGACTATTTTTAATGTGGACAATTTCTAGCGAATATAATATATTAGATTCATGCTTTACATGGGTAGGCTGTGATGGGTAACATGCCTAAAATCCGGAACATTAACTCCAGTTCCAATGGCGTTTGCCATTCTTCCGTCACAGTCTCTTAAAATTTGAAATAAGATGAGACCAACGAAATACATGCCAAAAATT